>Ga0224501_10000494_pt1 | contig 31330 bp, 32 predicted proteins | sample SF_Oct11_sed_USG_4_FD_169105 | JGI IMG/M metagenome (GOLD analysis project Ga0224501, IMG submission 169105) | Sediment microbial communities from San Francisco Bay, California, United States - SF_Oct11_sed_USGS_8_1 | ecosystem: Environmental > Aquatic > Marine > Sediment | place: USA... | reverse complement strand
GGCGCAAAAAATCCTCGAATAAAACTTCAGGTGAAACACCGACCCGATACAAAAGCTACAGCAAAAGAGATAAAGCAGTTAATGGGCGTTCTTTCTAAAGAGGGCGAAATAGCTATATTTGTAGCATAAATATATTTTTTAGCGCCGAATGAGTAGAATATAGTTTTGTCGTACCGGTGCGACAAAATAAGAAATACAAACCATTTCGCAGCCGAAATCGCACGGCCGGTTTTTTGACGTCCTGTCAAAACCGGCATTTCACACATCCTGTGTTCAAGATGCCACGGCCATTCCCCCGCGGTATCTGGCAGGAGGCCAGCCGAAAGCGAAGCTAACCGACTTGTGCCCTGTGGGTAAGGCACTGCGGGCAGTTTCTTATTGCTTACTTTTTCTTTGCTGTACTCGTACCCGCTCGACGCTAGTCGGTAGGGTGAAAGAAAAAGTAAGATTACTGTTTTTGAAAAACTTTTATCAAAAGTTTAATCAATTTCAATTTACTATTGATTGACGGATAATCAAAAGTCAAAATGATGGCTTGTGAAAAAAACCCGTTATATATTTGTTACGGGCGGCGTTGTTAGTTCGCTGGGTAAAGGTGTCTCAATCGCGTCTATAGGCGCTCTTCTTGAAGCAAGAGGCTTTAAAGTTACCATACAAAAACTGGACCCTTATTTAAATGTTGACCCGGGTACCATGAGTCCTTTTCAGCATGGTGAGGTTTATGTAACAGAAGACGGGGCAGAAACTGATCTTGATTTAGGGTACTATGAGAGATTTACCAGCGCTAAGTTAACGCGCGGTAATTCGGTTACTACGGGGCAAATTTATTTTACTGTAATAGATAGAGAAAGACGCGGAGATTATCTGGGCAGAACGGTGCAGGTAATTCCGCATATTACTAATGAAATTAAAAACAGAATATTAAAACTAAGTGAAAAAGATCCACAGCTTGATTTTGTATTGGTAGAAATTGGCGGTACCGTAGGCGATATTGAATCGGTTCCTTTTTTAGAGGCCATAAGACAGTTTAGGCTGGATATTGGTATTGAAAATACCATGTTCATTCATTTGACATTGGTACCAACGATTACGGTGGCCGGTGAGGTTAAAACAAAGCCAACACAGCATTCGGTAAAAGAACTGTTAAAACAGGGAATTCAGCCTGATATATTATTATGCAGATCTTCGAATTTCTTAAATGATGAATTAAAAAAGAAAATATCACTTTTTTGTAATGTGCCTGCGCATCGAGTAATTTCGGCACCTGATATAAGCCATAGTATTTATGAAATACCATTAATTTATCATAAAGAAAATTTAGATAATGAAATTATAAAATATTTTAAAATGGAAGATATATCACCCCTTTTTGTTGAAATGAAAAACCCTATGCTTGAAAAGTGGGAAAGAATAGGCACTATTTTTAAAAACCCGAAAAAAACAGTAAAAATAGCTGTTATTGGCAAGTATATGACGCTGGGCGACGCATACAGGAGCCTTTTTGAGGCTTTAAGTCACGGCGGATTTCCTTTTGGCGCTAAAGTTGATCTTATTAAAATTAATTCTGAAGAAGTGAACAAGCAAAATATTAAAGATAAATTAAAAGAAGCTTCAGGTATTTTAATTCCGGGGGGTTTTGGCGAAAGAGGTGTAGAGGGAAAACTTGAAGCCATTAAGTATGCCAGAGAAAATAAAATTCCTTTTTTTGGTATTTGTCTTGGTTTACATTGCGCGGTAATTGAGTTCGCGAGAAATGTATTAAAAATGAAAGATGCCGATTCAACAGAAATGAACCCAGATACTGAATATCCGGTAATTAGTTTAATGGAAGAGCAGATGAATATTACAGAGAAAGGGGGTACTATGCGCTTAGGAGCGTATCCCTGTGTTATAAAAAGCGGTTCACTGTTTGAAAAAATATACGGCAAGATAAACATATTTGAAAGACACCGTCATAGATATGAATTTACTAATAAGTATAGAGATGAATTTACAAAGAAGGGAATGATTTTAAGTGGTCTTTCACCAAATCAAAATTTAGTAGAGACTATTGAGCTTGAAAAAAGCATGCATCCTTTTTTTGTAGCGGTTCAATATCATCCTGAATTTAAATCTAAACCTTTAGAGCCGCATCCTTTATTTGTCAAATTTATAGAGAGTACCTTAAAATTGTCAAAAAAATGACAAATTCAAACAATATTTTTGCGAGTCATACCGAGCCCTTGTGGGTAAAATTAAGGCCCAAAAAATGGAAAGATTTTGTTGATTACTGCGCGTTACGCGATATCAAAGAAAGATTTGATACAAAACCCTTTTCGTTTTTAATATATGGACCACCGGGATGCGGTAAAACAACTTTTATTGAAATTTTATTAAAAGAGACGCGAATAAACCATGCCATAGTACCTGCGGCTTCTACCTCGCTTGAAGAAATAAGAAAAATAGCCAAAAACGCTCCTGTAATTATTTTTATGGATGAATTCCATCGGTTTTCAAAAGCAAGGCAGGATTACTTTTTAAAGCCTATTGAAGACGGCAGTATTATTTTAATTGCCGCGACAACAGAGTCCCCTTGGTATTATATTACCCGGCCATTACTTTCAAGATTTACTATTAAAGAAATGAGCCTGCCTGAAAAAAGCATTTTTGAAAACATTATAAGAGATAAATGGAAAAACGCGGGTTTTGAGCTGTTTTCTGATAATGTAATAACCGAAGTTATTGAAAGTACATGGCCCGATTTTCGCAAGGCGTATCAAAGTCTTGAGTATTTATATCCTTTACAGACAGTTCAAAAATTATCTGAAGAAGAAATAATTTCGGCTTTAGAGGTTTATTTACGTGAAAATAAAACCCTTGGAGCAGATGTAAAATCAGAGCAGTATGATTTATTAAGCGCGATGATTAAATCTGTAAGAGGCAGCGATCCCGATGCTGCTTTGCTTTATATGGCATCCCTTTTAAATTTAGGCGCGGACCCGGTGCTAATCGCGAGAAGATTGGTTATTTTAGCCTCTGAAGACGTGGGGCTTGCTAATTCACAGGGTTTGGTTGTCGCGTCACAGGGGCTTTCGGCCATAGAAAAAATAGGAATGCCAGAGGCTAAAATAATACTTTCTCATATTTTAATTTATCTTTCATTATTGCCTAAGTCAAACAGCGCGTACAGGGCCGTAAAAAAAGCAGAAACCTTTGCGGCTGAACATAATTTTTCAGTTCCCGGTTATTTATTAAATCATCATAAAGAAACAAAAAATTACAAGTATCCTCATGATTACAAAGGATATGTTAATCAAAATTACTGGCCCGCTAATCTTTTAAAAGAAAAATTATATGATCCTAATGATACAGTTTTTGATATTTCTCTTGAAAATAAGTTAATTGAAAATCAAAAAAAAATAAAAGAGCAATAGTAAAAACTTTTTGGTTAATTGTCTGTTATTTATATAATATTTGATTAAATTTTACTTAAAATAAAATAAATCACAATACTAATTTTAAAGATAAATTCTTAATTTATAGTGTATTTGTCTTTGAAAAAGCATAAAAATGCCGATATATTATGATAGAATGTATAATTTTAAGGTTTTTTTTTATTTTTATTTAAAAATGAATATCTATGTTTTAAAATAGATTAATAGCGGGGATATTTTTTCAATATGATTAGCTTTTTTTACTGGTTATTTTTACAATTAATTGCCGGAGCATTTGTGTGGTTTTATATGAAGCATGAAGGCAAAAATTATTTAGAATATGTTGTTTTTTTAATTGTTTTTTCTCAGTTAGTAATGCCCATTTTATACGCGGTTAAAAACTATAAAAAAAGAAAAAATGTTAAAAAAGAGTTAGATGAAGTTGCAAAAAATTATCTGCAGGAAAAAGAAAATCTCGCGGCACTAAAAAAAAGTGAAGCAGAAAATTTAAAAAGAGAATATTTACCGCAAGTTGAAATACTGCTTGAAAAAGTAATGCCCATTTGGGCAAAGCATATTGAAAGTTCTCAACAGCAGACAGAAAACGCTATAACGGCCCTTACCATGAGATTTCAGGGTATGGTGCATATTCTTGATAAAGCTTTACATGCCTCTGAAGACGCTGTTTCCATTGTTCAAGGCAGAACAGAAAGAGAAAGTAAAGACGTTTACCAGCAAAGTAAACAGGCCTTTAAAGAAGAACTAAAGCATTTAAAACAAGAGCAAAAAGTAATAAAGAAAATGATTCAACAGTTCAGGGGGCTGGGTATGACCGTCGCTGAATTAAGAGATATGGCGCTAGATATTGAAAAAGTAGCTGAAAAAACCAGATTGCTTGCTTTAAACGCGTCTATAGAAGCAGCCCGCTCAGGTGAAGCAGGCAAGGGATTCGCGGTTGTCGCTGAAGGTGTTTCAAATTTATCGGAGCTCTCGGCGAATACCAGTAAAAATATGTCAGAAAAAATATTGGCCATATCAGACGATATGAATGAGGCCCTAGACACGGCAGAACTGGCTGCGAAACAAAATTATGCTTCAAGCCGAAGCTCTAAAAATATGCTTCGCGAAAACCTAATAAGACTGAGACAAATGATGACCGCGTTAAATGATTTAGAGTCAATATTAAATAATGAAAGCAGGCAGATAAAAAGTGAGATAAATGACGTTATTGTATTTTTTCAATTTTCAGATAGAGTAAGTCAAATATTAAACCATGTTCATGACAATATGAAAGAATTTTATTTTCATCTAATGAGAATAGAAGAATTTGAATCATCAAAAGAAATTCTTGACTTTAAAAGGTGGATTGACAATATGATGAAAACGTACACAACGGAAGAACAAAGAATAGTTCATTTCGAAGAAGACGAAAAAAAGAAGGATACAAAGGCTTCAGAAGTAACTTTTTTTGATTAATTTGTTTTTTATTAGTATAATTAAGGAGATTCAAATATGAAGCAAAAAATATTAATTGTTGATGACGATTCAACAATCCGTTCACTCGTAAATATTACTTTAGTAGGCGCAGGGTATGATGTGGTTGAAGCAGATGATGCTTTTACCGCTTTATCATATTTAAAGAAAACAAAATTTAATTTAATTATTATGGATGTAAACATGCCTAATATGGATGGTATTACATGTTCAGCTAAAATAAAAAATGAGGCCGATTACGTAGAAAATAAAGACGTACCTATTGTTATGCTTACAGTTGAGGGTGATGATGAAATGAAGGCTAGGGGCAAGCAGGCAGGCGCGAAAGCATGGATTATAAAACCTTTTATGCCCGATATTTTAATTAGTGTTGTGCAAAAAATGTTGAAATAAAAAGAAATATTTTATAAACTAAGATAGAGTTCAGGAGAAAATATGTCAAAGAAAATAATGATAATTGATGATTCAGCCTCAATAAGACAGGTTGTGAGTTTAACTTTAAAAGAATCTGGATATGAGGTGATGGATGCTATAGATGGCCAAGACGCCTTAAATAAACTTACAGGCGATAAGATACATCTTATAATTTGTGACGTTAATATGCCTAATTTAGACGGTATTCAATTTGTAAAAGAGGTAAAAAACAATCCTCAATATGCAAATTATAAATTTACGCCAATTATAATGTTAACCACAGAATCTGAAGAAGAGAAAAAACTTCAAGGTCAGGCTGCCGGGGCAAAAGCATGGATTGTAAAACCATTTTTACCAGAAAGACTTTTGGCTGCGGTACAAAAACTAGCGTTACCATAAAAAACATATGTCAATAGAAATAAAACAAGCAGAAACTGAAGATTATGGCCTTCTTCAAATTAAGGGGGATATGAGTATATATAATGTACTGCTTATAAAAGAACAGTTCAATGATGCTATAAATTCTCATGATAATCTGGTTTTTGATTTATCAGGTGTAAATGAAATTGATACAGCAGGATTTCAAATGTTAGTTTTAGCCAAGCAGGAGGCCGCGAGACAAAATAAAGCGTTAAAAATAATTAACCATAGCGGCCCGGTATTAAAAATATTCGATTTGTTTGGTGCGGTAGGATTTTTTGGTGATAAAATAAAGCTTCCCAAGAATGAAAGAGACAATTATTCATTTTCATATGGAATAAAAAAACAAAAAGTCCCAATATAAATTGCCATAATTAAATATTTGTTGTATATATTTTAATTATTAATAAGGAAGAACTATGAATTTAAGCGCGGCCAAAGATACTTTCATTATAGAAAGCAGAGAATTATTAGACGAGATGGAGCATTCTCTTCTTGAGCTTGAAAAAGATCCTTCAAGCCAAGATGCGATTAACGCTGTTTTTAGAGCTGTTCACACTATTAAAGGTTCTTCGGGAATGTTTGGTTTTAATGGAATAGTTGACTTTACTCATGTTGCTGAAAATTTTCTCGAAAAAGTTAGAAAAGGTACCATAAAAATTTCAGATGATTTAACGGCTGTTTTATTAGAATGTCGTGATCATATTGCAGAGCTGGTAGACATATATGCCGAAGGTGACGCCAGTGTTCCTGCCCAGCTTGTTGCAAAGGGCAATGAAATATTAAAGCGGCTTGAAAGTTTTTTAAATGAAGGGCAGACAATTTCAAGTAAACATAATGAAGCTAAAGAAGCTAAAGAAGCAGAAGAAAAAAAAGATACAGCATCCGTTACAAAAACTTCAAGAGATAGAGTAGAAAATGACTGTTGGCATATTTCTCTTCGATTTGGTAAAGATGTATTAAGAAATGGGCTTGATCCTATGGCATTTATAGGTTATTTGAAAAATTTAGGAAAGATTATAAATCTTGTTACCGTTACCGATGCCATGCCTAAAATAAAAGATATGAATCCTGAAGAATGTTATCTTGGTTTTGAAATTGATCTTGAAACCGACAAAACGAAAGAAGACATTGAACAGGTTTTTGAATTTGTAGAAAATGACGCTCAGATAATTATTATACCACCTAACAGTTCGGTTGATGAATATAAAATGCTTATTGAAAATATGCCCGAAACTCCCATGAGGCTTGGCGAGATATTACAATCAATAGGATCTCTTACGGAACATGAACTTGAAAAAGCCATGATGAAACAGATTGAAAAAGGAGGTCTTGAGCATGAAAAACCTCTGGGAGAAATTCTTGCAGAAGAAAAAATGGTTCCCGAGGCAGTCATAGACGCTGCTTTAGAAAAACAAAAGAAAACAGCTGTTGAGGTAAAAAAATCTATTCGTATTGAAGCAGATAAACTTGATAATTTAATAAATCAAGTGGGGGAACTTGTAATTACCGTTTCAAACGTAAATCAGCTTGCCGATAAAAACGGCGATAAAGAATTACTAGAGGCTTCATCTATAATGTCACGTCTTGTTGAAGAAATTAGAGACAGCGCCATGAATGTAAGAATGGTTCAAATTGGCGAAACTTTTAAAAAGTTCGAAAGAGTCGTACGCGATTTAAGTAAAAACTTGGGTAAAAAAATAGATCTTGAGGTAAGCGGCGGTGATACGGAACTCGATAAAACGGTTGTAGAAAAAATATCAGATCCTTTAATGCATATTGTCAGAAACGCGGTTGATCATGGTATTGGCATGCCAGAAACAAGAAAAAAAGCAGGTAAACCAGAATATGGTACATTATCGTTAAATGCTTTTCATGATATGGGTATGATTATCATTGAAATTTCAGATGATGGCGAGGGTATTAATAAAGAAAGAGTACTTAAAAAAGCCATTGAAAGAGGACTAATTGCTCAGGGGCAGGAACTTACAGACAAAGAAATTTATAATTTAATTTTTGAGCCGGGTTTTTCAACAGCAGAAGCCGTAACCAATGTTTCTGGCAGAGGTGTTGGTATGGATGTCGTGAAGAAAAATATTGAAGCTTTACGGGGCACGGTTGATATTGACAGTAAAGAGGGAGAAGGTACCAGTATAAGAATACAACTTCCCTTAACCTTGGCAATTATAGACGGATTTAGAGTGGGTGTGGGAGAGACCTCTTATATAATACCTCTTGATATGGTTTTAGAGTGTATTGAAATTACTGAAAAAGATATTTTAACAAAAAGAGGTGGTAATTTTGTAAATTTAAGGGGAGAAGTACTCCCTTTTCTAAGACTTCGTGAATTTTTCGACGAAGAAGGCGCTAAGTCTGCTCATGAAAATGTCATTGTTGTACGTTATGGTCAAATGAAAGCCGGTTTAGTGGCCGATAGACTTTTAGGAGAATTTCAAACCGTAATAAAACCGCTAGGAAAATTATTTGAAAATGTGCACGGTATAAGCGGCGCTACTATTTTAGGCTCGGGAGAAGTTGCCTTAATTCTAGATGTTCCAAGGCTGGTAAAAGCCGCGCAAAGAATAGAAGAAGAGTCTAAAAAATTACACACCGCCGGTGTAGCGTAAATACCATCTTCTGTGGCCTTTACATCTCAGTAATTTGGCTTTTAAGTATAAATTGGTACAGTAATCGTTGTTGATTGTGTTATCGTTATCACGAGTTTCTAACAGCATTTTCAAGTACTCTATTTTCATATATGTTCTAGTTCTGGTTTTAGATTTATATATTTCTAGTGCTATTTTAGTTATTGAAGCGTAAAAAAACTATTTATTAATTATAAAATTTTATATATTATTATAAATAAATATAAAATATGAAAATTATTAAAGAATCGTTTTATAAAACAAAATTCTGGTATAAAACAGGTGAAGGTAAAGTCATATGCGATTTATGTCCGCGTGGATGTAAATTAAAAGAAGGTCAAAGAGGTCTTTGTTTTGTTCGGGCAAGAGAAAATAATGAAATTGTTTCTACTACCTATGGCAGATCCAGCGGTTTTTGTGTTGATCCCATAGAAAAAAAACCTCTTTACCATTTTTATCCTCAAACGCCCGTGTTTTCATTTGGAACAGCCGGCTGTAATCTTTTTTGCAAATTCTGTCAAAACTGGGATATAAGCAAGTCAACCCAAATGGATACTCTTGGATCTTTTGCGGCCCCTGAAGTAATCGCGAAAACCGCTAAAAGTTTATACTGTAAAAGCGTGGCTTTTACCTATAATGATCCGGTTATTTTTTTTGAATATGCCGAAGATACCGCCCGTGAATGTCATAAACGAAATATAAAAACAGTTGCTGTCACAGCCGGATATATTAATGATAAGCCAAGAAAAGAATTTTTTTCTTTTATAGACGCGGCTAACGTAGACTTAAAGGGATTCAGTGAAAAATTTTATAAAGATCTATGTAGCGCCGCCTTGCAGCCGGTTTTAGATACGTTATCATATATAAAAAAAGAAACAAAAGTATGGCTTGAGATAACAACCCTTTTAATACCCGGTATGAATGATTCTGAAAAAGACATTAATAAAATGACCCGTTGGATTTATGAAAATCTTGGAGCCGATGTTCCACTTCATTTTTCGGCATTTCATCCTGATTATAAGATGAGAGATTTTGAACAAACATCTGTATATACGCTTAAGAAATCAAGAAAAATTGCCATCGAAAATGGACTAAGGTATGTGTATACCGGTAATATATATGATGAAGAAGGCGGTAGTACTTATTGCCATTCATGCGGTAAAAAAGTAATAGGTCGAAACTGGTATGAAATGACGGCTTATTTTTTAGATGAAAAAGGTAATTGTATCTACTGCAGTGAAAAAATTGCCGGGATATTTGATAAAAAACCGGGAAGCTGGGGCTCAAAAAGGCTGCCGGTTCAAATATAAAATAAGAAAAGCTAATAAAAAATATCTATATGTTTTGCATTCAATAATTTATTTTTTTATATAAATTTGCTTGACATATCTTTTTTCATATTAATGGTTGATTTTGCAGAATGGAAAAGCATCAAAAAAACTGGGATAGATTATATAATTCTTTAGTTCAATTTATTAAAACAAATAATAAATTTCCCGATAAAAAAGATGATCAAAAATTATATACATGGTGCGCCGTTCAAAGATTAAAGAAAAAAAGAAATAATTTATCTAAAGAAAAAGAAGAAAAGTTACATGCTGTAAATTTTGTATGGGATATTCAAAAAGAAATTTGGGAAAAAAATTATGACTTATTGGTAGAGTATAGAAATAAAAATTCAAAAAGATGGCCCAGTCAAAGAAGCAAAGAACCCTTGGAACACAAGCTGGCTGTTTGGTTTTTAGGTATTCGAAAAGATTATAAAAATAAAAAGCTATCAAAAGAAAGAATTGAAAAACTTAAAAAAATACAATTTCCTTTTTATCCCAGAGAGCACCGCTGGCAGAATAACTTTGATAGTCTTGAAAAATGGCTCGCTAAAACAGGAAAATTTCCAGAGCGGGCCAGTAAAGACGCCATGGAACAAAAATTATTTAACTGGTGCAGGTATCAGTCGGTTAAATTAAAATATGATGTTTTAGAAGAATATCAAAAGAAAAAATTAGAAGATATTGGAATACAAAAATTTATTGAAGAACTTAAGAAATTTGATATAGTAATATAGTTCATAAAAAAAACCCGAGTTTAATACCCGGGTTTTTTTATTCTAACTAAACGATTTTAGAGTAGAATTACCATCGCTGGTTTCGAGACGGGGGATTTGAAGATTTTTGTTTTGCTTCGTTTACTTTAATTTCTCGCCCGTTTACTTCTTGACCATTTAGTTTTGAAATAGCTTTAATACCATCGTTTTTATTGCTCATTTCGACAAAAGCAAAACCTTTTGGTCTGCCTGTGTCTCTATCAGTAATGATATTTGCACTTACTACTTCGCCAAATTCGGCAAATAAATCGTGCAGCGATTGATTAGTGATCCCATAATCGAGATTACCTACATATATGTTCATAATATACTCCTATTGAATTTTTTTAAATGATATCAAGTTCAAAGAAATAACAACTAGCCGCTTAAAAGCTATGAAAACATTTAATCAAAAAGTGTAATATCCGAGAAAAGTCAATGTCATCTAATTTCATGTCCTTTTTTAGGGTATCTTGCATATTGTAAAGCTTATTTATATATTTTTATTATTTTAGAAAATAAAAAATTATAGACAAATATATTCAAAATTATCCAGTGTATAAAAATAGATTATTTTATGGAAATTAAAAATTTAGAAATATGTCCTTTAAGAATAGAAAATTACAAAGAACTAATTGAATCAATGAAAGGAGCCTATAGAGAATGGCCTGCCGCTCTTTGGGATCTGAAGCATATTGAAAGTTTGTGTAACATATTTCCTGAAGGTCAACTAGCTGTATTTGTAAATAATACTTTTGTCGGCTGCGCGTTATCTATAATAGTGAAATATGATTATTACGGGGATGACCATACATATAAAGAAATAACCGGAAACGCAACTTTTAATACGCATAATAAAAAAGGTGATGTTCTTTATGGCATAGATATTTTTCTAAAACCCGGTTACAGAGGCTTAAGACTCGGTAGAAGGTTGTATGACGCAAGAAAAGAATTATGTGAAAGATTAAATTTAAAAGCAATAGTATTTGGCGGCAGAATTCCAGGATTTCATGAATATTCTAATTCTATGACGCCCAAGGAATATATTAATAAAGTAAAATATAAAGAAATATATGATCCAATTTTAACGTTTCAATTAGCAAACGATTTTCATGTAAAAAAAATTATAAAAAACTATCAAATTGGAGATAAAGAATCTGAAGATTTTGCAGTTTTATTACAATGGGACAATATTTATTATACTAAAATTACCGCAGAATCATATAAAACGATTGTACGATTAGGCCTAATACAATGGCAGATGAGACCATATAAAACATTAGATGATTTAATGGAACAGGTAGAATATTTTGTTGATACAGTTTCAGGATATCAGGCAGACTTTGTATTATTTCCTGAATATTTTAATGTACCTTTACTTGTAAAAGACAATAATATTGATTCGGCGCAGGCGTACAGAAACCTGGCAGAAAAAACAGCTGAAATTAGAGCAAGGTTTTCACGTCTTGCCGTTGAATATAATGTGAACATTATAGCAGGTAGTATGCCGGTTGTAAATGAAAATGATCTATATAATACAGGTTATTTATGCCGCAGAAACGGAACATGGGAAGAATATACAAAAATACATATAACACCTGATGAAGTAAAATCAGTAGGATTAAAAGGGGGCTCTAAAATTCAGATATATGAAACAGATTGCTGTAAAATAGGCATATTAATTTGTTATGATGTAGAATTCCCAGAAGTGTCAAGATTGCTGGCCGATCAAGGAATGAAAATTCTTTTTGTACCGTTTATGACAGATACACAAAACGGTTACGCAAGAGTTAGAAATTGTGCCAGAGCCAGAGCAATTGAAAATGAATGTTATGTAGCTATTTCGGGCAGTGTTGGTAATTTGCCAAAGGTTTACAATATGGATATTCAATTTTCACAGTCAGCTGTATTTACCCCCTGTGATTTTTCTTTTCCTGTAGATGGAATAAAAGCTGAATCAACACCAAACACTGAAACAATGTTGATTGTTGATGTTGATCTTGACTTACTAAAAGAATTGCATGCTATAGGCACAGTTCGAACTTTAAATGATCGAAGAAAAGATATATACGAAATAAAGAAGAAAATCTAAGTATACCATGGCGCGAAACGTGTGCCAATATCTAAATTTAGCTGTTAAATTAAAATTTGTTAATATAAAAAATGATTGCTTCGTTGAATAAAATTCCAAAACGAACTGAATTGTATCTTAAATTACTCTAAAAATTTATTGCTGTAATGAAAATTGTTTTTATCAAAACACTATACGAAAATATAAAAAAAAAGATTAGCCTTTTTCAATATGTAGGGGAGTTTTTGGTTTTTCTTTTTTATATAGCGGCATTATTTTTGTTTGCATTTTCTTTTTATATTTCAAGAGAGTTTGATTCGCCCTCTGCGGAACAAATATTATTTCATTTTTTAATGCCGCTTAATGGCACGGGTAGTGAAATTGTTAATAGTTTTTTATTAAACTGTATGTTGGTTCCTTTTATAATTGCTATAATCTTATTTTTATTCAGTTATGACTATAAGAATATTTTTGAGAGTAATTATTTTCAATATTCAATTTTAAGAATTTTTTCATATTTGAGAAAACCATTTGTAAAATATAGATATCTTTTTGTTATTTTTCTGCTGATTAGTTCGTTTGTTACAGCAAATAGTTTTTTTGGGATAACTGGTTTTGTAAAGTATGTTTATAATAAAACCGAGTTTTCAGATTTTTATGAAAAAAATTATATATTTTTAAACAATAATACAAATATTTTTCCTGAAAAAAAACAAAATCTAATTGTAATATATGTTGAATCTCTCGAAAGTAGCTTTGTTTCTGTAGACGAAGGCGGTTTGTTTGAAAGTGATTTAATGCCTGAAATAAACACTTTGGCAAAATTGAATATTAACTTTAGTCATAATGATAAAATAGGCGGATTCAAGCAGCTTTACGGTACGAGCTGGACCATTGCAGGATTAATTGCCAGTACGTGTGGAATTCCACTTAAACTTCCTTTTGAAAAAAATTTATATGATAATAAATATCGGTATTTTTTGCCTGGCGCGAATTGTTTAACTGATATATTAGCTGCAAATGATTATAATATATCATTTTTATTGGGCAGCAGTAAAGATTTCGCAGGGATTGATATCTTTTTAAAAAATCACGGCCAAATACCAGTGAAAGATTTTAATTATTATAAATCTGTTGGTAAAATAGATATAAACTATAATAGAGGCAAATGGGGCATCGAAGATAATAGATTATATGCTCTGGCTAAAGAAGAATTATCAGACTTGAGTATGAACAAGCAGCCTTTCGCGTTTTTTATGATGACTATTGATACTCATATGTCTGATGAGTTTCTTGATAAAAGAATATGTGAGAAAAAAAATGAAAGAGAATATAAATATATAGATGTTATGCGTTGTGCCAGTATGCAGCTGGATAATTTTGTCAATTGGATAAAAAAACAAAAATTCTATAAAGATACAACTGTAGTGATATTGGGTGATCATTTATCTATGAATAAAAAAATATTCCCTGAAGGCAAGGGTAGAAAAATTTTAAATATATTTATAAATGCGAGAAAGAAACCAAGGTTCATGAAAAGCCGTTATTTTAGTCATTTTGATATATATCCTTCAATTTTAGTTAGTATGGGAGCAAATTTAGATAACAAAGGAATTGCTCTTGGGCGGTCTCTTTTTGATAAAAATCAAACGCTTCTAGAAAAATATTCAGCGCGAATTATGAATGCTGAACTCATAAAACGCTCAAAAATATATGATTGTTTTATATTTAATTGTTTGCAGCTATAATTTACTTAAGGGCAGATAAAACCGCTTCGTAGTTGGGTTCTTGAGTTATTTCGGGAACCTGCTCAGTGTAAACAACCTTGCCGTTTTCGTCAACAGCCACTATGGCGCGTGAAAAAACTCCCGCTAAAGGACCATCAATAATTCTAACACCGTAATCTTCACCGAATGATCTTTTTCTCATCTCTGAAGCCGAAATAACATTTTCTAAGCCTTCTGTCGTGCAAAATCGCTTATGCGCAAAAGGTAAATCCATTGAAATACACAAAACAACTGTGTTAGCAAGGCTTCCTGCGGTTTGGTTAAATTTTCTAACTGATGCCGCACAAACCGGAGTGTCAAGACTAGGAAAAATATTTAAGATTACTTTTTTTCCCGCGTAGTCTTTTAGTGTAGTATCTGAAAGATCTGTTTTAGTTAAAGAAAAATCGGGAGCTTGACCGCCAACTTCAGGCAGATTACCCGTTGTGTTAATAGGATTTTCTTTTAGTGTAATTTGTGCCATAATATCTCCTGTTATTAAAAAGGTATTTACTTTTCTTAATATATGTTAAGAAAATATATTGACAAAAAAAAAAGATTGGTTTAATTAATTTTATTGTATGTAATAAGATAACACGTCAAATTATAAAATTACAAAAAAAGTTATTTAAGTAAGTCTAATAGATATTTAATTATTATTTGATTTTTTATGAAAATATTTTGTTAAATAATATTATCTTTAATTGTTTTAAAGTGAGTTCGGCTTATAGGTATTTTTGAATTATCATGCAGTATTGCTAAGTGATTACCGTTAAAAAGCGGCTCTATTTGTTTAATCATAGATTTTCTTATTACATATTTTCTATGTACCTGAATAAATTCCTGTTTATCTACAAGATTATATATGTGGGATAATGATTTACATACTCTATATCGTTTTTTTTCTGAAAATAAATTTGTATACTTGTTATCAGCCTCAAAATATCTAATTTCTGATATAGGTACGGGCAAAATTTTCTCTCCCGTTTTAAGCCATAAGTAATCAATAAGATCATTTTTTGTCTCAGTTTTTATATTTAAAAAATTAACCGCTCTATTTAAGGCAGAATGGAACCTATTTTCATCAAATGGTTTTAAAATATAATCAATAACACCTAATTCATATGCTTTAGCCGCGTATTTATCATAAGAGGTAATGAATATAATTAATGGTAAATTATCTATTTCAGAAAGCACTTCTAAAGTATTTTTTATCGGTAGGTCAATATCAAGTAAGGCAATATCTATGGTATTTTCAGATAAAATTTTCTGAAGTTCTAAACCATCTTTTGCGCTACCAACAATTTTAAAATCTTTTCTTTGCGAGACTAATTTTTCAATATAAGCACGAATAGGCAGCTCATCTTCGGCAATAACTATTTTTCTTTTTTTTGACATTTTATATTATTAAATGCATAGATAAAATATTACATAATTTGTAAATAAAGTAAATATAATACTAGAATATACTAAATAAGCATCCCTGCGGCGCAAGCCGCAATCTATAATGTAAGCGACGTAGAAATCCCAGCGGCGCAAGCCGCAATCTACCCACCTATTATTTTGTTCTTTAGTATTTTTGAAAAATACCGAAATTTACGTTAAGAAGTAAAGTATATTAACAGGAGCGCGGTATGAATAAACTGGTAAAAGAACTTTGTGATATATTAAAAGATGAAGAAAATTCTTACTTAAATTTGCTTAGAATAGAGCAAAAAAAACAGGATGCTGTTCTTGAAAGAGACGGTAAGCTTTTAAAAAATTTATGCGAAGAAGAAGAAGGCGAAATACAAAATATTGAAACACGAGAAAGCAAAAGATTAAAATTTCTCGAAAATATCGCGCGTGAAAAAGGGGTAAAAGCACCTCAAAAAATATCTGAGCTTGAGAAATGGCCGGATATTGATGATGCGTCTAAAAAAATGCTTATTAAAGAAAGACAGTCTTTATTTGAAATATTATCAGAGTTAGATTCAGTAACTAACACCACGGCAAAAATGCTTAAAGACAGCGCCGATTTTTTTCGCGAAATTATAAATGAAATCTCGGCCGGTGAAAATTTAGAATACGAGCCGCATAAAAAAAACCAAAGAAAGCATTTACCGCAAAAGAAAAATCCCGTTTTTATAAACGCGAATTGTTAAGGAGAATATTATGCCGTCAACATTTTCAGGATTAGAAATAGCCAAAAGAGGGATGCAGGTTCACCAGCAGGCTTTGCAGGTGACAGGTCATAATATTTCTAACGCCGATAACGAACACTACGCCAGGCAAAGGGTAGAGATGACGACCATGAATCCGCTTTATGAACCCGCGTTAAACAGGGCTTTAAATAAAGGGATGCTGGGGCAGGGTGCCGTTATTTCGGGTGTTACAAGAGTAAGAGATAATTTTTTAGACGGCCGTATATTACAGGCAGAACAGGGAAAAGTATACTGGGAGGTTCGTCAAAAATACCTTCATCATTTAGAAATTGTTTATAACGAACCTTCAGAAGAATCATTAAGAACACAGATAGATAGATTCTGGGCAGGCTGGCAGGAACTTTCTCAGTACCCTGAAGAGCTGTCGCACCGTGAAGTAGTAAGAACCAGTGGCCGCGAGCTTACTTTTAGAATAAGAAGCACTTTTGATAAAATGATAGATTTAAGGGCGCAGGTTGAGCGTGATCTTGAAGCGAACGTAAATAACATAAATACGCTGGCCATTGAAATAAGAGATTTAAATGAAAGAATATTAAAATCACAGACTTTAGGCGATAATCCTAATGATCTTTTAGATAGAAGAGACGCGCTTTTGCAAGAGCTGGCGGGTCTGGCCGATATCTCTGTTGAAAGAACTGATCCCGATGAACTTATTGTGCATATTGGCGGACAAATGCTTATTCAGGGTCAGATTCACAATAAATTAATTACTAAATCTAACGCGGCTAACGAGGGTTTAAGTCAGGTAATTTGGGAAAAAGACGGTAAAGAAGTTGTATTTAAAACAGGCCGTATGCAGGCTCTATTAGAGTTAAGAGATAATGTGTTAAGAGAAAATATCGATAAGCTCGATTTATTAGCCGCCAACGTGGGCGATATCGTAAACGAGGTTCATCGTGACGGCTTTGGTCTTACAAAAGAAACTAATATTGATTTTTTTAAGCTGAGAACGCTTTCAAGAAATATTCGGGGTAATTTTGATTTTAACGGTGATGGTCAGGATGATATATCTACCGTATTTAAAATGGCCGGTAGAAACGCCGTTGAATCTAACAGGCCGGTAGGCATAGCGGGTATGCTTACGTTTGTAAAAAACGATGAAGATCACACGCCGGTTCATATTACATACCGTGCCGACGAAACCTTAGACAGTATCATTGACAGAATTAATAAATCTTCGTCGGGTGTTGTCGCTTATATAAACCACCAGAATAATCTGGTACTAAAGGGTACTGTTGCCGAAGACGACTGGCGAAAAAATTTAATGATAAGACACGTAGAAGATTCGGGCGAACTTCTTGTGGGTTTTGCCGGTCTTTTACAAAATTCAGGCACGGGCGGATCTTTTGATTACAGAAGAATTGATGAAATAAATAAACTGCAGTCTGATCTTGATAGAATTACTTTAACGCCATCGCTTCACGCGGCCGGTGTTTTAGAACTGAGCGACGAGATTAAAGGAAACGCGGCACTAATAGCGGCAGCCGGCGGTAAAGATATAGGCGGTACGGGAAATCCTAACGAGTCATACGGATTAAAAGACGGCTCAAACGCCATTAAAATAGCGCAGGCGCTTCGTCATGAAAAAAGAATGATTGGCAAAGCCGAAACCACAGATGATTTTTATAACGCGCTTATTTCTAAAGTGGGTACCTTAACGAAAGAATCAGAAAGTCACCAGAAAAACCAAGAAATTATTATGACAAATCTTGAAAATATGAGACAGTCGGTAATGGGCGTAAATTTAGATGAAGAAATGGCAAACATGGTTCAGTTTCAGCATGCGTACAACGCATCGGCTAAGATGATTCAGATAATGAATGAAATGTTAGATAAAATAATCAATCATATGATATAAGGAGATATCTAAGATTATAAAAAAAATTGAGAATTAGACACAAAGACATAGAGATACAGAAGAAGTTGAATTTTGAAAAAATAATTTCAATTTAACATTCAATATTCAAGATTAATCAATACATTAAACTCTTCTCTGTGGTCTCTGTGAACTCTGTGGCTCTTAAATTTACAGGAGGTAAAAAATGATTAGGGTAACTAATAAAATGATTAGCAATTCGCTGGTTCAAACATTAAACCGGCAGAAAAATGAAATTCAAAAGGCAGAACAGAGTCTTGGCACAGGCAAGAAAATTCAGTTTCCGTCGGATGATCCGGCGGCCGCGGCAAGCCAGATACTTTTGCAGTCAAGAGTAAGAGAGCTAAAGCAGTATGGTCGTAATATATTTGAAGGTAAAGACAGACTTAATTTAATGGATGGCGAGCTTTCGCGGGTAACCGATATTTTTCAACGAATAAGATATCTTACCGTGCAGGCCGCTAACGGTACAAATACTGATTTTGAGTTAAAAGAAGCTATCGCGCGTGAGATAAACCAGCACTTAAACTCTTTGGTAGATATAGGGAATATTAAAGACGCCACGGGCCGCAGTTTGTTTGGCGGCAGCGTTATTGAAAACGATCCTTTCATGCCGGTTTATACTCATACAGGTACATCTGGTATTGAGCAAGATGCGGCACTGGTAGGCGTTCAGTATAAGGGTGACGTAAGAGGCATTAAAAGAGAAATAGAACGAGGCGAAGAGATGGAAGTAGGAATACCCGGGAACAGAATATTCTGGGGAACTAACTCTACAATACAAAGTAACAGAGATTCTTCGACTTTTGTTTCACAGGCGAATCAAATTATTGCTATTGATGGAGTAAAAATAAATATTTCTGCCGGCGATACTTTAAATGATATTATTGATAAGATCAATAATGCTCCTATTGAAATAAAGGCTTCAAGGGGCGGCCAGGACGATTTAATATTAAACACGACAACTCCGCATCAAATTTGGTTAGAAGATATTGAAGGGGGCACGGTACTTCAAGATTTAGGTCTAATAAACGGTAGCGATCCGCATCCTCCTGATAATTACAGTGCTTCTGCCACGGTAACGGGCTTTTCTATGTTTGATCTTGTAATTCAACTGAGAGATGACATGATAAGAAACGATAAAAATCTTGTGGGGGGTAGAGATTTAGAGGCTGTAGATTTAGCTATTGAAAATGTTTTGCGCTACAGGGCAGAAATTGGCGCCCGCGTAAACCGTCTTGAACAGCATGAAAAAAGGGTAACATGGGATGAAACCTATGTTAATGAACTATTGGCAAAGAATGAATCAGTTGACGTTGTAGAAACAATAATGGATTTAAAATGGTTAGAGAATGTTCACAATTACGCTCTCAAAGTGGGAGCAAATTTAATAAAACCGACACTGCTCGATTTTCTAAGATAAGTCAAATGCGCGTAAATACAAAAAGATTTGGAGAAATTAATATTGAAACCGATAAAATTATCGACTTTCCCGAAGGTATTTTCGCGTTTGAGCAGTTTCATCGTTACATATTATTAGCGACAAAAGAAGACACAGAGTTTTACTGGCTGCAGTGTATTGACGATCCCGGCCTGGCTTTTCTTGTGGTTAACGCGGCTATTCATCTGCCTCGATATAAACCGCAAATTGATAATGAATATTTATCGTTGTTGGGCGTTAATGATATTTCAAAAACTGAATGCTGGCTTATTTTAACGATTCCCTCTAATGAGCCTGGTCATATGACGGTAAATCTTCAGGGACCGTTATTAATAAATCCTGAAAAAAAAGCGGGGGCTCAGTTTATCTCGGTAGATGAAACACATACAATTCGAGCTCCGTTTCTTGAATATATGCAAACGCAGGGTCAAACGTAATGCTTATACTGGCAAGAAAAACCAACGAATCTATTATCATTAATGATAATATAGAAATTTTAATTGTCGATGTAAAAGGCGATCAGGTAAAAGTAGGCATTAAGGCCCCGCGTGATGTAAGAGTATACAGAGGTGAAATTTACGCCGAAATTCAAAAAGAAAATATAGAGGCTTCTAAATCTGAACTGCCTAAAGATATTCAAAATTTGTTGAAGAAAAAAGGACAAAATAAAAAAAGTCCTGATGACAAATGATTTAAACATTAATTCTTTAACTCCGCTTTCGTTATCTTTTTATAAAAAACCCACTTTAAAAATAGCAGAACTTTTGCTGGGTAAATATTTTGTAAGATACTATAAAAACAAACCTTTAATTTCGCGTATTGTAGAAACCGAAGCGTATCATGAAACCGGCGATCCAGCGTGTCACGCGCATAATGGTAAAACCAAAAGAAATGAAGTGATGTTTGGTCCGCCGGCTCATTTATATGTTTATTTTACCTACGGGATGCATTACTGCTTAAATGTGGTAACCGAAAAAGAGGGTACAGCGGCTGCTGTTTTAATAAGAGCCATTGAACCTTTACAGGGTGTTGAAGTTATGCGAAAATTGCGCGGCGAAAAAATAATTTTAAAAAATTTGGCTAACGGGCCGGCAAAATTATGCCAGGCAATGGATATTAATAAAAAAACAAACGGCGTATCTCTCTTAGAAAAAGAAATATTTATTGCCGATAATAAATCGCGAAAAAAATTTGATATTGTAAAAACAACACGTATTGGTATATCAAAGGGGCAAAGCCTCCCGTGGCGGTTTTATATAAAGGGTAATGAGTTTGTATCGAAACCCTAAAATTCTAGATTATATTGTAAGGCTTGACGCCTAATCTTTATATATTAATAATAAATAACAATTTTTTTTATGAATATACTTGATAGGTATTTATTTGGTTTTTTTATTCGATATTTTTTTGGCGCTCTGGTATTACTTACAGGGTTTGCATTAATTACGCGGGCCATAGGAATTATTCATCATTTAGTAAAATATACCGGCTCTGCGGTGCATATTTATAGATACTTTTATTTATATATACCAAATATGATTTCTATTTTACTGCCTGCGGCTCTTCTTTTTTCTATTGCATTTTCTATAACTTCTTTTTCAAAACATAATGAATTAAACGTGATGATGACCTCAGGAAGATCTTTTAAACGAATATTAATGCCATTGGCCCTATTTTCTTTTTTATTATCATTTTTTATGCTATGGTTCAATGAAATGGTTACAGCCAAGGCAAATTTTAAAGCTACCAATGAACTAAATATTATTAAAGGCAAACCAAGCGCTTTTCGTTTATTTAACCAGAGTAATTTTGAAATAAAGTCAAATAACAGATATTATCATCTGGGTTTTTTTAACGCGAAAGAAGAAGAAGCGTACAATGTTCATATAGTAGAGCTTTATTCAAACGGGCACATAAAAAGAATTATAGAGGCCCAAAAAGTAAAAATTATGCCAAAGGTATGGCAGTTTGAAAATGGAACAATTTTACTTTTTGATAATCAAGGTTTATTTCAAAAATCTTATCAGTTTAAAAGAAAAATAATTCCACTGCCAGAATCGCCGGCATATTTTCAGGATGCCGAAAAAAAATTTGAAGAAATGAATATATTTGATTTAGAGCAATACATAAAGAAGAAAAAAGAAAAAGCAGAGCCGGCCATAGAATATGAAGTAGAGTACTTTTGGCATTTGGGTTATCCCTTTATTTGTTTTTTTATCGTGCTTTTAGGGGGATACATTGGTATTTTTTTGAAAAAAGGATCGTTAGCGCAATCTATTGGTGTTTCAGTAACAATAAGCGTGATTTATTATTTTCTCATGTATTTTAGCAAAGCATTGGGTAACAGCGGATTTTTACAGCCATTTTTAGCTGGCTGGCTCGCGAATATTATATTTTTGCTTTTCAGTATTTTTTTACTTTTCAGGTTTAAAAAATAATCAATCTGTTTTATATTCTTTTAGTATAATTTCTATGTTCCCTAAAACAGGAGCTTTTGTCCATAATTTTACGGGTATAGAATATTTATCGTCAGTGATATACATTTCAATAGGGCTTTGGGTTTTAAATATAATATCGCCGCCTTGTTCGGCTTTTTTTTCGCTTAAAAGACCGCTTTTTACATGAAGCACTTTTTTTTGGCCGCCAAGCACCGGTACATCTACGTATAATTTATTTAATACACGAATTATTAAAACTTTAGGTTTACCTGCCGTAATCACGTTAAATTTCATAACATCGCCTTTATTTGTATCTTTTTTATTTAGGCGCATCCAGTAAAAAATGCCCAGTAAATCTTGACGTTCATTTAATGGTATGTATTTTTCGTCTTGTCTTAGTCTTTTGGGCGGTTCACTATGGGGAAGCCCCGGTTCGTAAAAAACTTTTTCAAGTTTTTTAACGAAAATTTCATTATTTTCAAATAAATAATATCTTTTTTGATAATTATATCCCTGATAAATATCTTCATAAGCAATATATGTATTTTGTGTTTTATAGTTCCATAAAGCGCCAAATGAGCCTCCCACGTAGTATAGGCTTTTTATGGCTTCAAACGATTCAACTTTCGCTCTAATTGAAAGAAGGTTTTTTTCTCCTTTTACCGTTTTCATGTAGATAGTTCCCACGGGCAGCTTGAGCCATTCAACTTCATATTTTAAAAATTCATTGTAAATAGAATTTTCTATACCATATAGAAAATTTGTTTTATTAAAAAATAAAGCGAGAAATATTAATCTTGTTATAAAGATTTTCATATTTTAGGTATTCTTTTCATAATTTACGGCCCGTCTATTTGTTTTTCAAAAAAGATTGACGGTGTATAGAAAATGATGCCGTTTGGTTCTAATTAAGTTAAATTTAATTAATATTACAGGTAAAACAAAATGAAATTTAAAAATAAGTTAAAATTTTTAATAATTATATTCTCAGTATTTATATCTATTGCATGGCTAAGCCAGACTGTGGTAAATGTAGATCCTGTAAAAGATAACGACTCAATTACGCTATATTTTCAAATATCAGAAGGTTTTGGTGTTCAAAAAGAGGGACCTCATAAAATTGAGGTATACCAGCTTTCAAAAGATCATAGCAAAACAGAAGACATAAAAGAAAAAATAAGCAAATACGGTAAAAAAATTGATTCTAAAGAAAAATTTGTCGGTCATACAGCTTCGGCTGATGAAGATTATTTTGATAATCTTGATCCTTTGGTGTTTAAGCAAAAACAATTTAAAACCGGTGAATTTGCGGTAAAAGCCGTAATTTACTATTGCTCTTTTTCAGATAAATTTTGCAGCGCGCAAAAAATTGAAAAACTTGTTGAATAATTTTTCATTTTAATTTACCTCTTTGATTCAAAAATAAATCTGTCTTTAAATAATTTTTATTCATTTTATGAAGATTTTTGCAAATAAAGAAAAAATGCCCCGTATTGCTTTTTTAATTTCTGGCAGGGGTTCTAATATGACGGCTATTTTAAAAAAAATAAAAGAGAAAAAACTGAAAGCAAACCCTGTTTTAGTTTTTAGTGATAATGAAAAAGCCGAAGGCTTAAAAAAGGCAAAATTGTTTAATGTTCCTGTTTTGTCTTTTTCGCCTAAAAAATATAATTCTTTTGAAGAATATGAACAAGCCTTGGTGAAAATTTTAAAAGAAAATAAGGTAGAATGGGTTATTTGCGCGGGGTATATGCGTCTTCTTAAAAAAACCGTTCTTACGGCATACGAAAATAGAATAGTCAATATCCATCCGGCTCTTTTGCCGTCTTTTCCCGGTTTAAAAGCACAAAAGCAGGCGGTAGATTACGGCGTGAAATTCAGCGGATGTACCATTCATTTAATTGATGAAGGCTGTGACACAGGGCCTATTGTAATACAAAGTGTGATAGAAGTACTGCCTAAAGATAACGAAGAAACTTTATCTAAAAAGATACTAAAACTGGAACATGATACATACTGGAGAGCGCTAAAAAAATTATTTGACGGCTTTATATTAAAAGATAGAAAAATAACTTTTAAATAACTTTTATAAACTTGATACCGCTTGAATAGGGCCTAGTCTGTTATTAATAACGTTAATTCGTTTGTAGTAAAATACTTTTCTTTCAGGAAAAATAAGAGCCATTTTCTCATATAATTTTTTTTCGAACAGTAAAGCGTTAAATAAGTATTTAACCGGATTTTTTTGAAATGACTTGTTTCTTTCAAGTACCATATGGCGTGAGTTAAATCTGTCGGTGGGCAGTTTAGACGATGTTTTCGCTATCGTTTCGAGTTTTAATCCGCCGCCTACCGAAGTAACAATGCCTGATCTCTTTAGTTTTCTAAGAGCATTCGCGGTAAGCGCCGTAAGTTCATCATCATCAACGGTTAAATGCACGCTTTTTGAAAAATCTCCGCGGCCAATAGTTACCTGATATAAATGCTTAAAGGCGGTAGAATCTATCATGGCGTCAAGATTGCTGTAGGCAGTAATGCTTTCTAAATTCATAGCTATTTTAGGTAAAGCCGCGTTTTTTTCTTCAGCTATTTCTAATATAGATTCAAGAAAATTTCTTAAAGCGTAAACAGTTTCAATCATTGGCGAAAGCACACAGTCTACTCTAAGGTCAAGGCAAACTCTAATATCTTGTCTTGCTTCAGGGCCGCCAATTTTTACTATTAACGGTAAAATATTTTCTGAGATTCTTCTAAAAAACCGGATTTCTTCTTTGCCCATATCTTCAATTTCTGTGCCGGTTTTTATCGCAACGATATTATCTTCTTTCTTTAATCGTACTAAGTCGTTTCTTAATTCTTTTTCTTGCTGTGTGTAAAAAGTTTTCATTTATATTTTATTTTCGGCATATTATTGCTTAAATGCGACAAAAATTAATTAAAAAAAATAAAAAAAATGTGACATAATGCCTACATATTAAATTGGATACTTTTTGTCAAGATAATTTGTTTTTATTTTATTTTGCAATATTACCGCCTTTGTCCGTTGCGATACATTTTGCACAAAGCGCAAAACACGGGTCTATCGGCCACCTGCGGTAACGAGGCAGGCTCTTTATAACTCTAATAATTTATAAAAAATACCATAATTAGCGGTATAATTCTTAAATTTGGGGGTATTACTTTTATGTGAAGCATAAAAATTCTCAAAAACGCGTGTGCCTTAATAACGCAATATATTTTATTACTTTTAATACATATAATAATTTTCCGTTTTTTAATAACGATATACTTTGCCGCTTATTTATTAAAGAATTTAAATTTTGTCAAAGTTTTCAGTTCTTTGATATATTTGGTTACAAAATAAATCCTGAGCATATTCATATTTTAATAAGCCCCTGCAATAAATTCAATTACTCACAAATTATGGGTTCATTAAAACGCAATTTTACCCGTGACGCGAACCGATTGATATTACCCATGATTAAAGGCGATGATACGTTATATATTGGCAACGACATACGGTTTGACGCGAATTTCAAAAAACATCGTCATGGAATCGCCAAATTTATAAAATCACACAAACCACATTTTCAAAACATGAATATACCCAAATTCAAATGGCAAAAATCATTTCACGACCATTACATCCGCGATGAAATTGATTTTTTTAATCATGTCAAATATATTGAAAATCAATACATAAAACACGGTTTATCCGAAAACAAATGGGTTTATTTGAAAATATAAAGTTTGTTTTTCAATACCCTCAAGCTCCGCGTTGGTGTTTTGAGCCTGATTCACACCCCGTGAAGGTGACGATCCGGATCGTCACCTTCACGGGCACAAATTCAAAATTCAACACTCAACATTTCAACTAACAAAACTTCGTTTTGTTAGTTGGCAACGCAACGCACCCACATGCTATTCGTCTTATTGGGGTAGTTCACGTTACCATTGACGAAGTAGACGTACCCCGCGGCAGAAGTATTACCAACATACGTAGACGACGACCAGTAATTGCCGGCAACTGTACCCGGGAAAAATAGAGTATCAATAGCAGGGTTAAAAACTGTTCTATCTACAATACTTTCAAGTTCCGTTACATTGGGCAGACGCCAATCAGTTTTGCCGCCAAGAGTTAAGCCCTCGCAATAATTTATGGCGTTAATCCATGTGGCTGTTGTCGCTGAACCTGAACAACTTGCATCGTTTGTTTTATATCCATTTTTTTATATATGAACAATAATCGAACAGAATGAATTCTATTTTATTCGCTTTATTTCTACTACCTCGCCCATTAAATCAACAGTCAGTCTCAAATTTGATAATAGGCTCATGCCTAGTAAATTCTCTTCGGCATTAACGCCAATAGTTTCTACTTCAACATTCTTGCCGCACCATTCAAATGAACATATATATGTTGGCACGACAATTTCGCTGCCATCAGCTATTGTTATTATATCAGAAGAAATACGCGGCAATTCTGCTTTTTTTATGTATTCATTACTGAGCATAAGCGAACCGTTAAAACCTGTATCAATTATGCAAGCAATTATATCGCCATTTAAGTTAATATTAATAGCGGGACGATTGCCAATAAAATATCCATTCATTAGACTTCTATTGGTTTAAGAGAAGCGCCGGTAGTATATGCGGCATTATAGCCGATACGAATGGTTACAAAAATTGTATCAGGATACTTTATTCGCGCTTCATGTAAAGGAGGGGAAAATTCATCGCCTATAAAAAAATCTTGTCTTTTTATATCTACCAAAGCAAGACACCCTTTTTTTTGCGCCCACTTTTCTTTACCTAATTTTTCATAGACAATCTTTTGCGCTTTATCAAATTGAGAATGCTTGCTCATGTTTTCAATTTACAACCTTCAAGACGAAAAGTCAAGTGTAATTTGACCTTCTAGCCATAGAATTATATTACTGAGCCTGACCCCTCGATACGCCGACAATTTTGTATCGAGGTAACAGGCTCCCATTCAAAATTCAACATTTATCATTTAACATTATTCAAAGGCTTTGCCTTTGAATAATGTTATGGCCCGTCGGTAACATTTGCTCAATGTCTGAAATACCTGAATTACCCGCTTCATTTGTATGAATTACATTATACCCTCTGCCTTTATGAATCTCTGATAAAAGCGGTTTCACATCTTCATCTAAATATATTCTGATCTTTTTCAATTTTTGGGTCTTTGATTTTTCTTTATATAGTCATCTATAATATTCTTATTATCATAGTAATATGATAATGCGTCGTAAACTTCAGATAACTTTAACTGTGTAAGTTCCCTTATTAATTCTTCAGGGGTTAAGCCTTGATAAAGAATATATTGAACTATTGATCTTACAGTTATTCTCGTTCCGTTAATTACCGGCTCTCCTTCGCATATTTCTGTATTTTCTACAATATACGCGTGTTTTGGTGTATCTTGAATTTGACTCATATATTATAAAATATAATTTTTCTTTTCATTGTCAATAAAAATTAATTTTCTTGAGGGGCTCCTTCGACTCCGCTCAGGAACCGGCCCTTCAAACCCCGATTGCGCCTTCTGTTAGTCACGGGTTCCCTTCGACAAGCTCAGGACAGGTAAATCCGTGGCTAACAAAATAACTTTATTCTTATTTGTCCTTTTCTAATTCGATAGAATCCTGACCAATTTCCCGTTAATTTTTTTATATCAATATTCATTGGTTTACCGGTTATTCGTAGAATAAATTTTTTAAGCTCATGATGAACTGTTTTTTCAAGATTGTTTCGTTTTATAAATTTAATGGCGTTTTTTGAATACTCAATATGCCATTTCATATTTCGATTGTTTCATTAAAAGCTGACTCTTTCTTTTCAGGCTTAGACCCATAACTTTTTTCTATTTCGCTCATTTCATCTTTAGAAATTTCGGGTATACTTTTTAGAAAAAACTTATATTTTTCTTCTTCTAATACCTCTGTAACGATTTTTTTTATCATTAAATAAAGTTCTTCTTTATCTACCTTAACTGCCATAATAGATAAAATATATTAATATCTTGTAAAGTGCAAAAAATTGTTTACAAGTAATGGTTTGAGTATTTCCCACCTCAAACCCCTGTTGCGCCTTGGCCTGGCCTCGGTACAATTTTCAGGAAATACCTGAAAATCACCGCCTGCGGCCAGCTTCGCTTGATTCTCGGTACATTTCTCGCAAAGCTCGAAACACGGGCCTATAGGCCACCTACGGTAACGAGGCAGGCTCTTATTATACTTTAAATGTTTTTCTCCCTGCTTTTTTTAATTCATTATAATTTTTATCAATCAATGCTTTTTTTTATTTCTTGACCAACTCTTAATCTGCTTTTCCCTTTTTAATGCTTTGTTATCTTCTATAAATTTTTCTTTATAAACTATTTCAATTGGCAATTTGCAATTTGCTTTTTGTATAAACACTTTCACCTCTTTTATATCTCGATACGCTTCGCTACTCGATATAAATTCTTAATATATTTAAAATAATCGTTTTTTATCCTGTATAAAAAGTCCCATCATCACATTTAAGAATATTTACAAAATGCATTCCCCTAAAATCTATAATCAATTAAAAGGCTCAAATCAAATTCATCATTAGAGCCCATTAAGAGCCTGTACCGAGTGACCAGCCTTCGGCTGGTTGTATCGAGGTATAGGCTCTTAATGGGCTCCCATTTAACATTCAAAATTCAACACTCAACATTAACAGAAACCGCTGTAGCGGTTTCTGTTACGGAGTCCTCGCAAAGCGGAAGCCGAAGCCCTCATATATGATGCCATCAAAATACGGTCTGGTGTAGGACACGTAGCCAACTCGCAAGTAATATGCCGTACCGCCGAACCAATAACCGCCCCGATAGACGCGGTACGTACCGATATATGATGGATGCCAGTCAAACGCCCATTCACAAACATTACCGCTCATATCATACAAGCCAAGAGCGTTGGCTGCTTTTGTTGCTACAGGCTGTGTTGTCGTTGTGTTACCCGTGCCGTAAGTTGTACTATTTCCGAACCATGCAACAAGGCTTGTAGCGTCAAAATTATTATAATCTGCCGTTGCTCCACTTGCATAGGCACCCGGATAGTATTCGCCAGCATCAAGTGTGCCATTGCTGTTTGTATCGTCAATATATCGCGCCGCGAGTTCCCATTCGTCATTTGTAGGTAGCCTAAAACCCTTTGCGTTTGGGTTTACAAAAGGATCATCTTCACTGCCCAATGTACCGTAAGTTATACTGGTATTGTTTGTACTTGTTCTTATACAAGTTGTATACGCGGCATCAGTTGTATAAACGCAAGCAAGACTTGTACCATTTTGAGCGTTATAATACTCTGTTAAAGCATTGCTGAATACCATAGCGTTACGCCAGTTAATTGACGTTACCGGCTCCTGGCTTGTCGTCTCTGTACCGGCTGTACCATCATTACCGGGTATGCCCGTATTCGCGAAAGAATAACCGTTTGAATTGGCCCAAGTATAAACCGCATACCATAACTCGTAAGTTACTTCGGTTTCGGCCATCAGGTAGCCGGTAGAAACTGTTGCTGTGACGCCAAGATCATCGGTACCGGTCGGGAAGCTTTTTGGCGGCACATACGCTTCGGCCAATCTTATGCCGTTTAAAGAATGAATTCTTTTGTTAGCGGCTGTACCTGTTGAATGCGGCTGAGCGTCGCTTGTAATACCGCCTGAAACATTACCCGCAGTATCAACCGTCGTCATCATAAAGGCGTAAAGCGTGCCGTTAGTTAATCCCGTTGCCGTGTAAGTTTGCGTACCGGCTGCTACGGTTGTGCCGCCGCCCGACCATGTTATTTCTACATAATCGAAATCAATATCGACGGGGTCAAGCCAGCTTAAAGTTACCTGCCCATCGGCGGCATTGGCGCTAACAGCGGTTACATCCGCGGGCGGTGTTACGTCGGTTGTAATTACAGTGACGGTAAATTCTTTTGTGTCTGTTGTACCGTTTTTTTCTATTGTCGCCGTTAATATAACGTCAATATTGCCGCCTACTGTCGGCTGTGTAACTGTTGCCGTACCGCCGGCCGCGATTGTTATGCTACTATCATCGCTTGACCAGCTTATTATCGTGCCGTTTGAGCCGTTTGTAGGCACAGTAAAATCTTGCGTTACCGATGTTTCGCTGTCTCCCGCTCCAAAAGTAAAATCGACAAAAACAAGAGACGCTTTGTCATTATCAATAGCTGTGCCATCATTTGTCACCGCTGTTTCTATTATATCAGTGCCTGTTGAACTATTACCCGCGACATCAACGGTTTTTACGGTAAATGTATAACTTTGATTATGAGTTAAGCCTGAAAACGTTTTTGCTTGCGCTCCTTTCGCGACTGTTACAGGCGTTGCCCCGTCGGGTGTGTATGTAATTTCAAGGTGATCTAAATCGCTATCGCCCGGGTCCGTCCAGTTTAAGGTAATGGTACCATCGCCAAAATCGCTAGGTTGAAAGGTTACTTCGTTTGGCGCTGTTGTATCGTTATGAATTACGGTAACGGTAAATATTTTATCTACCGGTGTTTCTGAACCTTTAGAAATCGTCGCTGTTATAGTTACCGGCACATTACCGCCCACGGTTGGCTGTGTAACAGCCGCGCTGCCGTCTGTGAAAACTATACTGCCGTCATTGCTTGACCATGTTATGGTCGTGGCGCTGTCGCCCAACGTGGGTACGGTAAAATTTTGCGTGACGCTCGATTCGGTATCGGGCGATGTAAAAGTAAAATCGGTAAAGGTAAGCATGTCCCAATCATAGTTTACGGCTTCTGAATCGGTAAGAAAAGTGCAGTCGGCCTTGCAGCTGTCGGTTTGAACGCCAAAAGTATCACAGTCTTCACCAAAAGCCGTATTCGTGTGCCCATCGCCGCATGAAGGCGTTGTGCAATCACTATCACAGGTTAATTTATCTGTGCCGCCGCCGTCACATTGTTCGCCTGCTCCATTGTTCCAGATACCATCGCCGCACTGTGGAGATTTACAATTCGCCTCACATTCTGATGTTTGAATACCTCCTGAATCGC
>Ga0224501_10000492_pt1 | contig 31342 bp, 22 predicted proteins | sample SF_Oct11_sed_USG_4_FD_169105 | JGI IMG/M metagenome (GOLD analysis project Ga0224501, IMG submission 169105) | Sediment microbial communities from San Francisco Bay, California, United States - SF_Oct11_sed_USGS_8_1 | ecosystem: Environmental > Aquatic > Marine > Sediment | place: USA... | reverse complement strand
TCCAGTATATTTTATTATGGAGAAAGCCCAGGGGAGCACAACTCATAATGCACAGTTGAAACTCCACTCCGAGCTGGAAAACTACAGCACCTAGTTTGTACATCCATGGAACTGACAGCCAAATAACAGTTATGTACCCAGAATTTCGCACAAACAATCAATACTACATTAGACTAGTAACACCAGTGCCTGAAGACAATTAGCTTCCGCCACAGCCTCCCGGCGTTTGATTAGGAAATCACCCCTTCCCCCACCGAAGCCGCCGATCACAATTCTGTCCGTTCTTCTTTACGAAATTGCCTCGACATCAGTCGGTAGAGCAAGTTTATATATCACTCGTGATTGTTTTTCTTACTTACTTGGCGAGAAAACCTTACGATGCCAAGCATGTTTTGGGGCAGTAGAAGCCAAAGTCGGCCGTTGCAGTTTGGAGACTATAAATTCTAGTCACGTGACAAGGAGCCATATTGCTTTGCACAGTCTATCGAGTGGATTCCCCAACAGATCCGACCGCTTCGTCAACAAGTAGGTAGTTTTTCTGCGTTGCTTACTAACGTCCGGATACGTAATTGGGAACGACAGGCAATTTTACATACCAAGCAATCCTTGATATTGCAGATTGCTCTCTAACACTCCATAATTTGGCTTTTGTTTGCAGCCACGTCGTTAGACTTAAGCCAAGGCATAAGCGTATATCACGACTATAGTCTACATCAATTATCATATGATATCATATGACTATACCTACAATGATGATGGTTGATAGTGGATACTTAGATAGTAGTTCTCTTTGACTTCGAGTTGACTTGGCTTGGGTTTAGGGTTTACCCAGGTCTTGGTAAGTGATTCTAGTGGTTGATGCTTATGCCTTATGATGAAACCAGTAGTGAGTAGAGTAAGTGAATGAGAATAGCGACGCTGGCTAAACAGGTAGTGGTACTTTCAATGGATGTTCCAGGGTTTATTCAGTTATTGTAATTATCTACGACTACGTTCGTTACGCCGTTACTTGTGGTTATGTCACAATTCTTGCCTCAGGCGCAGTCATTGCAACTGGGACCGGCACGTGGGACAGCTCTACTCAGTCCACTTGTTCATCTTCCTAGGCCATAAACAGACTAGCCAGTGGCGTGGGGGGGAATACTAGCATGACTTTCTCTCTGGCAACCACACACGGTGCATGCATGGCAACCACACACGGTGCATGTACTAATGCAGTCATCGGGCCTATTCATTGAACAGCAGTGTATCTGTTAGACGTTGAGGCAGATTTAAAGTGGAACTATCCGCTGAGTGCTGAGGGCCACTGCGCAACTTATCTTGCACACCTTTTTAGCTTGTCATGTTTCAAGCTTGTTCGAAGCGCGGCTGTAGCCAATTGCGCTATACCTCCAAGTGTATAATTTCATAGGTGAAAGCTATAGTAAATTCTTGTACAGTTGTTATTTTATTCATCCATGAAGCATTGAGGAGATAAAGAGAAAGCTAGGAAGGCACTAAGGTTAAACCATTGAACATTCACACTTGGTACAGAAGGGCAGCATTAAGTTTTGATTGAGGGAGTTGCTAATTACATTTTGCCTGCCATTTTGTGATCACACAGCAGCAATTAGAAGCGTCATTAACATACAATCTATTTACTTGTAGGGTATACATCAACTATTCAGAAATGGCAGCAACCCTCAAATTTGGTCCTGAATGGTAAGTTTGTTTGTTATTCGCTATAAGCGATTGGTGACCGTCTATCTGGTCTCAAGGGATAAGCGCACTTATTTTGGGATATGATAACCTAATGCTATGCCCTTTTGCAGGCTCCGACAGTTATCAGGAGGCAACTCCATGACCTCACCTCCGCCATCCCCGTCGTTCGGCGGAAAATACAAGCTCGCTGATTATCGGTATGGACGCGAGGAAATGCTTGCACTCTTCACACCAAATGCTAAAGTAAGATCTTTACATTAACACTTTGATGACAGGAAAGGCCTGCCTGTGCACTTGGTCTAATCAAGGCACCCGGTGCTGTGATATCCCCCGCATGGATTATTGCAATTTCGTGTTAATCCAGATTGCATTAAGCCAATTACAGGTCTAACTGATGACGATCGTAAAATTACTCGGTAAAGCATGATAACGCCGGGTATTAGGTCAGGCTTACACAGGCTTACACAGGCTTACTGGTCCTAGTAGATACCCATATTGGCTCAGTATTATCACACACTTTTCTCAAATGCGTGGCTTTGGCAGGGCCCGGGATGTATTGGCGTGCCACGAGGCTTCTGAGCTGCAGTAATTTTGGTTCTTTAGGCACCAGATGACCTGCGCACATTTCAATCTGTGCTTGTGGAACGCTGTCAGGACCCGATGGCCATGATACCACCGACAGACGAGGAACAAAGGCTACTTGCCTCGAGTGTCAACAGTAACGCTGCCTTCAGGTAGGCTCCACCTGGCCTGTGACTTAACCTCAGATCTTGGATTTTTATATGAGCCTCACCAGTTTCTTATTAATGTTGCAATCTAAATCTGTGGCGTTTCGTTTCAGGCAAGTAGCCGGTCGAGGAGCTGATCGGGGAGGGCCTCCCGGTATGCGGGGAGCGCGTGGTGGCATGTCAGCTAGAGGGCGAGGACGAGGGCGGGGTGACAGCGGCGGATTCTTTCAGCGAGGCTTTGACGACGGCTCCACACATCGATCCATGGACGGTTACCGAGGAAGAGGCAGAGAGGGGTGAGTGAATGGGGCGGGTTACTGTGGCGTGAGACGCACACACAGACTGCCTCAATGACCGTAAACTTTGCATAATCTCTGGCCCAGCTTTGGCCTTTGCTCCCATGTTACTCAGATGCACTCTCCTAAACTCGGAAAGCCAGTTTTTCGTTGATGTGAAAGCACTGATGCGGCTTGTTTGCTTCAGCACCCGAGAATCAATTTGTTGGATGTTTTTGTTTTAGTGGGCCTACAAAAATCATTGAGCGAGATTCGTCCGGTTTTCTGTCTGCGCGCAGTTTTGATGACAGCACACGGCCCGCTGGCAAGGATCCATTCTCGCGCTCTATGCCTGGTGATAGCTGGCGGGAGATGAGAGGTGGACGGGCGATGGAGGCTGATGAGTCAGGTGGCAGAGGAAGTCACACGCAAAACGATGACGGCGACTGGCGACGAGCTGGCAAAGACAGACACCGTGAGTACAGTTAATGTCAAACAAGAGTGTTTTGACCCTAGTGATATCAATAGAAATAGGGGAACATGGAGCAGTTGGTCCTGCGTATCGATTGTGTTTTTTTTCTGCAGCCCGAGGTAACTGGAGAGATGCAAAAACATTTGATGATGATAGTCACTACCAGCGGTCCTATCATCGATCATCAAGTTACACAGAGCGAAGGCCGTACAGAAACGAACCTGATGGTAGGTTTCCAATGATGGAGTGTCGAGTCATCCAAATCTTACTCTCTTCACTCCCAACTCCTCGCTAAATAATGGTTTTACTATCGGAGTTTCTCTCTTCACACGCAGAGTAAGGGTTCTGTGAACAGTGAGTGGAGAGCCCCTGCAGTTTGAAGCACAATGCAATGTGGCTGGTTTTACAGTTAGTATGGTGCTGGTATTTCACACTAGCGCCATTGGTTTACAGACGAGCTGCCAGAGTGGGCAACTGATGACTGCGGTGGCGGAGATGAGGGCGGCACCTTCGATGCCAGCGGAGCTTTCATGTCGCTGAAAGAATTTGAGAAACCAAGAACTAATGGACAAGCTGGTAATCGGAAAGCTGAGGTAGGTAAAGTCTTGCTAGGCAATCAAACAATCCGCTGAAAAATAGTTCAGTGGCTAGAGCATTTAGGTGATGCTCACAGGATGCTGGGATCGAGTTGGTTGTAATGGGCTCCTAGACATAAGCACCTCACATGATTTTTGGCACCTATCACCCAAAACTTATTAGGTCCGCCAAATAGGATTATCAAATGCCCCCATAGAACGATGGAAACCCTCCCATTCAATTAAGGAAAGTCCAGGCAAAGCTTGTACCTACAGATTCAAACTGGAACCTGACTTTACCAACACGAGCAAACAGCCATATGTTAGGTCACGATGTGGTTTAATAATACGCGGTATGTTTCTCCCAGAAGTCCGACAACTCCAAACCTGATGAACCAACTATCGAGGAAACGCCAGAATCCCCAGATGAGAAGAAAAAGACGCCAGATGGCAAGGAAACCGACCAACCTAATGCATCACCAGTCAAATGTCAAGATGACTCCGAACCGACCAATGCACTACAATCACAGTCTAATAATACTACTACTAGTCCGTCCAAATCTGTGCAGGAACCAAAGTCTGAAGTACACGGTGAGGTTTTCTCCTATTGTCGCGCTGATTGACGATTATCACTAACAAAGTATTATTTTTATTATCATTATTTTTATTATGACTCATAGCATTGGTTATCGTTTGACCCCTGTTTAACCATATTGAACATCTTTTGCTTTGTGTGTTATAGAGTCACCTAGACAAGAGGAGAAGCGCGAAAGATCTGTGGAACCAGAAGCCGACTTTGATCATCTCGCGAAAGCCGCTGAGGAGATGATGGCAACATGGGCGGCTGAGGATGAAGCAAAAGCCCCGGGTAGGGCTCACATCCCAGTCATGAGATACCCCATCTCTGATATAAATGGCCACCAGCGAATCATCTTGTCAGTAGCAGTTCTTCCTCTTCGCTTTAATTCGGCCCTATGATAAATTAATTGTCCTGTCATCTTGACTGACTTAATCTTGTCTTTGGTAGACTCACCTGACCCGAGCGATCCCACGCGTAGTCCCGAGTTGGCAGACAGCTGGTTCTATAGGGATCCTCAGGGTACGTTGCAGGGCCCGTTCACAGCGCAGGAGATGGCGGAATGGTTCAGCGCCGGCTATTTCACTATGAATCTCAATGTAAAACAGGGCAGGGACAGAGAGTTCCAGGTGAGTGCTACGCCATTCTTCTCTGTTTCCAGCCGTACACCCCATCTCCTCGAAGCACCTTTTTGAGCTCTACCAACCACCCTCCCCCCTGAAGTACCTTTCCGAGCCATACAAATCCCCATTGCCCGAAGCATGTCCCTGACCAATCTGATGGGAGTATTTCATTTACAGCCTTTAGGAGAGCTCATTAAGCGGAACAACGGACAGCAGCCATTCATGCCTACCCAATCCAGTCTCAACGTTCGTCCGGTGGTGAACGCTTCTGCCCAAGACCACCACGCGTTACAGCAGGTCTACCTTCTACAGCAACAAGCATTGATACAGCAACAGCAGCAACAGGCTTTACTACTCAGGTACATAGCATAAATAGATCACCTCCAGGTATAAACCGGGTTGGGATTAAACGGAGATTGTGTTATCTGAACAACCTGTTTAGTTAATGAAAGTTTTTTATCGGATTACGTTGTGATTACAGAGCCTTCCAAAATTACCTTCTTGATAGAGAGTACAGTATGGATAATTGCAGAGACAAGCCATCCGCTTTGTGATCCTATCCAGACAAAGTATAACCTTATCTTTTCATGTTGCAGGCAGCAGGCCCAGCTTCAGCAGGTTGTACAGACTTTGCAGTCTACGGAGGAATACTCCAAGCTGACTCCTGCACAGCTACAAGTAGTCGCAATGCAAATTCTAGTCAAGGAAAACCAAAAGCAGGTAAGCTGAATAGCGCGATGAGACCACGCTACACCCTTGGAGCTGCTCCTTTAAAGCTCTTGTGGCGTTGACCTATTCTAAGCTTGCCTTGGTGCAGCTGATCGCTTTCTGTGATGACTGTAGACATTGCTCATTACTTACAGGCTTTGCTGGCTCAGCAACAGCAGTTGCTAGATCAGCAGCTCAGCATACAGCAGCAGAACAGCCCGCCTCAGGTCAGCCGTTAGTACTCTCATTGAGTGATGGTATTGTGTTCAAGATACTCTGCCTAACTCTTCATTCAGTGCCTGTTAAGTTCGATTGGAACTAAAATTTTGTTTTTCTGGCTTCGGACCGGCGCTCAAACAAGGCTTTGTTAGCCGCATGACTCTCACTTAGTGGTACAATACTGAACTTACAGCCGCATGGGATGTGCGCAATGGGTTGACATGGCAGTGTGGAGCATGGGTAGGGAGTTGAATGGCTGGCATGGAACACAGGCAGGAGGTTAGATATCAACGCAGAGCACTGGCAGGGGCTGTATGACGGTGCGGAGCACGGGCAGAGAGCTCACGAAAGTAATTGTTCACTGCAGGTCAATCAGATAATCTCACAGGACGAGGAGAATCTGTGGGGCGTGATGAACCGGTCTTGGAACCAGCAACTAAGGGAACAACTCGCTGTCGAGGAGATCGCTCAGAAGGAGGCAGCGCGTAATCAACTACGCGAACGCCAGGAACGCGAGCGGCAGGAGCGCGAACGTCTCGCGGTGAGTCTTTATACATCTGGATTATTCTGCTACGATGATGGCAAACTGGCATTCTTTGTGTGTAGGTGTTAGTGCTCTCTGTCTAGTTGTCAAGTGTTTCCCTAATTTCTTCTGTTCGGCAAATATTCTCAACATTGGGTTAGTGGTTCACATGAGCGATTCCAGGGTGAAAGGGTGTCCGACCTTGATTCTATTGTGTCCCAGCAAAGTCTCCCTGTTTACCAGGGAGATTACTCTGACCCTGCCTGGGGAATAAAGATCTGGAGTTGAAAGAAGAACAATAGCGATGTTCTCACTTCTCGCTTCATTGAGATGACCAGCAATTGTACCATCACTGTCGCTAGTGAATTTAGGCAATATGGGTAATTCAAAAGTGATGACTTGATAATGTATACCCTGACACTGTAGAGGCGAGAGGAGGAGCAGCGACGCCAGGAAGAGAAGGAGGAACTAATGAGGCAGCAGGCGGAGCGCGAGGCAGCACAGCAGAGGGAGTATGAGCGTCAGCAGCAGGAACTGGAGAAACAGCGACTCATCAAGATTGAGAAACAAAGAGGTGAGATCAAAACATTCCTCACCCCTCAGTGCTCCATTGACTCTATTGAGTCCTGTTACGCCCTAAAGGTAGAATTCTAGTGTAAAATAAGCAAATTGCTGTGGACAATTTTCATTTGGGGCAATATACTGCCCACGTATGTGGCACGCTTAACAATTAAAAACGGTTTTATTCAGCCCTGGTGGCAATCTGTGTCCGGGAGTTATTCACACATGAGAGGCAACTTTCAGATTCTCACTGTGCAAGGGGGAGAACAAGGTGATCAATGCTTATATCTCTCTCTCTCTCTGGGCCATGCGGTGTCTTCCCTTATCACTTGAGCCCTCGCGCACCACTTTGATTTGCTTACCAGCTGCTGAGTTGGAAAGACAGAAGCATTTGGACCAGCTCCGGGAGCTGGAGAAGCAGCAAGAAATGGCACGAGCAATGGAGGAGGAGCGACAGCGGCAGCATGAGATGAAGCGTCAGCGGGAACTTGAGGTGTGTCACCGCTACCCGAGTTATCTGAGTAGTATTCTAAGGAATTTCGAATGATAAAGACTGAAATAATTTTTTTTATCAGGATTGTAGTTTAATGCACTGACCGTTCTACCTGAAACAAAAAAGTATTTGATCCCTAAAAGTCCTTTCAATTTAGACTACTCTTATTTCGACTGCGTTCAGACAGTGTTCTCTAATTGCAGAGGAAAGCTGAGCAGGAAGCAGAGGCAGCAAGGCGCCAGGAGGCTCAGCGGCAGCAGCAGGAACTTGAGAGGCAGCAAGCGGAGGCTGCGGAGCGCGAGAGACAGGTCTGTTCACGAAATCTTTTTAACTGTTTGTGGGTTTACGGAGGCAGGCCCATGATTTTGATGACTTGCGTATCAACCAGTGGATTGCCTCCACTGTATGCATGCTCTCACTCTTCAGCAGTGTTGTCTTGATAATGCACACATGAATTGTCAGTAGATTCACTGGGGCCAAGGTCACTCGCAATACCAAACCCTGAGTATAATCCTTATGCAGGAGAAAGAGAAGGCGGAACGGGAGCGCCAACAGGCTATCGAGCGAGAGCAGCTACAGGCCATACAGCTTCCTTCTCACGCTCAGTGGGGCTCATCCAATCATAGTGAGTTACCAAGTTATAGAGCCGATTATGTATAGACCAAGCAATTTTTAGTTCGGTTGATGATGACGCAATCATGTATGATGATTTACTTAGTGTGGCCTTGTAACTAACCGTTATAATTATATAGTTGTACCGAGGCAGTGTTGTAACGCCATGATGATTGGTTGTAGATTTGACTGCCACACAGCAACAGCAGCTTAACCTTCAGGAGATTCAGAGAAAGGAGCAGGAGAAAGCTGAGAAGGAGAGGCTGGCGCGCCAGGCTAACGAAGCCAGGATGAAAGCTCAGCAGGCCCAACAGGCTGACCAGTCACAACTGAAATGGGCCGCCAGCCAGTAAGTGGATGAGTGGCGTTTTTGGCTGATTGTGATTGTATAGCTGGGAGCTCGGACAAGGCGTAGTGCTCCCAAGTTACGCCACCTGACTGTTGTAGGCTGGCGTCAGTCTCAACTGGAAAATCGTTGAGAGAAATACAAGAGGAGGAGGCGCGAAGACTGAGCGAGGAGCATGCCAGGCAAAAAGCCGCGGCTCTCCCTCACACCGCTCCCGGTGCTACCTGGGGAGTAAAGGCAGCTGGCTGGGCCAGCGAAGGGGCATGGGGCGGTGGCAAAAAGGTGTCAGGAGGCTGGGAGCAACCTGCCACCAGATCCGTCAAACAGACTAATAACGACGTGTTCCCCTCTCTGGGAGCCGCTCCCGCCAAGCAACAACAGCAGCCAAAACCAAACAATGCTCAACCCAAGAAAAAATCAGCCTCATCGCAAAAGAAAGAAGAGGTGAGAGAGTGCAACCTGCAGACCTAAATTGTCTTTGAGCTGTCTTAGTACACTTCGCACTTGCAATACACATCACCCATGCCCTCTGTAAGGTTCTCACGGTAATGTTTTAGGAACGAGTGCAGCAGCTATTCCAGAGTGCTACTCAGACTCAGAACCCTAACGACCAGTTTATCAAGTGGTGTACTAAATCTCTAAATGGACTCAATGATTCCATTGACGGTGAGGGTTTCCATAACCAAGCACTCTTGTTAGCCACAGGATTGTGAGCTGTTCCTTCCTTTAGAGATCTTAGTACCTTTACCAATGTTATGTGATGATGCGCTAAACCATCTCGATTTTATTCCATTGATTACATCATCTTCTCGATTGTAGTTCCAACGTTCATATCCTTTTTGCGAGACGTCGAGTCCCCCTATGAGGTACAGGATTATGTAAAGCAATACTTGGGCGAGTCAGCCAAATCGGCACAGTTCGCTAAAGAATTCCTGGAGAAGCGTTCCACCATTAACAAACAGAAACAGGCTCGTCACGATGAGGTGAGTACGCCTGACAGAAGCCGGCATTAAACATTATTATCAACTACTGTTATGTAACATTCAAACATTTATGACTGGTTACCAAAAATTACTTACTGGACGCTCTTAGCAATAAGGATAATTTGCTGGAGTGAGGTTCAACGCGGGTTGTAGCAACATCAGCCGGGTTAGTAATTGTCGCTGCCACTGTTTTATTGTAGGAGAGTTTGTGGGGCCCTGCTCCTGCAGTGAATCCCGGTGCACAACGTCAGACATCTGAGCAGCCAGCCTCAAGCCAACCGAACAAGCGTAAAGGCAAGAAATCGGGCAAATCACAGAAGCTGGATGCAACAGCCTTGTTAGGCTTTAATGTCAGCGCGGCATCCAACCGTTTTAATATCGGCGAAATTGAGAGAACAGGCGAACACTGAAGGGACACACCTTCCTTGTCAGGACAGTAGGGCGTGGGACTGGCCTTAATGTGATAGCGACTTGTGTGCTTGTATTTCATGGCTAGACTGCAAACGACTATAATGGTGCTCAAATCTTTTTCTAATGATGGTTGCAATGCAACATTATGGACCAGCGAAGACATATGGATACCATTTGAGATCGATTTGCGACCGCTCTGAGAACCGAATTGTAAATAGTTCGATGTACATACGCTGAGTCTGAATAATTTTCCCTTCGTGACCAAAATGTTGCAATACATGCATTGCCACTTGTAGTGAGGTTTTTCTCTGGTGGACCAATTGATCGGGGTCACAGGGATTCACAACAGGGTTGGACTGTCGACACAGAGTGATACGACATTTCACATGAGTCTTCTCATTGTATAATAACCATCCACAAGCGTGCGATGGTTGTTGTTCCTTTTTGCGACTCTGTTCAGAAATATGGTAACAAAATAGCGGAACCTGTGACCAGTGCATTAAATATCTAACAAACCAGCTTTTTTTTAAAGAATGCTAGAACTACAAAAGTAAGATGTAGGCCCTACGTTAGTTTCAACATACAATTATCTAAAAAGGTGAGAATGAGCTCACTGATTCACGAATCTATTTGGAAACAGGATATGGAAAACATCTTCATACTTTGAGGCGAAGTTAATGTCTAGACCGTCTTTAATGTCATCGGCTAATTCAACAAAGTCACTTCGATTTTCCTCTGGTAAAATAACGCATGTGATTCCCGCTCTCTTAGCCTGTAATGATAAGAAGTTTATTAACCCATGCTGAACTTTCAAGTGTTTGAACAGTATGCAAACACATCATTTTGATCCTAGAATAGGGTTTCATCCGTGACTGACATGCACATATCACTGAGCAAAGACCTTGCGGCTAAAAAGGTGGTTCTTCGTACAGTTTCAATCATTCACCAGTGCTACACTCATCGACTATTATCAGTTTACATGTTAAACTGTCTCGAAAAGTTGATAAAATCTATCCGTAACTTACAGCTATCACTTTCTCTTTGATTCCTCCGACTGGTAGGACTTTACCAGTAAGAGAGATTTCACCAGTCAAAGCCACATTCTGCCTTACTGGCTCCTTCAGGGCCAGAGACATAAGTGCCGAGACGATTGCGCATCCGGCGCTGGGTCCATCTTTTGGTGTTGCCCCCTATCAACAAACGGTTAATACGTAACCCTCCGGCACCAAATCAATGAGAATTTTATATTGCATCACTGACCAAGGACTCAATAGACAAGGGAGGGTTTTCTCTATCACAGAAAGACAAAGGGGCACTGGGGATGAAATGGGGACCTCGGTTCCTACACTCACTGCACTATCATTCACCACAGGCCACATAGCCCATTTGGTCTAGCTTTTCATCTAAACTATTGTTGGTGGTTGGGGCTTATTCTGACACTGACCTCTGGCACATGAAGATGCACATGGCCATGGTGTAGGACACGATTGAGATGATCGACCTGACCAATAAAGGATTTGGCAAAGGTCAAGGCAATGCTTGCGGACTCTTTCATCACATCACCCAGATTACCAGTTACCTACAAAAAACAAGACTACAGATTTCTATTAACAAGCGAACGCCTTCAAGGTTGCTGAAAGAGTCTTAGCAACGCATGATCTTTTTTGTTTGAGATATTGCCACAATTTGTCATGATCGAAGCTGAAGCCAGAGTGAAGACTGAGTGACTGAAAGACTGGCCGATTGACTCTGGCTGGCTGGCTGTGACAGCCAGTCAGACTGAATATCAAGTTGATTACCTATCTATTTACCTGTAAGGAACCATATTGCTCCCCATCAGAATTCTTGTCAGTCACTGGTGACTTGAGACTGGTCTCTATGTATAGTGTAGAACCACCTGTCCAACACGCAGGTAGAAAAGCGTATAGGATACGAGAGTTACACAATCTCAGCATCATCGTACAAAATCTGAGGATTTTTAATAATCCCCTCACTTGTCTACGATACAAGTGTGCATTAGACACGTTTTTATGAATTTATCTGGATCTTCGGATACTAACTTAATTGAAAGGGGGCTGAATGAATATTCGTGGATAGGTCATATCGGGCTCAGGTAACTAAGCTTTTATTTCATTTTTTATTGTTCTAAGCGGGCACTTGGCCATCCTATTTAATAACCCTTCTATGATTGAGGTTTGTTGGAGTGGTAGGAGCTAGGAATTATGTGAGAAACACTCCTGGCAAGAATCACGCATTACCCGAGCTACCAGACCTGTCCTGTTATCCCGGCTATCAAGCTTCACCTTAAAGGGGTTATGACATGGGCAAAAGTGACTTCACTTGTTTGTAGATTCTGAAGCCTACCATGAATAAATGGGCCCAATACCCAGTTCAAATGGAAGCTTAGATATAGCCTTATCCAATGCGCATACTTAGAGCCCTCCAAGATGTACTTTTCAGACCGTCGACGCATCAGAATTGGCCTCGAGATAGGAAATTAACGCAGAGCTGTTGGTGTTTGTGCTAATTTCTAGGCTTACGCGCCAATGTTTGACAAATGCGTTTGTGTGTGTATACTAGACTGACTACAAGTCTGAATGGAGAAACCGTGCAACAAAAATATAGAAATAGGGTTTTAGAGCGCAGTTTTTCACCTGTCAACAAGCGTTAGTGCCATTATTGCACAATTATAGAGGCCCAAATGCAACGGCCTCTATTTAGGGCTAGGGAAAACCGGCAAAGCACTTCTTAAGTTTTCTACAATCTTACATTCAAATTTAAGTTCAACTCGATGTTATAAGGGGGTGAAGATCACTAGGTTACTAAGTTTCAGTAATTAGATCCCATTTTATTTCTATTTGGGCCATTTGGGCCGTAGTTATTCGAGTGACCGATATTCGGTTTGTGGAAAAAGACCACCCGCTATCGCTGTGATGAATGCTGAGTTGCCTCCCTTTAAGAATGGGGAACACAACTCCGAAAATGCGTCGACCATCGACCCTGTCATAACCCCTTTAACGGGTTACGGTGACATGAAGGAGGGAGACACTAACCCATGCTGGTCCAGGCGAGCCCACATATAACTCCAGGGGGCGTGCTGTCGTACAGTCTGTCTCGAGTAAATATCGGCTTGCCAACAAAGTCGGACAGGTTGTCTAATGTGACATGTACCTCCTCTGTTGATTCATCCACTAATTTGAATGCAGATTTTCTATATATCTGTAGAAAATGATTAGTCTCATAAGGAGATAGGCTAAATCAATGGAGAGTCATGGGACCGGAGGGCTTCCTTGGTATCATCACCGTTATCACCTAATTTGTTTCATTGATACTATAAACTACGTATACATAAACAGCAGCTCTGAATTGGTGTCGTTGGCACGCAAATGCAGACGACTTACTGTACGTTTGTACAATTTCTTCCAATTCTGTGCGATGATACCGAATATGTTTTCCTTTTCCTAGTTCGCTCAAATAAGTCTGCTGCAGCTTGTAGGGAATCACCGCTCTTGTGAACTAATATACCAGACATATCCATATATTTGTACCCAGATTGCACACTGAATCCCTAGTAATACTGATCCAAATTGAGCAATGCTTTTACTGAGTGAGCAAACGGCTCACTGAGTGAGTTATTATATGAATCGCTAAAATTCCGGTTCTGTAGTGGGGTATGCAACTCCACAACCTCTCTAATGTGTGGCTAGTAGTTACCTTCTCTATCTGTTTCTGTAGGTTACGCACTCCACTTTCCCGACAATAAGCCCGTATTAACCTCCTCATGGCTTCCGAGTCCACGGTCACTTTACCAGTCATGCCATAATTCTTCTCTGTATTCCTTACCAAATGCCGCTACCGTGACAAAATGATGATATGAAACAAACTGGTCTCAAGGGGTGCCCTGATTGGTCTTTATATTGAATAATTGGCGTTATATTGCCTGATCAGTGGGTAAATCAGTCCACAGAACAATCAATACAGATTCATCTTCATTGACCGATCAATTACTCAGCCATCAACCAATCGATGAATGAATAAAGCAATCAATTGTCGATTGATCAATCGATCAATCAATCAACCAATCAATCATCAATTAACCAATCAAACCTGATTAAATAATTTATGCGCTTAAGTATCCAATAGATTGATCAGTAGACAGAGTGGTTTAAATGCATTACCGAAGCGATGTTCATTTTTTCTTCCTCTATATAGCCTGAGATTTCTATCATCTCCATGCGATCTCTCAGCGGATCAGGAATCGTCTCCACTACATTAGCAGTGGTTATAAAGAGCACCTGTCAATAGTCAGAAGAGATAGTGAGTCGTGAAACACACTTCTTGTAACTAGCCTGCTTGCACACGCTAGTAGGGGGATTTACCGGGATGTGACACCGCATGATACAGTGGCTGAGTAGCAAGCTCTTAATGGATGTTCTGGGTCTCCATTCCAAGCCTATATTAATAGCAAAAGGTTTCTATGTGGAACTAGAGACTCTTATCAGAAGCCTGGACACCAAATCGTTGGTTGCTCAATAGGTCGGACACCAGGTAGTATGGTAGTAAAAGTATCACTACTCCAAGCTAAGTCACAAAGGCTGTATAAATCACCTTTGTGAGATCCAGAGGCACATCCAGATAATGATCCAGGAAGTTAGCGTTCTGCTCAGGATCCAGTAACTCTAGCAGAGCTGAAGCCGGATCACCCTGGTAACCTTTACCTAGCTTGTCAATCTACAGTACAAAGGGAGATGATACAGTTACGCATAGGTAACACCTACAATTATAGGCTGTTAGGTAATATCAATATAGTATTGATTTCAAAACATTCATGAGAATGATTTCTTTTAAACTGCAAGATTATTGTATAATTATAGCTAAACACTGTAGGTAGCATTTTTTATGTAGTTTATACAAAAAACGGATTCAATCATTCCTATTTGTGTTCTTTGCAACTGGCCATATTACAAGCAACCTGTTTGACGCAATGGAAAAAGAGTTCAATAGCCTACCTCATCAATGAGTATTAGAGGATTTTCTGTCTTGGTCTTTTTAAGACACTGTAAAATTTTTCCAGGCATCGCCCCAACATATGTACGCCTATGACCTGTGATGATAACAAAACAGTGAGCCCGCTATCAGCGGAATATTAATCTTATTGAGAGGCTTTTCAAGAGACTACCAATGACTTTCTCGGCATCTAAGAAAAGACATCCGTTGACAAAGCATTCACAATGTTATCTAACCCATAGCAAAACCTACCAACTCAGGCAAGCATAACACAACACACTTCATATATAGGCTCTTTGATCGAAACTGCAGATAACGCTCACATGTGTAATAAACCGATTCATGCGAGTTATAACTCCATTCCACACATGACAAACTCTTTGAAGGGCGATTTCACTCAGCATGACAGAGCCCCTCATGAATTGGGTAACTCTTGCCATGGATTAGTTTTAAGTGGAGTCGTCCCTGTTCAAGGGAATTAAATTTCAAGGACAGAACATTTCACAGCATGAAAACACTTTGAAGGGTTTCTCGTGATGCCCCTGATGACATTGGGCAACTATAACTACTACAGGGAGCGACCAGTTTATGGGTTCGAAACAAACCTTTGATCTCTGCCACATCAGTCATTCCTCCAACACTGAATCTGAAGTATTCCCTGTTGAGAGCCCGTGCGATAGATCTTGCTACGCTAGTCTTGCCTGTGCCAGGCGGGCCGTAAAAACAGATTATCTTTCCCTGAGTGTGGCCCTGGATTTTACTAACTGCAATAAACTCCTACAAAAAGCAAACAGATTGGTCAGTGATCAGATATTTTCTGCGAGACAAAACTAAAGCTAGGCAAGGGTCAAAGTGATTATGGTTGATGACGCGCACATATGAGGCTGCCCTTGGTTGAGAGAGTCCTGATCGATTTGCCTCACTCGTATTAAACTAAAATTAAATTGCATGGCATTATACAGACTCCTTCAAGAGGCTAACGTCTATTGTCTCTATTCTCCACAATATTATTCCCGAGTTAGTGCCCTGGTTAACATGCAGACCTGGTCGGAGCTTGGAAGCAAATCAAGGTTGAATATCCTTCTTGCCACAACCATTGAGTTTATAGAGGTAGAGAACGCGATTATATTACGTTGATATTTTTCTGTTAATTCATTTTCGGAAAAATGATAGGTCAGCACACTTGGTGCTCTTATAGATTTTTCTGCATAATAAGTGATGACACCTAATCAGTATAGCAAATGCCCAAAATTCAAAGCAACCCATTAGAGAAGTTTATGTACATGTTCAAAAATCTACAAGCCCGGATTGGAAACAATGCTATGAAAATTGTTGACATGCAAAGGATTGCAATAGACCATTATGAACTACCCGGGGATCGGAGCTAACTTTTTCATGCCATATGGCACCTATCAGGTACTGAATAAGCTGTACACTCATAGTCTGAATTTAGGGTAGGGTCATCATGAAAGCCACATAGGTAATTATAACGCAGCAAGGATAACGCCGAGTCAAGTAGCAGACTTCAACCCAAACAATCATCCTGCTGCAAAATATCCGTAGATATACTATTTATAATCAATGGCGAGTTTTCTGAGAACATGCTTAATATGCAGGGCACATGAGAAATACAGAACTGTGAAGTAACAATGTAAAGGTTAGTTTCCATAGCAGATCGCAAGGCTTGCGTCTGCGATGCGTATTGATATGGAAACATGGTTGGGACTCACTCTGCAAGTTCGGGGAGGGTCTGCGATATTCGCAGTCAAGTCGCACATGTTCAACTTTTGCAAACACCCACGAAATTCGTGGGGTGGTTGCGAGTTATGGACACAAAAGACGCAGGCTCGCAATGCTCCTTTGTTTTGGATATACAGTTTTGGTCTTACTCTTTTATGTGAGAGGTAGCAAAGTGTGACATGCACAATCACGGAATCCTATAGAAATGCTAGTAGGTACTAGTAGTGCCCATTTTCCCTACCTCCGCAACAAGGGAGGTTTGCAGTGGAGACAATTGCGACCTGAGTGGAAACCCCAGCATTGCAGTGGCAAAAATTCGCAGGAGGTCGCAACCCCAACTTGCTGCCAAGCTTGCGAGCCTTGCGATCTGCTATGGAAACTAACCTTAAGCCTTTTACCAACAAGTGGTTAATGTTCTTAAGAAACGGTATAATTCTGAAATCCCCGAAGGAATATGACATATAAGCAGATCATGTGACAAATAACGGTTATTCATTTTTAGGCGAATCCCTGGGACATGAATCCACCGCTTGGCACTACTCCCAATCTCGTTTGGCCAACAAACATCAACCCATTTCAAACGCAGGGCGGCGTTCCACCATGGCCATCCTATAATAACCAGTCTCTAGTGCCGCAATACATGACTCGACAGGGCTTACTGGAGAATGCCCCGTGGCACCAGCCACAGGGCGAGCTACGGGTGCAGACCAACTGCAACCAGAACAACAGTGGTGCATCAGAAGGTGCGATTACCTGTCCGTGCTGCGGAAATGTTACCAACAATAGAAATGCTGCAATGAACTGGCAAGGTCAGGAAGGTTTTAGTATCGATCATCCACCCACTGGGTTCAAAAGATTTTCCACATATAACAAGAAAATATGCCTCCCTTTTGGACAAGCTTTAATTGGTGCCCAGCCATTTTGGTAACAACGAATCTAAGGGTTTGCTTTCAAGCTGAAGCTTGACAAGATATATTCTGATTCAAGTGGAGAACTTCATTGATAGATACCATGGCTATTGCGTAGCCCATCCTAGGTCATGGAGCCCCAAGGTGAGAGGTATACACTGTAGATCTAACACCCAAACCATTTTTGTAGCCGACAACGGAACAAACAACTCGACAGACATCAGTAACAGCTTGGGGTCTCTCTCACTCAGTCAAATGACATCCGACTTCAGCCAGAGTGGTCATAATCAGAATAACAATCACCAAATTCCCTGCGCCCATAATGGCGCATGTGGATTGCCGAATGGCATGTGTCGCAGCATGTACCCGAGTGCTGTGCCCAAGGGAAATGATGCCAATGGGCAAAACGTCCAGGCGATGATGAACCAACAAACCATGATGCAAATGTACAGAAATATGATGATGGGCGGAACGAATCCAATGGGAAATCCCATGAATGGCGCAGGAAATTCAACACCGTATAATGGAAACCCCATGGGAAACCCTATAAGGAACAGCTTTCCTCAACCAAGCAACAATAACACATTTAGCAGAAACCACCCGAAAAGCATAGGACCCAACAGTTAGTAAAACCCTTTAAATATTTTCAAAATATAGTTTTGACTGAAACATTTGCATTTGTAGTTCGCGCCATAACATTATTTTGGTAGAGGGTAGTATTGTGATGATACAATGCTTTGTGTTGGTTTATCCTTTGCGTCTTGTGATACCATCAACTGGCAGTGCCCCGGTAGGTTCGGGGAATGGCCTTCTCTCACACTGCACCAACTGTGATCACTATATCCAATAGAGTGCAGAATGTAATCGCTCTTAGTCATACATCCTTGATGTTTCTTACTAGGCACACCAGTTTGTATAGGAATATTATGTTCACTCACTGTATAACTATTTCAGCATTTTCCAACGGAACAAGCAACACAATTACGGGTCCATTTCAACCAAATAAGACCCAACACTCCAATACCAACAGTATGGGAGGCATGTATAATGGCAATGGTGAGTGTTAAAGGTTGGATGACGAGGCAAATTTGTTTTGGCTGATCAGCATGTCTCCAATCTTACCTGAGTCAAGTTACAGTGCAATAGACACAGCAGAAGTGCCCTTAAATCCGTGCTAAAAATGGCAAAATTGGCACCATCTGAAAAATGGTTTTAAGAAGGCGGAGCCTAATCGGCCATTTATATGACGTATAATATCGCAAGTTTGATGACCAGTCAATGGCCAGGCACTCAAAGTTGATCATTTTCTATCTGGGTTTACAGAGAGTGTCCCACTTCATAACCACTGACACATTCCTAAGGTTGTACACAAGCGCTGAGAATGGGTCTAGAGTGGCAGCACTAGTTCCAGGTTTGTCAAAACAAGCATAAAGAGAGCCATGTTTGGCCGATAATGCTCGGGAATCCCAGGGAATGCACGTGACCTGCAACACCGATCATGCTAAAGGGTAGAGTTGACACCATGGCTTCAACTGGTAGAAAATCAAACATATTACAGCGTCAGACAGCCACTTGGAATAGGACTAGGTTGCAAACAGACTGCTGGCCTGTTTACGCAATAAGAGCACTTGTTTGGCTATTAGCAACGAACACAAACTAAGACTGAAAGACCGTTTTCGAAAGAGGTGAGTAAATTTACTCGGTCACCGAGTTACTATCACTCAGTTTGATTGCGAGGTAGACTAAGAGTTAGGACTAAGCTAAACTCAGTGAATTCATAGGTATTTGTTTTCGTTTTTGGGCCCATTTCGTGCTCATACTTCGATCCCAGTAGTCAGGAATGTGACAAAGTTGTAGAAGTTGGACTTTGGCTACCCATTGCGCAGGCGCGCATATGTAATAACCTGGACCCCGCTGTGATGTCTTTTGCGACAATTTACGTCAGGCGGGAAAATTTCAACTGAATGAAAATTCATTTGAGCATTCCAAGATTTAACCGTATTTTTTACTACATCGCCTGCTCAGTATGAACATTTATTCAACTCAGGTAGGTTTTGAGACACACTGATTCTGATAAGCCAAAAAAATTTGCCTTGTCATCCAGCCTTTAAAGTGTTAATGAACTGAAAAACATGGTCTCACATTGTACCCTTGATCTCATTTCTTGGAAGATCTTGCCTCAAATGCCACAATACGATGGTGGGCGGAGCTTAGCGATTTCCATCGGCTTTGTCCCTATCTAAACACGATCCGGTAGTCAAGCTGCTGACTCACTATATAGGCTTGGATGATCTAAAGAGAAAATGAAGTTATTTTTGCCGTTTTAGCAACTTGTTGGAAAATTCACTCAATGTACAATGTATTTATGATATAAACCATCTTTTGCGATAATTTGATGAGATATAAAACATGAAAAAATAATTTGGAGTCAGCATGGCTGCCGATTGATCTCCTTAGCACCGGGTTTATCAATCTTTCAGCGGTTAGCAAGAACTATTGCATACACTGTACAACTGGTTTGGGAAGCATTACCAATAAACAGAAAAACAAGTAACCACAGGAGTCTTATCACCCTAGCCATCAGGTATCATGAATGCCTGCCCGCAAGTGGTCAAAAAACATTGCTAGTTTGCTAAGTCAACAAATTTTCGACCAGAGAGTACAAAGAGTTCTACTCGCGTCCGCCATGTTTTTACTGACTGTCTAAGATAAATCCCACGCAACCTCTTATGCACTTTAATCATACAGTATCCTTCTCTATGGATCACTGGCTCTATGGAGTTAAAGACAGGTGAAGTGGCTAGCATAGTGGTACTCAGACCAGCACACTATTCACCCTGTTTCCACAATTACCAGTAGTCCAGCGCCAGCAACTTTCCGGCGAAATCTCACTTAGGTTTACATGGTGTAGTATCTAATGTTCATTGCAGTCTCTAACAATCCCAATGCTAACTATTACGCAAAGTACTATGCAGACCAGCTTGCCTTGATGAGTGGAACCAGCGCATCTAGTCACGGGAACAGCAAAACTTCAGGCACTCAGACCAACAGTGGTAAGACTTCCAATCTAAATGCTGCCTAACCGAGTATTTGTTTCTTGTTTGTCCAACTTTCACTACTGGCTCATGAATTGTTATCGCACGCATTGGAAGTTGCGTGGACCACAATATCGACCATGATAACATAGGCTGTAGTTCGCCTGCATGAGGACCTGTTTTCAAAGTCAATCGGTGCACTTCTAGTAAAAAAGATCGCGTGCCGCTGTCGGGACTTTGCGAATACGTCTATATATTCCTATCATGCATGTCATGGTTTTGGTACTGGACCCACGGGCATTTAGACTTTACCACCCAACATTGTCATCTTTCCTGTATATGTTTTAGGTGCAGGGTCCAGTACCAAAGGCCACATGAGCCAAATCAAAAGCAGTGTCTAAACTATAATAGCAGAATGATACGGCTGATATGGCTAACCTCACCCCAGTCTGATACCAGCTAAAGCATAGATTTAGAAAATGTTCAGGTTCCTACGGTCTGACACAGTGCTTAAATGGTTTATTCAGGCAATGTGACGGTGGACGGGTTGGGTAACACACGAATTGAGCTGCCAGGTGGATACAAGAACTCACGAACACTTCCAGATGGGACATTAGTCATCTGGTAATAGCCTGACATTACCAACCTGGTTATTTTACCATACACCACAATGCATATTGTATATAACCGAACTCTTAAAATAAATGTATGGCTTTATCTGCAGACCAAAAACATCCAATCCGACTGGGAATTGAACCTGGGCCATGGGGAGGACAGCCAGCGAGATTCAGTCACAATAGCTCAGTGAGTTTGCTTATCGCGCTATAAATGTCATAATAGGTTGCATGTCGACCGACTAGACTAGAGAAATAGGTAAAAAAACACAAACAGTTCCAAAAGTTGAAGTTGTTGGGTGGAAACTACTTTTCAATATTCAATACTGTATGTCGGATAATCTTTTCATTGGCCGCATCACATACTAAAGTATATAAGAGATGGCATCGGATTCACCTTAGAAAGTCGGTAAAAACATGGGGGACGCAAGTCAAACTCTTTGTACTCTCCGGTCGAAAAGTTGTTGACTTAGCAAACTAGCGAGGTTTTTGCTACCACTTACGGGCAGGCATTCATGTTGCCTGATGGTTTGGGCAATGAGATTCTTGTGGTTACCTATTAGTCAGTTTATTGCTCATTCATACCAATAGGTGCATTCGGGTGCTCGGGTTTTTGCTCAAATCTGCTAAACTGCTCAAGAGCAAAAGAACAGAATTCCGCGACCGAAGGTAGTAGTTTACGCAAATGTCAAGGTTACCGCAAAGAGGCTTGATTACTACATTGAGATAAGGAATTGCGATCGATTGTTTGGCTCTAGCCGATGAGTTCAAGTTGGGAGAGGACAACTCTGATCCGATCAAAGTCCATCCTGGACTTAACTGCGTTTCCTCACCGCGACCATGTGTTCGCGTGCTCGCGACAGATTTTTCCAAAAATTTCGGTTGCGAGCACGCGAATGCACCTAATGGCAGTTTATACGCAATAGCACTCGCTAACAGCAGACGATAATTTTAACCGGTGCCTTGTTAAGCGGGATCAATCGGCGGCCACGCTGTCTCCAAATTATTTTTTTCTTTTTTTGTATTCGCATCAAAAATTCACAAAAGATTGCTTATATCATGAATACACTGCACACTGAGTGAATTTCCGAACAAATTACTGAAAGAGCAAAAACAACTTCCCGTTCTGTTTAGGTCATCTAAGCCTATATAGTGAGTCAGCTGCTTGACTACCGGATCCGTGTTTAGATAGGGACGAATCCGATGGGAATCGCCAAGCTCCGCCCACCATTGTATTGTGTGATGCCTTATCAGGCATTTGAGGCAGCAGGTTTGGAGCAAGATCTTCCAAGAAATGAGATCAAGGGTAGATTGTGAGACCATGTTTTTTCAGTACGCGAAGACTTTAAGGACCTCATATAAACTTACAAATACACAAAACCGAGGAAAACAGTGATCCAGTTTAAAGGTTGCAGATCATGGCATTTAAACTTACCAGAACTCGTTTCTTTACTTCCTCCATGCCATAATGATCCTCATCGAGAACACGCTTAGCTTCTGTTAGGTCAAACTTCTCCTCACTGCACACCCCCCAGGGTAGAATAGTCAGCCAGTCTAGATAGTTACGAGTTACGCTAAAACACACATGTCCCACTATGACACAAGCCAAACTCTATTACTGTACGAGTTACACTAAACCCTTGGCAAAATAACCAGGCTACAACATAAAACCACCAATACAACGCAGGTCATACTAAAACAAGAGTCTCACTATATGATAAACTAATTACAACGCAAGCCGAATACAACCACGCCACAAACAGCATTCTGAGTCAGACTGAATAAACATGGTTAAAGAAAGCCTGATGATAGATTTTACTCACTTGAACTCCGATGAGGATGGTTCGAGGAAGCCGAGCTTACTAAACTCTTCATCCAACACTTCCTTGGCGTGATCAGGCAGTACTTTATTCTATAGAATATAATCGTATAGTAAGACGGGTTACTGAGATATGACAGCAAGAACAAAATCTAAGAGCACATTATGGCAATGTAAACCTCTACCTCAAAGAGGATAAAACTAGTTACTTCAGTACGTAAGTTAAGTACTAGATCGAACCCTCGCTGGATAATGAATAACAGTAAGTATACTCCAAGTAAGGGCAAAATCTACAATGTTTCAGACCAAATGAAGTCCGCCTGACAAGTTTTGTCCTATTAGCCGTGGTAGTTGAGCTGTAGTACAGACTCTTTACACTCAGATTTTAAATGAGACAGATCAGTGACATATAGTCCTTTATGTCACTGGTCAGACTGATCACAGTCTAAATCTCCAAAGCGCTACCTTCAGTCTGGCCCTGAATTTCTCCTCGATAGCTTGCTTATCGTCCTTCTCCAGACCTAGCTCCTTCTTTATCACCTTCAGTTGCTCTTGCAGCATATACTTTCTGTGCTGTTTTTTCACTGTCTGTTCCACCTAGCAGCGACAATAGCTTTGTTGTAAATCATTCTTTAGATAACGAGACAGTTCAGTGGCTTGACTCAAGGTCCAAAGATCCTGGGCTCCAAATCTGGCCATACCCGGCTCCTGGCTTGAGTGCGAGCTCCTCACATCACATCCGGCTCCCTAGGCAAAGATGGTCCTCCAACTGCTCGAACAAAACAATAAATAAATGAACGCACAGCACCGGGTCTCACCGCTTTGCCAATTGTCTGTTGAAGCTGACTAAGTTCATACTCTTTTTTCAGCAAAGACAGGGAGAGCATCAGTCGTTTAGGAATGTCGCGTTCTGCCAGTACGGCTTGTAGCTCGTGGCTATCACCGGAGCTCAATGCAGCACCTATAATAATCAGTAAGTCATTCATTATGAGATACTTAGACTGGGTGTGACAGAGTATGAAGGCAATGGAGACAGCCCGCAATGATTGATTGGGGGATTTGTTGATTGGATAGGTTTATTGAGATTTATCAAACCACGAGCATGGGCCCAAATTGCTTGAGGTTTGCATACTGGCTTGTTCAATTTTGTGTCAACTGTTCAAGCCACTGAGCTATCCTAATATCCCTTGCTTAGCTGACCGATTTAACCATTTTATGGATCAATTGTTTGATTGATGGATTGATTGATGGATTATTCACTCAACTGATTTGATTAGCTAATTGATAAATTTATTTACTAGCTAATCGGATGATTTATTGAGTGATGTCAGATGTAAAATAATGAAATGATTTAACGATAAACAATTACTTCAAAGCCCAAAATTCAATTTCATCAAGAACAAAAGATTGTTTCATTCTTCCCCACCTCCCTTCATAAATTGACTAGAGTTGCATGAAGGCAATGATTGATGATTGCTCACCGAGATCAGAGAGGTAGGCGGGGTTATCAACAGCACGGTAACCACTCTGCATTAACTGTGCTACCGACTCCCTGTACAACGGATTGAGTGTGATGATGTCACGAATTGTCTTCACTAGCTCGGCGGTGGTAGCCTGTGGCGAGTAGAACACATTACTTACTACCAGGTGAAGACACAGATCTATACGCGACACACTCTTTATCAATGGAAAATACCACAAAAATATTACCGACTGGACAACGGATGTTACAGAGTGCCCAGTCATTCATTAGAATTTAAAATTCTGCGCAGCTTCATTGTCAATAAACTCGGATTTTTTTCAAGTTGAATGGTATGATGCTTCACAACAAGGGTACACTGGTACGTATATACTATGGCCCTGATCGGTGAATTCACAATACCTTTACATCCATTGAATGTTTAAACGGTAGATGTTTCACGTTACGAGTATTTGCTATTAATTTAGGCTCTTCTTCGGAAACCTCTTTGTCTTTATCCAGTTCAGCTGCAGTGTCTTTGATCCCATCAATCTCTTTGATTGGCTCAATGATAGATTCTGTTCAAGCAGTCAACATTCAAGTGAAAATCCGGTCTCAACCATGACCTGGTGCAGTGCTCAGCAAATATAATATAATTGTAAGGGGTTACAGCTTATCAAGATGAGTTTAAAATAAACAACTCTGCATTGAGTGTCCTTGCCATAAAATGTGCACACCAAGGTGGGGTGGGTGGGCATGCTGAGAAATTTGTTATAAACTGAAGCTTACCATTTGGCCATGTATAGTGATCGCTTAGCGACATTTAACTTACAAATTGAAAAAAGCCAGAGGTGATCTGGTGCCATGCATATAGTCGAAATCACTCTGGTCTTCGCCTACTCACCTTTGTGTTTGGAAAGCTTTCTTCTGCGAACATGAGAGAACACTGACTTGACACCCTCTTCCTCTTCTTCCTTCGCATTATCTGGAGATAGAACAATGTTAAAGGTTACACCGAATGCAGTTTGCGGGCCAAACACCCTTGTTCGCGGGATAACATGTTTAGAAAACAGCTCGGCAGAAATTTTGTGGAAGTGAAAAAAACCGTTCGGGCAGATGAACACAATTTTTCCATTCACACAACATGTATAATCCTTTTGTTGATTGCAGTTTCACATTGCACAAGGGCTATATTCACTTGTTTGAAGGTGCCTAATAGTATAGGCCTGTAATATCAGTGATTTAGCCAATAGAATTTCTGCACTACAACTGAGCAACGTCTCACCTTTCTTTTCGGTGGTTTGTTCAGTTTCTTTGTCAGCGACCCGCGATTCACTCTCTGTCAGTAGATCCATCAGCTCAATCCTGTAAGACAAGTGACTTGTGACCACACCAAGAGTCAGGTCAGATCAAAATACGCTTACCTGGATCATAGCATAGCCATGAAGAACATATGATTAATATGTCTATGGGTAATATTCTTGGAGTTAAAAACCGACTTGCTGGCCGAAGTCAATTCTAGTGAGACTTGTCTTCTTGCCTACCATTGAACCACCTGTGCTAATAGCTAATAGCATAGACATTGAATGCCTGTTTCGGGTTGGTCCATTGTTTGCTCCATAAAGAAGATTATAATATCGGTGGGACTCTGTTAGTTAAAGGGGTTATGACATGGGCAAAAGTGACTTCACTTGTTTGTAGATTCTGAAGCCTACCATGAACAAATGGGCCCAATACCCAGTTCAAATAGAAGCTTAGATATAGCCCTATTTAATGCGCATACTTAGAGCCTTCAACGATGTACTTTTCAAACCGTCGACGCACCAGAATTGGCCTCGAGATAGGAAATTAACACAGAGCTGTTGGTGTTTGCGTTTGCATGTGTAGACTACTAGACTTGTAGTTAGACAAGTCTGAATAGAGAAACCTTGCTACAAAAATATAGAAATAGGGTTTCAGAGCGCATTTTTTCACCTCTGTCAATGAGCGTTAGTGCCATTATTGCACAATGATAGAGGCCCAAATGCAACGGCCTCTATTTAGGGCTAAGGAAAACCGGCAAAGTACTTCTTATAACTCTTTCTCCAATCTTACATTCAAATTCAAGTTCTACTTGATGTTATAAGGGGGTGAAGATCACTAGGTTACTAAGTTTTACTAATTAGATCCCATTTTATTTCTATTTGGGCCATTTCGGCCGTAGTTATTCAAGTGACCGATATTCGGTTTGTGGAAAAAGACCACTCGCTATGCCTCCCTTGAAGAATGGGAACACACACCTCTGAAAATCCATCGATCGTGTCATAACCCCTTTAACATCGTATCCAATGAGGATGAACCAACAAGGTGGTTCCCGAAAAGGGTCTCCTGGACAGCGTTTGCTGGGCTATTATTTACCGGTCATCACTTCGGCTCCACCCAGACTTGTGACTAACCTTCTGTGACCAAGTACCACCAGTCTCATCTTGTCCTCGACATACTGCATTTCATGAATCTTGACAAATGTACCAATTTCATACACATCATCCATTGAGGTCACCCGCTCACTGGTGTTACTACAGTGCAAACAAGATGAAATCTTGGTAACGCCAATGGAGAAACAGTGTGGGGACTCGGGTGTGTGTTCCATAGATCCAGTAAGGGAGTTTGGTTAGCAACCTAGAAGATTTCATGACTGGCTCTATGCTTAAGAAGTAGATTCACAAGTGGTCTACTTCCTAGGCTGTGACTGCACACTAAATATTTTTGTTTTTCAGTTGCAATATGCACACTGAGTAGGTTAGAGAATTCACCAAGGAGTAAACTTCAGGAATTCGCATGTGGAAGTTTAACATTGGGTAGCACAAAAATAGAACATCTACAACCAAGACCAGACAGGGCAGCAGACAGCCCAAACATGCTTATCACTATTTATACTATTACTAAAAGGCATAATCTCATATCTATGTGGTTATCATTCATGGCATTTCGCCCACAGCGGGTTATCGCTGCTCCACTAAATGTTAATCAATCAACAGCATCAGGCTACCAGTGGCTGGGTGGGCTAGTTACGCTTACTTGTCATCCTTTTTCAGAAAGATTCCTGCATATCCGTGACCCAACTCCACTCGCTTTTTAAGGACATCCTGCAGGGCAGGGTCTGATATCTACAAATGGACCACAACCAAGATTAAATTATATTTCAAAGTACACGACCATGCTTGTACAGGGAGCATACTGCTCTCAAGTAAACACACTGTCTCATATAGGAGCTGGGACAGTAGAATGGTCTCATTGTTGGCAAGAGAGGAAGTCTTACACCCCTGTTTATTGGCACAAACAGAGTTATCATCCCTTCAAACTCCATGATCACTGAACGACATACATATGTTCATCTGAATGAGTCACTGTTTTGGACAGCACTAATTAAAAACCATTGCATACCACACTTACTTCGAGCATCTTGATGAACTTAGGGAAGACAGGATTTCTGTTGACAGCAATGATTGGCACCATTGGGAAATTATCGGGCACAGTCATAGGGGAGAGGGCGACAGTGAACGAGGGGCCGGCAGTAGCCTGTTCTGTTTCGGCATCTTCCACCAGTGGGGCATCCTCATCATCATTACCATCATCCCGGTCATCTATTCCATCCGACTGCCGACCAGCTACAAAAACCAAAGGAAGACTACGAAACTGTGTTACAGCTACAACTTCATGGGCCAATCCAATGAATTAAGGGAACGCTACACTGAAATGTACTGGGATTAATTGTTCTTCTGGTTAAAATACTCCCCACACACTGTATCACAGCGTATGATAATTGTATTCTATGTGAATAATATCACCAAGACAAACCGCCTATTGGCAACAAGGCGCAAAATGGCCTGTTGTCTGCTGGATGTAATAGTGAACGGAAACTGGTACAGCCTGGCACTGACATTAGGTAGAATAATCCATAAACTAACGGCCCGCTCATCTTCGGCACACATAACGTATATAGCCTCCTAGATGCAATACTCAAGAACACACCTGCCTATATTGTGGGTGCGCATGTAGACGTAAGAAACTTTTATTCATGCTACCCCAAGAACATGAACACAGTAGTCTATTCTTGTTCAACAAAGTGAGTGAAAACAAAAACTTACAAGGTGGTTTGGAGTCGGTTAGAAGATATCGACCAGTTGCGAGGCTTCTGCAACCAGGAAAGGAAGGGATTGCGATCGGCTGGTGGCTAGAAACCCTTCTGGCCCCGAGAAACTGTTGTCGAGGACGTCGCCACAGAGAGGTCAATGCCCGTGGTATCCTCCTGAGCATATTGTGCTGGAGAATTAAAATTAATACATATATACTCATATATATAACCATTCAAATTATAATCGAATATACAGTCATCATTTTCATTTACAAGTAAATTCTTGTTCATTCATAGTCTCACAGCCACAGCTAGCTGATGGTTGGTTTGATAGCAAGCTCTCAAGTAACAGTAATAAGGTGAATACCATGTAATGATTATGATATGATGTATCATGATTCATGTGTGATGATCACAATCATGACAATGACAATTATGATAGTATTGTAAGCTGCACTCTATACCATTGCACCCTGAACCTTTTTTCCGCCTATCACTATGCTTTCACTACCTATTCTATCAATACACGAGGAAACGCTAAGGTAATGCCCAAGTGGTTCTACTCTCACTCTGGCTTATTATTCCAGTTTCAATTTTCACTGTTTTGGTTTTTATATTTAGTAGTTATTTACGATGACTAGTGTAATTGTAAACTAGTCTAGTTTCCTACAAACTAGAACTTGGATTTTAAAAAAACACAACCTGTACTGGGTGATATTGACTAACTGAGATACTTCGGTAAATCCAAGAGTGCGCGTGAGTCACGTCGTGACACTTGCACTTGCAATCCGTCACACCTACGCTACTGTCACACTCAGTTATTGAGTCAGGGTCAGTCTCAGTCAGTCAGCCTCAGAGGCTCAGTTTTTCAGTCAACGAGTCAGTGTCACGGACTGAGCCAGTGGAGTAATGAGTGATTGGTTGAGTGAAACACAACACTGTCCACACCCCCCCCTCCACTACCCAGGCCGATGACATGAGTGACTCTGACTGAGTGAGTCTGGGCGAAGTTGGGTGCTCTAGTTTCTATTATTTGCAATAATCGTGAAGTCATGATCATCAAAAGATCCATGTTAAAGCCTGGCATCTCTTACAAAGGGCTTCAACCTGTGTAAAGACTCTAGAACTGTAGAAGTAGAATGACCAGAATTTGAAATACTGCAAGAAAAACGGTCGCGTTAAGAAGGTTCCGGAAGCCACTGATCACGAAACGCGTTCGGTCTGCAAAAAGCAAACTTCGAGAAACCACCATAGGCCGAGAATGGTGATGTTGTGCGAACCCAGTTTGCACGCCAATAGAATACAAACGTGTCTCGAGCGCATTTTGCCCTTTGCCGGCAATTTCCTATATGTGTCAAGTTGGCTCAGCATGCACAAGGAGTTTCAATATAGCCAACTAACACTTCAATGTATTGGAGTGAACCGGTATATGCGACTCGATCATCGCAACTGTTTTGCAAGCTAAGTCCGCATAGGCGGATTGGATCAATACGCCCCACTGTTCCGAGTTCGTGAATTGGGTTGTGGAACTGGAAGAATTAGAAATAGAATGGATTGACCTGAAGGCTGAACACTGGTAAAGTTTTAGATTTTTATTGTAAGGTAAGTGTTGATGGTATCAAACAGTAGTATGCTTTAGGATCATTGGAAAGATATTCGGTGCATATATTGGCTGTAAGAATGCTAAAAGGCTTTATAAATATAACACTGATGACTGATGTGATGGGACTGGAGAAAATTGAAAAGTGAAAACTAGAAAAGGTTGTCCTATTTTAGTATTTTATCACCATGATCATGATGATGATGATGACTAACTGCGAGTGCAGCCACTCCGCACCACAGTCCACTCCACTCCGTCCACTGCTATGCTTCTCGTCGGGGGGGGGTGCCCTTTTCGATCGTGAACTGCTTAAAAGTCAATGGAAAATCTCATCTGATGAGTGATGCCTGATGGTTGTGATTGTGAACTGAATGTGACAGCCTTACGGCAGTTTGTCTGTCAGTACTACTAGTAGTAGTACTACGAGCACAGTGGTGCGATGCTTGAAAATTAAATGAGATGATTGGTAGTATCGGTTATTACCATCACATCAGATCACTACATGAGTACTAACTACTAAGAGTAAGACATCAGGGCATCAATTGACATTGGTTTACTTTATATATAGTTAGTATGCTGGGTCTTGACCATACGGTTGCATTGGAATGACTCGATCTGTAGTGCGCCTCAAACCTCAAAGTCAAAGTCTAACCACTGCGATGCTAAATTATAAATACCTGAAGCTAATATTTCGCACAGCACAAAGAATTTCGCTGATAATTATCAAGTGTATGATTGGCAATGCAATGAACTTGTGAAGTAAACCATGAGACAGAAGCAAGAGATTGGTAGTTTCACCAAAGACCCAGTATGCTGGCTAAACATGCTTAAATGACCAGTTCTGCCGCATATAGAGCGCAAAATGGGCACAGTAAAACCCACTCGGCGAGTAATCCAACCAGCATGTCAACTAGCTAGATACTGTACCATGGACAGTATTGTCATGGAAAATTGTATATGTTGTAGATCCCGAAGTGCAGGATGGATCCATGGGTGATTACAAGTGAGGAGAGAATGAAACATGATGGCCAGTTCTCTCAGATTTCACCCATGGGAACCCACGTAACAGGTAGGGATTAGTTTGCGCTGTCTTTGGATTGACAAGGCCCCGGACATCATTGCTACCTCTGTCAGCATGCCACATTAAGATACAGCCTCCCATCTTCACAAAGCTTCATTTCATGCGATACTCAAATCAAAATGCATATATATATATATATATATGCATTTTTTAGCTGT
>Ga0224501_10000491_pt1 | contig 31360 bp, 26 predicted proteins | sample SF_Oct11_sed_USG_4_FD_169105 | JGI IMG/M metagenome (GOLD analysis project Ga0224501, IMG submission 169105) | Sediment microbial communities from San Francisco Bay, California, United States - SF_Oct11_sed_USGS_8_1 | ecosystem: Environmental > Aquatic > Marine > Sediment | place: USA... | reverse complement strand
CACCGGTATGTTTAAGCCAATGGCATCCACGGCCTGTCGGAACGGCAGAGACTCATCCAGCTTAAACAGCTTCTCCAGCGTGGGCATGAGAGCCTGACGGAGCTCGTCTGCTTGAAACACCTTCTTCTGCACAGGCGGGCGGCTGGGAGTGGCCGGCTTAATATCCGGCTTTACATCCGGTTTGGGAGTTTGCGGCGCGGCGGGCGTACGCGGCTCTTCCTGTAATAGAGAGGCACCCATTACAGCGACAAGTCACAAAGTGTTTGCGCGAATACAAGGAATTCCCAACGCACCGCCGTCAACATATTATCAAGGGAGTCGTATTTGATAGCCTTCTCCACAAAAATTGAAAAAAAGGGATGCAAACAAATTTCCCCGAACTTCATGTTCTTAGTGTTTTTGAGCCACTCTGTTATTCATCTGCATACCTTGAACTCTATATGCTCAGACTTGACAGAGTCGGTTGAAGCAGCCACAAAGCCAGAGTCCTGTGAGGGCTCTGTCTTGGGCTCCGTTTTTACAATCAACTCCGTCTTTGGGTCCTACAAAAACGCCAATCGTTATATGACTGCAATGACAATGTGACTACGCAGTGTATTGATAAACATCACGCAAACTCACATCACTAAACATATCAATACACAATGATACAGTAAGAAGAAAGGAGAGTGAAGGATGGGCATAGCCTACCTGTATCTGGCCATGCTTTCGCAGTGCCTCCTGAAATTCCTTGCTGCTCTCCTGTAACGCCGTCGTCACAGAGACGCCGCTGGTGGGTGGGACACCCGGACTGAGTATACCGCGTCCGACGGATGGGGGCCCGTTCAGTCCTTGTGAACTGCCAACGGAAGGTGGAGCCGTTCCGTACATCGATGACTGCTGAGATCCTGGCGCGGTGCCGGTGGGCTGAGATGAGCCGCCGGGTGTGTGAGGCTGATTAGAAGGCGGACCACCGGATGCCATATTACCCATACCGCCTGGGCCATGGGAGCCAGGCGGAGCGACGGGCGGAGCGCCGGGGGGACCCGCATTACTGGCGGAGCTAAGTTGACGGGCCCTTCGTTTCTCCTCCAGCTCCTTCTGTATCTTGTAGATCTTTTCGGCGAGCATGTGATAATACTCCTCCTGCACAATTAAACAATCAATTATGTGCCTACACTACACAGCACAAAGAAGTGCGACAGATATAAAAACTTAACCGTTTGCAAGCTAAAGCCACAACAAGCTCAATCCATGTATATAGCTAGCCTAGGAAGCGATCGCATTGCAAAAAAATCTCAAACCGAGAAAATCTAGCAAGTGACTTACCCGACTGTTTGCAGTCTTGTACATGTCCATTTCCACCTTACGCGCATACTGTATCAGGTTCGTCATACGAGGATCGTTCAGTACATGCGGGTCTGGTGATGGGAATATGGCTTGCACCCTACAACAATCATGGTAGCGTCACAAAACACAAAAAAGACCGTAAAGATTGTGCAGCGGGCCTCATTACAGGCCTGTTTAGAAAACTATATTGTGATTCCTATGGGCTTGGCCGACCTTCACCATGGATCTTCTAAACTTGAGACCTGAGGCTCTGGAGCAGTAGAATTTTATGTGATTAGTCGATACACGCAGTGGCAATCCGTCATGCCTATGACTTGAACACAGTTGCCGGTATTTTTCCACCGGACTATTCCGCTATCCCTTCAAACTACAGGCCATAAAACCATACAGAAAGAGAGATTAGAGAAAAGAGCTCACAGCACTAACAGTTTATGCACCAGGTGGTTGCGGAGATCAATAGCCACGTTCTTGTGCCACTCTTTGACCGGTTGGTTGCTATTAGACATCATGGCACCGGGTCCAGCGATGGGAGCATTTCTTAGTCCACCTACGAAAACCAGACAATAAATGGCATCAGAAGTCTAGAAGATATATTGGTATATGTAAGAGGCGTACGGTAGCACTGGGCAAATGGGATAATTAAAGGGGTTATGACACGGTCAATGGTAGACGCACTTTCGGAGTTGTGTTCCCCATTCTTAAAGGGAGGCAACTCCGCATTCATTGAAGCGATAGCGAGTGGTCTTTTTCCTCAAACCGAATATCGGTCACTCGAATAACCAAGGCCCAAATGGCCCAAATAAAAATAAAAAGGGATCTAATTACTAAAACTTAGTAACCTAGTGATCTTCACCCCCTTGTAACATCGAGTAGAACTTAGTTGAAAGTAGGATAGGAGAAAACTTAAGTTATAAAAAGTGCTTTGCCAGTTTTCCCTAGCCGTTGCGTTCGGGCCATTTCGCAATGATGGCATTAACGCTCGCTGACAGAGGTGAAAAACTGCACGCTGAAACCCTATTTCTATATTTTTGTTGAACATTTTCTCTATATAGACTTGTGTAACTACAAGTATAGTGTGCACCTGCAGGAGGATTTTCCAAACATCAGCGCGTAAGCCGAGAAATAAACGGAAACACCAACAGCTCTGTGTTAATTTCCTATCTCGAGGTTAATTCTGGTGCGTCAACGGTCTGAAAAGGGCGTCACCGAGGGCTCTAAGTATGCGCATCGGATAGGGCTAGATCTAATCTTCCATTTGAACTGGGTATTGGGCCCATTTGTTTATGGTAGGCTACAGAATCTACAGACAAGTGAAGTCACTTTGGCACATGTTATAACCCCTTTAAGAGTCGCGGACTGACCTGGTTGATTGACGAGCCCGGATGGGTGTTGTGACTGTCCCGTACCAGGATATTGCAGACCAAGCGCATCATACGCCCTCTTCATCTCTGGCGCGCTGATAGTCTGGTTGGCGCCGCGCGGCTGCCCGCCAGGTGGCACCCCACCGGGTGCCATACCTGGCTGCGGGCCAGGTGGATTGGAGGGCGGCCAGCCGGGCGGGGGCATGGGACCAGACGGCCCAGACTGGACCGGCCCCGAGGCTGGCATACCGCCACCGGGACCAGACATGCCACCAGGTCCTGGCATACCGGGTCCAGGCATACCGGGTCCAGGCATACCACCACCGGGGCCCAGCGGACGATTGACCTCTATACCATTCATCGAGGCATTTGGTTGTGGTGCACTACTCGCTACCAAGGAGCTGAGCACATCTAGAACAAAGAGCCATATGATAACAAATGGGTCACAAAAATCAGAAACACGGGGAATCACCAAATGTTTCGCGTCCGCCCTCCTAATTGACGTGATTACCAGGAAAACTAGTGAGACACTTACTCTGTGTATTTTTTCTATCGGAGGCACTCTTGAGTGGCAAACAGACAGGACAGTCGTTTCTAGTGCAGTTTCTCCAGTGAGCTATAATTTGACGCGAGCTTGCGCAGTGAGGGACTACAAAAGAAAGGGAATTCGAATGAGTGAGAGATATACGAAACAGTAAGTACGTCCGTAGAAAACACAAATACGACAGACCGATCAAACACTTGCAGAAACACTCACCCTGGCACTGTTTTCCGTCGCCACATTCAGTCATGTGTTGGAGTACTCCTTTCATCGTTTTGCAGTGCGGCAACCCGCATGGCTTCTCGCCACCGAGCTCACCGTTGCTGCGCTCCCGCCGCTGGCATTTGTGAGCGTGAAGCAGCAGTACCAGCTGTTGTTGTATAAGCTTGCGTTTCTCGGGATCTGCGACCGGCCCTGGAGTGCCCTGGCCAGGAGGCCCGTTGCCGCCACTGCCCGGTGGCAGGGGCCCATTAGAGGATAATGGTCCATTGGTGGGCATGGGGCCGTTCAGGCATAGGACCACTGCCTGGTAGTGAGCTTGGCCCATTGGTCATACCCTGTAACACAAATACAAACATCAGGTCTTGTTCTATCCGGTACTCGATGTATATTAAATACAACTTCAAACATCAGGATTTTTTGCTACCATTTATACTCCACATTATTAATCCCTGTGCAGGGTCGCGGAGTTCGCTCGTTGGTTGACAGGGAGACTTTTTTGAAGCTCTGGAGCGAATTAAGGTCGAATACTCTTCCTGCCACCACCATTGATTTTTCCAAAATCAGCATATGGATGGATAACAAGGAAAGACAAATCTCCAGATTGTACAACAGCATATTATAAAGATATATACAACACAGTTGGGCAGTATGCCAGAAAGCATATCAAGGATCATAGTAGCACGCTGGTGACCTCTACGTGTTAAATAAGACTTACCTGTGCTGGAGCAGGTCGGGTATTCATGCCTCCCGGCGCAGATGACAAAGACTGCTGTTGCTGCATCACACTGCTGTTGGAGACGGGTCCGTTCATCATTCCGCCCATACCGCTCTGACTCTGCATGTGATGAGGGACGCCGCCGCCGGCCTGAATGCTGTTAGCATTGCCCGACATGTGTGACATTGAGCTTGTGGCGGAGTACGTAGTTGGCATATTAGAGCTGTACATCGGGTTAGCGTTCTGCTGGCCACCTGAGTAGCAGGAGCTGACGTAACTGCCGGTTGATGACGTGTTGTATCCCGATGAGTTTATGGTATTGTAGCTACTAACGGGCCCATTCATCATGTGGCCGTGGTACGATTGGCTACAGGGTGGCTGACCAGGTCCGGGCCCACTGTAATTGTTCATCATAGAGCTGTTCATGGGTCCCTGATGGCCTAAAATGTCTTTTTGTTGTGGCGATCGGAGCAGCAAAGAGCTTATGTTCTGATGCTGTTCCGGTATACTACCCCCTGACTGAGACATTGCGTTACCTCCATTTGCCCCGAAGACACTAGGAGGTAAATCATCCAATGCACTGAGATTGAACTCTGTAACACAGAAATGGGCAATATTTAGAAACCGGAGGGTTCACTGAACACCCAAATTGAAAAGAAACATTGGAATAATGGGAGCTCAAGAAACCTACTAGCTAGTACTGTGAAAACAACCACTACCAATCATCAAAATAAACCCCAGCAACAAATCTTCTGGCAAAAACTTTAGGACTAGCTAACAGTTATAACTTCCCCCCTGGCTTTTGAAACGGCGTGGACCTGGGACCAAACTAGTTAGCTTAAAATTCAAAAGAAGCTATTTACTCGGTCAGCCACCAACATTTCGTTCTGCGGGGGCTACTTACAAGAGTAATATTGAACCTCAATTATGTCTAGCTAGGAAAAACACTACTCAGTTCACTCTAATATTGTCAGCTCAAACAGGGAGATCCGCGGAGACAATTGTTCAATTCGTGATGTTACATTCGTAGTCACAATCATATGTGCGGTCTGATCTTTCGCTTGAGAAACTTCAATCATGCTACTCACTAGTCACTAACTAGTAACTGAGTGAAATTTGAATGTACTCAAGCGCCTAGTTCACAAACCTGCGAACCTGTTAACAGAATATTTCTAATAACTTACCCCCGTTGTCTGTTGGTGTCATGCCACCGGGTCCTATCTTGGCCCGTTTGTTTGATGGAGGGCCATCTTCGGACATATCCCCCATCATGTTCTGTGGTTTCCTTGCAGCTTGGTGCATCGTGGATTAGTTTACTTTATTCGATAAGAAATTTGAGCATTATGACCGAGTCCTCGGAGTTTAAGGCCGCACACAAGACGCACTGACTACCAAAACTCTTATCGTGGGCTTACAACTCTACGTTTTCCCACACAAGTAACACCGCACAAAAGAGAGATGAGCGAAACTGGGGTTTCCTGACTTCAGCTTGCCATAACTCGTCTAGTTTTAGGAGCAATCACGCCAAACCTCCTGTGTGCGTAGTTAGATCACTTTTCTATATAGTCCACGATTCTCGTATGTGTCGGATCACTATTAGTCAATATAAATCCGAAAAATAGTAACCATTTCCTTCAAAATCAAACCAAGATGGCGGACTTTAACCGAGTTCTGCGACTGTCACAAAGTTCTACGAAGAGTTCCGATAGAAGCCGATGATTCATAAGCCTGGTCACGTGGTATATATCGCTATTTTGATTGGCCAAGGGTCCAATCGTAACTGAACAACAAAGAAAGTCGAGTTCCGCGGATGAAACCAACGTTGAATCTACAGTGTAGCAGCGTGTTTATCCCTGTATATTTATCAATAAAGATTCTATGACACGTCCCATATGCTCAACCAACATTCAAATACGATTTCCTGCGAATTAATGCCATTATATGTCCCATAAATCCGAAAACCTGAAAACAAAATTCGTTAACGAGTTACTGATCAGGAATTGCAAAGCACAACCCATCTCTCGAGTTGTCCTACCATGGTGGATTGTTCCGACCAGGCTTGACTGAGTTGAGACAGCCAACCCATTGGCTTCCGCTGGCAATCAGTCCAACGACAGCATAAAATATTAGCGATCACAAAGAACACAGAAGGCATTATGACGTATGTATCATGTGGAGGTTTGTTAAACAGGATAGCCAATTTGGCCATCTTGTTCTTTCAAATCTCAAAATGCACTCCAAAAAATTCAAAATAGCTGTTTAAGATGTATTCAGAATACACCCACTTCTCTTGTCAAATCTCATCATATGGCAGATTTACTTCACCAGACTGGATGGACTGATCTGGCAACTCGGAGACGATCTCATATGTGCATACTGACTTATAAGACTGTTACTGGAAACGCGCCATTGTATCTGACGAACACGATTGTACCCGCCTCAACATCGGCTTACAGAATGAGATCAAATATGAGAAACTCTCTTGATGTTCTGGACCAGACTGAGGATTTAGCTTTTAGTGTCGCAGCACCTAGACTTTGGAACACTTTTATTCAAGACCTTTTAAATGCAACAACCTAACATAATTTTAAAACTCGGCTACGTAATTACGCGATACACAAGATATAGATGTTTACAACGCTGACCAGGACTGTCAAATAGACTCTGTTTACCACGGACTAATGTCTTTGATTAACGCTTTCTTCGCTTCATGGACCCTAATGTAAAAAAGACTTCTGGTCTTATTTAAGCTATCCATGTAAAATAAAGTTATCAAATCAAGTGCTCGCATAGAGGTGGGTGCCAACGAGGGGCATGGGGCGCCATTTGTGGGAAAAAACGCCTAATATGCACTCCTAATTATATTGACTACAACAATTGGCAAGGATCGTGGGGGCGTACCTGGCATTTAGATGTCAGCCCGTACGTCAGAGAGCCAATTCACTTGGCACTATACTCATGAATTTGCCATTGGACTGGTCCTCTCAGTTTCCAAATGGTCATAAAGCAAGGCAGAACGCTTCCCAATCAGTAAGAATCCTCCGACACTGACTTTCTCTTCACATAAAACAATTATTAATGATGTGGAATATTTCACTTTCATACATGTCTAAATACAAGATGGCTGGGAACTCCTGTGGAGGAGGAAAATCGTTACCAGGCACAGTTATAATACAGTTACGTGACTGCTCTCGAGGCGGCTTTGCCTGGTGCATTCGTTAGCAGTTTGGAACAAATAGTTACACTTCTATACTCAACACATGCTGAATTACCAGGTCGGTGTCACCCCCCTCTAATACGGAAGTCGTTGGTGAGGCAAATAAGATGACTGCATGAGACAGCACCACCGTTAAAATATGTGTGAAAGACTGTTTTATATGATCAGCCGAAAAACATGCTGAGTATAACTTATTTTTGCAGACTGGTTCTGATGCCTTGATTATTGAATATTATGCGATCCAAGACATGCATGCTCTATCTGGTAGTTATATATATTCAACCAAGTGCATACTAATGGTGTACAGATCAGCAATAAAATATAGACTGTACCAGCTACTCAAGCGCTCGGCATAGCCAATTGCCACAAACGTTGAACAACTCAATGCAAAATACACCCAATGTATTTATACTATCAAGACGTTGGCAAAACCTGGAGTTTTTCAATATGGGTTATATTACACTTTTATAAAAGCTGTATTTTACCCGACTTTTTCGTGGCTGTGGAATGGTACTTTTATCTATAAGCAAAATAAGGATGTTTTAGAGGGAACACAAAGTAAGGCATTAACCTATACTCTAGTGATACCGAGTCAAAAAATGAACGCCTCTTTTGGCAAAACCTTCCTAGTGAGGAAGAGGACTGTTATGCCACACGTCAATAATTTTTTTACCTTATTGAGACAAAATTTTGGAAACTCATAGGAATAGACATTCAAGAACATGACATAGTATAGTTTAAGGTTCAATTTTAGTGCTAATACTCAATTTATATATCGAATAAGTATTTAATAGTTGCTTTTTACAGTTGTGAAACCTTAAATCGGATTCACATGACCGCTGCACGGCAGCATTTAGTAGTAGGCGGCACAGACAACGATGCCGCTGGGGTGTTTACACAAGTGGTTGCTGTCCGGTTGCCGCTTGGGTGTTGAATTCCACCTCACGAACGGCAGTCGTACCGCTGAGAGCTGATGCTGCATGCACTACTTTCTCAAGTGGTAGGAACACTTCTGCTTCCGATATAGGCCAAGTGCGTAGGACGGCAAATTTAAATCTGGATTGTCGTTGGTCACCACCCACTTGTCATTGGAGAACATAGTCTATTTTGAATAGAGCATGCAGCATCGGCGTTCTGCCACTGGACCACCAGAATTTGACACCCATTTTTAGTAGTTTTAAGTAGCAACCGCTCATGTAAACTCTACTTTACATTACATGTACATTACATTCAAATCTTTCATATCTACTGTACATGTCATGAACTAGGATTAAGGAAATTGGTTGTAGACCACAAATTACAATGTAATCTCCCAACATGACTCCATGGCAGCATATCCAGCATAACGCACTCAAAAGGCCATTTAATCGATCGAAATAGAGCAAAACCGCGCTACTATTTATGGGAACTACAAGCATTGGGTGCCTTATACGAATGCACACAGTGGGATTTTGACCAAAGAAAAAGCTAGTTATTCAAAATCTGATTATTTTATCGTAAAACTATTAGTTATTTAGCTTCAATTTGGTATATAAACTTCTATGCCTAAAGGGGTACTTATGGATGTTTGAGACCTTCAAAAGCGAGTCTGTTTTATATACGCTGTAATAGGAACCTTTACCCCTATACGCTTCTATACCCCTCCCTATTAAGATGACGCTGGCACCACCCATCTTGCATGCATCACGCGAGCGCGTTGGCCCTAGAGGCATAAAAACAGAGATCGGACAATGTAAGTAGTCGCCCGGCCACCTGGTAATTACAAAAGCGAGGCTGTCATGCACACATCTATGACCCGCTGATGCAAGGACAAAAATTTTATGGGAAGCCTGTCCCAAAATCATGTCCGCATACGGATCGCGGAATTTCCTAAATGAAAAGATTGCATATGCAAAGAATTATGGCTTGTAAGTGGTAAACACCACGGTTATAAGCTAGTAATCTCATCTAGATTTCTACACAGATCTATAATCTATACTCTATATTATTACTGCATGGTAAAATATAGCACGTAACTGTTACTGTATAGGCACATAGACCACAATGTGAGTTATTTTCTCTATATGATTATACATAGTATGATCATAGTCTCTATGCGACCAAACACTCACTAATATTTTATTTTGCCAGGTCGGCTTTTATAGAGCGGATTTCTTTTCACAAGACTTGGTTGAAAACAGACTATTTTGTGTCAGATACAATGGCAGCCTCGATTTCGTAATCACCAGCAAGTCTCGTGAAGGTAATATAACGATTCGTGTGAATGACATGTCTCTGGCTGGCCCCCAGCCTTTGGGGTAGATCTAAAACAGGTGTCCGCAAAAGGAGGTGCCCCAAGGTGTTTACTGTAGTGCATAGCATGCATAGCGACATAATGGGCGTCAACTTCCGCCAATTCAATGGCACAGTGCTGCTATGAGCCAACGCTGCATGCACTATATTTTTCCAAGCAGCACAAGCGCGGTGACCAATCAGAGCGACGATTTTGTTTACTTCGGTTAGATTTTCGCTTTCGGTGTTCAGGTCAGGTGGGAACTTGGTAGATTGGCAGTTTCGAATCTGCGCTGTCATTGGTTGCTGCTTACCTGACGCTAAAGAAATAGCGCATGCAGGATCGACACTCTCGGCACTTGACGCCATCTTTAGCGGTCTTTAAGCGGCAACCAGGGGGCTGCCCCTCACGTAAACTCCACTTAAAAATCTTATTTCGTTATACGTTCGCTACGCGCTACAGTGATTACCTTGGGACACCTTCGCGCACTACAGTAAAGACTTTGGGACACCTCCTTTCGCGGACACCTGCTTTAGATCTACCCCAGCCGTTGTGGCCATTCCATTTTGATCCAGGGGATCCAGCATCACTTTTTTATAACTGCGTTTTTTTTTCAATGTTACGTTCACTCAACAATAAAAAGGTCAACAACCATAACAACTTTACGGTTCCCTATCTTTCCCACGTCGCGAGTTGTTTTTGTTGATGTAAACTCGAATGTGTGATGATATGATCAAAGACTTTGAAGAGTATATATAAGTTAGTGAAGCTGACCTGTTATTAAGTTGATCAGTTTTATTGCCCTTTATTGGGTATTTCAGGCATAAAATTCTGTTCGCATTAACGAATTCACTTTCAGATGCAGACGAAGGCACATGGTTTGGAAAAACGCACTTTTCAGGCGCACTCTCGAGTATTGGAACTGAGAATGCGTTTGAAACACGATTTCAGATCATGCAAATACACCTAATATTGGGTGTATATAATGGAATTATCCATGTGGACCATGCCCCAACTGAAAATCCAGCCCTCCCAGAGGTGGCAAGAGACCGAGGTGAGAGGGCTGGAGAAACCGTGAATCATTGAACATAAAGTCACTATGTTGCAGCTGGAACATAGTATCGTGCCGTGTAAGCACCAGAAAATGATAACCCAGTCGGCTATGTAAGATGGAGTTATCTTCACTTCACTCTCGCTACAAACTTTTCGTTTGATTGGTCAAAAGGATCTTGACATCACCAGACTAATTATTCCCGCCAATTCCTATTCTCCAGTTTGCGCATTCTTCGCTGCTCATCGCTGACCACAGACTGACAAAGTACTCCATTTGGTAAACCTGAATCGTTGTCCACTCTACCAAGAGACACCACCATGTCGGGAAGAGATTATGCTGCTGATAGAGGTATGTACATGAATGACTTTGGTCGAATTACTCAATTTGACACCATTCGATCAATTTACTTTTTAATTGAAATACTCACTCACTGAGTGACTGACTCAGTCACTGTCAGTGTGTCACAGTCACACTCACAGTCACACTCAGTGACTCACAGTCACACTGACTCACTCTCAGTCACACTCACTGTCAGTCAGTGATTGACGTGCCTGAGACACTGAGACTGACTAGTCTAGATCGTCAGACTCAGAATCAGATGGTCCTCTACTCTAGTCTAGACTGTCTAGTCTACTCTAGTCTGTCAGTGTCTAGTGACTAGCCCTAGACTCTAGTTTAGACTAGACAGGAGACTAGTCAATTATGAATTAAATCAATAATTAATAATATATCATTATCATAATATGTGAATCACTGAATGTCAGTCACAGTTCTCGGGCTCATCGCAAGTTTTAGTTAAGAACAACCAGTGATGAGTGAATCAGTGGAGTGACTCAAATCAGTGAGTGAGCGGAGGTTTATTCGGTCTTTACTCTTTGAGTTTGCTGACAAATGACAATACTAACTAGTAACCAACAAATCCTTCGAATTCAACGTCCGTCCATCACTCCGGCCCCCGGGATATAGATAGTAGACAAGTACAGTAGTAGTTCAAATACACAGCATTTAGTTCTACTTCTAGTGTCTCATAATCCACAGTTCATTGCAGATGCTGTCAAGACCTTCCTTCAGGATTTTTATGAAGATGGGCCCATGGAAGGCAGAGGCCGTGCCAAGCAACGCAGCAAAAACTTCAAATATGCCAGTCAGTTGGTGAGTTCAGTTTACATATATGGACCCGAAGAACCCTGACTCTAGTACACCAAAACATGAACCATACTAATAATAATAAAGTTGCGCAGCTGATGTCTATCTGCAATTGGCTACTTTACTTGTAGAAAATCTCGATCTGAGTGTTAATGCACAGTGGGGAATTCTCCAAGAGCCGCTTTGAGTTTCCAACTGTTAGCCGTGTATGAACTTAAGAGGCATAGGTCACTCAGTGGTACGGTTGTTGTCGGTTTCATATCCCGGCGTTAAATAAAGGAGGCCCTTCATAGAGTTTGTTTTCCCTATGGAGCCCGTGGGTGCAAGCAGAAAGTCTCCATAGCGTGGACTATGGGAAACGCCAATTTTTGCTAACACCTGACTTCGCTCGGATACAAAAGAAGAAAAGCATTGACATTGCAGTGTAAACTCTACATTCTTCCTATTTAGGTTCGTCTAGCTCACCGAGAGGCTGTGGCATTGGAGGTAGAGATTGATGATATAGCCTCTCATGACCCTGACCTCTCTCAGGCCATGCTCACCAATACCAAGAGATATCACACCATGTTTACGGAGGTCGTTCAAGAGTTACTCCCTATCTACAAGGATAAGGATGTACGTAGCTGCACATTGTAGTCAACCTGACTTGCAATCCGATTATGTAAACTTAAACCCTTCAAACCCAACTACTCCCGTCTGTCGTCAACCATGTAGGTTTATTAAGCCCTGAGCAGATTCCAGATTTGGGACTTGTCTGGATAGAACTTACTAAACTGTAATTGATTTTTTTTTGCTTTGGTAGCCTGACTATGATTCAGGATATTATCAATATAAAAATTTACCCATTTGATTCCAAACAATTCCTTCCTGTTACCATCATAGCGTTTTCTGGGACTCGAACCCATAACTCACTGCGCACAAATTGTGTAATCTAACCACTAAATCAAGAGTGCCCCTCCATCTTTTTCATAGAATCATCTATAGGTTTGATCCGTAAGCAAGAAGAAAATAATTGTTTGGTAATATTTTAAAGGTGGCTGCTAAGGATAATCTGGATGTTTACATTGAACATCGACAAATGATGGAGCAGAGAAACCATCCCGATGGTAACACCGAACTCACTCGAGACGCACGAAACAAATACCCGGCAGAGCTCATGAGACGATTGTAAGTACACGTAATATACGAGTGTGAGTTAGTCCGGGCGAGCCAACTTACACTACTCCCCATATTCCCAGCTGTTATCTGGCTTGCCAGATAATGAATGGACATCTACACACACTCACTATACGCTGCCTACATGTCCTCGATGCTGACAGAATTAAAGCCTCATCTGTTCAGTTGGGCGTCACAACTGTTGTTAATTATGTTCAATAATATTGAGTGTGACAAAGGTTTCAGGAAGTGATTGAGCCTCACTCGAAAACAGTGAGACCAACTACAGTCGGCATCTGTAATGTGCCTCAGTCTTAGTTAAACTTGTGTCGGAATTCCCATTGTACTCAGGAATTCCTTTTCCTTTTGAAGTGAGGTCTATTTCAAAGCTCCCGAGTCTCTGCCTTTCATGCCTGCTCGAGATATCAAGGCTAAGCATATAGGCAAGCTGGTCAAGCTTAAGGGCATAGTGACACGGGCTACAGAAGTAAAGCCGATGATGGTCGTGGCGACATATTCGTGTGATCAGTGCGGCTCGGAGACCTATCAACCCGTAAGTGCTCCTTCCAACTCCCTCCCAGGCCCCTGCCTACTCCTATCCACCCACCTCTCCCCACCTCTTCCTCGCTCCGTACCCAACCTCTCCTTGTCTCTACCCGAATTCAGGCCGCTAGGCTTGTATGTTTACTAATGCAAAATGATAAAACACGCTGATAAAAACATAAACAGATATACAGTAAAACTCGGTTAACTCGACCTCGGATAACTGGAAAGCTTGCTTAACTCAGACCAAGTTTCATGGTCCCTGCAAGGGTAATGATAATTTGCTGGGCATATCTCGAAATTTTAGTCATAACTCGAACTGAATAACTGCAGTTAGTGCCATTGAATTACCTTTTCTGTTGCTGGATGGTTTACATTCTGGTCTAACAAGCTTAATTTTATTGTTTTCTTTTCACATGAGAAGAAAATCTCGCAAATTTTAGAAAGTTTAGCAAGGAAATGAAATATACTTGAGCGAAATGGACTCGCTAGGGTGGCCACATGGCGAAAGAAAAGGGAGAGCATAACTCAAACTTTTTTTTGGTGGTCTGCGGTTCGAGTTATCCAAGTTTCACTGTAGTTGACAGCACATGAGAAAGCGATCGCGAAAAGAAAGGCCAACAGATCTAAGCACAGCATGGGAAGTTGAAAGTCCAGCGTTTGGATCATATCTTTTCACAGTAAAGCTTCTGCTTGTACTGGTCTGTCTCGTACAGAAGACGTTACACAGATTCCATATGAGACAGACTCTATTCCATGTTTGTCAACTAACTAGTTAGTCAGTTGAGTCTTAGGCATTTGCTTTTGTAGATTTCTGGCACGCAGTTTATGCCTCGCCTAATGTGTGAGAGCACAGAATGTGTATCCAACAAGTCCAATGGAAGGCTCTACCTGCAAACCAGGGGCTCTAAGTTCGTCAAGTTCCAAGAGATAAAAATGCAGGAACACGTAAGAGTTATTTGATGTGTATTCCCATTGTGTGTCACTGCTGCTTTGTGGTGGGGATATTCCTTTAAATAGCCTTCAGGTTGGGACGAGGGACTCATTATTCATAATGCCCATCGTCTGAATTCAAGAGAATTATACCATTTATTTAGGTCCCCGTGACCTAACAATGATGCAAGACCTGTATAAACATTCTGTATCTTGTTTTATAGGTCTTGTCTGGCATTTCTTTTTCATCATATTCAATGTCCCTCCTAAGTTTAAGGTTTATTGAGGTCGGTTAAAACTAGGAATTGCGTTAAGTAGTCATTCTCGCAATGGGGGCAGCGTGACTAGGACTTAACCCCGGGATCTTTCAATTCTGGGCCAAGCGCCCTGCCCATTGAGTATCTCGTTATCCGTTACGTACTAGCGATTTCTCTATATTTCGATGAGCGTTATGTCATGAGCTTTTAGCTCTGTGGTGATGCTGACTTTGAACCCTATGTCGCTGACTCTAACCAGTTTGGTCTTGTTTGTAGAGTGATCAAGTGCCGGTCGGTAACATTCCTCGTAGTATGACAGTGATGTGTAAGGGGGAGAACACCAGACTAGCGCAGCCTGGTGATCATATATCCGTTAGCGGAGTATTCCTACCGGCAGCAAAGCAAGGATTCCAAGCTATGAGTGCCGGGCTTCTCTCGGATACATTTATAGAGTGTCACGTATGTTACTTAACGCAACTCATGTGGGAATGTCTGTCATAAGGGGTGGGTAACTCCGAGCAATTGGTAGCATTCCATTGTGAAAAAAGTAATAGCATTTCACTGAGAAAAAAGTTCGGATGATATCAGAAAGCAGTTGTAGCCATTACTTGCAGTGTTTACAATGGCCGACTTATGTACGACCAGTTTCGAATGGCGATGACCAAAAGAGAGCCTATGAGATCAATATACTAAGGAATTCATGAGATAATGGCAATATGATTACTTCGGGTGATGAATATAGAATTGCAGCACTCTTGGTGAAAGCAATGTGTAAAAACTCTCCCTTCAATTGCCATGTGTCGTTGGATGTTTTTTCTGTTGTTGAATGACGATACGTCAAGTTGGACTGTATGAGGAGCTGTATTTATTGCGTCAGGTATGGCTAAAAGAAGTGAAGGTAAATGTGTTATAATTGTTTTAATTATGTGTTTGTGTTGCAGAGAATTGTGAAAATGAACAAGACCGAAGACGATGAATTCGATGGCACGGAGATCACTCAGGAAGAGATCGACCAAATCAATGGTTGGTCGACTAGGACAAATCTCCCTTTAACCCGTCCATATCCTATACTCCTAGTTAAACCTGATATTTGCTGCATTAATATGTGGACGTTTGGCGACAAATTTCTTCGGCCAATATATGTGCGTTGACGTTGAATGAGGATTGTGTGGCTCCATACGCTATCGATTGACAGAAGACATTCATTCGATGCTTGTCTCTGAAGTACTTTGTTGTCAGACAGTAAACCTAACAGCGAGTCATGACGGTTCGATGGTCGTTCAAGCCTCCTAGGATATCCCAGATGTCTCGAACATTCGATTCTTGTCGACTGGCGATCTACAATCATTTGCCGTGGTTCCATATGAACTTTTCTCGTCAATTTAGTCCGTCGTCGACTAGGGATCCTTCGTCTATGAATGCCAGTGTATAATCCCAGCAGTAGGTCTCTTTAATCCATCCGCATTCTATGCCCTAATGATATTTACTGCTTAGGATACACGCTTACTAAAATGAGCAAGTGGTTATAGACATAGCGTCATAGTGGGGAAGCTGAATGACTAGAGCGCTTGCCTTAAGACCGAAGGTCCTGCATTCTAGGCCTAGTCGTGCTGAGCACCCATAAGAGTGAGCTTCTCACATAATCCCTACCTGCTATTCCTTCAACAAGGCTTGGGCTTAGAAGGTTCGTTAAATAGGATGGCTAAGTGCCCTATTCATAGGTTTATCTCTGACGCTACTCTCTTGTGTTTGCAGAGGATGATTTCTATGAGAAGCTAGCCTCGTCTATAGCCCCTGAGATATACGGCATGGAAGATGTTAAGAAGGCTCTATTACTCCTGCTGGTCGGCGGAGTGGATCAGGCCCCTAATGGTCTGTAATCTATATAGCCTTCAATTAGATTGGTGTAATAAAGCCCTCAATTAGAGCAGTATTTTGATAAAGCCCTCTGAGTCCGTCATGATACCTCAGTGGTGGAATAAATGTCTCTCATTGTCTGTCCTCTCTGTGGCTCGGGTTCAATTCCCGGCCGTGGAAGATAATGTCAAGGAATTTGTCCCTCACTGACAGGCTTATATTTCCTTGGAATGGAACCATTCAACATGTTGACATTGGTGAGGAAGGCCTACGTCTAACCACGAACAGACAGTGGCTGAAAGAATATATAGGCCTTAGAATGATGCACTATAGCCCGCGATTAGGTCAGGCTGAACCATGTTTGGAGTGTGAAATGTTTGCTTGCTTGCTGTGGCAATCCTTGTTGTTTGTGTTGCAGGTATGAAAATTCGTGGTAACATAAATATCTGTCTGATGGGGGATCCCGGAGTGGCTAAATCACAGCTGCTGGGATTCATTGACAGGCTCGCTGTCAGAAGTAAGTCATCCCCCGGCATTACGCTGAGCTTTTCATATTGCTTCTAGTCCATAACCAAAAAGTCTAACAATAGACACTGACCCATTTGTGATGCTCCGTGCAGAGTCATAACTGGTGAAAAAAAGTATCTAACCCGGCAGCTTCGCCATGACACTAAGACATCGTTTGAAAAAAAACCCACTGCTTCACTCCGCACATGGTTTCATCATGGACTGTATTGCACTTGGTAGGTCAGTACACAACAGGTCGGGGTTCGTCCGGCGTTGGTCTGACCGCCGCTGTTATGAAGGATACAGTAACTGGTGAAATGGTACTGGAGGGAGGCTCACTCGTTCTGGCTGATGAGGGTATCTGCTGTATCGATGAATTCGACAAGGTCAGTTGGTAGTCTGGGTGACAGATATGAAGCTCTGGGTTGAAGTACTGTTACACTAGCCAATTTTTACCTGGCTAATCCCTACGGCTATGGCCGGTCGAAAAGAAGACAACTCCGCTGTTGAATATGAACGACTTGTTGGCGCAGCCAAAGCGATTAGTCGAACAGAGAGCTGTCTGTTGTCGTATGACCATTAGGAGTAGCTCAGTTGGTAGTCCCCGTTGATCCAGTATGGCTTGAGGCCCATTGTCCATGTCTGTGTATGGGCGTCTCACATTATTTTCAACAATTCTTCAGTTTAGTAGGCTAGCCGAATTGCCACAGTCCACCATGCTTATTCCCATTAATGCCAACCCTCTTATGTTTCGCCGATCTGTCAATATTCTTACATTTTTGTCCTTTATCTCGATACACATGGCCCCGTATAAGCAAAAAAATCGAACGCATTCCTAACCTCACTGTGTGCTCTCACTGATGATTAAATACGATTCGCGCTTCAGGCCCTACCTGGCAGCTTGCTATGACTGCCAGTGAGTCACCTTTCCATTTAACCAGCTGGTTGTCTCTCCTGTTGTAGATGAATGACAGTGACCGTACTTCTATTCACGAGGTGATGGAGCAGCAGACTATCAGCATAGCTAAGGCAGGAATCATGACAAGTCTCAACGCCCGCGTGTCCATCCTGGCCGCAGCCAACCCCGCCTATGGTTTGTATAACTGTGTCGCCATGCTATGTGACAGCGTATTTTGTTAGGTATTATAATGGCCAAACAGTCTTCTGCGTAATGCTTAGTGTTTTTTTGCAACCTTACTCCTTTGATACAGACGGTTTATACATGTCAGTCGTAATAATGGCCAATCTAAATCAAGGTTGGAAAGTTTGCAATCCACATACACACCATTGATTGTATCACAGCTTGATGTCTCTGTGTGGTGTTCAGTATGATAGGTTGTCGGCACGGATTTCTAGGTGTGTTGATGGAAATAAATTAACATGATGGCAATAGAGTTGGGCTTAACTGTGCTTCATTATTTAGTTTGGAGTTGTCGTTTTTTGTCAAAAATTCCACAAGAGTAGACAACTCGCAATAGTTGTCTTAGGTTAAAAATGAAGTTGTTATTTGAACGTTATCTCCCAATTCAGGTCGTTATAACACCAAGAAGTCGATAGAGCAAAACATTCAGTTACCGGCCGCGCTGCTGTCTCGATTTGACTTGCTCTGGTTGCTACGTGATACTCCGGATAAGCAAAATGACCTCCGATTAGCCCAGCATATCACATATGTCCATCAGCACAGCCATCACCCACCACAACAATTTACTCCGCTCGACATGAAACTCATGAGGTTAGTTAGCTAAACTACTGTGGGAGTCGTATAAGCCAAGTTTGGGTTCCGTTTATGCAATATCTAAAAGCATATCTTTAACTTATGTTGGACGCAAAGCATACGCTATATTCTGTCGTCAACCAAGATGGTCTCAAAATGTGTTTTTCTTGAACTGTCATAGTTTTCTCTGCTAAAAACTATACACTTTATGGTCGAATTCACTCTATTGATATTGAAAGTCCCATGATCATAGATTGCCATGGTACAAAAGACTGTATTTGAAATGTGTGACAGCCTTGTCTGCACTGCCCCATACAATACCACACAACAGTTTATTGTTTTTGATGTGTGTAATTAACCTATTTAACGAACCCCCTAAGCCTTGCTCTGGATCTATGGGAGATAAGAATTGTGTGCGGACATCATACTCACAGTGCCTTGGTGCCTGGGGCTTGAACCTGAACTCTCCCTGAGCTCTCCCTTTTGCCATACGTAGTGTAGTGCGAATCAGTTCTCGTTGCTCTTCCCTTACAGGCGTTATGTAGCTGCATGTAAACGCAAACAGCCCAGTATTCCTGAGGAGCTAAATGATTATATCAGTGGGGCATACGTAGAGATGAGAAAGGAAGCAAGAAATAATAAAGACATGCTCTTCACTTCTGCCAGAACTCTGCTGGGCATACTGCGTCTAGCTACTGCTCTGGTAAGGGGATGTAACTTTCTACAGGATGCTGGCTTTATATATAGCTGGTATCGATTGATCTCGCTTAAACTCAATAAAAGTGTGCAGTCCTCACTATAGCAAAATCTCGCTACCAATCAGTGGTCGGAAAGTTCTCAGTTCGTCAGTTGATCATGGGATCATGCAGTAGACTTGGTGCTTAAATACCTTTAGCAGTTATGATTTTTGTATCTGATACGCTTGTCATTTTCGTGCATGTTTTAGGCTCGCCTTAGGATGGCTGACACAGTGGATAAGGATGATGTGAATGAAGCTATGAGACTAATGGAGATGTCCAAGGACTCATTAAATGCCGAAGAAAGACAAGCCAGGTATGCCTATCTCAGGTTGGAAAACCTAAAATTGATTTCGATGGTTTATGAATTATTTGAAATTGTCTGTTCATGAGGTATTGGTCACCACGAGTTCACAACTCCCGACTTCATTACATCATTGTCTTTTATAGACCTCAGAGCACCACAGACCAGGTGTATGGTGTGATCAGAAGTCTCATTCCGATCGGTCATGGCCTCAAGACAATAAAAATGGACGATATAGAGGATCACTGCGCAGCAAAGGTAAGGGCCTAAAGTTTAACCAGGAGATGTACTGTACACGGAGTAGTAATGATCACAATCCTTTGCCCACAATTTAGGTGACCTGGCAACCATGAACTGATTATGGAAAGCTAAACTTGGAAACTAGGTTGATCGCATTGCAACCTAATAGCCCTTCCTAGATCATTGTCGCTTGAAGTGTTCGTCTGAAAAATTGGATTGAGATTTTCTGGGTCTATACACTTCTTGACCCAGAACTCATCTCTCATTTTAGGGACTGAAGCCTGAACAAGTGCGAGAATGCATAGACACATATGAGAGGTTGAATGTATGGCAGCTGAACACAGCCAAAACGAAGCTTACATTTGTAAACTGAGACCTTATTATCTGATAAATCTTACTCTTTGTACTGTTCTGCACGATCAGTTTCTCTTTTGATAGTCGGATAGTTTTTTCACATGTATATTTTATTTTATATTCCCATTTATTATGTAAATAAACCAAATTAATGATTACAGGCATCTTTTCGGAACCGGATACATGATTATTTTTCAGCAGATTTCTTTGGTTGATGATCCTTATCAAACAAGTATTGGTAGACGGACAATGTGCCATCATGTTGACCTGCAAACATGGCAGTTATCTGAATGGCTAGAATTAGCATAGTACCAACCACAGGCCGGAATTTCAGATAATAGTAGGTACTCGTTCAGCTGTAACCATGGTTACTCCATCGATCAATCATGCATGGTATTAAATTGGCACGGGTTTTTAGGTCATGCTGATGGCTAGCAGGGTTGAGAAAGTAGAAAACCTACTGTTTGCAAACGGACAACCTCTGGCAGCTAAACCCGTAAGACTGCTCTGCGATGTATTCTATACACAATGGTCAGTTCATGATGACTCCAATGGCAGATTCAAACCTAGTGCCTAGAGATGGCTCAAGCGTTCAGCAAACGGGAATAGAATCTACAAGCACACCTAGTTAGGACCATCAGTAGCCCAGAAAATCATTCTCGCAATTTGTCTGCAGCCCATTAGCCTATATACGAGTTAATTCCCCCTCGCGTACACCTTGCACTGTTTATAATAGACCAGCGCACAGTGACTACTGATGTTGCTGTTGGTGGATGAATAGTGCTGACTATCCCTTATCATTCCTCCGTCCAGTACACATCCGAGACTGCGATGGAGAAGTGATGAGGAAGCCCCAACCTAGTGATGGTCTCTCCGGTACCTCGAATGCAACACAATCCCACAACAGTTCAACATTACCATGGAGACACTCAACACGGCGACACTAGCGACGGTCTCACCAGAATACCTCATCGCCAACATGATTCCAAAATTAATACAACAGCGCGGGATATTAAACATGCCAGCAACGAGGTTCCCCGAAACCAACTACCAAAACCTGCTGTATTAGTTACAGAAGAAAACGGCTAAAAACCTATACAAGCTCTCGTCACTGTATTTGGTCAAGAATGTTACAACTGCTAAATATCACCGACCACGAGTGACAAAGTGTAGAGAACTGGTCACCGCTAGCTCAGTTCTGAATGCTCGCGGACCGTTTACATGAGATCATGTCAGTAAGAGAATGCAGCAGAAAGCAGTAGTCCCTTATCAATCCTCCGTCCAGTTCAGCTACAGAGACTGTGACGAACGAGTGACAAGGGACCACCGACTTCAATATATTATAATGAATAGGATTCACTCTCCACAACTCACACAAACTACTGTCTTCCACACAATCATGCCTTACCTATAGCCAAATAGGCTCCATTATAGCAGACTACATCCCTGACTCCGGGCAGCTCTTTGTCCAGAAGAATACACTTGAGTCCGCCTGTGCCAGCAGCAACCACTTGTACCTGTTCAGCACACACGATTACACTGACACAGATAACGACGATCAACTAGTATGTAACCCTGCACGCATGATTGAGCACAGTCAATGCAAGGCAGGCTCTCAAGCCGGTGGTCACAACCTTGCTAGCTACTGGGTAATCCACGAGCTTTCACAATGCCCAAACTTGATTGGTAGCTTGAAACAAGCCAAGTTATAATAGCGTATGAATTTTACACGAGGGGCTCAATTAGATAGGGATGATAACCAGCGGGGCAGGTGAGCCTGGAGGGGCCTTTGTTAGCTTTGTGTTATTATGAATGGATAGTTATATATACTCACGGCATTATGCATCATATCCGCCACCAGTATATGACCAAATGAATCCACAGACAAGCCACGGGGATTGATGGCGCGGCCAGTACCACCTCCATAGTTACCGAATTGAAACAGCAGCTCGCCCAGATGATTATACGCTAGAGCAAGACAAAAAGCCCTGCTCACATCAGGTAACCGCAAGAATGGGTGGGACACAATGAATCAAACATTCCGAGAGGTCAACGGGAAAGGTCACCATTCTGCACCAGTTTGAGAAAGCAAATCTTGGCGCGTACCTCGGACGCTGGCAGTGTTGGCATCGCTGACGTAAAGTTCATTTTGTCTGCAGCACACCTCTTTTCTTATCGACTCCATACCCCGATTATGCTCCACTTCTGTATAGTCATCCCGAAATGACTTGATAAACTCGCCTACCAAAACGTCATCTGTCACTGCATCACTTCTCAGCACCCACTCACTATTGACTAGGTTATTAATAGGCAAGGCACTGCCAAAACTCATGGTTAGTAGACGCGTGTGTGGCAGGTACTAGTCGATTGTACACACTCCGTCACATACCTCTAGGGGAGTAAAACTCAATCTCACGGGAACCGGCCACAACAACACTGCCATCAGATGCTACAGACAGACCACCCGGCTGACACCTTGTCTCGAATCGAGACAACTACAACATAGAGGCCCGGGTGTCAATAAACCGATTGACACAAATGTGAGGAGCAACACACAAACTAGCAGTAGTTGAGATACACAGCAACTAAGGTGTGGGAGCAGACTCACCCAGTCGCCAGCAGGTGTTAGCACGTCCACGGCACGCGAATTAATCTCCCCGCCACAAGCAAAGATCTCATCCTGTCTGCCCACCGCCAGCCCAAAAATCGATGCGCCGTATGCGATATCCAACTTTCTCTTCTGGTCAAGGTCATAGACCCGTAGACGAACGCGACTATTCTCCCGAAGCTGCAAGAGCGTTTGGCGTTGATTAGAATGGGTAAACTTACACTAGAAGTCTGTTCAGTTAGTAGCAGGAACTTTGCCGCTGCACTGGTATTTAGTTAGCAAAATATTAATGACTGCACAGCTAGACAGGAGTAGGACAGGTTCACAGCAGATGCTCACAGCGATGACAGGAATGCACTTGACCTAGATGCCTATTGGGTGGATCAGGGGCAGGTATTTCCTTTCAGAGCCAGTAACCCTATACCGAGTCAGCTGTTCACGCCATGTTCTAAATGGGCAGCCTACCTGAGAGACGTTGTAGTCCCGACCAAACACGGCTACCACCAGATCAGAGTTAGAAAGCGTGGCCAGTTTCAGTACAGACGTTTTCTCTAAACACAAAGCGAAATGGGATCGAGACTGGCCGACTGCCTCCCCATAGTAATAAGATATAACAGATTTCTAGATTACTGTGGCTCTGCTGTAGTTGGGTCATTATAAACCAATGCGTGTGGACCATATAAATCCTATCAATGACTTATGACGAGGTCCCAGAACGGCTTTTTAGCAGGAATGAAACGACCATATGGTCGCCAAATGGCATTATAGTATCCGCGGCATACTCACTGGAGGTGCATTTGAATTGGCAGATGAGAGAGGGCGTTCCCAGAACGAGGGTCGAAAGGGAGATCCGTAGTGGAAACTCGACACTCCCCCTTGAAACCTCCAGACATGACTTGAAGTCCGTCTTCACAGCGGGCCGATCGAGCACACCTATCCCAAGATGGTTATCTATTCATCACCCACCAAGGACAGCTGGGCATGGGTTATACTGGCTATTAATTATCATCATCAACTAGCGACTACGTTTTCTTTTAATTGTGAGCCTCGCAGTTCACCCACTGAGCTAAGCGAGTCTACATCGTACAGATTGGTTCAAAACAGGTTTCGATCATTCCTGTATCACACAGTACAACTTATTGGCACTAAAACTACCGCACATGTTACATCAAGATAGCTAAGTAAGCTTAACACAAGTTCGAATTGAATAAAGCTTTGGGTAGATAGAGTACATACCGTATTTGATGTTGAGCTCCGCATCATATATCCGGGCTGACGGAGAGATGTAGGGCAATCTGCCCTCATCGTTAGCAAACCGTCCCTGAGCTGCATTGACCTTTGTAAGCATATCAGACTGTGGGGATCCTAATCACACAATAAACCCAATTACTAGCTACATACCAGCGGCTCTATTCAATTTACAGATAATTTGTGACCCCAACAACTCAAAACATCTGCTCAACAGTTAGTGAAACAAAAGATAGTGGGGAGTTGAGGGCCTGAGTGTACAGGCATTTGTTTGACCAGGCTGTGCTTTGAGTGCGCTTCAGTTCACACTTATAGCTTGTACATACTCTAGTTCACTAATCCCAGTGGGGAGCGAGTACAGTTAGATGGTTCTCATACAAGATCACATCTCATCAGATCAATCAGATAATTCACACTTATTACAGACGTGGCCCATATCATTACAGAGGTTAAGAACAAGCAAGCCGCCCTGCCAACACGTAGCACGGGAGGGCATACATAGACAGACCTTTACATAGATGGCCAAACAGCATTCCCACAGCCTGCTCATTATAGTGAGGTGTATTCAGATACAACCCTGCGTTGTCTTTGCCAGCTGTGGGCTCCCGCGCTGTACAAAACTCCTACAGTAATCAACAGGACCATCAATCTAGAAAATGCCTGCAAGTTACACCAGCCTTCTCAAAATTTCACCGGACAATTGTGTAAAACAGTTAATTGATGTACGGGACCTGCGTCTATGCATTTTATTGCCCAGAGACTTGCTTTGGAGAGACAGAGGCTATGCTATGATCTGAAAAACTCCTGCAATATTACTATCAACTTACTACAAATAATACTGAGCACTACACCATTCCACCATCGTATAAAACAAGATTCCCGTCCCTCTAGCCAGTGACGGTGGCATGGGTATGAGAGTGGAGGAGAGAATGGGAAGATATGGGAGGGCCCGTTACTAGAGCTTAACAGGACTTGCAGTGAACTTTTGTTGGTAGCGATGTTTGCCAGCCAGCAGCTCCACATCAGTGTCGTGCTGCAGCAGACGATCAGTCAAAACCTCCAATCTCAGCAGCTTAGACAGGTGCGTCTTCATTTGAGCGGACTCCTTCAAAGGGGTGGAGCAGTTTCAATAAATGATAAACTAGCTTTACTAATGACAAGAATAACCAGTCAACCCGTACATACCACCGACTGATATGAGTCAATGTAGTAGATACTGCCAAAATCAGTCCACCCAGTACATAATGTTTAAATTCGGGCCATCCGAGTACACATCTAAGGAATGTTATATGATAGCTCAACCCCAGATAGTGTATGGATGTTGCTGCTTTGCAGAGTGAGCCAAAAGATGCCAAACAGTGAACACTGCTGTTAATATTTCATCTAGGAGAGCAAGCACCAGGTGTCCTCGCAAGCCTTCACAGCAGCCAACAAAATAGCTTTTAGAGCTTACTTCTCCGGGATAGCTTGGTACGTATTTTAATGTGTCCTAATGCTTCTGAAAGAAATGTGGGCAGTGTGGAGTCTGCTGCCCTATGGTTCGGAGACTTGGTCTAGGCGGAGAGCGGAGCAGAAAAAGTTCGAAATGTGGGTGTGGAGAAAAGTTGAGGGTATAACCGAAGACAAGATCACTAATGAAGCCGTTTTGATCAGAGTAGGGGAGACAAAAACCCTGTTGGATACTATTCGAACCAGGAAGAAACTGTGGCTAGGACATGCTTTGCGGCACAGTAGTCTGGCAAAGCTGGCAATTGAGAGCAAAGTAGCTGGTAAACGTGCAAGAGGGAGGAGGATCGCAATCTTGGATGATGTCAAGAATGGGGAATCATACGCGCTACTGAAGAAAGGCGCACTAGGTCGACGAGTCTGGAGGGGCAAGCTGGCTGTGCTTTGAGGAACCTGCTACACAGCAGAACACCATCATCATCGATGCACACGGTATGGTATCATAGGCCAAAGTAGGGTCGACACTCGTGAGAACTACATTTAGTTAGGCTGTGCTGGTACCTCCTGTATTGCTTGAGCCATCTCAATGCTGACTCTAGCCATGGGCGTTGTCAGTTACCTACCTCGGTAATGGCTTCGATCTGTGACTGAAAGTGCTCTGTGACCTGGGAGCTCAGACCTGCTGCATACATGACCAGCTGATCCTTAATTAACTGACACCGACCTATCATCTGTTCGTGCAAGGCTGACCGCTGTCGGGCAGCCGCCTTCTTTTTCTAACAAAAACACAATATATACAAATGTTTCAATTTCTACTCGGGGCACTCAGTCATCCTTATCAAGCAATTTTCTAGGTCTGTGGCTGGTGGGAGCGGTAGGAGCTAGGAATTATCCGTCGTCACAATGGGCGCTCGGTATGACTAGAATTTCAACTCGGGATCTGTTAAGCTGGAGTTAAGCACTCTAGCCATTGAGCTATCCAGCTATCCTTTTGTCAGTAGCAAGTTGTGTTGATGACATTCATCGCCACAATGAAACATGATTGGCGTCAATCTCACAGAGCGTCTGTCTGCGACTGATGCTGGCGGTGACTTCACTGAACTTCATCTCCATTGTCAGGTGCCGCATCTAGCACCCAAAAACTGACACGAAGGTGCCAACTACTCCACATGGAGTAACCCAGTCTATACATTTATACTAGAAACATGCTCACACAGCCGGGCTGGAACTCTGCCTACACACTCCCTAATTGACCCATAAATCAATCCACCAGTTAGGGTTTTTACGAATGAACCTCCAAATGACTTAGCTGCGGTTGAGTGCCAGTTTCCTGTTCACGCGTGACAGCACATGCAGAGCGCAGACTTACCCGTTCGCCTTCCAGTAGCACTGTCTGCATTTCCTGTACGCGAGCTCTTGTAACCTGCGCGCACTCCTCCAGCTTGCGGCGATGAGCCGCTGCAGCAGTTGTCAAGTCGGAGCAGAGGTGGGCCGCGTGGTCCGTATACTTACACTTTATACAAAGCATCTACACACGGAAATAAAACTGGTGTTTCTAGACTAGGGTACACATTTCAGTACAATAGGCGACCACTACAGGTAGCGAACGACATAGGCAATTGGTAACACAACCGAGTGGAGTGGGTAAAACGACTACAGCAAAACAGAGCTGAGTGCGTCCGCACTTTTTGGGCTTTGGTATTCTAGAATTTGGGAGAACAAATAAGTAGCGCACCAAAACTATTCCCAATTACCTAATATCTTCAGAGACAAAGAGGGGGTTAAGGGGAGATAATGCGACGTGTCTGCATAACAATATTTACCTCTCCACAGGGCAAGCAGTAGACCTCCATCGGATGATCAGGGTGGGACTGACAGGGCATTTTATACCGTCGCTTCCTTTCTACCTCACAGTTACCAGCCTTTATCTCTGCCAGACTAGCCAGTGTGTGATCGCGGGTATACCTGTAATACGGATAGCCCAGATATCAAAACAGTGGGACAGCTTGATGGAACAGACAAAGTTTGCGACAGATTGGCATTACGCTCTCATAGAGGGAAAATCATGCCTAGCAAAGAATAAAAAACAGCAAGGAAATTTCCAAGACAAAAGCGAATCTGGAAAAAGTCTCTATGACTGAAGCTTTCCTGTTACAAAAAAGGCATTTGAATGAAACAAACTACAATAAGCTCTGGTGAAAATGGAGTACCTTCGGGCACATACACTCACGAGATAAACCATCATTGCGCAGTACAATACGCTAAAGCTTGCAGCGCACACACCTGGTTCGGTTGTGTATAGCGGCACAGGCAGAGCAGAGAAGATCCAGACAGTCCAGACACTGCTTCTCTGCAGGAATCTACCAAAAGACAACAGTCTGGTCCTCTCAACATAGTTACACATTGGGAAAACATGATGGTTGTTTTAGCCAATTACCGACCATGTGAGAAATGACAGTTACGGGGCCAACTTGTACCACTAAAACGTCTAACTGAGGTGGTCTGCCGCTTCTCTTCCTCACCACCTTCACCAGCTCCGGGAAGTCGGGGACCAATTCACTGCTAGGGAAACAGAGAAAGAGCGTTTTTGAACAATTTCGCCCAGAAGCGGTCTTGAACCTGGGGCATTCAACGCCAGAGAATCCGAAAAACTTCTGTGATGGGATTACGAGCATGCTCTACACATTTCAGTACAAACTCTCGCTTTCAGCCCAAAACTCCTGCTGACTCTTGAAAAGCAGCCAAGTACTTTGAGGTGATGTTTTATTTTGAGTGGGACGGTACTTGGTAAATCCAGTTGATTGAGATATAAACTCGCGAGAGCCTGAACATCCTATCGTCGTTAAACCCATTACCCAATGGGAGTGCGGCGTAAACTCACTTCTGTATTAGGAGAGTCCAGAGCGCAGATACTACAGTTGACAGACTCCGGAGTACCCAATGCCTTAGCGCAAGTCTGTTGCCTAGTCTCAGCGAGGCTATCCAACGAAATCAAAGAACCAGTGGGTGAAGGCTCATCTGCTAGGGAAAGAAAGGGGTGTAGTTGTCGCTCATACTTAAAACCAACTCGATTTTCTATTCACAACTTTGTGGTCATGAGCTTGTTCGAATTTTGAAGTGACCGCTAGCTCCTTAATGTCTGATGCCAAACCATAACTTATATATCAGTGATGCTGTCAATGTTATGCCACTGGTTAAAGACTTAATTTTTCTTGCAGACCCTTTTGTACACAAGGCTCCCGGCTCCAATGGAAGCTATTACATATGATCCAATCACAGTGAGACAAATAGTAATAGCCATGAAAGCTACCCCAGAACGCTGGATACTTACAACTTACAACCAACACTCGCCTTCTAACATACTTTTGGATAGCTGCTATACCAGGCATGGGCGCCTACCTTGATTGATTCCTCTAAACACCTCGCTGCTGAGCTCTCCGTGTTTATGCTTATTCGCCACCTTGTTGCGTCTGCACACCGGGCAGTCGATCATGTTGGTCGAATTGCGAGACAGAAAGGTAGTGGTGTCATCATCGTAACCAGACGGCAGACTCAGGGTGTAACAATCCTATAAAATGCTTTCCTCTCAGTCTTGACATGGCACTAATAATAACGTTCAGTGCAAGCTTAGACTTGATCAGGAAATCAGCACGAAGAGCAAAGCCCCGGTATGAAATGTCAACTGGCTGCTTCTTTATTGATCTGTGTAAGGTATTGCACCAATTCGGGATGGCATTGGCCGATCGGGAATGGAACATGCGTCAGCAGTTGAAATTTTTTTAATTATTCACATCAGAGAACTGATAAATGCCATTACAACACTTATGGTTTGAGAATGCACTGCACTATTTTGTTGTTCTATCATGCACCCAGTTATCTGCTCATTCTACCCCTCAATACAGTCCTTCACAAACCCGCTGTCGGGAATGGTGCAGAAATTGGCCTATCTGGCTGTACTTCCTGAAGTCTTTCTGCTTAAATTTACGCGCTGGGTTCCATAGAGAGGTCAACTCAATAGGTGACCATTCAGTTATAATCGCAGTACCTTACCTGGCAGAGTGCATCATTGCAGGGAAGATAGACCGGATTGTTGGTCCTTAACTGACACAAACTGCAGTGAGATAGATCCTGGAATGTGATACGCTGAGCTACCTGAGGTTTTCTCACCCCCTCACCGCAGTCAGCCATTGTTTCACGACTAGAAAACTCTCGCTACTGGCAACAAATTGTTGAACGCAGAGTCTGCATTGTATATACCAACAATCAAAGTGGTAGGTGCCCAAAAAAGTACACCACACTATTTTATACTAAAATCTTTCCATGCGCACAACAAAGCAGTGTTGTTAATCTTTTTCGGTCGTGATAAGAAATCTCCTTGAATCCTGCGGTCAGCTAGATTGTCCTGGTTTTTTAAACTCACTGTTGGTTGATTTTTTGCGGCGATTGAACGGGTTAAAGTTTATCGGTGGATTATGAATAGGCTCATCGGTTCTATCTCTGGCACCGTATTGAGTCACACTGTCACTATTCGACTGCCCCAGTTTGTCCATGAGTACTTGATGATTCAGACCATACACATCTCGAACTAGGACAATCGGCGGAGGTTGAAATCCTGTGAAAAAATTTTTTTATTTTATATTCTATACCAGCAGCACAAGTTAGTGGTACAGTGATGGGCTTGCAGCTGTGAGAACTTCGGTTTGAAGCCCGGTCATTCCCATTGTGAGTGAGCTCTTCACATGATTCCTAGTTCCTATTAGCGCGACAAGCCTCAAGCTTAAGGCGAGCGAAAATAAGATGGCCAAGTGCCTTAGTAGCGCACAGGATATTTCCAAACAAGTGCAGTTGAAAGTGAAGCAAAGGATGCAGTAACTCATTGCCCGTGTCAACCTTGAAACAAAAAGTGGGACAGCATACGCCAAACTAGAAGGAATCGGGTTTATGAATAATGCAGACAGCTGAACTTCCAACCTGAGAAATCTTCATCGGTCTCACTACTGCCGAGCTCCAGGCGTTCCAGCGCAGACGTGACATTATCAGATTCGGTGACATCGAGTGTAAATATGAGTTGGGGCAGGCGAGCACGGGGGTGTAAAGACTGTAGCTCCATTCTACGAAATACCACGACATATGAATACAATGGTGACACAGGGAATCCTATAGACAAAGTTTGCTTCAGTCGAAATGCCAGTGACACTAAAAGTAGGGATAGCTCGGTGGATACGGCACTTGGCTCCTCTTGAGCATGAGCTGCTAACACCCCCACCACTACAGGACAAGCATCAGAGTTAGGATCGCAAACGTCTGCAAAAATTTAAACAAAACAGCCTCTATGGCTGCGAAAACCCGAATATTCTTCAGCGCTAGGGTAGGGGCTCAATGACTTGGTGGATCAGAACTTACTGTAAGACTTCAAGATTGTCATTTATACACTGTTCAGTCACATCGGTCATGCCTCCATGCGGCGTCCAGTGAAGAGTAAAACAAGAAGAGTCTGCTGCAAGTTCGGCCTACAAACCAAAACAATCGGCAACTGTCTATGACCATCCTACACATATTTAGCAGATCTCCTGTATCCGACGCTTGTTTGTGAGCACTAG
>Ga0224501_10000490_pt1 | contig 31382 bp, 27 predicted proteins | sample SF_Oct11_sed_USG_4_FD_169105 | JGI IMG/M metagenome (GOLD analysis project Ga0224501, IMG submission 169105) | Sediment microbial communities from San Francisco Bay, California, United States - SF_Oct11_sed_USGS_8_1 | ecosystem: Environmental > Aquatic > Marine > Sediment | place: USA... | reverse complement strand
CGGAGAGAAGTGGGAGCAGGGCAATCCCAAAATCCAGAAACATAAGATTGCCGGAACCGGTACCCGTTTCCTCAACGACGCCGGCAAACAGGCTATCGCCGACCTGTTTGAAAATTCATTTAAATAAAAAAATAAAGTCGCGCTTATTTAACCAGATGGTTTTGCAGGGCGTAGCGGATGAGTTCGGAGTTGCTGCTCATATTCATTTTTTTCAGGATATTCGTCCGGTGTGCGTTCACGGTATTGATGCTGATGGAGAGTTCACTCGCGATATCTTTCAGTTTTTGACCGGAAGCGATCATAAAGAAAATCTGGTACTCCCTGTTGGAGAGCGTTTCGTGTAGGGGTTTCCCGGAATGCGTTCCAAAATTCATCACCAGTTTTTCCGAGAGGGTGGGAGTGATGTATTTTCCTCCCCCGGCAACTTTTTTAATGGCATCGATCAACTGCTCGGGCGGGCAGGTTTTGGATAGATAGCCCGCCGCGCCGTAATTGATCAGCCGCAAGCCATATTGGTCCTCCTGGAATATACTGAGAATGATGACCGGCAATTCGGGCCGGAGGGTTTTCATCTGAATCAGTGTTTCCAGACCGTTTTTTTCCGGCATTTCAATATCCATGAGTACCACATCGGCCTGCAGGTCATTTAGTTGGTCCAAAAGCCGGGCTCCATTTTCCGCCTCCCCGATAACCTCCATATCGGAAGCCTGTGAGATGATATGTTTGAGCCCATGCCGCACCACTTCGTGGTCGTCTGTAATAAAAACCCTGATGGTTTTGTTTTTAGGTGAGCTCATAATGAGTAAGGGGTATGCGGACCTTTAGAGTGGTTCCCCGTTTGGATCCCCCGTTAATGGTTAAGTTTCCATGCCAGAAATTTATGCGTTCCCGAATTCCCAGCAACCCCAGTGAATCCGAGTTGTGCAGTTTCTGTGGGTCAATTCCGATTCCGTTATCCTGTATGGTCATGATCAGATCGCCAGGTTCTATTTTAAGAGCGATATCAATATGGGTCGCCCTGGCGTGACGCGCCACGTTGGTCAATGCTTCCTGAAAAACCCTGAACAGGGAGGTGGAAAGATTCTTGTTCAGCTTGATATCCGATTCGGTTAAATCCAGTTTGCAACGGATTCCTGTGCGATTCTGGTAATCCTGAGCCTGCCATTTGATCGCATCCATCAGGCCGCAAACATCCAGTATTTGCGGTCGAAGCTCCGTTGCAATCCGGCGAACGGAATTAATAGTGGTGTCGACCAATCCACTCATGGATTGCACTTTATCGCGTAAACAATCCGGGTTGGCTTGTAAATCTTTTTCAAAACAGGAAAGTTCCATTTTCAATCCGGTCAGCATTTGTCCCAACTCATCGTGTACTTCCCTCGCGATCCGGGTTTTTTCGTCCTCCCTGATGGACTGGAGTCTATGGCTTAATTTGCGAAGCTCGATTTGGGATTCTTCCAGTTCCCGAACGACACGAAGGCGTTCCTCCATTTCGTTTTCGAGATTATCGTACGTTTCTATAAGACGCTTAAAATCCGCATCTCTCAATTTTTCGAGACGATACAAAGTGATTCCGACAGCCAGAGCCAGAAATATGCTGGTCGCGACCAGGGCAAATTGGGTCCATCGAAAACGCATGAGATCCTGGGTCATGACATGTTGCAGGGTCTGTTTCACGGTTTTGGCTTCTTTGAGGAAGATTGCAAAAATTCTATTATATTTCTGGTCAATTTCCGATCCAGATCCCGAAACATTTTTCTTTTCCAATCGTGTCCTGGAAATATTTTGAAATTCGTGCAGTCGCTTGTAGAGATCCTGAACGATCAAACGCATCCGATCATCTTCGAGCGGTAAAATTATGTCCTCTCCCCGTTGATTACCCTTGAGCATGGCCTGGATATACCACTCGGCACGGGAATAATTATCCCAAACCTGGGATTCTTCAAAATGATCCCCATTTAAAATTTCCTCCACCAGCAGATGGGCCATCGTGACATTCAATTCGATTTCGACACTGGCGTTGATCAGAGGAGCATACAAAGTGTTCATGCGAACGGCTTTGTTGTAGCTGTAAAACAGCGTCGCCGCAATAAACAGACCCAGCAGGGCCATCAGAAGATACATCCACCCGGGAATCGATTTAATATTGAATTTTGCTTTTACCATTTCTGAACCCTGAGGGAAAAATAAGTTAGGTTTGCGCGGCTTAAAACAGGATTTACCCCTAAGGAGTCTCGGTCATTTTCATACCGCAACAATCTTCTCATTAATTACGATCAAGATATATCAGAATAAGCACTAACGGAAATAGCAGAAATTGCTAGATCCATATAGCTGTTTGCGGGATTCCCAAGCGGTGCCCAATCTAATAAATTGCCGGCTTAATTACAAAGAGGGTGTCCCCGGCAATCCGGCATTTCAACTATTCATTCCGGCCCGGGGTGTGGGAAAGGGCTTAAGCTTAAAGATTTCAAAAGCCCTTGCAAAATACTCACAATACCGCAGGACCAATCATAGGGGGCTGGTCTGCGGTACTTCACCTCTTGAATGGAGATAAAATTATGTCGGATAGGCCTAAAAAGACAAATGTTTTTGAGTATATGCAAGGTGACATCTTGTCTGTTGCCGCCGATGCAACGCTTAGAGAGGCCAGCCAGGCCATGATGGAAAAGGGTGTGGGAGCGTTATTGGTCACAGAGGGTTCCGATTATGTTGGGATCGTTTCCGAAAAGAGGATATCCAGAGAGGCTATAGCGAAGGGACTCGATATTGAGAAAACACTGGTTCGAACCATTATGAGGCAAAACCTGATAACTGTTGAGTCTGATCAATCCGTGACGGATGCCCGCGAAATTATGAAAACCAATGGGGTCCGCCACCTGGTGGTCAAAGAGGGAAGTAAAACGGTGGGAATTATTACCCTGAGTGACTTGATCCGTTACTACGTCGAATTTTTTGAGGAATAAAGAGGCTGACAGGCCCACTGGTATCAAAAGCAGTCCACACAATAATTCATTCACATGAGTCATGAAAGCCACATATGGAATCGTCAAACCCAACTGAAGTGAAACTGTCAAAGTTGCGGGGGTTTTTAAAAGAGGTTAATCCCTGGCCTCGCATTCGCATCATGGGGACCAATCTTGCCCAGGATTCAATGGCGGGAATCACCGTTGCCTTTATCGCGTTGCCGCTGGCATTGGGTTTTGGTGTGGCTTCCGGACTGGGCGCCATTACGGGAATGTGGGGTGCAATTGCCGGAGGTCTTGTCGGGGGCCTGTTTGGCGGGTCGAATGTCGGCGTCAGCGGCCCGACAGGTCCCAAAACTGTTCAGCTCGCTGTGGTGATGCACGATCACATGCTGGCGACCGGGCAACCCGATCTCGTTTTTGCGTTTGGATGTGTCTTTCTGAGCGGTGTCATTATGCTGGCGCTGGCCATCTTGCGCGTGGGGAAATTTATCCATCTCACCCCATATTCAGTCGTTTCAGGATTCATGTGCGGAATCGGCGCCATTGTTATGATCATTGAGTTTAATCCTTTTGTTGGACTTCCAACCCTGTCCTCGGTAAGGGAAGCCTTGCTGGCCATACCCTCGTCCGCAATGCATGCCAACCAACAGGCCGTACTTGTTTCATGTCTGACTCTAGGTACCATTATTATCTGGCCGAAAATCACAAAAGCCATCTGGTTGCCCGGCCCTTTGATTGGGCTGGCAGTCGGAACTGCCGTTGCGAATCTCTTTGGATTTAATATTGATTATATTCCGGAAGTGCCAACCGGCCTCCCTGACCTTTATATTCCCCCCATTTCACGGGTTTATGAAATGCTCGGACCGGCGGCGGCTTTAGCCGGGCTGGCGATTTATGATTCCCTCCTGACCTGTGTGGTCATTGATCAAATGACCGACGAACGCCATAACAGCGACCAGGAAATCTGGGGTCAGGGGATGGCGAACATGGCCGCGGGCCTGGTGGGTGGCTTGACCACCGCTACCGCGACCATGAGAAGCGTGGCGGCTATCCAATGCGGCGCGAAATCCGTCACCGCAACTGTGGTTCATGGCCTGGTCCTTCTCGCTCTGGTCCTTGGGTTGGCGCCGCTGGCCTCCTATATTCCCATGGCGGCGCTGGCCGGCATTCTCTTTAAGGTGGGATACGATATTCTGGATTTCAGGGTGTTTCCGCTTTTGCATCGCCTGCCGACTCCTTCAAAGATTACCTTTTGGACTGTGTTGTTTCTAACGGTATGGGAGGATTTGCTGGTGGCCGTGGGTGTGGGCTTGGCCATCGCTTTTTTCCTGTTCGTGCGAGACATGAGCGAAATGTGGAAGCCGAAAGTTGTCAGTCTTGAGGAAACCGGGAACAACGGTAAAGAAATCGTTCCCTCTCATTTGAAAAATAAAATCGCCGTGATGGAACCAGAGGGTCCCATGTTTTTCGGGATTGCCGACGTGATATACAAGGAAGTGGATCGACTGGTTCACTACGAGGCGCTGGTTATTTCCCTTAACAAAGTTCCGGTAATAGATCTTTCAGGGGCCTTTGCCCTGGAAGACATGGTGACCCTGGCCCATAAGAATGGAACCAAAACCATTATTCAGGGGATGAACCCCGCCGTTCGCCGTACACTCACTGAGTTGAGCGTGATTAAAAGTATCGGTGAAGAAAATATCGTGAAAGACTTTGGTACAGCTTTGAACATGGGTATCGATTACGTAGGCGAAATGTACCTGCAGCGCACCATTAACCCGTTGAGCGGTTAATGGTGAGTCGTCAGTTCGCTGCGGCGGGAAAGTTGCGGGCGTGGACCCGCAACCCACCCGCGCACAGGATAGATTGACCTCAATCGTCTTTGTCGTGGTCGTCGTCATCGTCTTTTTCTCCGTGTTCGTGATCTCCTTTTTCATGCAGCTCGAGAATGGTTCCGGATTGGATCGCGGCTTTGTGGTCGGGCGGTAAATGAGCGAACGCCGCGCCATGTTCGTAGACCAACTCGCCGCCGGTATGCCCGGCATTGATCAACGGAGCCACAGCCACCAGGCTGAGAACGATCAATCCCATTTGCGCCTGTTTCGAATATCTGGTGGACAATCCGCCCAGTGATACCAGAAAAAGAGTGCCTGCGATCCACGGGATCAATTCCCCGGCTTCTTCATGTTCTTCGATCACTCGTTCGGAAACCACTTTTTCTACTTTTTCCTCATCCTCTTCGCCTAACAGGACCGCTCCGGTTGCGGACAAGGTATATACCAGGGCCACGGCGCTGACCAGCATCCAGACCTTGGACGGCAATTGCCATTTCTTGATGGCCCATACCAGAAGGATGGCCAGGAAGGGGAGCAGTGCGCCGAGAACGATCGGAAAATGAACTACGATGGGATGTAACGGTAAATCAAACATGATATCCTCCTGTGTGCTGATTAATCTTTTTTACAAGTCTAGTTTTGGCCCGATCCTGAAAAAATACCATCCGGGCTTTGGTGTATCGGTAACCTTTTGTAAAATGGGGCGATAGGAGGAGGTATAGGCCAAATGGAGGATTCCCGAAAAGCGACCTGGATTCTGCTGGTGTGGTCCGGACTGTTTGCCGTGCTGGTGGCTATGGATCTGGTTAACGATTACCAAAGCGGCAGTACCCTCCGGCACCTATCCATCGAGGGCCTGCTGTTGCTTCTCAGCGGCGGGGTGTTCGCTATGGGCCTACGGAAGTTGCGGAGCGTCCGGCAGGAGGTGACTGTTCTGAAGGGAGACCTTGACCGCATCCGGAATGAAAAGGAGAGGTGGAAGCAGGAAACCCATCAACTGCTGGCGGGACTCTCGCAGAAAATAGAGGATCAGTTCACGCAATGGGAACTGACGCCGGCGGAAAAGGAAGTCGGGTTTCTGCTCCTCAAGGGAATCAGCCTGAAAGAGATCGCGGATATCCGCCAGACCCGGCTGAAAACAGTGCAACAGCAGTCGCAGTCCATTTACCAGAAAACCGGTCTGGCCAGCCGCTCGGAACTGGCCGCCTTCTTCCTTGAAGATCTCCTGCCCGGGACCGGCGAATCACCGCAGATAAGTTAAAACCGTGAATTGCGCCCAACCACCCTCGTTGGTCGTAAACCCGTAGCCCATTCCCCCTCCGGGTAGGAGGCGACAATGAGTCGCCTCATTCCTCTGCAGAGAACTTAAACGCCTTTGTTTACAAAGCATTTCCTGAGTTGACCCTTCCAGCCGGACCCCTTACACTAAAAGTATTCCCTAAACGAATAAAGGCTGACATGAAAACTGATACACAGCCCGTTGCGCAGGAGCTGGTCCAGAATATTATCGGCAATATTGAAACGGTGATCCGCGGTCAGCGGCATTCCATCGAGAAATTGCTTGTCGCTATGATCAGCGGCGGCCACGTTTTGCTGGAAGACAACCCCGGTACCGGAAAAACTACACTGGCCAAGGCGCTGGCGCTGTCGATTGATGCGAAGTTCACCCGCCTGCAATTCACCCCCGACCTCCTGCCGTCGGACATTACAGGGGTCTCCATCTTTGATCAGAGCGATCATACATTTCATTTTCACGAGGGGCCGGTCTTTACCAATATTCTGCTGGCCGATGAAATCAACCGCGCCTCGCCGCGGACGCAATCCGCCCTGCTGGAAGCGATGGCGGAAGGGAGCGTGACCGTTGAAGGCAAGATGCGAAATCTGGGCGATCTGTTTTTCGTCGTGGCTACGCAAAACCCCGTTGAAAGCTCCGGCACATATCCACTGCCGGAAGCGCAGATGGACCGATTCGGTTTTCATTTCGGCCTGGGTTACGTTTCTCCTGAAGAGGAGGCCCGCATCCTGGGAGACCAGATTGAGCAACATCCTCTGGCAAATTTGGGTAGTTGTGTTTCTCTTTCTCAGATTTTAGAGCTCAAACAGCAGGCCAGGCAAATCCGGGTGAGCGAAGATATCAAACGTTATATTGTGGAATTGACGTCCGCCACGCGCGGGGCGGAAGGTGTTTTGATGGGCGCCAGCCCGCGTGCTTCCCTGATGCTGATGAAAGCCACGCAGGCAAGGGCTCTCATGGAGGGCAGAGAATTTGTGACTCCCGACCATGTGCAGGAGCTTGCCGTATCGGCGGTGGCGCACCGGCTGGTCATGGATGCGCAGGCGAGGTATTCCGGTGTCACGGCGGTACGAGCCGTTGAGACGATTCTAAAAACCGTGCCCGCGCCCGCTTGAGAACATCCGGTTTGACCGGGCAGAAGTGAGCAGGTGTTATGTTCGACCGCATGCAGTACCGTTTCATGTACGGATATTACGGGTTCGCCGGATGGTTGAAGTCCCGCTTCACTCCCGCTGGAAAACTGGCTCTGCTGGGTTTGATGGCCTCCGGATTGCTGGCCTGGACTCCGAACAAAACCCTGGCCTACCAGATTGCCCCCTTTCTTTTTTTACTTTTTGTTTTTGCGGTTGGGTGCAGTTATTTTTTCTCCCTCCGACTCCGGGTGCAACGCAGACTTCCCCGAATGGCCACGGTCGGCACATCCATTTCCTATAAATGCACGATCGAAAATCAGACGGGAAAAATCCAAAGCGGGCTGACCCTTGCCGAGAAATTCAAGGATACCAAACCGTCGTTCGATCAGTTCAGGCTTCTGACGTTATCCCCACAACCCGGCCGGAATAAAATCCAGACAATTCTGGAGCAGGATAAGATTCGGATACGTTCTTTTAAAGAAGAGGGTGCCTCGGGCCGGCATCAGGTTCTTCCCGATTTGCCGCCGCAAAAAGCGCTGGAGATCGAGAATTCTTTCACCCCGTTGAAAAGAGGTTACCTGAGATTGGCAGGTGTGGAGATATTCCGCCCGGACCCGCTGGGCCTGTATCATTCTGCGGTAACCGTTCCCTGTGAGGAATCGTTGCTGGTCATTCCCAAAATCTATCCGGCCCCGGCCCTGCGGCTGGCGGGCAGCCGAAAGCACAACCAGAAGGGCGTGGCCCTGGCCTCGCATATCGGAGACTCGGAAGAATTTATCGCCCTGAGGGATTACCGGCCGGGCGATCCTCTTCGCACCATCCACTGGAAAAGCTGGGCGAAAGTGGGACACCCGGTGGTCAAGCAGTATCAGGATGAATATTTTTCACGCTATGCTCTGATTCTCGATACGTTCACTCAGGTTGATTCTGATTTGTTTGAAGAAGCGGTTTCGGTGGCCGCTTCGTTTTCCGCCAATATGGATATGGGCGAATCCCTGCTCGACCTGATGTTTGTGGGCACCGAGTCATACTGCTTCACCTCCGGACGAAGCCTGGGGGATACCGACCGCATTCTTGAAATTCTGGCGACTGTTCGTTCCTGCCGAGAGCATTCGTTCGAGCAGTTGAGCCAGTTGGTCATGTCCCGGTCGGCCCTTTTGAGCGGCAGCATCTGCGTTCTTTTGAGTTGGGACGAGACGCGCCAGGCTCTGGTCCGTCACCTCCGGTCCCTCAACATTCCGTTAATGGTTTTCGTGATTGTGGAAAAAGGGGCTGAGTTGGAAATCGATCCGGGGCCCATGAAAGATCAGGCGGATCATTTTCATGTCCTGGAGAGGGGCCGCATTGCGGAGGTATTGCAGAATCTATGAAGACACCTCCTTTTCTCCTGACATCGGTCCTGTTGTTCTGGGGATGGCAGACCAACCAGATAATGTTTGCCGTTCCCCTGGCGTTGATTCTGGAGGGATCGCGCGTAACCCCCACGCGGTTTGAATTGTCCGCTTTGGAATTCCACCGGGTATGGACTCTTTGCCTGCTGGCATTGATCATCGTTCTCGCAATTCCGTACATTACCAACAAAGGCCTGGGTTCCATTTATACTCTCCTGCAGTGGATTCCCCTGGTGCTGTTTCCAATAGTGGCCGCTCAGTTGTACAGTGCCCGCGGGAACATACCCACCGAAACCTTCAATATTTTCTATCGTAAAAAAGAATCTGGAAATAACGAGGCATTCCAAAACCATATCGACCTCCTGTACCCTTATTTTTCAGTATGTATTCTGGCCGCCTGCGCGGTTACGGAAAAAAATCCCGGTTTCTATTGGGGAATGGGACTGCTGTGCGCCTGGGCTTTTTGGGGAGTGCGTCCCAAACGGTTTTCCTGGATCACCTGGTCTGTGTCATGGGGGCTGATTGTCTGGCTGGGGTTTTGGGGAGGCGAGGGACTTTATAAGTTTAGAAATTATGTCGATGCCCAGGTGATCGATTGGTTGTCCAAACGTTTCCGGAGTGATGACAATCCTTTTAAGTCCCGTACGGCTATCGGAGAAATCGTCGATCTTAAAATGGACGACGCCATTCTGTTTTATGTGGATTATAAAAAGGGCGCTCTGCGAAAAACTCTTCTTCCGCAGGCGACGTATAATATCTATAAAGGCGGTGCCTGGTATGCCGCGCAATCAAAGTTCACCAACTTTATCTCCCTGACTTCCACAGAAAATCAATGGACCTTCGAGAAAAAACTCGAGCCCGAAAAAATCATCCAGGTGTCGATGGATCTGCACAAGGGCAAAGGGCTTCTCCTCGCACCCAATCAGGCGTTTCGTTTCGATAATCTTCCCGTCCTTTACATGCAGACCAACCCGATGGGAGCGGTGCAAGTGGAAAAGGGGCCGGAGTTCGTCGAATATGATGTCGCCATCCACCCTCAGGTTTCGCGGAATATTTCCCCCAATATAAATGATTTGAAGATTCCGATAGAACTGCGTCCGGTATTTCAGCAACTGGCTGCAGAGCTCCAACTGGCTTCCAAATCCCCCAGTGAAATCCTCAAAACGGTCGATCAGTATTTTGAGAAAAACTTTTACTATTCGCTGAACTTGACCCGCTCTAATAGAGAGGTTCCGCCATTAAAAGAATTTTTGATGCAGACGCGAAAAGGACATTGCGAATACTTTGCAACAGCGGCGGCTCTGCTTTTGCGGCAGGCGGGTATCCCGGCGCGTTACACCTTCGGTTATTCCGCGCACGAGTACAACTGGATGCAGGAAAACCTGGTGGTCCGGTCGCGTGATGCCCACGCATGGGTGATCGCCTACGTGGACGGGGAATGGCGGAATTTTGATGCCACGCCCTCCGTCTGGATCGATCAGCAGGAGGCGGAGGCTTCTCTGCTGGAAAAGTTTTCCGACGTCTGGTCGCAAATGGGATACCTCTTTTCCTATGTCCGGTGGAGCATGGAGGATGAAAGTTTCCGGATATATCTCGTCTGGGCGCTCATTCCCCCCATTCTGTATCTGGCCTGGCGAATTTATTCACGGGCGCGGCGGGTCCGGCAGGGAGGGGATGGAGCGACCTCATCCGGGGCCTTGTATAAGAAGATGGCGTCGGACTTTCATTTAATCGAGAATAAACTCAATCAATTGGGTTTTGCGAGGGAAGATTGGGAAACGTACTCCAACTGGTTGCGGCGCATCCACCGCGAATATCCGGGAGCTCCCGTCAGTGGTTTGGCGGAAGCCGTGACGCTATACAGCCGCGAGCGGTTCGATCCTCAGGGAATCACTCCGGAAGAAGAAGAGCGCCTGAAAACTGAAATCCAATCCTGGCTGGAAGCGCCTCGTTAAAAATTATACGGACCTGCTTCGGGGGTGCGCTTTGGTCCACAAAAAAAGAGGCGTCGGAATTTTCCGACGCCTCTTGATGTTCGTAATGGTTGTTCTAGGACATACGATCAGTTATGGGGTGCCACAATTGTAGCGCTACCCTCCGTACTGTTGCCGGATCCATCGGTTCCAGTATAGGTAATCGTATACGTTCGCCCGAGTCTAGCCCCGTCTCGTTCGGCACGAAGCTGGAAGTGGACATCCGGTGTGCCCAGGTCCGTTCCTGCAATGTCGTCGGTAGTGTGACCGTCTCCGGTTCCGTCATCGAACTCACTGCTGGTGGCCGAGGTAAGGGAGTACGTCGGGTTCGGATCACAGGCATCGGTTACCAATACCGTTGCGGTGATGTCGCGCATCGAGTGATCCGGAGGCCAAAGGGTGTCCGGATTAAAGCCGATGCTCATTGCAGGACCAATGGTGTCTTCCACCACAACCGTCATCGTATCGGTGTCCTCCAGGCTTCCATCGGAAACCGTGAGTGTCACCTCCGTGCTTCCCAGTGGGAAGGTGGCGGTGGCGGTTGGGCTGGTGGGATCGTCAAACACAATTCCCGGCGCTTCCCACAGGAAGGTGATGTCATCCCCATCGGGATCGCTGGAACCGGTACCCTCCATAGTAGCCAATCCTCCATCGGCGGACGTACACTCAGCGATCTGGTCGAGTCCCGCATCCGCAACCGGTGGACTGTTGGGCAGTATGACCAATTCCGAAATCATTCCGATCGTCGCATGCAGGAAAATGTGGCAATGGAAGACCCATCGTCCTGCCGCCCCGCCATCAGGAAAGTGTTGATCCTCAGCCGGAGGCGAGCTTTCGGTATCACCTCTGAAATCGGTGATTATCGGTCGGTCGTCGATCCGCATGCGAACCACAATAGCTTGTCTGGAAAATACGTCGATGACGTCTACGAATTCGTTATAGTCGTATTCATACAGGACCACGTCATCGGAAGTGCCAAAGTCCCTGTCCGGCCCAAAATCGATAACGCGGACCGGTTGGAAGGAAAAACCGTGATGATGAAACGGATGGTGCTGGTTGGAATCATTTGAAATGGTGAATTCCAGGGTGTCCCCAGTCCGGGCATAACGCGTGGTGGCCTGGTAGGGCACCAGCGTGTAGTCGGACCCGCTGTCCTCAAAGTGGCCCTGCTCAGCGTCGATCCCGGTGATTCCCGGGCTGATTCCGGCCATGGTGATGATTTGATTGGTCGAACCGTTACCCGCGCCGGGATTGGAATCGAAGACGGGAGGCGTGAGATAAAAATCCGAAATGGTCACGCCCTTCAGATCTTCCACAACTCCCGCGCCTAGAATGTCCTGTCCATTGGTGATGGTGAAGGGAGGATCCTGCACCCCGCCGCCGATCACAATGTGAAGCAGATCGCCCCCGCCGGAATTATTGCCTGAAGGGCCTCCACGCTGGTAACCCGGATTGGAGAGGGTGATGATGTCGCCATCGGCACCCGTGGGAACGATGACCACGTCGGATCGCCCGGAGGCGGGAACCATGATTTCACCGGTACTGTATTTAGTATCCCAGGTACCCTGGGTTCCACCTTCAAGTCGTGCATGGTCGAGGAAACCGCCCTCGCCTCCGATGCGGTAAATATTATTATCGGAACCGTTGCCCGTGACCGCCAGCCGGAAATAGCGGTTGGTGGCCGTGTTGATAAAGCGCAGGCGTATGCCTTCCCCCGATTTGGCGGTGATCGTCGGAATGCCGGCGGTCGGAGTTTGTCCGTTCACCAATACCGTTTCGGCATTTCCAATCTTGTCGCAGGTACCGTCGGGATTTCCATCCTTACAACCATCGGTCATTGAATACCAGGTTCGGAACACATCGGGAGTATCCGAATCAAAATCATCATCAAAAACATACCCGACATCGCCGCTCGAATTGAATTCGATGTCGCTCAACACCACTGTGTGCGTGCTGGCCTCCGGAGGAATCGTGCCGTTGCCCTGAAGTGTGGATTCGTTGGGATCCTTCACGATCAATGCGCCGTACATGCCGGCAAAGACCTGAGGCCCGGGAAGCATATGCGGGTGAAACCAGAACACGCCCGGTCGCGGAGGGATAAATCGGTAGATGTAAGTATCCCCTGCTTCCAGATGAGTTTGAGTGACGCCGGTGCCGTCGCTGTCATTGTCCAGTTCGATTCCGTGCCAGTGGATGCTGGTGTTACAGGCTACCGCGGCACAGCCCGCGGCAAGATCATTGGTCAAATGAACAATAACCTCGTCGCCGACGTTGACGACGATCTGCGGAATGGGAATTCCATTGGGCTCCGGGTCGGCATAGACCCGTCCGGTATCTTTATAAATCAGGGCATGAACCGTGGTGCCGTTGATGTTCACGTTTTGTTCGTCAGCGCTAAGGAATGCTTCAAAAATATTCGGGTCCGCGTTGGTATCAACGACATTGAAAACCTGTTGGCTCAGGGTCGTGGCTCCTGCGGAAAACGCTCCGGAAATAATAAACAGGGTGATGCAAAATATTAGAATGGATTTGTTTCTAGAACTCATAAATTTCCCTCCCAGTAAATTATGATCTATCTCGAATTTGTAATTTACGATTCACATATAAAGTTCAATAGCAATTTTTTGGGGAATATTGGAAATAGAAATCGGTTTCTTTCCCCAAGCGGACGGCTTTCGAAGCTTCGCTAACCTAAATCGAGCACGCGAAACTTCATTGATTCTGAAAACCAATATTGAAGCAATTTATATTTATTGAAAGCGATAGGCAAATAAAATCTACCCCATGAGGGTTAAAATTTTTTGAAGCTAAAGTGTTCCGTTCATAACTTTTGATTTTGGTGGTTGCGGGGAATGAAAAATAAATCGGAGAGTGGATCTGAAAATTCAAACTACACTTAAAGTGGATGAAATTATTTACCGGAAAAGCTTCTGCCTTGTCAGGGGAGACGACAGGATTGGTCGCGTTACGCTTGATGGTGGTAAGCGCGACTCTATCAGGAGCAGGTATTACACGGCAGGGACATGGGTGCGTTTCCTGAATTTTTCGCAGGTGTGAGGGGTGCTGATCTGGACTGGATTATGACGCGCCGATCCAGTTCAGGGCCGAATCTTCATGACGATAGCCGAAATGTTTCACCTTCGGCTGGACGCAGCGGCTGACCACGCGCGAGGCGATCTCGTAGAACCGGGAGTCGCTGACGAAGGCCACCTTCTTGATTTTTTTGTGGTGTGCGCGCACAAATTTTAAATGGGACAACAGCCCTTGCGGGTTTTTGTAGCCAGGGAATTTTTGAGCGCAGATCATGAATCCGTCCAGCGCGCCGTTGGTGGCAATGTAACCGCTGGCATCGCGGGTAATGGCGGCGAAGTCCTCCGCAGTCAGTGGTCCCTGGGGCTTAACGATCAAAACTCCCTTGTCGTGGTGCATTTCATGCTGAATCATGGGTATTACCTCAATCTGAATTTGCATAACTAAACATATCCCTACCCGGTTTCTCTGTCAATAGGAGCATTATTTCTGCCCATCCCCTCCCTTCGGCTACACGTGATTGCGTAACATGAGTTCTTTCGGGTGGGGGTTGAGGTAGATTTGATCGGCCAGGTATGCGATCTGGTGCTTGCGGACATGGTGCCGGATCAGGGTGACCGGAACAATGAGCGGGATCAATTCGTTGCGGTAATCTTCGATAGCTTCAATCACGTCCTGTTTTTCAACTTCAGACAACTGTTTTTTTAAAAATCCCAGCATATGGTACAGCACATCGGAGTTCTTTTTCGCGGTGGTTTTGACGGCCAGCGCCTGCATAAATTCTTCGCCGTAACTTTGTTTCAATGCCGTAGGAGTATATTGCTTGGCATCGGCAACCAGCTTCCCAAGTGAGTTGTAATGCTTCCGGCTGTGGGCAAGCAGGAGAAATTTGTGGGCTGTGTGAAACGCAACCAGCGTTTTCCGTGAAAAATCTTCGCCTAACAATTGCGCCAGTCGATGATACGCAAAAATACGGGTGATAAAGTTTTCACGAATCTTCGCATCATGCAGACGTCCCTCATCTTCTACCGGGACCAGGGTGCAATGGTGCATGAAGGCATCGGCGAACAGGCCGCGCCCGTTCGGTGTCGGGTTGCCGTTGTCTCCGTACACCTTGATGCGGGCGATGCCGCAGGAGGGGGACCGGTTCTTGAAAATGTAACCGGACAGATTCATTTTCGCCAACTCGGCGGAACGCTGATTGGAATATCGGCGCATGGGTGCGGTCCAGTCGGTTCCCGTCGAATTGCCCACCATGCGCGGGCTTTCGGGATCACCTGTCAACTGCACCGTTTCGCGCGGGATGCCCATGCCAATCTCCACCTCGGGGCAGGTGGGCACCCACTCAAAAAATTGTCCCAGCAGGTCTTTTACGAATAAGTCCTGCTTGTGATCTCCGTTCCAGCGCACCTTTTCACCCAGCAGGCAACTGCTGACACCAACTCGAATACGAATTTCAGGATTTTGATCGGCCATAAATCAGTTCCATGATAACAGGGTATATAGATAAGATATCATATCAGACCCTGCAGGAATTTAATTTGGAGTTCCTAAAAAAAACTTGCCAGTCACTTCCGGGAGCAGTATTTTGAATGGAACAGGCGTGCGCTTTTCCAATTTAGTAAATGCCCCGTTTCGGTTGGGAAAGAACTGAGAATTACCGGGGCATTCTTTTTCCTTCCGCCATGTATAGGGCGTTTTAAACCTTCATGAAAATTCTGGTGGTTGATACCGATAGCGAACGTGTTCTTGCGTTTAAAGTTTTGGAGTCCGCGGGACATCTGGTCCAGGCCGTCAACAACTGCTCCGAGGCACTGGACTTTCTCGAACGAGTGGTTTTCCAGATTTTAGTATTGGGTCCGCGGCAGACTTCCGAAGAATCGATTAACGCGATTGCCGAATGGCGGCAATCGGTCGCGGGGAAAACAGTTCCCGGTATCGTGGCGATGGAACCGGGCACCGGGACGCAGGGGGAGGGCATTGACCATTATCTCTCTCTGCCTCTACAAGAGGAGCATATAAAAACGCTAGTGGGTCTGCCGTTCCTGTCTCCGGAACAGGAGGTGTTCGATAACTCCGCGGCCCTCGAAATATGCGACGGTGACGAAAACCTGCTTGGCGATATCATAAAAATATTTCTGCAGGCTGGGCCGGGGCGTATCGAAAAATTGACCCAGGGTATGAAGGACAATGATTGGCGGATGGTCAGGGAAGCCGCCCATCTCATGAAAGGATCCGCCCTGAATCTCGCGGCGAATGCACTGTGTACAGCCACCAGCAGTTTGGAACGGGCCGGGGAAGCCGGGAATCCGGATCACATCCGGTTCTGGTATGAGCATGCCGTATATGAATACCGCCGTCTGGAAAACCACTTGCAGGGCCTCTTGGGATGCGCGCCCGAAGTCTCTTAACCCATTTAATTCAAAGAGTTTTGTGGGCGGTTCCCAAAGGGGGTGTGGAAAACTCCTTGCAACTTCCAACTGAATTGTGTAAAAAACTAAACTCTTTTCAAATCCTTTGGGATGGGATACACTAATCCCTTCCGCAAGAACCGTTTATCCATGATGGAGGTTTAATTGGCAAATCATAAGTCTGCAATCAAACGTAACCGGCAGAATGAAAAACGCAGTGCCCGCAACCGGGGGCTTCGCACACAGGTTAAAAGCCAGATTAAAAATGTGCTCGCCGCCGTGGAAGAAAAAAATACAGAAGAAGCTCAGAAGAGTTTAAAGGAAGCCTCTGCGGTGATTTCTAAAGTAGCCAGCAAGGGAGTGCTTCATTCCCGAGCCGCGTCCCGGAAAATTTCCGGTCTCGCCAAAAAGGTTCACCAGCTGTCAACTGCCAGCTGAGCACAACTTCAGAACCAGCGTTTCAAGAATTCCCTCCGGCGCCTTGCCGGAGCCTTTCAGTTCCCGGTCCGCCCGGAACAAACTCTGGAATCCTTCCCGGAGCTGTATTTCGCTGAATTTTCCCGTGTGCCGTAAGGCCTGTTCGGCCTGAAACGGGGCAATTCCCATTTTCTGTGCAATGCGCGAAGGGGGAGTTCCCGTACTCTGATGGTGTTTCACTTCCCAGATCAGACGGAACTGCCAAGCGATCATGCCCAACAGTTGAACGGGTTGCTCGCCGTGTTCCAAGTGATTGCGCAGGATGCGCAGGGCTTTGGATGGGTTTTTAGCTTTTAAAGCGTCGGTGAGATCGAAGATTTTTTCAAGACGCGTTTCCCCGACCACTTCACGGACCGAATCCTCATCAATCGATTTGGCCTTGCCGGCGAAGGTGATGACTTTATCCAGCTCGCCCGCCAGCAGGCCGGGTTTGGGTCCCACCCGTTCGACCATCAACCGCGCCGCGCCTGCGCTTAACGTACGTCCCGATTCCTTGGCGCGGTTCCTCAGCCAGGGGATCAGGGCCGCTTCTTTGGGTGCGGTGCATTCCCCGGCGCCTTTGATTTTAGTCAGCCCCTTAAAAACTTTCCGTTTGCGGTCGGCTTTGCGGGCCGTCAGTACCAGGCAGACGTCCGGGACGGGGTCCGAGACATAATCGAGCAGAGGGGGGACGTTCGCATCATCCCAATTAAACTCGTCCAGACCGCGCACGATCACCAGCTTTTCGCCGCCGAAAAAGGAGAGGGTTTTGCAGGCGCCGATCCATTCCTGAACCGCACTGGATTTTGCGTCGAAGGTTTCCAGATTGAAATCGCGATTATCCGGCGTAATCCATTTGCGCGTCAGTGCCGACACCAACTGCCGTTGAAAAAAATCCTCCTCGCCGTAGAGGAAATACACCGGGTGCCATTTTCCGGATTCCAGTTGATCTATCAATTCCAATGCCGTCACAAAGCCGCCTTTTTAAATTTAAAATTTATCGTTGACCAGGCTGACCAGACGCTGAGACAGAACGCGATAAGTCTGCGTCAACGCCTGCTGGCGTGAGGTTTCCGAGGTCACGACGCTGTCGTCCGCCAGGTAATCCCAACGTGTACTCAGGGTTTGCTTGAGATAAACTTCGTTTTTCACCTGATCCTGGACAAGGATGTCAGCTTCCAGATACACCCAGTATTCGATTGCCACATCATTGGCATTGAAGGCCACCGCCCGAATCCAGTATTTGGTCAGAGTACCGGTGACCACCAGGTCCGCGCCCCCTTTATTGTTCACCAATCGAAGGCGGCCATCAGTAATGAATGCGCGCCGGAGCGCCTCGGTGAATGGCCGCTGGATCGTGGGTTCGGGGGAGCTGTTTTCAAACACCGGGATGGCAATGGTCTTCAAGTGCGGGGGCAATTGGCTGGCACCCCGCCCGGCCATCTGATAGCCGCAGGCCCATAACGTCAGGCACATCAGCAATCCAAGCCACACTATTCTATGGGCGTTCATGCATTCTCCCTCACTTCACCACAATGTTGACCAGTTTTCTGGGTACCACGATGACTTTTTTGATCTCTTTGCCGTCGGTCCATTCCCGAATGCGCGGGTCTTCCAGGCTCTGCGCCTTGAGCGAGTCTTCGTCGATTCCGGCGGGAACCGAAAGTTTCTGCCGCACCTTACCGTTCACCTGTATCACGATTTCGATTTCGTCGGCTTTCAGAAACTCCTCATTATACTCCGGCCAGGGCGTATGATGCGTGGGCTGGGAATGGCCCATCTGCTCCCACATTTCTTCAGCGATATGCGGGGCGAACGGAGAGAGCAGTAAAATCAGCGTCTCTACCGATTCTTTGAATAACGCCTGGCCATCCGCAGAGGATTCTTTTTGAGACGTCCACCATTCGCGAAAGGCGTACAGGTGATTTACAAATTCCATGATCGCGGCGATGGCGGTATTGAACTGCATGCGCTTGTCGATATCTTCCGTCACACGTTTGATCGCGGTGTGGATGTGACGGCGCAGCTCCTTCAGTTCTTTGGGAAGGTCTCCGCCAGTATCCAGATCGCCCGGCGCTTCGCGAAGAATGGTTGCCGTCTCGTCAAACAAACGCCACACGCGTTTGAGAAACCTAAAACTGCCCTCGACGCCCTGGTCGCTCCACTCCAACTGCTTGGTGGGAGGGGCCGCAAACAGGATGAACAGCCGTGCCGTGTCCGCTCCATAGCGACCGATAATGTGGTCGGGGTCGACCACGTTGCCCTTTGATTTCGACATCTTCGCGCCGTCCTTGATCACCATGCCCTGCGTCAGCAGGTGAGCGAACGGTTCTCTGGTTTCCACCAGCCCCATGTCGCGAAACACATGATGAAAAAAGCGCGAATACAGCAGATGCAGAATGGCGTGTTCGATGCCGCCGATGTACTGGTCCACCGCCATCCAGTAGCGGTTGGCGTCTTTGGAAAACGGCGCGTTTTCCTCGTCCGGCGAAGTGAAGCGGTCGAAATACCACGACGAACAGATGAAGGTGTCGAGCGTATCGGTCTCCCGCTTCGCGGGGGCTTTGCATTTCGGGCACGGAACGTTGATGAACGAATCGAGCGATTTCAGCGGCGACTGCCCCTTGTCTCCCAATTGCGCGTCGAGAGGCAATTTTACGGGCAGGTCTTCGTAAGGCACCGGCACCGTGCCGCATTGTTCACAGAAAATAATCGGCACCGGGGTGCCCCAGTAACGCTGGCGCGAGACGCCCCAGTCGCGCAGGCGAAACTGCACCGTCGCTTTGCCTATGTTCTTTGATTGCAGATGTTCGCACACCTTTTGTTTGGCCTCGTCACCGGCCAAACCGTCGAACTCTCCGGATTGCGTCATCGGCCCCGGATCGGTCATGGCTTCTCTCAAGTCGTCGGCATTGGTGTTGCCGTCGGGCGGAAGAATGACGATGCGGATGGGCAGATCATATTTTTTGGCGAACTCGAAATCGCGGTGATCGTGCGCGGGCACGGACATGATGGCGCCGGTACCGTAATCCATCAACACGAAGTTGGCGGTCCATACCGGAATGGTTTCACCATTCAGCGGGTTGACCGCGTACGCGCCGGTGAACACGCCGAGCTTTTCGCCTCCCTCACTGGTCCGGGCGATTTTGTCCTGACTTTTCACTTCCTTGATGAAGGCGTCAATCGCCGATGCCTGCTCCGTGCCGCGCGACAGCGAGAGCGTCAATGGATGCTCCGGCGCCAGCACCATGAAGGTGGCGCCGTACAGCGTGTCGGGCCGCGTGGTGAATACCTTGATCGCTTCGTTAGAATCCTTGATCTGGAAATCGACTTCGGCGCCGTAGCTCTTGCCGATCCAGTTGGTCTGCATGGTCAGCACCTGCTCCGGCCATCCGGCTTCAAGATCCTTGCAGCCTTCGAGCAGGCGGTCGGCGTAGTCGGTGATTTTGAAAAACCAGCCTTCCTGTAATTTGGTGATGACCTCGTTGTCGCACCGCCAGCACAGGCCGTCAATCACCTGTTCGTTGGCCAGCACGGTGTTGCAGGATTCGCACCAGTTGACCTCGGAGTTTTTGCGGTAAACCAGGCCGCGTTCCAGGAACTTCAGAAAGCACCACTGGTTCCACCGGTAATATTTCGGTTCGCAGGTGGCTATTTCGCGGTCCCAGTCGTAACTGAGGCCGAGCCGTTTGATCTGCTCGGTCATGGTCTTGATGTTGGCGAGCGTCCAGGTATTGGGGTGAGACTTATTCTGGATGGCGGCATTTTCCGCGGGCATGCCGAACGAGTCCCACCCGATGGGATGCAAAACATTGAAGCCCTGCATCCACTTGAAGCGCGCCAGCGCGTCGCCGATGGTGTAGTTGCGCACGTGGCCCATGTGGATCCGGCCTGACGGATAGGGGAACATTTCCAGCAGATAATATTTAGGCTTTGCGGGGTCGGCTTCCACCTTGAAGGATTTCTCCTCCTCCCAGCTTTTCTGCCACTTGGTTTCAATGGTTTGGGGATCGTAATCGGGCATGGGTGTATGAATTCCTCAGGAGTTGCAACATGAAATCAGAACGCCGTAGTGTAGCGAAAAACCCGCCAATAATCCACCGGACTTCAAGATGGGGTTTTGCGTGGTGCGGCAATGTTTTACACTATACCTATGACCGAATTGACCGGCACCATCATTGTTGTTTTTATCTTGTATGTCATTCTGATGCTTGGGATCGGGTGGGTGACGTCGCGCAAGGCGACTTCGCCGTCCCATTATTTCCTGGCGGACCGGTCGCTCAAGGCTTGGGTGACGGCGGTATCTTCCACCGCTTCGTCGGAAAGCGCCTGGGCGGTACTGGGCACGGTGGGCCTGGTTTATAAAGAAGGACTGGCCGCCGTCTGGTTTCTGCCGGGATGCCTGATCGGCTACGCGGTCAACTGGTTGTTTATAGCGGAGCGTCTGCGCAAGCATTCGCACGAAACCCATGCCATCACCATCCCCGACTATCTGGAAGCCCATTTCAACGACAAGACCAATGTGCTTCGCCTGATTTCCGTGGTTATCATCTTTGCGTGCATGATGGCCTATGTCGGGGCACAGTTTTCCGCCATTGGTAAAACCTTCGACGCCATCTTCGGCGTGCCGCACCATGTGAGCATTCCCATCGGCGCGGCGATTATTATTTTGTACACAATGATGGGCGGGTTTCTGGCGGTGGCGTGGACCGATTTCGTGCAGGGGTTGATTATGGTGTTCGGCCTGGTGCTGTTGTCGGTGATCGCGCTGGTGAATCTTGGCGGATTCGCCGGCATGATCGAGCAGGTGAGCGAGGTGCATCCGCAAACGCTGGAATGGATGGGCGGCAGAACCTCAGGGGCATTTTTCGGTTTCATGGTCGGCCTGCTGGGAATCGGCCTCGGTTACCCAGGTCAGCCGCATGTGCTGAACCGTTACATGGCCGCGAAGGATACCCAGACCATTCGCCACGGCATGTGGATCGCCCTGGGCTGGGGCCTGCTGGTTTACAGTTCGGCCATCGTGCTCGGATTGTGCGGACACGCGTTGTTTCCGGATTTAAGCGATCCCGAGCATCTGTTCCCGAAAGCGGCGGAGTCGCTTTTGCCTACGGTGGTTTCGGCGGTGGTGTTGACGGGTGTGCTGGCGGCGATCATGTCCACCGTGTCGGCGCAGATCATCGTCGCCGCGTCGGCGGTCGCGCATGATGTGTACACCAAAATGATCAGTCGCGACATGACGCATCAGCAAATATTAATGATCAGCCGCATGTCGGTTCTGTTGTTGGGAATTGGGGCGATGATCATCGCTTTGCTGAAAGTGCCGGTTATTTTCTGGTTCGTGTTGTTTGCGTGGTCGGGTCTGGGGGCGAGTTTCGGCCCGGTGATCCTGTTCACGTTGTATGCCCGAAACGTGACACGCGAAGGCGCCATTGCCGGCATGCTGACGGGATTTATCACGACACTGATTTGGAAGATGGCGGGGTTTTCCGATTCAGTGATTTACGAACTGGTACCGGCTTTTCTGCTGGCTTCGCTGGCGGTATGGGGAGTCAGCCTGTGGACACAGCAAAAATCCGGGAAAAATGCAGGGGAAATCCGGGAGGTTGACTCTTCTTGAGAACGAATTTTTCTTGTAAACTCTGCATTTTATTAACGGCTTGCCCCGATTTAGAGGGTAGTGTAGGATAGGTGTATATATGTATACACACCTATGAGGGGTTGGAAAATGACACGTTGGAATTTGAGCATCCCGGAAGAAACGGATCGGGCCGTGCGTTCCTTTCTGGCTCGCAAAGGCGGAAAGAAAGGCGATCTGTCCAAATTTGCCAATGATGCGATGCGCCGTGAAATTCTCCGGCAAACGGTCTTGGATCTTCAGGAGCAAAACGCTGATCTAGGTGAAGAGGAAGCAAAGAAACTTGCTGATGAAGCGGTGACGTGGGTCCGTGCGAATCGTCCTTGATACCAATATTATTATTTCCGGACTGCTTTCTGAAACCGGTCCCCCGGGTATACTTCTCAAACTTTGGCTGGAAGGCAGGTTTGAGTTATTGATATCGAAGGCGCAATTGGGCGAATTAAGCCGCGTGTTCGAATACAAGAAAATCAAAGAAAGAATCCCACCTGATCAAGCCGCAGACTTGCTCGGTCATATCGATGCGCTGGCGGTAGTAATTGACCCTCTCCTCAAAATTAATCTTTCGACTGACCCAGACGATAATGCCATTTTAGCGACAGCGATTCAATCCAAGGCAGACTTTATTGTCAGCGGGGATAAGGCCGATTTGTTGTCTTTAGAAAATGCAGAGGGAATACCAATACTCACTGCACGCCTGGCCATTAATCATTTGGGGAAAAGATAACCATTTAAATGGACTATCCCTTTTAACGCAATGCTTTCAGGGCTTCCACTAGTTTTTCCATGGCGATGATGTATTCTTTGCAATAAGCGACGTTTGGCAGGTCGTTCCCCGGAATTTTCCTGAAAGACTCGAGCCATATCTTCTGCGTTTTGACCTGCAAGAGATCGGCGTCATCCAGCAGGGTAGTGTCCTTGCTATCGAGGATGGCCAACGCCAGTTGGGAATAATAGGCGCCCACCTCAATTAAATCAAAAACCCATTGCGTGAGTTTTTCCGATTGTTCGCTGTCCGGAAACGGCATTTTCTGGAGAGCGTCAAAATTAGACTTTAATTCATTGAAAGACATTATTTCAGGATCGCAACAATATACTTGGCAATTTCGAGGGCGGAGCCCCTTTTGCTCTGGATATAGTTATTGGCCTTTTCGCGAATTTTTGGCAATTGGTCTTCGTGCAGTAACAGGTTTCTGACAGTGGCGTACATGGTTTGATCGTCCGCCACCTGGGTAGCCAGTCCCTGGGCCTTTAATTCGCTGGCAATTTTCTGGTTGTTTTCGATGTAGGGTCCGTGCAGGACGGGTTTGCCCTGAACGACCGGTTCCAGCAGATTGTGGCCTCCCCCGGGGGCGACCAGGCTTCGGCCGACGAATGCGACGTCGGCAATGCCATACACCTTGGACAATTCGCCTAACGAATCGAGCAGGACGATATTGGCCATCGGGTTGGATTTGGGATCAATTTTTGAACGGAGGACAAATTTGACGTTCTCTTTTTGTAGGAACTTGGCGATTTCCTCCACCCGCTCGAGTCTTCGGGGAGCGAGGACCATGGAGAGTTTCGGGAATTTACGCCGCAGCTTCATATAAGCATCCACGCAAATTTTTTCTTCCCCTTCATGGGTACTGCCGACCACGAACACCTGTCCGTCGCGGGGAATTTTCAACCGATCGCGGATGCGGAGACGTTCCGGTTCCGGCGAGACCTGCAGAGCGTCGAATTTGGTATCACCGACGATGCGTACACGATTGGGGGGTGCGCCCAGGTTCTGGATGGTGGTGCGCCCGCGCTCGCTTTGCATGCAGATGACCGCAAACGATTGCAGGAGTGGCCGAACCATGTTGGCCACCCGCTTGTACCGGGCCTGGGATTTTTCCGATATCCGGCCGTTAAATACCATGGGAGGAATGCGCCGCTCCTTTAAATTCATCAGCATGCTGGGCCAGAACCCGGTATCGGTGAGTACATACAAGTCCGGTTTGAGCCGGTCCAGTGCCCGGGTAATAAACGGCCAGCTGTCCAGCGGATGGAAAAAGATGTAGTCCGCAAACGGGACCATCCGCTGAGCGGCGTCATAACCGGCATCGGTGGTGACGGAAAGAGCGATAAGAATATTCGGACGTTTCTCGCGCAGGATTTTCAGGACGGGCGCCGCGCCGTTGACTTCGCCCAGCGAAAGGGCGTGTACCCAGACAAGTTTCTGTCCGGGTTGTTTATTCGATACAGGAACCCAGCCAAAATGATGTTTGAGGCCGCGCTTCTTTTTTCCGGTGAACAGGGAATACAAAGCAAATCCGGGCAGGATCACCAGGGAGGCGATTTTGGAGACAATTTTAAGAGTCTTGATTTTATTGTCGGCCTGGCCTGGTTTTGCTTTTTGCGGAGCTGGGGCTCCTGCTGGTTTGGCGCTCGCCGGTTTGTTGGTTGGGGAATTCATGTTTAAACGGAGGTTCCTTTGTAAAGTAACGTTTCAATTATTTTCAGGGTGCGTTCGACCGCTCCTTTTTGTTTTTCCACCATCTCGGCGGCCAAAGCGCCGCGCCTGCGGATTTCTTCCGGATGGTTAAGCAGGTTTTCCAGAACCGGAGTTAATTCCTCCGGACGTTCAATGGGAATCCCGCCTCCGGATTCGGCCAATAACCGGGCTTCTTCCTCGAAGTTGCGCATGTGACGCCCGTAAATAACCGGAAGTCCCAACAGGGCCGGTTCCAGAATATTGTGGCCGCCGTGTTTGGGATCGAACCCTCCGCCGACAAATGCAATATGTCCCCGGCGATAATATTCGTTCAGCGCTCCCAGGGCATCGACCAGCAAAACGGGCGCTGTCCAACCGTCTGCCGAGTCTTTGAGCTGGGAATGGAGCGTTACCGACAAATTAGCGTCTTTTAAAATACGTTCCACCTCATGACTTCTTTCAATATGACGCGGCGCGATTATGAATTTATAGTTTAAGGGGTTTTGACTCAATTGGGAAATGGCTTTTGCAATTGCCTGTTCTTCGCCCGGTCGGGTGGAACCGAAAACCACTGTAAAATCCCCATTTTGAATGGTTTTTGCGCCATCGGTTAAAGGGTCTGCGCTGAGCCCGTCAAATTTGATATTACCGGTGACCTCGACTCGTTCCACTTCAATGCCCAGTTTAAGAAGCCAATCCGCCTCGGTCCGGGATCTCATGGCAAAGGTGGAGATGGCCTCTGTCAGCCACAAAAACCAGGGTTTCAAGTTCTGATACCTGGCGAAAGAGCGGGCGGATAGACGCCCGCTGGCCAGTAGAACGGGGATACGGTTTCTTAAACAGGAACGAAGCAGATTCGGCCAGAATTCCGCTTCGATCAAAATCAGGATATCAGGGTTCAGCCGTTTGATCAGGGGGCGGATCAGCAATGGCAGGTCCAAAGGGAGCCGGAACACAGGGCAATTCAACTCCTCCCTGGCCAAATGATATCCTGTGGTTGCATAGGTGGATAACACGACTGAACGGTCGGGGTATTTAGCCTGTAAGGCCCGAATCAGCAGTTGCGCCACCCGAACTTCTCCGACCGAGGAGGCATGCACCCAGAGGCATCCTGTTTGACGGGGCACGGATTTCCATTGGCGGAATCGTTCAATGATCTCGGAGCGGAACGTCGGGTCCACGATCATGCGGACCCCCCAAACAGGAGAAGTCAGTAGGATCGCGGCGGCTATGATAATATTGTAAGCAATGTCCATGGTCACCAATTATAAACCAGACGCAGACGATCTGCAGGAGAGAAAGGACAACGGCCTTCAATGAGCCTCGAATCATTATTCCATGAGGTCATTTCTCCCAGGCGCTCCTTTCATCTTGTCCCGTTGTACGGAGTGCTTCGTCTGGTCTCGGTGTTTTATGCCCTGGGTCAGCGTCTGCGCGTCCTGTTGTATCGCGGGAAAATATTCCAGACGCGTCGTCTGGATTGCCGGGTGATCAGTATCGGCAATATGACCCTGGGAGGCACCGGCAAGACGCCCACCGTCATCATGGTGGCCGATACCCTGCGCCGCCAGGGATGGAAGCCTGCCATCCTGAGCCGGGGGTACGGCGGTAGTTCCCGGAAACCGGTTAATGTGGTCTGCGACGGACAACAGGTTCTGCTCGCGCCGGACGTGGCGGGGGACGAACCGGTGATGATAGCCCGCCGGTTGAAGACGATTCCGGTGCTCACCGGCCGCAAACGCTATAAGACAGGGGAGTATGCGATTAAACATTTCGGGGCGGATGTTTTGATTCTTGATGATGGATATCAGCACTTGCCGCTTCACCGCGACCTCAATATTCTGTTATGCGACGATACCCGGCCTTTTGGCAATGGCAGGGTGTTCCCGGCAGGGGAATTGCGCGAACCTTTGTCCGCCATGAACAGAGCGGATTTGATTTGCCGGACCCGGTGCCGGGAAAACAATTCCAATGACGGGGTCGATGGCAATAACAGCCGGAAGGTACCGGTCGTTAGATCCGGATATCGAGTGATGTCAGTTGTTGATTTGAAAAGCGGCGGGGAAGCCGGGATGGAAACAGTGCAGGGTCAGCCGGTGGAAGCGTTTTGCGGTATTGCGCATCCGTTCGATTTTTTCCATACGCTCAAGCAGGTTCCGGTTACCATTGTGAACCAGAGCTATTTCCCGGATCACCACGAGTATTCCACTGAGGAATTGCAAACCATTGAAACCCGCGCCAGGCAGGCAGGCGCGAAACTGATCGTTACCACAGAGAAGGACGCGGTCAAGATCAAGGATCACTCGTTCGATCTGCCGGTGTATGCCGTACGGATCGATCTGGAGATTCTGGAAGGCCGGGAGGAGTGGGACCGGCTTCTGCTCAACCCATCATGATTGTCCATAAACTATGAATGAAACCAAACCAGACTTTTGGGAATCGCTTTCTCCGGGAAAAGCCGCCGCGTTGACGGTTTTGGTGCCGTCACTGTATTTTGTGGCGTTGGTGGTCGCCTGGTTCGCGCCGAAGCATTTTGGCTTTGGCCTGCGGCCTCTCGTTTACGTTGGGTTAACCGTCGGGTTGTCCGGGGTGGCGTTATGGATGGTGGCGATGGCCCATCTCGGAAAATCCCTGGCGGTGCTTCCGGGTGGGGAACGGCTGGTGACGCACGGCGTGTACCGTTATCTGCGGCACCCGGTGTATGTGGGCATCGATATGACTTTGTTTGGATTGTTCCTCGCCGTCGGGTCGACCTACGGGATGATTTATTTTTGTCTGGTGGTGGTTCCGCTCAACATCATCCGCTCGCGGTTTGAAGAAAAGGCCCTCATGCAAAAATTCGGCGACGACTACAACACTTACCGCCAAAAGACGTGGTTTTGATGTCTATGAAGAAGTGGCATTGGCAGGCGGGGAGGCGGGTCGTGTTTCTCTGGTTGTGGATTTTTCTGATGGGAGTTTCCCCATCCTTTGCAGAACCGGAAGAGGCTTCGGTTTACTGGCAGGAGTCGACGGAGGGATTGGGCCAGGAAATAGCCGAGAACCCGGCACTGGTGCAATTGCTGTTTGGCATGCCGCCGGACGTTATGGAAGAAGTGGAGAGTCCCATACGCCCACCGCGTTTCCCCCAGGGCTGGCTGGGCATCACCATGCAGGAAGGCCCGCCGATCTTTTTGAAGGGAGCCAATGATTTTTCTCCCACCATTGAAGTGCTTCAGGTATTTCCCGATTCCTCAGCTCACCGGGCCGGCCTGCGCTCCGGCGATATTCTTCTGGCCACCAACGGCGAACAGTTATCCATCGGCCAGGAAAATTCCCTGATGATGAATTTCAACCGGAGGGTGCAGGATACCGGCGCCGGAAATATCCTGCGGCTGAAAATTCAACGCGGCGGCAGGGAGCAGGAGATACCGGTAGAGCTGTTTCCCAGGCCAACTGTGCCGGTGGCGCTGAAGCCATCGTTGTTGGATGCCTCTGACTTACCGAAAGAAGACTCCCTGCTTCATCATATCCTGCGCCGGCACCAGAAGCTGGAAGACTATTCAGCGGTAGTCGAGGAAATGCGGGAACGTGCCGCACAGGCCGTATCTACTGCGGTTAAAGGAAAAACCTACAACCCGTTCCGTCTGCAGGAGGTGAATACCGTTCTCCATCAACCTCTGGATCTGCCGTTGGTTTCATACCGGCTCACTTCCGCCCTGCGCCGGAATTTTATAAAAGGCCGTTTGAGGGCAGGCGGGCTAATCAGTACCGCCGTGCAGGAGTTGGATTACAAGGTAGCTGAACCCACGCCTGTTAAAAAAACGGCCGATCTGGATACTGTATTGGATCGCCTTCTCAAGGCGTTGGGAAATGCGCAACGAGCGCGTGACGAAGCGTTGCAAAAACTTACCCTGGATGAAAGGAATCTTCTTGAGAAAGGGCTTCGGGATTTGATGGTGGACAGCCTGCAACCCCGCGACTGGGCCAATAGCAAAATCTCGAAGGATCAGCCCTCTATCACCGAATTTCTGAGTATCGCTTTGAAAGTGGATGTGCAAAAGTTGCTTACCGCCTCATTGAATATTGCCAGGGAAATCCCAATGGAGGTTTTGCTGGAATGGAAGCAGAACCTGGATCAGTTTTCCCTGTTCCGCGAAGGCTGGATTATCGAAGAGGTGGGAGATGTCACCCATGTATATACAGAGCATGGATTGATGATTGTCGGGGGAACAGAGGACCATGTTTACAATCAGGATGCCCTCTTGATTGTTGATCTGGGAGGGAACGACCGGTACCTGAATGGCGCGGGAGCCAGCCGTGTCGGACACCCATTCAGCATGGTGATCGATTTCTCAGGAGATGATGTCTATATCGCCGGTGAGGATTATGCGCAGGGGGCAGGATTTCTGGGCGGCGGATTCCTGATCGATCTCGGGGGGAACGACCGGTATCTGTCGAAAAATTTCGGGCAGGGCGCGGGTATGCTGGGGGTGGGAATGCTGATCGATACCTCAGGCAATGATGAATACCGGTGTCATGCCTTTTGTCAGGGAGCGGGATTTCTGGGCATCGGGCTGATTGCCGAGTCCGGCGGCAACGATCAATACTCCGCCGCAGTGTATTCACAGGGGTTCGGATTCATTCGGGGGATGGGTTTGATTCTTGAAGCCGAGGGAAGTGACCGTTTTATGGCGGGCGGGGTGTATCCGGATCACCGCGAGCCCGGTAAAGCTTACCTTTCCATGTCGCAGGGATTTGGTTATGGCCTGCGTCCGTGGGGAACCCTGGCAGGGGCGTCGGGAGGCATTGGCATTCTGGACGATGCGAAAGGCAACGACACTTATCTTGGTGATTACTTTTCTCAGGGTGCGGGATATTGGTACAGCATTGGTATATTGAACGACTCGGAAGGAAACGATCTTTATGCGGCAGGACGCTATTCGCAGGGGGCCGGGGTGCATCTGGCCGCCGGGATATTAAACGATGCCGGGGGGGACGATCATTACCTTGCCCGCTATGGCGTGTCGCAGGGATGCGGCCACGATCTCTCAGTCGGGTTTCTTTTGGATTACGGGGGTGACGACCGATATATTGGAGGTACGTTGTCCCAGGGTGCGGGCAATGGAAACGGATTTGGTATACTCGGCGACACCGGAGGCAATGACGAATATTTTCTGCGCGAACAGGGCCAGGGGCATGGCAATCCCGAGGAATTTCGGGCCTTGGACAGTTTCGGAATCCTGTTCGATACCGGCGGCGGCGAAGACCGCTATTCTCTGGGGGGACTTAACAATAAAGTGAATTTTCATACCCAATGGGGTCTGCAGGCCGATTTACCCTGATCCCCCTTCTATCCTGAGTCAATCTAATGGCTGATTCATTGACCCGTATTTTGTTTCAAAAACTCGTCACCATGAGCGGCGATGATTATGACGAGGGAGAACTCATAATTGATCGGGGCCGTATCCTGGAGATACGCTCGGGTATCAGTGACTCGTTTGACGGGGTGACGCATGATCGCTCCGATTGCCTTATTCTCCCCGGATTCGTCAACGCCCATTGTCATTTGTCCCTGTCGGGCCTGAAAGATAAGATTCCCAGGCAAGACCGGTTTGTGGATTGGATCGAATCGGTCGTTACCGAAAACCGGGTTCTGCCCTGGCAGGACCGGGTGGAGGCTCTGCATCGTGAGACGCGGACAATGGTGGAATCCGGAGTCACAACGCTGGGGGATTACTTTTCTCACCCGGAACTGTTGGTGGAATACCAGTCTCTGCCGTTCCGCCAGGTGTTGTTCCTGGAGACAATCGGTTTTCAGTCTGCCCTGGCGGAAGAAAAAACCCGGCAGGTGGAGTCGCTTCTGGAAAAATATCCTGGAAGCGGTTCGCGTATACAGTTGGCTGTGGCTCCCCACGCACCATATTCCGTTTCGCCCGAGTTATTTAAAGCCTTGAAAAAGCTGGCTGTTAAGATGAATGTCCGAGTTTCGTGCCATGTAGCTGAAGATGAAGAGGAATCCCGATTTCTGAGCCGGGGAGAGGGAGAATTTCTCGGATTTCTGGAAAAACGGGGAGTTTATGATCACCAATGGGTGCCGCCCGGGGTAAGCCCTGTACGTTATCTTGAACAATTGGGTATTCTCGATCATTTGACTGCTATCCATTTGAATTATTTGGATGAATTAGATATAAGTCTGTTGGCTGGAAGAAATGCTTCCGGTGTGTTTTGTCCGGGCAGCACCCGCTGGTTCGGTAGAAAAAGCTGGATGCCGGTGCGGGGTTTGCTGGATCAAGGGATAGCGGTGGGCCTTGGGACCGATTCACTGGCGAGCAACGAGTCTCTGAGTTTTCTTCGTGAAATCCGGTTGGCGGAGGACATGTTGCCGGATTTGCATCGTTCCGAAATCCTGTGGTTGGCTACTATTGGAGGAAAACAAGCATTAGGCATTGAAAAATTTGGGCTTGAACCTGATCAACCGGCCGACCTGATAGGTTTCCGCTATCAAAATTGTGAGGTAGACTGGTGGGATATACCCTTCGAGGCGGATCGATCCAAAGTTGATTTTTCTATGGTGGCGGGGGAGTTTGTTTTTCAAGATATTGAAATTAAAGGATAAAGGTGCTGATTCCTTTTGAAAAGACGTATTTAATCGGATTGTGGGACTGCAGGGATCTTTTCATAAAAAAAAGGATAAACTATTAAAAAAATTTGGTCTTCCGCTGGTTTCCATGTTAGAGTGTGTTCTGCCTATCGTAGTGAAAAGCTGGGGGTCTCTTTCCAAAAAAATAAATCTCTTTTTTATTGCACAAACC
>Ga0224501_10000489_pt1 | contig 31494 bp, 30 predicted proteins | sample SF_Oct11_sed_USG_4_FD_169105 | JGI IMG/M metagenome (GOLD analysis project Ga0224501, IMG submission 169105) | Sediment microbial communities from San Francisco Bay, California, United States - SF_Oct11_sed_USGS_8_1 | ecosystem: Environmental > Aquatic > Marine > Sediment | place: USA... | reverse complement strand
TACCTAAAGGTTTACCAAAAATCAAGCAAAATTTTCTTCTAAATATTTGATATTTAATTTTTTATATTTAATTTCTGTATGGGAGGGGGTATATCGCCTAGGGGGTGGCTTAGGGAGTGGCTTAGGGGGCGGGCTAGGGGGCTACTTAGGGGGCTGCCTCATAGTCTAAGGATTGCTCCAAAATGTCCCTTATTTTTTCTGCAATATAGGAAGAATTTCCCAGTCCTGGAATAGAAGAATCGAGGCTTGGAAGCCTCTCCGACAATCACTCTTCTGTTTAGGAGGAACTTCCCTCCGAATCGGGTCTCTCAGGATATTATGGGGACACTGAGTTTGTCTAAAAACTAGGAAAATTTGTAAAATCACTACTATATGTTGTGTTATTAATTGCATCAGATACTATATATATAGTAGTCACTTGCTGAATGAAGCGAGTTTTTGGACAAGCTCAGTTTCCCCAAATTCCACCAATAGTGCGGTAAAGGTATTACGATGATAAGAAGAAAGATTATAGCGTATTGCCCTGCTCACTTAAATATAAGTATCTAAATAGTTCTTTATTCTTGCTCGGTCTTCGTTTGCCTTATCGCCCTTATAATAAATCTCGATTAATTCAATTTTATCTGATTCTGGGAAATAAGCGCAGATTACCCGGATGCCCGAAAAAACACCCTTGCCCTTCAAAGAGCGACAGGTGAATTTCTTTGCCTTGTAGACTTTAGGAATTTTGCTTGGTAAATCAGTAAGTGGAAAGACTCCCTTGTTGTCAATTTTGAGTTTATGATAAAGATATAATTCTTTATTAATGAAAATTTTAAGGTCATCCTCGAGAGTTCGGAAGCGTTTAAGTAATTTTTTTAAATCTTTTTCAAATTCAGGGATTCTTTTGATTTCATAGAATATGTTCATTGTATTCTCTTACCGAATAAGGAGTAGTTCGATAGAAAACCGATTCATACTCAATTGTTTTACCCTCTTGAGTCGTAAGCCACGGAACATCATTGTGCGAATAATCGCTTACCTCTTTAGCATTCTTATCCGATAGGCGGTTTAGAACATTATCAATAATTGCAATTTCACTTGCCTTTAACTTGGTGAGGTCTGGGTTCCGTAATGGTAAATACTTGGTCTGAGGATAAGTGAAATACTTGTCTTTGACTTTTATAATCTCTTTTGCTTTAATCAGGTTTTCGACTATCTTTGCGAATTCGATTGGTGTCGGACCATATCGATTTTTGAGATAAGTAGCGCCAATTAACTGTTCCTCATACTTTTCGTAATAATCAAAGTCAATAAAATAGAGCAGTTTATAAATGACCGTTTCCCCGATATTGGGCTTAGAACCCACTTTATTGAGAACATAGAGAAAAACCTCTTTGAATTTTTCTAAATTCTTTTGCGGCACGTTAATCCGAATCTCAGGCTTTGCCTTATAGGTTTCTTTATTATCTCTAACGAACACTAACGGCGGCTTTTCCAGATTCAATAAACCATCAACCGAAATATTGAAGATATCGGCTAACTTCTTTAACTCTTCCGCACAAATCTTTCTCGCACCGGATTCGATTTGAGAAATTGTCGGTCGTGAAACACCAAACTTATCAGCGAGATCCTGCTGGCTAATGCCTAACTGCTCTCTTAATTTTTTTATTCTTGAACCAAGTGCATCCACTTTTTCTCCTTTGGTCTATTATAATGAATGTAAGATAATCTGTCAATGATTTGTTTTATTTTCTTACAAAATAAATAATTACGATTTTCCCCTAAACACCTTTTTGAAAATTACCTGCAAAAAGACATCTAATATTGATTGCGGATTGAAAATGTTCAGTTTATGCTTTGAAAACTATTCTATTACAAACTTAACTTTGTTAAGTAGTTAATAATAAAACTGGCGAGGGTTTAACCCCCGCCAGTTTTTAAATCCGCGTAGATGGTTTACTTTTTCCCTAAAAGCGCTTCGATTTTGCTTAATGCCTTTTTGATATTCTCGACCGAATTAGCGTAAGAGAATCGAATATAACCTTCGCCAAATTTACCAAAGCAGGTGCCCGACAGACAGGCGACTCCGGCTTCATTGAGTAACCGGTCAGCCAGTTCCGAGCCATTGATACCGGTCTTCTTGATATTGGGGAAGACATAGAAGGCACCCTTTGGATTTTTACAGGAGATGCCTTTGATTTGATTCAATCCCTCAACAATCACATCGCGTCGTTTCTTAAATTCGGCAGTCATCCGGGCTGGTTCATCCTGAGGACCTTTTAGTCCCTCGATACCGGCTCTTTGGACAAATGAAGCGGTGCAAGAATTGACATTGGTTTCAATCTGAGCCAGCCAATTCGCCATTGTTTCCGGCATAATACCATAACCCAGTCTCCAGCCGGTCATCGCATAGGTCTTAGAAAATCCATCAAGAATTATCAACCGGTCCTCTAATCCTGGGAACTGAACAATACTCTCAAATTTGGAATCATAGATAATTCGGGAATAGACTTCATCCGACAAGACCCAGATGTCATTATTGCGGGCAATATCGGCAATCACTTTTAAGTCATCTTTAGTCAAGACTCCACCAGTCGGGTTCTGGGGTGAATTGACGATAATCATCTTGGTCTTTTTGGTTACGAGTTTGATAAACTCTTTAACATCCAAACGGAAATCGAATTCCTCGCGCAACTGAATCGGTACTGCCTTGCCACCCATAAATTCGATCATTGACTCATAAATCGGAAATCCCGGATTAGGATAAATCACCTCATCACCATCATCGACGATTGCCATTATGGCGAATGCCATTATCGGCTTAGCACCCGGCGTCACCACCACCTGTTCGGCATTGAATTTAGTATTTCTAAGTTTTCCTGCTTCCTGGGCAATTAATGCTTTAAAATCAGGCAAACCAGCCGATGGACCGTAATGAGTCCAACCTTCATCCAATGCTTTTTTCGCTGCCTCTTTTATATTTTTAGGAGTATCGAAATCCGGTTCGCCGATTTCTAAGTGAATTACTTCTTTTCCGGTTTGTTCCAATGCCTTGGCTCGACGCAAAACATCAAAAGCGGTTTCGGTGCCTAACCGCTTCATTCTTTCGGCTAATTTAGGCATCTTGCCTCCTTCTTAACTTTTCTTGGTTTTACGACCGCGTGACTTTTTTTGGGTAAAATCGTACAGGTCTTTTGCCATCTGGGCGATGTGTTCGCCACTTACTTCAAATTCCCACATCAATTCCCAAGGCTGCCCGGATTCACCAAAACGGTCTTTGACTCCAATCATTCCCATTATCACCTTTTTGCCAAAAAGCTCTTTCGCGGTTGCAATCACATTGCTTACCCAGTTACCAAAACCACCGATTTGATGTTCTTCGGCGGTGACCACGATTCCGGCATCTAAAGCGGCTTTGACAATTGCATCATTATCCAGGGGTTTCACGGTATGCACATTTACGATTCGGGTCTCGATACCGAAATCTTCTTTCAATATATAGGCAGCTCGCATTGCCTCTGGTACTTCGGGTCCGCAAGCAATGATTGCTAAATCTTCCTTTTCGTTTTTGTAATCACTTGCCAGCACTGTTTCGAAGGCGTCGATAAAGTTTTCCTTTTCGCCTCGATAACGTATCACATTGGCTTTACCAAACACATAAGGGGTTTCTGGTCTGGTCACAATCGGCGTTGCCTCACGGGCAAATCTTAAGAATTTTGGTCCTTTCAGTTCGAACAACAGATATTCAGTCGCTTTCTGAGTCTCAAGCGAATCGCACGGCACTTCACAATGCATATTGGGCAAGCCACAAATCTGGAACAAATCTTCCAACGCCTGATGGGTTGCACCATCTGGTCCAACCGAGACGCCGCCATGAGCACCAGCGATAAAGACGTTAAAATTGCCATAGCAGACCGTGGTTCGCAACTGGTCAAGATTTCGCCCGGCAGCAAAAACACCGTAGGTTCCGAAAACCGGCAATTTCCCTTCTTTAGCTAAACCAGCCGCTAACGCAGTACCGGATTGTTCAGCAATGCCGACACTAATCCAGCGATTTTTTCGCTCGGGATGTTTCTCAAAGAAATGACTAATCGTGATTGAACCCGAAATATCGGCACCAATACAAACCACTCTTGGGTCATCACCCCGTGCATCTAATGCCCGCCCAAAGCCGAATCGAGTCGGGTCCATCTTAACCTTCATCTTATCGCTCTTGTTCCAGAAATAGTCTCGGCTGAATTTTGGCACACGCGCCATCAACTCGGCGGTTACTTTCGTTTGATAGTCATTGGCTTTCTTGAACAACCTGGCAACATCGATTTTTCCCTTTAGCCTCAACTCTTCCAACGAGCATTCCATCAGTTTTTTATATTCTTCGGATTCAGGACTGATGTCCTTTTGTGCCATCGTCTCAACGCATTCGTCTTTTATGCCAATACATTCCAGTGCCTGATAACATTGGTCTTTGCTCGGTGACTTCCCGTGCCAGCCAGCAATATCCTCCATAAAATCGACACATTTCCCTTTAGTCGTATGAGCGATGATTACGGTCGGTTTTCCCTTTATCGTCTTTGCCTGCTCCAGTCCATCGAGTATCTCTTGCATATTATGACCATCAATTTCTATGGCATGCCATTTGAAACTTTCGAATTTCTCTTTTAACGGGTCGATGTCCTGAACATCCTTGACCCAACCATCAATCTGGAGTCGGTTTTTATCAACGATGGAAACGAGATTGTCCAATTTGAAATTGCCTGCTTCCATCGCCGCTTCCCAAATCTGACCCTCTTGGAGTTCACCATCGCCATTCATCACATAGACCCGGTAATCTTTCTTATCTAATTTAGCGGCAAGGGCAATTCCGATTCCGACCGAAAGTCCTTGTCCTAAAGAACCGGATGAAATCTCAACTCCGGGCAATTTTACCCAGTGCGGATGACCTTGGTACGGGCTATGTAGTTTTCTTAAAAGAACCACCTCTTCGACATCAAAATAGCCCGCCGTGCCTAAACCTAAGTACAAACATGGTGCTTTATGTCCGGTTGACCAGATGATACGGTCGCGGTCTTCCCAAGATGGATTCTTGGGGTCGTGTCGCGCAACTTTAAGATACAATGCGGCGGTGATGTCCATTGCTGACAATGTGCCACCGGAATGTCCGGAGCCAGCCGCAGCTAACGCAACCATATTGAGGCCGCGCATAAATTTTGCCGCATTAATTAATTCTTCAACTGTATAGTCTTTTCTGATTTTTCCTGTCTTTGAATCTAAAATCGGCATCAAACCTCCTAATTAAATGATTGTGTCAATGGAATCACGATTACTTCGATAAACCCTGAAATTTGCTGTAATCGTTCTCTAAACACGGTAATCATTTCTTTGGTATTTTCTTATAATCTTCAAAGAACTTTTTGATTCCAATATCAGTGAGTGGATGTTCAACCATCTGTTTCAAAACTTTGAACGGAATCGTCGCGATATGAGCTCCCATACGAACTGCTTCAACCACGTGTAATGGATTTCGGACACTGGCAACAATCACTTCGGTATCAAATTCATAATTTTTAAGGATTTGCACGATATCGCCTACGATTTCCATACCAAAATGAGAAATATCATCGAGCCGACCAACAAACGGACTGATGAAAGTGGCCCCGGCTTTGGCAGCTAAAAGCGCCTGGTTCGGACTAAACACCAAAGTAACATTAGTCATTATTTTCTTTGCCCTTAACCCCTTTACCGCTTTTAACCCTTCAATCGACATCGGGATTTTAATCGTGATATTCTTCGGGTTCACTTTTGCCCATTCCACACCTTCTTTCACCATGCCTTCGGCATCAGTACTGATCGCTTCGACTGAGATTGAGCCGTCGACTATTTTACTGATATCACTCACGCATTCTTCAAAACTTCTACCGGTTTTGCAAACCAAGGTTGGGTTAGTAGTGACACCGTCTAAAATTCCCCAACTTGCAACTTCTTTGATTTCATTGATATCCGCTGAGTCGATGAAGATTTTCATAAAATCCTCCTTATCACCGAAATAAACCAAGGAAAGCCAAAAAATAATCTATCATCTGTTATTATCTTTTGTATTTTAATTGAGTTTTCTTGCTTCGTAGTCAATTAGATTAACAAATTTTTGGCCCTTGTCAACCCCTGCCCTTCCTAAACTAAAAAGAATTGAAACCACCGAGATAGCAGAGAAATCAGAAAAAAAATAGATAGAAAGTAAGAGCAGGGTCAACCCAATAAAAACAACTTCAGCCGTGACAAAAATCAAAAATGCACTATTTTATTGACAAATTAAATTAATTATATTATAATGTAAGTTATGGAGAAAATTGACTTTACAGCATTAGCCGAAAAGATTAAAAAATCTTGGACCCCAATCGAAATTATCCGGTTGGAAGGGTTTCATTTACTCCTTTCCCTGTTTGAGGGCACCTATCGTTTTCACAAGCATGACGCTGAGGAGTTATTTTTTGTTCTAAAAGGAACGGTTCAGGTCGAATCCAAAGAGAAAACGATCACTTTAAAAGCAGGCGAAGGTTTAGTATTACCCAAAGGTCTGGTTCACCGCTCAATGGCTAAAGAATCGGCTTTAGTAATAATGTTTGAGCGGACCAATCTGAAAACAGTATTCGTCTCTTAATCTAAGGAACTTTTCAATCGGCGACCCGCCAAACTGACCAGCTGCTTATTAATTTCAATCAAAAATCTTCAGAAGTTGTTAAGTAAGTGTTTTATTGCTTGTGATGTTAAAGTAGGTTTTACTAACTGAAATATGATTAATCTCAATCACCCACCGCTTGACGATAATGAAGATTTTGCCTAGAATCAGGCAAATCGATGAAAAATCCTAAAACCGATAGACTGCATTCGGCTCTGAATCAGGAAGTCGCTTATCATTGTTTACCAAGTGCAGAGGTTGCCCAAAGGTTAACGGTTAATCTTGAACAGGGGCTTGATTCAGAAAACGCTCAACAACGTTTTTTGCAATATGGACCAAATTCGCTTAAGCTAGCCAAACCATTTTCCCCATTTAAATTGTTCCTTGCTCAGTTCAACGACTTTTTGATAATCATTCTAATCATCGCAGCCTTAGTCTCAGGGATTTTACTGCGGGAATTAGTCGATACTATTGCAATCGCAACCATTCTTATCCTTAATGCGATTCTTGGGTTTGTTCAGGAATATCGTGCCGAGCATGCGTTAGCTGCTCTGAAGCAAATGTTAGCACCGATTGCTAAAGTATTGCGTCAAGGGTATGAGCAGGAGCTGTCCGCCGCCCAAGTAGTTCCGGGCGATATTGTTATCATCAATACCGGCGACCGAATCCCAGCCGATTGTCGAATTATTGAAAGTAAACTTTTGGCGATCGATGAATCTTCTTTGACCGGCGAATCCGTACCGGTAGAAAAGAGTATAAATCCTTTAACCAAAACTGATTTGCCGTTAGGTGACCGGACTAATATGGGTTATACCGGGACCATGGTCACTCGGGGTCGGGGTAAAGCAATTGTGGTTGGCACTGGAATGGATACCGAGATGGGTAGAATCGTCACCCTGATTGAACAACCCAAAGAGAAAACACCATTGCAAAATGAATTGAAAAAGATGGGGGCAAGAATCGCTTATATCTGCTTAGGCATTAGTTTAATCGTATTAATTGCGGGCGTATTGAAGCAGCACAGCTGGGTCGAAATGTTTTTGATTGCAATCAGCTTAGCCGTAGCGGCAATACCAGAAGGGCTGCCGGCTGCGGTTACGGTTGCATTGTCACTCGGTGTGAAGCGAATGGCAGAAAAAAATGCTATCGTGCGGCGATTACATGCGGTTGAAACTTTAGGCTCGACCTCGTTTATTTGCAGTGATAAGACCGGGACTCTAACCATGAACCAGATGCGGGTGGAAAAGATTGCAGCCGCCCGAATCGGGTCTCTCGACCCGAGAAGGGTCGATTCGACTAACAAAATCTATGATTTATCCGAAGCGCTACACTCCCATTCCCATTTTCATGAATTATTCTTAACCGCTACTCTTTGTAACGATACCAAAAAGGATATAAACGGTAAAATGATCGGTGACCCGACTGAAATCGGCTTGATTGTCGCTGCTCAGGAATTTGGAATTGCACCGGATAAAGTTGTTCATCAGTATCCACGCGTGGCGGAAATACCATTTGATGCGGAACGTAAGGCAATGTCCACGATTCATAAAGACCATAAAGGATATCGAGTCTTTGTCAAAGGTGCACCCGAAGTTGTATTACGGTTATGCAACCAGATTTCAATCGACGATTGGCACAAGATGAATGATACCTTAACCAAGGATGGTTTCCGCACATTGGCATTTGCTACAAGAACCATAGCCAGTGTTCCGTCCCAGTTAAAAGCCGAAGAAATTGAAAAAGACTTGACATTCTTAGGTATAATTGGGATGAGTGACCCGCCCCGGGACGAAGTGATAAAGGCTGTAGATACCTGCAAACGAGCCGGAATCAAAGTGGCAATGATTACCGGCGACCACAAGCTTACTGCGGAAAATATCGGACGTCGTATCGGTTTATTAGCCGACGGCAAGGTATTGACCGGACCCGAATTGGAGAAGATGCCAGATCAGGCTTTAGCCCAAGAGATTGAGAAAATCCAGGTCTATGCCCGGGTCTCACCTTTACAAAAAGTTAAAATTGTTAAGGCATTAAAACAGAGGAATTATATCGTGGCAATGACCGGGGATGGGGTCAACGATGCACCGGCTTTAAAACTGGCTGACATCGGAGTGGCAATGGGTATCACAGGAACTGACGTCGCTAAAGAGGCAGCCGATATAGTATTGGCTGATGACAATTTCGCAACGATTGTCGCTGCCACCAAACAAGGTCGAATGATATTCGACAATCTAAAGAAATTTGTCCTTTTTTTGATAAGCTGCAATATCAGCGAAGTTTTTACAATACTATTTGCCATGCTCCTGAATTTGCCTATTCTCTACCCAATTCAAATCCTTTGGATTAATCTTGTGACCGATGGATTGCCAGCTTTAGCTTTAGGAGTTGACCCAGCCGAACCTGATTTGATGGCTAGACCACCCAGAAACCCGAAGCAAGGTATCCTTACTGGTAGAAATCTGTTATTAATACTTTTCCAAGGTATGATAATGACGCTGTCGGCATTAAGTGCTTTGCTTATTGCTAATTTTGTCTTTAAAGTGAATGATTCCCAGATTCGGACTGTCGTTTTCGGGACCCTGGTTTTGCTTCAATTACTTCATTCTTTCAATTTCCGAGTTGGCAGACGATTTTATTTCTCCAAATCATTATTTGCTAATAAATACCTTTTAGGCGCTTTCTTGCTTTCGATGATTCTACAAATTTTTGTCATTTTTATCCCGCCGTTAAATTCCATATTCAAAACCGCGCCATTAAGTCTTAATTTAATTTATGTGATTCTAATCTGTTGTGGATTAGGGATATTAATAATAAATACCTTCAATCGACTGATTCATCCCAAATCTTAAATAAAAATTCATAATTTATAACCTTGTTGACATCTTGTGGTTTTTTGCTATCATCCATCCTGAAAGGAGTCCATGGACAAAATTTATAACTGTGTAGTTATTGTACTAATTACACTAATGATGGTAGGTTGCGGTGAACAAAAGACCCAACCAGTACAAAAACCGACGACGCCAGAGCAGCCTCAGTTCACGGCGGCGGTAAAAACCATAGATTCGATGTATGTAGCATCGATGAGTAAAATCGGACCTTATGCTGAAATGGGCAAACCGATGATGGAATTATTCACCTGGCTTGGTAAAAACAAGGTTAAACCAACTGGTGCGCCGTTCGGAGTCTATTATGACGACCCAATGAAAGTGAAGCCAGAAAGCACAAAATATGAGATATGCGTTCCAGTTCCAGCCAAGACCAAAGGTGACAAAATGGTAAAAGTTAAGAAATTTGGACCAGCTCAGGTTGCGGCAACCCTTTATATTGGACCGTACGACAAAGTTGGTCCAACCTATCAGAAATTAGCCGAGTGGGTTATGAATAACAATTATGAAATTGTCGGTCCGGCTCATGAATTCTATCTAAATTCACCGGACCAGGTTCCGGCTGAATCACTCAAGACCGAAATCGCATTTCCAGTTAAATCTAAAGCCCCGACTCAACCAACCGAAGGTAAGAAGTAAAATTGATGAAATTAGATTTAGTTGGTTATAAGCTGCTTAAACCTGCTTTAGGATATTTTTAAGCCAAGCGGCACTGGAGTTAATCAACCCAGAGCCGCTTTAATTTTGTCCTCCATTGTTTGTTTTTTATCTTTCCGGTCGTCAATCTTGATGGTGGTAAGCAGTCGTTTTGCTCCCTTAGCAAAGCAAACCTCGTGGATTTCCTGAATGGTCTTAAAGATTTTATCCAAATCACCTTCGATTGCAGTCCCCATCGAGGAGAGCTGGAATTTTAAGCCACTCTTTTTTATTACCGCTACCGCTTCACGGACAAATTTACTGACACTGGTAGTTTCGGTACCGACCGGCACAACACTAATATCGACAATTGCCATTTCACCTCCTTTTTATAAATACAGATTGGCATCCGAATCGGGCGCTCATCTATTCTGCTTTATCGGTGCGTATCTCCGGCTTCATTTCTTTTCCATCACCTGGTCGCAACAGACTAGATTGGTGATACCAGCTCCGGCTCTACTGACAACAACTTCCATACCACAAGTTCGGCAAAGATAAACCAGTCCCTTAATCTTAGGAACTCTTTTCTTGGCTTTTTTGGTTATCTTCTTTTTTGCTAGTTTCTTTGCCATATTTCTCACCCCCTTTCATTTTAAACTAAATTCGTATTTTTATACTTACTCATCGGTCGATTTTGGTGGTTCTGGCTCACCCCGTCCGTATGGCTTAAATTCACTTTTACCGGCACCACATTCCGGGCATACCCAATCATTTGGGAGTTCTTCAAACGGCGTTCCCGGCTGAATGTTATTGTCCGGGTCACCTTTTTCTGGGTTATAAATATAACCACAGACTGTGCATTCCCATTTATTCATTTAGCCTCCTTTTTTCTAATATAGATTCGAAATTTACCATTTTCATCTTCAATTGCCAAAAACTCATTACCAGTTGCCTCACACCAGGCTGGCATATCACTTTTAATTCCTTCGTCATCGGCTAAGATTTCCAAAACTTCACCTGGCTTGAGTTCTTTCATTTTCTCCACGGTTTTGGCAATCGGCATTGGACAATAAAGTCCAAGACAATCCAATTCGGCATTTGCTTTAATCATATTTATCCAATTTAATAATAATCATAGAAAAAGATTTATCCTGGATTGGCCGGCGTTAGCAAGGTAAGTGGCGGCACCGGCATAGGCATCGACTTCTGGAATCAAATCATCTTTAGTCAAACCCATCATGCCCATAGTGGTTGTACAGGCAACAAATTTAACGCCCAGATTCTTGGCAAGTTTCATTAATTCGGCTAGCGGTGGAAATTTCATTTCTTTCATTAATTGTTTCATCATCTTAGTTCCGATGCCTGACATGTGGAAACGGGAAAGAGGAAGATTATTAACACCGCCTTTATTAATTATACCAAATAATTTCTTCTTGAGTCCTTTAGTTCTAGACACCTTCTTTTCTTTACGGATTATATTCAAACCCCAGAAGGTAAAAAATATGACAACTTCTATTCCCATTGACGCTGCAGCAGTGGCAAGGTTGAAGCCGGCAATGGCTTTATCCAAATCACCACTGAAAAGGATGAGCGTCATTTTATCTTTCATCAGAACAAAGTTAACCCGAAAGCACTAAATCTTTACGAAGCAAGAGGCAAGAATCTTGCTCTGTTTTTCTTTGGTGGCTTTCGTGTTTTTCGTGGTTGAATCTACTCATCTCTTCGTGCCACATTTTGGACATTTATCAGCATTCTTAGGGATCGCCTCACCGCACTTTTTACAAAAAATCAATTCGACCTTGCATAATTGACAGAAGGTAGCTTCTGGCAGCAGTGGTTCATCGCAGAAAGGGCAGCGGCATTTTTTAGGCTTTTTGGTCTTTTGCACCTTGTCCCCCTTTCTTATTCATGTAATCTTCTATTGCTTTATGGAGTGCGTCCGCACCAAGATTGGAGCAATGGAGTTTATTGGACGGTAATCCGCCTAATTCCTGTGCCACCATCTGATTGGTAATTTTGAGTGCCTCTTCTATTGTTTTCCCTTTTGCCATTTCACTCACCATACTGGAAACTGCAATTGCCGCACCGCAGCCAAAAGTTTTGAATTTCACATCGGTAAGCCGGTCATTATCAACCTTAATGTAAAAAGTCATCATATCACCACAAACCGGATTGCCAACCTCGCCAATGCCATCGGCATCTTCGATCTCACCGACATTGCGCGGATTTCGGAAATGCTCCATCACTTTTTCGGAATACATTCTTCTCCTCCCTGAATCTTTTCGCCCTTCTTGAATTTAGCATATAACGGCGACATCTGGCGCAACCGCTCAACGATCGGCGGCAGTTTCGTTAGCAGCAGATCAATATCGGCATCAATATTGTCTTTGCCTAAAGTAAAGACAATCGAGCCCTGGGCTAAAGCATGGTCAATACCGATTGCCAATAGGACATGGGAAGCCTTGAGTGCCTTAGAAGTACAGGCTGAGCCAGAGGCAGCAGCAATGCCTTCGTCATCGAGGAATAGAAGCATTGCCTCGCCTTCAATGAATTCAATACAGCAACTGGCATGTCCGGGCAGTCTCTTTTCCGGATGACCAGTAAGGTAAATCCGGTCGATTTTTGTCGGCAATTCGCGAATTATCCGGTCGCGTAATCGCTGTTTGTGCTCAATTCTTTTCGGTATCTCTTTTTGTGCCAGTTCACAGGCTTTGCCCAACCCGACAATCGCGGCAACATCTTCAGTCCCACCTCTTCTCCCGCCTTCTTGGATTCCGCCTTCAATCAAAGGCATAATTCTTGTCCCTTTTCGTAAATAGAGCGCTGCCGAGCCCTTTGGACCATAGAAAGCATGTCCTGCCAGGCTTAAGGCATCAACTCCAATTTCTGAAACATTGACCGGGATTGAACCAACCGTTGCTACCCCATCCGAATGAAAAGGAATTTTATGTTCTTTTGCAATCTGACCGATTTCTTTTATTGGCTCGATCGTGCCAATTTCATTGTTGGCATGCATAATCGAGATAAGAATCGTCCCTTTCTTTATTGCCTTTTTCACATCATCCGGATTGACCATCCCAAATTTATCGACCGGAATCGTAGTCATCTCATAACCCATTTTACTCAAAGTCTTTACCGGGTAGAGAACCGAGTAATGTTCGATGGCTGAGGTTATAATATGATTACCTTTATCTTTGTAAGCCCAAGCGATCCCTTTTATTGCAAGATTATTGCTTTCTGCGCCGGAAGCGGTAAAATAAATTTCCTCGGGTTTGGCTTCAATCAACTGGGCAACTTTGGCTCTGGCATCATCGATTGCCTGTTTTGCTGGTGCACCAAAAGAATGAAAGCTCTGGGGGTTACCAAATAATTCAGTCAAATAAGGCTCCATCGCTTTTTTTACTGCGGGATGGAGCGGGGTGGCTGCGGCGTGGTCTAAATAGATTTTTGCCATTATGGTCCCAAATGTTCCAAAGAGAATTTTTTATAACTCTCAAACTTATCAAACTGCTGCATCAGGTCGTATTCAGATTTTAACAAGTAATAATGCCCACGTTCCATACCGCTCAGGTAAAAGAGCATATTCTTACCGGTTTGGTCTTGGGCACGTTTTGCCGCTTCTGAATAAAAGTCCTCGGATGCTTTTTCCGCCTCCATTGATAATTCAAAGAGCCGGGCAAGTGGCGTGTCCTCCTCTAATGCAATATTGAGTTTTGGCGCTAATCCATCCTTTGGCAGCATCAATTTCGTATCCGGGAATTCTAGGCGATAACGATTCTCTAATAACTTTCGATGTTTTTTCTCCTCTCCCTCTAAAAATTGCAATTTCTTATTCAAATCCTGATTTTCTACTTTTTTTGCTATCTTCTGATAAGCATTTATCGCATCAATTTCGGATTTTACCGCGATACCATAGATTTCTAAACTTGTTAGTTTTGGGTCAATCATAATCTTTGCCTCCTTACCTATAACTAAATCATTATTTATTCTATTTCTAAAGAGAACTCCCGCAGATTGAACCAGAAACCGGTCTTTTCGATCGCATCGATTTCGGCTTGCAATAATTCATAATGTGCCTGTTCCATATCGACCAGCCGCTCAAACATCGCTTTGGCATTCAAATCAGTACTGGTCTGGGCCTGTGCGCGATAGAATTTGATTGCCTGGTCTTCCAACTCTAAAGCGGTTTTTAAGGCGCTGAGTTGGTCTATGCCTTGTTTACCCCGGATTCTTAAATCTTTATCCTGAAGTTTTGGCACCAATTTTTCAATCGCCGATGGTTCAATCGTTACCGCTAAAAAGCATTTTTCTTTCTGGATACTGTATTCCTGTTGTTCCAAAAGTCGCATATGGTCAAACTCATCCATTGCCAGGCGCAAGAACATATTCTTGCCGGTTTCATCTTTTATCTGGTAAGCAAAATTAAGATAGTTTATTAAACCGGTCTTTTCGGCTTCTAAAGCGGTGGCTAAGGCTTTGATGACTGAGTTGTCCATTTTAACCAGATTTGGTCAGACCTTCTTTTAAAGCCTGAAGTTGACGGATATGACTCTTCTCCTGCGCCACAATTTTCGCAATCAGGTCTCGATTCTTTTCGGAAACGATTGTCATAATCTCGGTATAAAATAGCATGGTATCGCGTTCAAAACCTAAAGCAAAATCTAAGGCTTGTTCGGGTGTTTTGGCTTCTTTAACTAAATTTATTGCCTTATCCTTTCCTAAGAAGAATTTCGAATCGGTAATCGCTTTCAGATAAAGACTCATCTCCGCCCAATCATAAGGGACTGAGGCTGGACTTTCTTTTATCGTCTGATAAAGGTCAGAAAAAACTTGCTTATGCTTCTCTTCCTCACCAGCCAGAAACGCAAAAAGCTCCTTTAATTTTGCGTTATCCGTATTCTTAGCCACACCGCCATAGAATGTCTTACCGGCTTCTTCGGTTTTGATTGCCATTTCAATCACTTCCACGGCTGAATAGAAAACTGCCACATTTACTCCTTTCCTGAAATCTCTTTGTCTGGTTTCGGGTTTATTAACTTGTATTGAATTTCGGTCAATTTCACGATATGTGCCTCTTCTTCCTTGATTAGTTTGGAAATTAAGTTACGATACTTCTCACCGACCATCCGGTATAATTTGACAAAGAAGAGCATCGCATCGCGTTCAAAACCTAAAGCGAAATTTATCAATTGGAGCAGATCGTTAAATTGCTTGACCGCATTGATTGCTTTATCCGCTCCTTGAAAAAGTTGACTTTGCGCCAGAGTTTCGAGATAAGACATATCTTCGGGTTTAGAAACACCAGGGGTCTTGGCACTGAGTTTATAATCATCGTAAATCTTTTGAAAACTATTGATGTGGTCATTCTCTTCTCTGGCTAAAAATTGAAATAGCTCAGTAAGTTCTGGAGTTTGGGCTTGCTCGGCCGCGGTTTGGTAGACTGTCTTGCCGCTCTGCTCAATCTGTAGCGCGAGTTTAATCACATCTTCCGGTGAAAAACTCTTTTGCATCATCCCTCCTTAAATAAATGAGACGTAGCTAATAATCCTTCAGCACCACCGCATCGTATTCGTTCTCAAGCTTATTCTTATGTTGCTGTTCCTGTGCCACTAAGAAATCGAATAGTTGCTTAAGTTGCTTTCGCTCAACCGATGTTTGGCATTCGGTCTTATCCTTCATCAACTGCTCGGCAAAGAATGAATAAAGACGAATTGATTCTGTTTCCCGTTTGAGCGCCATTCGTAATGCTCCTGGATATTCCATATCTGGGCTGAATTGGGTATCCTTAAGAATCGAATCGAGACCCAAATCTTCAAGCTTGGTTGGTTGAAAGTTTTTTAATTGTTCTGGAGTGAGCTTTTCGAGTAATTCTTGGTGTTTCTTTTCCTCTGCTGCCAGTTCGGCAAACATCGACTTGGTTGCCGGTTTTTCTGAGCGTGCCGCAAAGACCTGGTAAAAATTAGCGGCTTGTGCCTCTCGACCGATGGCAAAAGCAATCACTTCTTTCAATGATTTAAACATCATATACCCCAATCTATAAAATCTTTTCTAAAAAGCTTAATAAAATCCTAAATCGTTGTCAAGCGGATTACCGAATTTTTAATTCTTTGCTTGACAAACCGAGCCGAATTTAATTTAATCAGTTAGTGCGCGAATCAAATTTTATCCATCTGCACAACCATACCGAATACAGTCTACTGGACGGGTCAGCCCGGATTAAGGATTTAGTGAGACAAGCCGAGGCATTCCGCATGCCGGCGTTAGCAATCACCGACCACGGCAATCTATTTGGCGCAATCGAATTTTATCGGACCGCACAAGATGTGGGGGTGAAACCAATCATCGGCGCTGAAGTCTATGTTGCCCCAACTGACCGGCGGGAAAAGAAGATTCATCCGCAAATACCCGAATCCTCGTTCCATCTTACTCTGCTCAGTAAAGACCTCGAGGGTTATGCGAATCTAATCAAACTGGTCTCGCTCGGTTATCTCGAAGGCTTCTATTATCGACCCCGAGTGGATAAAGATTTGCTGAACCAACAACATAATGGACTAATCGCCCTATCCGGCTGTCTGAAAGGTGAAATTAACTATTTTCTATTATCGGGCAGCTATGAAAAAGCGCGCGAAGTTGCAGGTACCTATCAGACAATCTTTGGCAAGGAAAACTTCTATTTGGAATTGACTCAGCTCGGACTAAAGGAAAATGACCAATCAATCAAAGGTCTGGTTCGGCTCAGCCAGGAATTAGACGTTCGGTTGGTTGCGACCAACGATTGTCATTATCTGAAAAAAGAGGATTCGCTGGCACACGATGTCCTGTTATGTATTCAGACCGGTAAAAAACTCTCGGATAAGGTTCGATTGCGATTCGAAAGCCAGGAGGTCTATTTCAAGTCACCGGAAGAAATGGCGCAATTATTTGCTGAGCTGCCCGAGGCGATAACCAATACCCGTGCGATATCGGATAAGTGCAATCTCTTACTCGATGATATTGGCAAGAAGTTCTATTTGCCGGCTTATCCCAGACCCGACGGCTTCATTTCCGATTTTGAATATCTCAAACATTTAGCCGAGAACGGTTTGAAGCATAGGTATCATCGAGTCACCCCCGCACTAGAGGAAAGACTGCAATACGAACTGTCGGTTATTCACAAGATGGGATTTGCTGGTTACTTTTTGGTGGTCAAGGATATCATCGATTTTGCCCGAAGTAAGAAAATTGCGGTTGGACCAGGCAGGGGTTCGGCGGTTGGCAGTCTTGTACTCTATAGCTTAGGAATCACCGATATTGACCCCTTACAATATGGGCTTTTGTTTGAACGGTTTCTGACCCCAGAGCGTATCAGTTTGCCGGATGTCGATGTCGATTTTGCTGACAATCGGCGGGACGAGGTGATAAATTATATCCGCGAGCGTTATGGTCAGGAGAATGTTGCCCAGATTATCACCTTTGGTACGATGCAGGCACGAGCCGCAATCCGCGATGTGGGTCGGGCAACCGATATTCCTTTGCCGGTAGTTGACCGTATTGCCAAATTGATTCCCTTTGGCACACCGCTTGCCGCCGCGCTCGCCAATTCATCCGAGCTCAAAACCTTGCTTAATACTAAACCTGAATATCAAGAACTATGTGAGATTGCCCAGAAGGTGGAAGGTCTAGCCCGGCATGCCTCAATCCATGCTTCGGGCGTAGTGATCGCACCCAGACCGTTAATGGAATTCGTCCCGCTCTACCGTTCAGCGGATGAAGATATCTGCACCCAATATGATATGACGAGCCTGGATGCGGTTGGTTTGTTGAAAATGGATATTTTAGGACTTCGTACCCTAACCGTGATTGAAGAAACCTTTGAACTTCTGCATCGACAAGGGGTTCATATCGATCGGAAAACAATCCTCTTGGATGATAAAAAGACTTACCAACTACTTCAAAAGGCTGAGACCGTTGGAGTATTCCAGTTGGAGAGTCAAGGCATGCGCGATATCCTTCGCCAATCGGTTCCGGATAAAATTGAAGACATCATTGCGGTCATATCACTTTACCGACCCGGACCTTTAGGCAATGTCGGGATCGGCGAGTTTATCAAACGCAAACGGGGTGAAGCACCGGTCAGTTATCTCCATCCTTCGCTGCGCGAAGCCCTGGAAGAGACCTATGGCATCATCGTTTATCAAGAACAGGTGATGCGGATTGCCGGTATCATTGCCGGATTCTCGCTTTCCGATGCGGATAGATTACGCCGGGCAATGGCCAAAAAAGTCCCGGAGGCGATGGAGGCGATGCGCGAATCGTTTATCGAAGGCACCAAAAAGAATCGCATTAAACCGGAATTGGCACAAAAGATTTTCGATTTGATTGCACCTTTTGCCGGTTATGGTTTTAACAAATCCCATTCGGCTGGCTATGCTTATTTATCCTATCTCACCGCTTATCTGAAAGCTAATCACCCGTTACAATTCCTTACTGCCGCTTTAAGTTGTGAGATTGGTGACCAGGATAAAATCAATAAATTTGTTAAAGAAGCGAAACGGATGGGAATTGCTATTTTGGCACCTGATATCAACAAGAGCCAACACCAATTCACAATCGAAGAAAACAAGATAAGATTTGGCTTGGGTGGAATCAAGAATCTTGGTCAAGCGGTTTGCGAAAAGATTGTCGAGGAACAGCAAAAACAGGGAGAATATAAAACGCTCTTTGAATTCCTGCGTCGCACCCGCTCCTTCACCAATCGCAAGGCTTATGAATCATTAATCAAAGCGGGTGCTTGTGACTCGATCAATCCTGACCGCAAATTCCTTTTATCCCGTCTCGATAATGAATTGGCAATGGCAGGCTCGGAACGACTTGAGTTTGCGGCACGTCAGACCTCACTATTTGGCATGGTGAAAGATGCGTCGAGTAAGGAATCAGAATCCGACCGACCTGAAGCTGATACTGGTCCGTTCACCCAAAATGAACTCCTGGCTTATGAATTGGATGCGTACGGTTTTCATTTCTCGCTTCATCCGTTAGAGAATTATCGGTCTGAGTATGAACGCTTAGCCACTCATGATTCGTCCAGTCTGAATAACCTTGAAGATTACGAACCGGTCAATATTGGTGGTGTGATTACGGCAAAAAAACTCCGCCGCGACAAGAAAGGCAATGAGTATTCGGTTATCCAGATTGAAGACTTTAACGGCAGTGTTGAAGTGATGGTCTTTAATCAACTCTTTCAACAAACTCGACAATTACTTAGGGTTCACGAATGCGTTATGGTCAAAGGAACGGTTCGCACTCGAGCCGATGGCACACACCAAATCTTTGCCGATAGAGTGCAACCGTTCAATCAAATCCAATGTGAGTCTAAAAAAGATCTGAAGATTAAGATTCCTGCAACCAGCTTAGAAGAAAGCTTACTCGAAAGAATAAAGGAAGAATTAGAAAATTATCCAGGGGAAAGTGAAGTATATCTTGAACTCGGCGAAGATGATTCCAGACGCAAGCTGGTTCGACTCAAGAATCACAAGGTAAATATTTCTTCAGCACTTATCAATGGACTGAAAGAATTATTAGGCCCGGATTCAATAAGATTATTGGCTAAATCGCCAGCCAAACGAACATAAGCCTAAAACCAAATAATTTATAACTCATTGATTTTCCAATAGAAAATCGAATTTATTCAAATCGAAGAGTTTCTCCTCACCACAATATATAGTAGTAAGAGACGTCGAGAATCAATATATACGGGCTACCCCTATCCCCAGGCTATCTCCTATACGGCTTAGGGGGCAGCTTGCCAGGCAGCCTCGAAGTTTGCCTACTCATAGCCTTCTTCAAAAAACCCTCTTCGTTCCCCCGCCCAATTTTATTTTGAGTATTTCTTGACCCTACCAGAATAATAATTAGAATCACTGGTTTAATAAATGATACAGTCCAAGAATTTATCTAAAAAGAATATTGTTACATGGCTTTTAGAAGAAGAGAATCAAACGATTAGATATTTTACATTAAGAGACTTACTGGATAAAAAAGAAGATGATTTAGAGCTGAATGTAGCCAAATCGGCGATTCCCAATTCAAAGGTAATAACCAAAATATTTTCCGAACAAAAGCCCGAAGGATATTGGGAAGAAACAGCTAGTCCTTATCTGCCGAAATACAAGTCTTCTTATTGGACAATCATGATTCTGGCACAGATGGGAATTGACCAAACCGACCAGAGGGTTAAAAAGGCTTGTGAATACATCTTTCGATTTCAACACGAAGAAGGCGGGTTTTTGTCAGAAACCGAAAAGACGGCAAAGCGCCGATACGATTGGCATTTAAAGAGAGGAAAGAAAATGCCACCATTCAAAGAATGGGCTTCATCCCTTATTAGGGAGCAACAACTGTCCTGCTTAACCGGCAATATGGCAGCGGCGTTAATTCGTTTGGGTTACGAAAATGACCCAAGGGTCAAAAAAGCTTTGAATTGGCTCGTGAAGATTCAGAATCAAGACGGTGGTTGGCTTTGCCCTTATTGGAAAGCCCATATTAAGGATACCCATGGTTGCTTTTTTGGAACAATCTGTCCAATAGAGGCTTTTAGTGAAGTACCAAAAGAAAATTTGACCGAAGAAATGAAAAATACAATCAGCCGCGGTGCTGAATTTTTACTGATGCATCGTTTGTTTAAAGCTGACCACCACAATTATAAGACAATCAAACAATCCTGGCTGAAATTTTGTTTGCCGAGATTTTACAGCTATGATATTTTAAGAGGATTGAATGTTTTGACCAAATTGGGTTATACTAATGATGAGAGATTAAACGATGCCTTAGACATTTTACTAAAGAAACGGCAAAAGGATAGAACCTGGATTCTTGAGAATTCGCCAACCGGAAGAATGCAAACCAATATTGAACCAGTGGGCAGACCAAGCAAATGGATTACTTTATTCGCTTTAAGAGTATTGAAGCGACTCAATAAATTAACTTGCGAGGATTTGAATCGGTGAGCTCTTATTTCAAGAACCCAGGGTGATGGTAATTCGACGCTTGGCTTTTGGTTCGAGTTTTTTAATTGGGATACTAAAGCTACCGGTTTGAGGGTCAAAATCCCTTTTTAAGGTTTCCTTTAAATCAGATTTAATCTGGGTTAGCGGAAAAATAATCTGCGGAAAGATTTGGATATTAAAATCTTCAACCGCATCTTTACCAGAATTGGTTACCGTAACTATAAACTGTTTACTCCCTTTTTCCTGGACTGTAAGTTCAAGGTTTCGCTTTTTTCGCCACCAATCGGTAATCTCTTGCCAGGTCGCAATCCAAACATTTTTTGGCTTGATATAGCCAATCAGGTCAGAAATGACCCCACAGTTGGTATCAAGTGCTAAAATCTGAGTATGATAACTGAGAGAAAAGAAACCGCCCAAATCGTATAATCCGTCAAACTCGTCCTTAAGTTCATTTAACACTGCCTCGGGATCGGTAATCGAATCCCGATAAAACAGGTCGTAATCATCTTTGTTGGTCTTGGGGATGACAACAAAATCTTCAAAATAAGGAATAAAATACGGGTCGATATTGGTCCCACCGGTTATGCTTGAAGTTAAATAATTTATTCCGAGTTCATTTAAAGCACGCACCGTATTCTCATCATAATTGCCATAAGGTGGTCGAAACCCGATTATCTTCTGTCCGGAAATTCCTTCCAAGACTTGCTTTGCTTGTTGTAACCGTTCCAGTTGTAAATCATAGTGTTGACCTTTGAAAACAGTGTGTTCATCGCCATGAATCCCGATTTCGCCATTTTTTGCCATCGCTCTAACCATATCGACATTGACCTCAGCTAAATCGGAGAGGATAAAAAAGGAACCCTTTATTCGATATTCTTGTAAAATATCTATCACATTTTCTACATTGGTGAATTTATGTTCAATATCACCAGAGATTACTACTGCCATGTGATAATCCTTGGGCCAGGTCTTTATTCTGGCAAGCGGTTTGCTTGCGGTCCAGAGCAAAACATTTCGCAAAAATTTTACATAGTTCTTCTGGGTGAAATCATCGCCGGTAAATGAAAAGACATTAAAACCTAACCAGACAAATCTACCCTTACCATAAGAACCATGGCATAAACCAGTACTATTCTTAATTTCTTCCAGAGCGATTCCTTTGTCAACTTCGGAGTCGTAGAAGTAGCCGTCCTGAACCGTTCTTTCTTCGATAATCCTTGCTTTTACACAGCCATACTCGGTGGTCAAACCTAATTGTGCTCCCAAAGCAATATCAACCGTTAATGGTGAATTGGTCTTTAAGGTTAATGGAACATAGGATTTTATTGATTGGTCGATTTCGTTAATTTTGGTGATACCAAGCACTCGATTCAGAAAAGTTGGCTGCCTGATTTCACCTTTTTCATCCATAAATCCGCATTCACCACACGCAATTATACCTCCCCCATTATTTAAAAATTCGCTAATTCGATTTATTTCCAGTTCGGGAAGGGATGGATTATAGGGAAGAATTAAAATATCGTATTTTATTTTATTCAGCTCAAGGTCTTGGTCGCGAATTGTATCATAAGATATATTTTCTTTTGCGAAAAAATTTTGCCAACCTTTAATGAAGTTATCAGTATTACTTGTTCCCGATCGTTTTTGCCTATAATCCGAAATCAAAAGGACAACCCGGGCAGTAATTGGTCTTGATTTTTTTGCTGGTGCGGTGGTTGGAATTGCCAATTTCACATTTTTCAGACGCATTTCGCCCCGGACGATTTGAAGCGTAAAATAATAAGCCGCAATACTGACCAAGACGATAACGAGACCTAATATTAAAAGGGTGAGGAGATTAATTCGACGATAACTCATCTCCATTCTACCCGTTTCTCCTTTTTCTTTTCTGGTTCATAGCGACGGATTAATCCGCTGGTCTGGGGTCGTTCAACCGATATTGGGGGTCGGGGAGGGACTTCTGGTTTTATCTCTACTATTGGTTCTGGTTCCTTTACGATTTCAGCTGGCTTTGGTTTTTCGGCAAATTTTTCTGGCTTGGGTTTACGTCGGCTGCTGCGCTTACGTGCTTTATAAACGATGTAGGCAAAAATCCCCAGAAATAGCGTAAGGACTGTTACCGCAAGAATGATGGTTGATAATACTGCGATTACGGTATTCATACTGGTTCCTTAATTATGCCGTTGACTCTTCCGTTCCGTTCTAACTTATCCCAGCTCATACCCAAACTCAAGAACTCTTCAATCGTGGCAAACACTTTGATGATATCAATGATGAGAATGAAAATCAATCGATAGAGTATCGCATAAGGAATCAATTTCATCTGTTCTTCTTCACAGGCAACGCAGAAAAGCGCTGCCATCATATCTAAAGCTAAAAGTTGGAGCCACCAAAAAACGATTAAGGGCGAGAAGCCGAAAATTAAAGCAACGATGATAAAGAATAGGTGAGCAAAAATATTCATTGCCGGCCAGATGATTGCTTCGTATATCATTTGCCAGAAGATTAGCGTATCGCCAAAATTTATGCTCGGGTTAAAAAGAATGCTCTTGTGTTTACGAATCGATTGAATGATACCGCGCGTCCAGCGGTAGCGTTGTTTAACTAAATCAATCCAGGTTTCCGGAACCTCGGTCCAAGCTAATGCTTCCGGCTCGTAACGTACTTTCCACCCTATGCTTAAAATTTTCAGGGTCAAATCGCAATCTTCGGCAAAGGTATCTTTGGAATAACCGCCCACCGCTTCGAGTGCCGAGCGTCGGAAAAACCCAATCGGTCCGGGCACAATATTTACTAAACCGAATAACCCCTGGGCACGACGCGGCATATTCAATCCTTCAACATATTCTAACGCCTGAAGGGTCGAGACCATTTTTTGCCGATTGATTGCCTTAACATTTCCGGCTACTGCGCCAACTTTCGGATCAGAAAAATGACGCAAGCCGAGCCGCAACGCTTCGGGATTGATTAGACTGTCACCATCAATGCAGGCGATAAATTCACCCTTAGCCTGTTTTAACCCATAATTAAGCGCACAAGCTTTACCCGCATTTTTTTTCGAAAACACCTTTAGTTTTGAATTTTGACTTTTGCCTTTTGAGTCTTGAATTTCCTGTAAGGTATCATCGGTTGAGCCATCATCAATCACAATGATTTCATAATCAGGATAATCAATATTCAAAAGTGAATCGAGCACCGATTTAATCACTTTACCTTCATTATAAACCGGTACGAGAATTGAGACAAACGGGAAAAAGTCGGATTTTTCGCTTGGTCCGGCACTCGTTTGATGAAGATAGGCAAAAAACAATGTAAAAAAGTAACGAATTATTAATAGAATCAAAAAGGCTAAAAGCACTACGGTCAGGGCAATGATTAAGGTTGAGCCAAATGGCAGAAACGACCGGCGGTTGAAATAATAGGTAATAAATCCAAAAATCAGACAAAGTATTACCAGAATGAAAAGCGATAAACCATACCGGGAACCTTTTTGCGCCGCGGTTTTCATAGTATTTTTATTATCCGCCATTTTGATTAAAGTTGTAGTTTCAAATAGGCGGCTAATGATTGTTGCCAGTACGCAGGCGCATCTTTGGTTCGGCTCAACTCAGAATAAGAGAATTGGAAGCCGATACTAAATCGTTGGGACGGGTTCAAAGCGAAATCGGCAAAGATGGAACGAGCCAGTTTCGAGGAATTGGTCACTTTCGCAATTTCGGCACTCACATAATAAGATAACGGTGATTTTGAACCATTAGCCAGTTCAAACCAGATCGAATGGGTCTGATAAAAATCGGGTGACCAGTACCAGGGCGAAGCAAAAGAATATGTAATCATATTATAAGCATAGCCGATGCGCAGGATTTTAAACAGTTGGTAGTACAATCGCGCTTGTGGATTTTGTAATCGGTTATCATCCGAATACATGCCATAAAGATAACTCCCGATTATCCCATACCCCTTTTCAAATTGATGGCTGCCCGATACTTCAAAATTGTCGGTTGTAATCGCCTGAATCAATGACCGGGTAGTCGAGACATCATAAATGATATCGTGATGGTCATAACTGAAACTAAAGTTGGTTAGCAAATAAGGATAGTAATTCAAGGCAAGCCCATAAGCTTGCGTGTTGGGAACGCAATCATAATAATTATAAGCATAATGAATATCGCCATCAACGGTTTCGGAAAATTTCTCCATGAGGCGAATCGAATAGGAATAACCGGTTATGACATCATCGCGTTGTTCAAATTGCCTGGCCGAGAAGCCGGGTTCCAGACTGGTGTTTTCGCTTAAATGAATATTCAAGGCAGCCGCGAAATTTTTATAGTAGAATTCTTCGCTGTCCCAAAAATTGCTCACTTTGGCTCTTAATTCAGGAGCTGGAATTTCTCTTTGTTGCAGTTCTGAAACCATTTTCTTCGCTTCTAAGTTCTTCGGGTCTAAGGCAAGTATTTTCTGATAAGTTAACCGGGCATTTCTATAGTCGCCTTTCCAATAATAGGTTTGAGCCAGTCCGATAAGAACCTCGATATTCGTGGTATCAAGGGTCTGATATTGAGTAATTGCTTCATCGTATTTTCCTGCCCAACTTAAAACCTGTGCCAGCTCAAAGGCGGAATTTTTATCATTAGGTTTTAGTTCAAGAAGCTTTCGATAAACGGCAATTGATTTTTCATACTGTTTATTCCAAGAAAGCATTTGAGCGTATTCCTTTAGAACAACCGTATCGCTCGGCTTCTGTTTTAAATAGTTCTCATATAACGATTCAGCTGAAACATATTTTTCTTGACCGACTAAGTCACGGGCTTTATCTAAAATTTTCTCCCAATCTTTTTTAGGGGGGGAAGGCAGGGGGTGGTATTTTTTACTTTTCACCTTACCCGTTCTTGTTTCTCGCTTACTAAACTTTTTGTGAGATTGCTCAGGAGCAATTGAATAGTATTCTTCTTTCACTTTGTCTTCATATGGGTTATTCGCCAGATAAATTTCATATTCTCTTTGCGCTGCCTTGTAATCGCCACAATCTTTATACATGCGGGCTAATTTGAGTCGATACTCGGCGTCATCCGGATGACGGATAAGATAATTTTGATACTTTTGAATGTTCGATTCCAACTTTTCTCTTTTTACCCAATTTGCCTGGTCAAGCAAGCTAATAATCTCTTGGTTATTCGGGTCAAGATTTCTTGCCTGTTCATAAGCAGCGATTGCTTCATCAAGCCGGTCAATCTCTAAATAACACTTGCCAAGCAATTTCCAAGCCGATATGTTTTTTGGGTTTTGGTCTAACTCCTTTTCTAAAAAGTTGACCGCTTCCGAATAAAGCCCATGGTCATAATTTTTCTGCGCCCGAATGAAATAATTGTCTTCGGCTAATGCCGAAAAGGCAAAAGCTGAAGCGAAAAATAGTATGGCACAACTCGATAAAAACTTCATTGTTCACCTCCGGCTTGGACAATTGTCTCAATTTCACGTATCGAGAGAATATCTTCTGGATAGGCGTAAATATCGACTCTGATTTCGATACCTTTAAGACTTTCGTTTTCAGCGATCAGTGTTTTCAATGTTTTGTTTTCGACAATCGTTGCCATTTCTTGCGACTCCAACTTGGGAGTTTTGTGGAGATAGGCAATAATCTTATCTGAATATCTACCAACCGGTGCCGGTTTACTGATTGCCGATTTGACCGCCGAAGCGAGTTTATGGGAAAGCAGCAACCGTTTCGCTCGGCTATCCACCCCTTTTGTGATTGAAATAATCATTAAAGAAAAAGGAGTCTTTTTCTCCACTTCCCGGGAAATTATATTAAGCAAACCGTCAAAATTGAAAAGACCGGTAAAATCATCACGGTCTAAATCCCGAACTGGATACTCTGGTATCGATTCAATCGGTTCGATTCGATCCGAAACCTCGGAGGGTTTAGCTTCGGCTTCTGGTGCTGGCTCAGGAAAAATGGGTTCGACCGGTTGCGGCGCGACTGGTTCAACGACCGGTGTTTCAGTCACGCTCGGTTCAGGCGAAACAGCAGGTTCGGGTTCTTGCCAGGTTGGTTCTGGAGTTATTTCCGGGACCACTTCCTGTTCCAATGTTATGGGAACCACTTTTTCAATCGTGGTTAATCCAATACCCGGACGAATTACAAACTGACTCGAATATGAATCAGGATAATGTCCGAGTCGGGCATGAAGTTGTAATCTCCTTTTCTCGTTTTCTGGCTCAGACAATTTTATTGTTGCGGTAGCAAGCGAACTCAAGAAATCTAAAATTTTTTCGGCTTGGTTACTGGCTGGTTCACCAATCGTAATCAGGTTTGTTACCTTAGATTTCTCAAACGAATAAATCAACTCCTTAATATCTTGTTTTAGTGTTTCGAATTCCTTGTATTGCAGAAGGAATGTAATCTGGTCAAAGATTAATCTAACCGGTTGTTCTTTTTCGACAATTTGGCTAATCTCATGGCTTGTCTGATTGAGCAGCTGGTCGGTAATTATTTTGGTTTTATCATCCAAGCCGATATTAAAAATTAAAAAATCGCCATTTTCGAAACCGGCGGTTAAATCAAAACATGCCTTTTTGGTTGAGCCGAGTTGTAAAGCTTCGGCTCGAAGCAAAACATCTTCGGGTCGCTCATCGCTAAAAAAGACGATTTTTTCTTTTGAGGCTAAACCTTTTAAGGCATACTGCAGGGCAAAAGTTGTCTTTCCCGAATCGACCGGTCCACTCAACAAATAGGTTCTACCTTTAAAGAACCCTTGCCATAAATCATCGATTAGGTTGAATCCAGTCTTAAGTTTCGGGAATAACATTTACACCTCCTTACCGCAAACAAAACAAAAATTATGTTAATAGAACCTGAATTCACTTTTCTTCGAAGTTGAGTAGTACATCTGCCTCCTGTTGCCTTTTGTGCTATCAAAACAAGTTCTCGGATAGCCCATATATAATAACTTATTTTTCATCTTTTGTCAAGATTTTTTTAACGCCCATTAAAATAAAGATTCAACCCAATTAGTGTTAAGGATAAAAAAATATATTATTCAGCCTGCTGTCTCCAATACCAATCCTGTATATCGGTGAGAAAACCAATAGCTATTGACACTGGTTCAAATCGGATTAAACTTTAGACGGTTCTGTGACAATTTTTCTTGATAAAATATTTTAAAAGATGAATTTTACAATTTCGATTCGACTTTGTCCTCGAAATCAAGAAAGGAGACATAATAATGGTTAGAAGACAAGTAAATTTGAATTTTAATGAGATACCTAACCAGTGGTATAACATTCTGCCCGATTTACCTGATCCTCTGTCGCCGCCCAAAGACCCGCCAAAGGGTCCCTCAAGAGTCGCCAATCTTCCCAAACTGCTCTTAGCTGAATGTCTGAAACAAGAATCGAGCACTGAACGCTGGATTCCGATTCCAGAAGAACTTATGGGTCTTTATGCGCAGGCAGGACGACCGCGACCACTCTTTCGTGCGCTGAATTTAGAAAAGAAATTAGATACGCCGGCAAAGCTTTATTATAAAGCCGAATTTTTCAGTCCGACCGGCAGCCATAAGGTTAATACCGCCCTCGCTCAATGTTATTATGCAAAAAAGGAAGGTTACGAACGTTTGACGACCGAGACCGGGGCTGGACAATGGGGAACCGCCTTGGCTTATGGCGCGGCTTTAGTTGGTCTTAAATGTACAATCTATTGGGTCCGAGCGGTTTATAATTGGAAAAAAGACCGGCGCAATTTTATGCAACTTTTGGGCGGCGTAGTTTATGCTTCACCCAGCCCTAAAACCAAGTTCGGGCGTTCACTTTATAGCAAAAATAAAAAGCATCCAGGTTCTTTAGGCATTGCCATCAGTGAAGGTCTGGAAGATGCGCAAAATGACCCGAATGCAATTTACAGTCTGGGCTCGGTCCTGAATCATGTTCTGCTCCATCAAACCATCATTGGTTTGGAGACCCAAAAGCAATTTGAAATTTTTGACGATTATCCGGACATCATGATTAGTTGTTTGGGGGGCGGTTCAAACTTTGGTGGTTTTGTCTTACCGTTTGTGGGTGACGTGTTTAAAAAAGGTAAAAAGATTAAATTTATTGCTGCTCAGAGTAAAGTGGCGCCGAATCTTTCTGGTGAATACAAATATGACTTTGCCGACTATGCCGAAATTACACCGATGCTAAAGATGTACACTTTGGGTCATCGAGTGAAAATGAAGCCGATTCGTGGTGACGGCTTGCGTTATCACGGCTGCGCACCGATTATTTCTTATCTCAGGCATAAAGGAATTGTAGAAAATATTGCTTACCCGGGCGATGAGAAATATGTCTTTTCGCGTGCCAAGCTATTCATCGAGACCGAAGGGTATTTACCAGCGCCAGAATCGGCTTATTCGATTTGTGCAGCAATTGATGAAGCATTAAAGTGCAAAGAATCAGGTGAAAAGAAGACGATCGCGTTCAATATTTCTGGTCACGGTTTTATGGATATTCCGGGTTATCGAGAAGTGCTGAAATTGAAATGATTTTGCTGAACGCACAAAGCCTTACGCTTGACGCCAGATTCTTATTTCCTGCCTATAGCGTAAAGCATATTGCATATAGCGTCTAAAGGAGGCGAGTATGAAGATTAAGTGGTTTGGTCATTCGGCATTTTTAATCACTGCCAACGATGGCACCGGAATCATCACTGACCCTTATAAATCGGGCAGTTTTAGTGGCGCACTCGGTTATAAGCCAATCCAAGACTCAGCCGATATCGTGACCATCAGCCATGAACATGATGACCACAACTATGCAATCCAAATCGGTGGTAAGCCACAAGTCGTACGTAATATCAAGACGCAGACAATAAAAAATATCAAGATTGAAGGAATTTCTACCTGTCACGATGCAAGTCGGGGACGAGAACGTGGTCTAAATACAGTTTATGTTATGACTGTCGATGGTTTAAGGCTCTGCCATCTTGGTGACATAGGACATATACCAAATGCCGAAGAAATCAAACAGCTTGGACAAATCGATATTCTTTTTATACCGGTTGGCGGAGTATTTACAATTGATGCAAAAGCGGCAACCAAAATCGTCGAAACGCTGAAACCAAAACTGGTAATGCCGATGCATTTCAAAACACCGGTCTTAGGATTTCCAATCGCACCGGTTGATGATTTTTTACAAGGTAAGACTATAGTAAAACGACTCGAATTGAGTGAAGTCGAAATAGACCAGTCAACTTTACCCAAACAAACCGAAATTTGGGTTTTGAAGTATAGCGAATAAAACGAATGACAGCAAATGGGACGAATTTATTCGACACCGAAAATCACTGAGAGAACTGAAAAATATTCGGGCTTGCTTGTCCGATTCGGTGTCCTTCGGAGAATTCGGTGTTCTTCAGTGTTTAGATTCTTCGATTCGGAAAATTCGCTATTCAATTCGTGAAATCCGTTTAAAAAAGGAGGTCACTTTGGCGAAAGAGATACCATATCAGAAAATAGTTGATACCGTTGCCCAACTATCGATTGATGCTAACTGCTTGATTGGCGACGATATCATTAACGCTTTTAAGAACGGATTGAAAATTGAAGAATCGCCTACTGGTAAAGACATCCTGAATCAACTCATCGAAAACGCTGAGATTGCCAAGAAAGAGATGATACCGGCTTGCCAGGATACTGGATTTGCCGTGGTCTTTTTAGAAGTCGGCTCTGGTGTAAAAATCACTGGCGGCGAGTTGTTTGATGCGATTAATGCCGGTGTGTCAAAAGGCTATAAAGAAGGGTTTCTGCGCAAGTCAATCGTGTCTGACCCGTTGCGAAGAAAGAATACTGGTGATAATACGCCTGCCGTTATCCATACCGAAATCGTGCCGGGTGATAATCTGAGGATTACAGTAGCACCTAAGGGTGGTGGTAGTGAGAATATGTCAGAAGTTAAGATGTTAACACCAGCCGCTGGTGCCGAAGGAATCAAGAATTTTGTGGTTGACCGGGTATTGCGGTCAAAAGCCAATCCTTGCCCGCCTGTTCTGGTTGGTGTCGGTATCGGCGGAACATTTGAAAAGGTCGCCTATCTAGCCAAGAAAGCTTTGCTGCGTGATATCGGTTCGGTTCATGCTGACCCATTCTATGCCGAAATGGAAAAAGATTTGTTGGAACGAATCAACAAAACTGGAATCGGACCACAAGGATTTGGTGGCAGAGTGACTGCTCTGGCAGTTTTCATTGAGACCTATCCATGCCACATTGCGAGTCTGCCAGCTGCGGTCAATATTAACTGCCATGCGGCACGGCATAAGAGTGCAGTACTATAAAGGAGGAGAAGATGGCGATGAAAA
>Ga0224501_10000488_pt1 | contig 31537 bp, 33 predicted proteins | sample SF_Oct11_sed_USG_4_FD_169105 | JGI IMG/M metagenome (GOLD analysis project Ga0224501, IMG submission 169105) | Sediment microbial communities from San Francisco Bay, California, United States - SF_Oct11_sed_USGS_8_1 | ecosystem: Environmental > Aquatic > Marine > Sediment | place: USA... | reverse complement strand
CATCATGGTCTGCATGCCGTAGCAGATGCCGAGCACCGGAATGCCCATCTCGAAGACGCAGGCGGGTGCCTTGGGGGCGTCCTCGGCGGTGGTCGACTCGGGGCCACCGGAGAGGATGATGCCGTTGGGGTTGAAGGCACGGATCTCGGTCTCATCCATGTCGTAGGCGTGCAGCTCGCAGTAGACCCCGGCCTCACGCACGCGGCGGGCGATAAGCTGGGTGTACTGAGAGCCGAAGTCGAGGATCAGGATGCGCTGGGCATGGATGTCTTGGGACATGGTGGAGTCTCTATCCGCTTCAAAAGGGGGGAATTATACATGGTTGGCGGGCGATGCCGTAGCACCGCCAGCAGGTTATCAGATTACTCCTGCACCACCTCGTGGGTCACCTCGGCAAACTGGCTATACATGGAGGTGACGCCGCAGTAACGCTCCTGGGAGAGGTTGATCGCCTTCTCCAGCTTGTCGGCGGGCACCTCCCCCTTCACCAGGTACTTGATATGAAAGGCGGTAAAGACCTTGGGGTGCTCCTCGCTCTCCTCGGCACTAACCTCGACGCGAAAGGCCTCGGGCTCGCACTTCATCTTGCGCAGGATGGAGATGACATCCATCGCGGTGCAGCCCGCCAGGGCATTCAGCATCAGCTCCTTGGGACGAAAGCCGTTGCCCTCACCGCCCACCACGGGCGGTGCGTCAAGGGCCACCGTGGTCGCCGTACTCCCCTGACCGGTAAAGGCCATCTTACCCTGCCACTCTACGCTTGCGTGCATCTCTCGCTCTCTCGTTAACCTCATCCGGTTTTCGAGTATGCCAGTCACTCCGCTCTCGATGTAACTGAAAATTGCGATCAATTCCGCATGGCAAGAGAAGAGGGCTTTGCTACACTTCGCCGCGGGAAGAAAACACAATGAACAGGAGCCGCTATGCTCAACCAACTACTTAAACTCATCAAGGCACTCAACGCAGAAACCGACCCGTGGCAGCTCAGTCTCGCCTTCGTACTGGCGATGATTATGGGATTTACCCCCCTCATTAGCCTGCACAATCTGCTAATTCTGCTGCTGGCCCTGGTGATTCGGGTCAATCTCTCGGGTTTTATCCTCGCCTTCGGCTTTTTCACCGGCATAGCCTACCTGCTCGACCCCCTCTTCATCCGGGTGGGTGAATCACTGCTGCTGAAACCGGAGCTACGTGATCTCTGGACCGGGCTCTACCAGAGTGATTTCTGGCTCCTCACACACTTTAACCACAACATAACCCTCGGTAGCGTGGTTGTCTCACTCTCGCTCGCCCTGCCACTCTTTTTTCTCTTCAACTGGATCATCGTCAACTACCGTCACCACATTCTGGCGTGGGTACGCAGCAGTCATGTGGTACAGGTGATCAAGGCCACCAAAGTGTTCAGGCTTTACGAGACCTTCAGCAAGGTCAGGGAGGCGGTATGAGACAGTTCTTTCGCTGGCAGGGCCTTGTCGCCTTTGTCGTAATTACCACTGGCGGGGCCGCCCTCTGGCTGCTACTGGCCGACACCCTGGTAAAAATGAGCGTGGAGTCCGTGGGCACGACGCTGGCCGGGGCCGAGGTCAATCTCAGCTCAGCCGACCTCAGCCTCGACCCGCTGGCAGTGCGTTTCACCCGCCTGCAGGTCACCGACCCCAATGCACCGGCACAAAACGCCGTAGAGATAGCTCAGGCCACCGCCAGCATTGAGACCTGGCCGCTACTGATGGGACAACTCATCATTAACGACCTGAGTATCACCGGACTGCAACTCAACACGCCACGCTCTCATCCTGGCAGGGTTGCCGCTCGGAGTGAGGAGAGTTCCGCAGACAAGGAAGAGCCATCCATGCTGCAGAAGGCCCAGGCGGAACTCCCCCCTGTAAAGGAGGTGCTGGGTGGCGAGCAGTTGCTGGTCACCAGCCGTGCCGAGGCTCTCAGGGCAGGATATACGGAGGAGCAGGCCAGGGTAGATAAAGCCATCGCTGCACTGCCCAACGAAACAACTAGACAACAGCTTCAGCAACGCTATCAGCGTGCCGCCGCAGCCAAGCCGAAAAATCTGGAAGAGTTCAATACGCAGAAGAGAGAGCTGGAGCAGGTGCAGAAGGAGATCAGGGCAATCCAGAGCAGCCTGGAGCAGGGACGTGATCAGATCGCCCAAAGCCGTAAAAAACTGCAGGTGCAGCTGGACGCACTCAAATCTGCACCGGGTGAGGATGTACGTCGCCTCAGCGCCAAATATGCCCTCTCTCCTGAAGGAGGCCTCAATATCACTCGCCTGCTGTTTGGTGACAAGGCCGGCAGCATGGCGGCCGACGTCCTCTACTGGTACCACCAGATCGCCCCATACATGCAGCAGAGCAACGCTGCTGACGAGGCTGCGGAGAAACGCCCCGAGCGCGCTCAGGGCCGCTACATCCGCTTTCCGAGCAACGACCCACTACCCGACTTTCTGCTACGTAAGGCGCAGATTCAGGCCAGCCTCCCCTTTGGCACCATTGAGGGTAGACTGGCCGACCTGACGCACCAGCCTGCGATCATTGGCCGCCCAACCACCCTTAGCGCCGCCGGGGCAGCACTGACCAGTGCCCGGGGATTCAAGCTCGATGCCAGCTTTGACCACATCAATCCCGATCAACCAAAAGACAGGGCCGCCCTCTCGCTGAAGGGTCTGAAGTTCGAACAGTTAACACTGAGTGATAAAGCGGAGTTTCCACTCACACTGGCCAAGGCGACAAGCGACATCAACGCCACCCTCACCTTGCAGGGGAAGGTGTTAAAGGCGAATTTTGACGGTCAGTTCAACGGCACCCGTTTTGATACCGTACCGGGAGAGGGGCTGGCCGGAGAGATCGCCACCGCCCTTGCCTCTGTCGATCAATTTGGTATCAAGGCTGAAATTAGCGGCACTCTGGATGAGCCCAAGGTGAAATTCAGCTCTGATCTCGACAAGCAACTGAGCGCACAGCTCAACCAGCGACTCAAGGCGAAACAGGCGGAATTCGAGCAGGCACTGCGCAGTGAACTGACAAAGAAGATCGCCGGTCCTCAACAGGAGGGTGAACAGCAACAGGCTCAGCTACAGACTAAACAGAAGGAGCTGGAACAGCAGATCGCCGAAAACAAAAAGATGCTGGAGGCCAAGGTGCAAGGATACAAAGAGGGGGCCAGCAAGGCGGTGCAGGACAAACTCAAGGGGTTGAAATTCTAGTCCCATCCCATGAATGAGACGACCGACTGCACCATCTGGCGCAGTCGGTTATACTCCTCGCCCCTGAATCAATCACCCTCCCCATGGGTTCTCCACCCCGTGGCGGCCGAAACCAAGAGAGAGTTGTCATGAAGTACGTCGGAGCACACGTCAGCGCCGCCGGTGGCGTAGAGAACGCCCCGCTGAATGCCGAGAAGATCGGCGCCAGGGCCTTCGCCCTCTTCACCAAGAACCAGCGCCAGTGGGTGGCCAAGCCTCTCACCGGGGAGAGCATCACCGCCTTCAAGGCCAATATGGAGCAGGTCGGCATCGCCCCGTCGCAGGTGCTGCCCCACGACAGCTACCTCATCAACCTCGGCCACGCGGAGGCCGAGCCACTGCAGAAGTCACGCCACGCCTTTCTCGACGAGATGCAGCGCTGCGAGCAGTTGGGGCTCACCCTGCTCAACTTCCACCCCGGCGCACATCTCAACAAGCACAGCGAGGAGCAGAGCCTGGCGGTAGTGGCCGATTCGATCAACTGGGCACTGGAGCAGACCAGTGGAGTGACCGCGGTGATCGAGAACACCGCCGGTCAGGGGACCAATCTCGGCTATTCCTTCGAACACCTGGCGGCGATCATCGAGCGGGTGGAGGACAAGACCCGCGTCGGCGTCTGCCTCGACACCTGCCACACCTTCACCGCCGGCTACGACCTGCGCACCTTTGATGCCTGCGAGGCGACCTTCGCCGAGTTCGAGCGCATCGTCGGCTTCAACTACCTGCGCGGTATGCACCTTAATGACTCCAAACCCGAGCTCGGCTCGCGGGTCGACCGCCACGACTCCATCGGCAAGGGGAAGATCGGCCTGGAGTGTTTCCGCTACATCATGAACGATGCCCGCTTCGACGAGATCCCGATGGTGCTGGAGACCATCGACGAGGGGCTATGGGCCGAGGAGATCGCCCTGCTCTACTCGATGGTGAAAGGATAAACATTCGGCACCGCTTTGGCATAAAATGCGCACACCATGAAGCCGACCGATAAACAGCAACGCGACGACATCTTCGCCGAACCAAAGGAGATGATCGTCGACTTCACCTTCGACGAGCGTGTCGCGAGTGTCTTCCCCGACATGATCCGCCGCTCGGTGCCGGGCTATGGCGAGATCATCGCCCTGCTCGGGCTGTTTGCCGAGCAGTACGCACAACCCGGCTCCACCCTCTACGACCTCGGCTGCTCGCTCGGTGCCGCCACCCTCTCGCTGCGCCGCCGCATCCAGCCTGCCGACTGCAACATCATCGCCGTCGACAGTTCGGCGGCGATGGTGGAGCGCTGCCGCGACAACATCGCCCACGACCTGGCGACCACACCGGTAGAAGTAATATGTGGCGATATCCGCGAGGTGGCGATTAGCAAAGCCTCGGTGGTGGTGCTCAACTTCACCCTGCAGTTCCTACCGCGCGAAGAGCGCCTGACGCTGCTAAAGAAGATCCACGCCGGGATGCTCCCAGGGGGGGTGTTGATCCTCTCGGAGAAGCTGCAGTTCAGTGATGCAGAATCGCAGCACTTTCAGGAGCAGTTGCACCTCGCCTTCAAGCGTGCCAACGGCTACTCTGAGCTCGAAATAAGCCAGAAGCGGGCGGCGCTTGAGGCGGTACTGGTGCCTGACACCCTGGCGCAGCACAGCGAACGCCTACAGCAGGCAGGCTTTTCACACATCGAGCCCTGGTTCCAGGCCTTCAACTTCGCCTCACTAGCGGCAATTAAGTAACTCATGGATCTCTCCCCCTTCGGCTACGACCGCCTCTTCGCCTGGCTGGAGGAGTCACCACTGGCCCACTGGCTGCCGGCAGCAGCCGAGCTGAGCGAGGAGCGGCTGGCACTCCACGGCGACATGCCGCGCTGGCTGGCGGCGCTGGGACAACTTCCCCGACTGCAACCCGAACAGCTCGACCTCGCCGTTCCCTGCCTGCAGATCGGTGCCGCCAGCCAGATCAGCACCGAGGAACGTGAGGCGATCACCGAGACCCTGATGGCCTTCCACCCCTGGCGCAAGGGGCCCTTCTGTCCCTACGGCATTCACCTCGATACCGAGTGGCGCTCCGACTGGAAGTGGGGGCGTATCGAGGAAAGGGTCGACCTCAAGGGCAAGACGATCCTCGATGTCGGCAGCGGTAACGGCTACTACGGCTGGCGCATGCTGGGCGAAGGGGCGGCGCGGGTGATCGGCATCGACCCGACCATCAGTTACGTAATGCAATACGCGGCGATGCGCCACTTTATCGGCGAGCAGCCGATGCACGTATTACCGCTGAAGCTGGAGGAGTTGCCCGAGGGCAACGCGGCCTTCGATACCGTCTTCTCGATGGGGGTGCTCTACCATCGAAAAGATCACATGGAACACCTTGAACAGCTTAAACGCCACCTCAAACCCGGTGGCGAACTGGTGCTGGAGGGACTGGTGATCGAAGGCGGCCCCGGCGGTCTACTCCACCCGAAGGGGCGCTACGCCAAGATGAAGAATGTGCATACCCTCCCCTCGGTAGCCACCATGAGCCAGTGGCTAGAGCAGGCGGGCTTTGGCGAGATTGCGGTGATCGACGTCAGCCCCACCACCACTGCCGAGCAGCGCCGCACCCACTGGATGCAGTTCGAATCGCTCGCCGATTACCTCGATCCAAACAAGCCCGGCCAGACCGTGGAGGGGCACCCTGCCCCGTTAAGGGCTGTTGTACAGGCTAAAAAGCGATAAATCTGATATTAGGGTAAACCCTAATATTTCCTTGCCTTCGAGAAGTCCGAGAATTATAGTTAGAACGAAGCAGTCAAGAATAACAAAAACAGAAATAACCCCAATAACACCAAAGTTGTACAGGAGTTGCACATGAGAATGAGAGCCTTCTCGTGGATGGTGTTAGCAATAGGGATTGTTGTTAATACAGTCCATGCCGCAGATGTAGCGCAAGAGACACCCACTGAACTTCCTGGAGGTTTCGTCCTCTCGGTTGAAGAGACCCGAATCCTGATCGAACAGGGGCACATCTACGTGGCTGACTGCCGTAGCGCCTTCAATTTCGGTAAGGGCCACCTGCCTGGGGCTCGCTCCCTAGAGTATCAGGTTGACTACCATATTGAAGGAACTTCAGCTGACAATCCAGTGAAGCAGATCAACCTGAATAATCTCCCCGACAATAAAAAAAACATCATCATCTTCTATAGCCACGGCCCGACAGGGTGGAAATCCTACCGAGCCGCACAAACCGCGATTAAAGCAGGTTATACTCAGGTACACTGGTTCCGTGGTGGAATTAAGGCGTGGCTAGAGGCCGGACATAAACTTGAATACTAATCATGCAGACATCCCGCAGTAGCACATGGTTAAAGGGATTCACACTTCTCCAGTCATGGAACCGACTCTCGATCAAATACAAGATCATCGCGATTAGCGTGGCGCTGATCTCTTTACGACTGATACTTAATGGCAACTACTACCTTGGATATCAGCAGATAGAGGATTACCGTAATTTTGACGATAAAGTACAGGTTCTCAGTGGCCAGTTATTCAACTTCAAATCAAGCTTTACCGAAATTTTCTTTACCAATGGTGCCCTGCCCCAAATTGAACGCACGTTACTGCAATTAGATGGACTGATCGGTACCGTTTCCAGTCTCCACTTTCAGCATGGTGAAGATATGAAATTTCACACGCGCATTATGGATCTGGAGAAAAAATCGGATCAGTTAAAGAATACCGTCACCGAGGTATTGCAGACACCGCAAATTCTTCGTGTTGGCGAGCCAGAAGGGATGATTTTGCTAGGGAGAGTCTCAGCGATTACTAATCATCTTTTCTATGACCTTCAGCGTTTAACAACAGATGTTTCTACATACTCTACAGACCGGCGTAACACCATCTTTAACCATATGCTTTCCATGGGCATGATCTTCTTCTGTGTCAGTATCCTCTTTCTGATCATGCTCTATCGTGGTGTTATGGGACCACTAAAATTGCTTGAGGAGATGCGTCGGCTGATTCATCGTGCCAATAATGGAGGCCACCTCATTGAGCAGTTACACACCGATGAGAGTACTACCGAGGTGGGACGTCTCGCCTCTGAATTCAATACACTCATCAACGGCCTTAACTCCAATCAGGAGAGAACCTCTCGTACGGTGAACCTGGTAGTTGAGCATGTTGAACGTCTTGCCCGTGAGGTAGAAGGGTCCCATGAAGAGCTCCGTAGCTCTGATCAACACGATACATTTCAACTCAACAATTCGATCCTAACGGTGGGTGAAACACTGAAGTCACTAGCCGAAAGCGCTGCGCACATCATTAGTCTTGCCGATCAGATGGCTAACCAGACCCAGGATGAAGAGAATGAGGGCGGAGAGATCTGTCAACTAATCCGCAATAATGCACACAACGTCCTCAACGCGGTAGCATCTGAACGAATTGCTCTGCAGGAGATCAGCCTGAATCTGAAGGAGGTCGGCACTATCGACAAACGTGCCACCGACACCAGTAACCTCATCACCACGGCGAGTGACGAGCTACTCTATCTGTCTCAGCTGCTCAACAGTGAGATAGGGCGTTACCATACCGCAACCTGTGCTGATGAGCAGGAACGGCACGCAGAGTAGTGCCTGGATCAGCGAAAAAATTAAGGCCCCGGAAAAGGGGCCTTTTTTATGTGATCACTATGTACAACTAGAGGCGGTAGTTGGGTGCCTCTTTGGTGATCTGCACATCGTGCACGTGTGACTCGGAGAGACCGGAGTTGGTAATACGCACAAACTCAGGTTTGGTGCGCATCTCTTCGATATCGCGACAGCCGGTATAACCCATGGAGGAACGAAGACCACCCAGCAGCTGATGGATCACCGGCTGCATCGGTCCCTTGTAGGGGACGCGCCCCTCAATTCCCTCGGGTACCAGTTTGTCCTGCTCGGTACTCTCCTGGAAGTAGCGATCAGACGAGCCCTGTGAGCCACCCATCGCACCCAGTGAACCCATACCACGGTATGATTTGTAGGAGCGCCCCTGGAACAGCTCCACCTCACCGGGCGCCTCTTCGGTACCGGCCAGCATTGAGCCAACCATAATGGAGTAGCCACCGGCGACGATCGCCTTGGCCATGTCGCCAGAGAAGCGAATGCCACCATCGGCGATGAGCGGTACACCGGTCCCCTCCAGCGCCTCGGCCACATTGGAGATGGCGGAGATCTGCGGCACACCGACACCGGCGACGATACGGGTGGTACATATCGAACCGGGACCGATACCCACCTTGACCGCGTCAGCGCCGGCTGCAACCAGCGCTTTTGCCGCAGCGCCGGTGGCGATATTGCCACCGATCACCTGCAGGTCGGGAAAGTGTTTCTTTACCCAGGCCACACGGTCCAGTACCCCCTGTGAATGACCGTGGGCGGTATCGACCACAATCACATCGACACCGGCATTGTAGAGCGCCTCAACCCGCTCATCGGTACCGGCACCCACCCCTACTGCGGCCCCTACGCGCAGACTGCCCGACTCATCCTTACAGGCGTTGGGCTTCTCGGTTGCCTTCTGGATATCCTTTACCGTCACCATACCGCGCAGACGAAAATCGTTATCGACCACCAGCACCTTCTCGATGCGGTGCTCATGCAGCAACCCCTTGACGGTCTCACGATCGGTCCCCTCCCTGACGGTGACCAGCCTCTCCTTCGGGGTCATGATGGTCGAGACAGGTTGGTCGTAGCGGGTCTCAAAGCGTACATCACGACTGGTAACGATGCCGACCAGATCCTCACCATCAACCACAGGTACGCCGGAGATCCCCTCACTACGGGTCAACTGAATAAGTTCACCGATACTCATAGTGGGGGGGACTGTAATAGGGTCCTTGATCACGCCACTTTCGAACTTTTTCACCATACGTACCTGACGCGCCTGCTCCTCGGCGGTCATATTCTTATGGATAATGCCAAGCCCCCCCTCCTGGGCCAGGGCTATCGCCAGACGGTGTTCGGTTACGGTATCCATCGCCGCAGAGAGAATAGGGATATTGAGGGTGATACCTCGGGTCAGTCTGGTTGAAAGGTCCACATCCTTGGGCAGCACCGTCGAATGTGCAGGTACCAGCAGAACGTCGTCGAATGTAAGGGCTTCCTGGGCGATTCTCATGTTTTTTGATTTCCGCTCTAGATCAATATAAACGAGTAATTATAGAGTTTGACTCCTGCCGGGTAAACTGGCTAATCTCATTACTGTTCCGATTAAACGTCTGGAACGTGACAAGCATGGACGCCAGCAACACCGTTGTCACTACACACAACGTAAAAACACCGAAGTTTGGAGGAAATATGAAAAAAGTTGCACTTATTGCATCTCTCGTACTACTAGGCAGCGCCTGTACGACCACTCCCACGCAGACTTCCGCCCCCGAGGTCCAGGCACCTCCGGCCGAATCTGCCAAGGCGATTGCCTCAGCAGAGGCGGCACGCAGCAAGGTGGATGCCGTCGGTTTTGAGTGGCGTGACACTGCCGCACTTATCGATGAGGCGAAAAAGGCTGAAGCTGCGGGTGAGACCAACAAGGCGATCAAACTGGCAAAACAGGCCCAGAGAGAGAGTGAAAACGGTCTCAAGCAGTACGAAGCAAGCAAATAGGGCCTCCCCCAGTCCCTATATCGCGAAAGGCCGCCCAAAGCGGCCTTTCTCTTGTCGAGGCCAGCCCCACCTCTGCTAGAATCACCCCATGTCAGACAACCCCAGCCCCGTAAAGCCTCAGCGCGACATCTACTCGGTCTCCCGCCTCAATCGCGAATCCCGCGCCCTGCTGGAGGGTAACTTTCCCCTGCTCTGGATAGAGGGGGAGATCTCCAACCTCTCGCGCCCCCGCTCGGGCCACCTCTATTTCTCCCTCAAGGATGAGTTTGCCCAGGTCCGCTGCGCCATGTTTCGCATGCGGGTCACCCATCTGACCTTTGTGCCAAAGGACGGGGGCCAGATTCTGGCACGGGTGCGGGTCAGCCTCTATGAGAACCGCGGCGACTTCCAGCTTATCGTCGACCACCTGGAAGAGGCGGGGGACGGTCTCCTGCGCCGTGCCTTTGATGCGCTCAAACAGCGGCTACTAGCCGAGGGGCTGTTCGAGGAGGAGCACAAACGCCCCCTCCCCACCCTGCCCCGCACCATCGGGGTGGTCACCTCCCCCAGCGGGGCGGCGATCCGCGACATCCTCACGGTGCTGAGGCGACGCTTTCCCGCGATCCACGTCATCATCTATCCCGTAGCAGTACAAGGCGAGACGGCGGCAGATGAGATCGCCCAGGCGATCCGTCTGGCCGGAAGACGCGGTGAGTGCGACGTCCTTATCGTTGGCCGTGGCGGCGGCTCTCTGGAGGATCTCTGGTCCTTCAACGAAGAGGGCGTGGCACGCGCCATCTACGACAGCCCCATTCCGGTAGTCAGTGCCGTCGGCCATGAGGTCGATGTCAGCATCAGCGATTTTGTTGCCGATCTGCGTGCCCCGACCCCCTCTGCCGCCGCCGAACTGCTCAGCCCCGACGCGGAACAGTGGCAGATACGGCTTCGTGCGCTGGAGCAGCGCCTATCCCGGGCGATAACACGCCCGCAGCAGCAGTGGCAGCGCCAGTTGCTGGCCCTGCGTGCCCGCCTGCGCCACCCGGGTCAACGGCTACAGCAGCTCAGTCAGCGGCTCGATGAGCTGGAGTGGCGCCTTGCCAATGCACGCCGTCAACGGGTACAACAGAAAGGGGCGAGACTCGCTCAGCTTGTCGCACACCTGCAACGCCACGCCCCGCAGGTACAGCTACAGCGGCTGGGGACACGCGCTGCAACCTTGCAGGGACGCCTCCACCAGGCGATGCATGAACGGCTTGCCGTGAGTGGCAACCGGCTTGGCCTGGCGGTGCGCACCCTGGAGGCCGTCAGCCCGTTGGCGACGTTGCAACGCGGTTATGCCATTGTCACCCGTCACGACGATGGTATGTTGGTCGAGAAGAGTAACGAGGTTAATACCGGCGATCAGATCCGCGCCCGACTCGCCGAGGGTGAGCTGATCTGCCGGGTAGAGGAGAAGATTGAGAATGCGTAGTGTTGTATCCCTGATAGTAATGCTCTCTCTGTTGCCAGTGGTCACCCTGGCGCAGCCGCTGCCGCGGGAGTCAGCGGTACCGGGCGGCATCGCCATTATCGACCTGGGTGAATCGGCCACCAAGCCTCAGGCCAGCTATGAGAACAGAAAGGTGCTGGTGACCCGCTACAATCAACAGTGGCTGGCACTGGTGGGGCTCTCCCTCAGTGCAAAGCCTGGAGCCCATATCCTCAATACCACCATCGCAGGCGAAGAGGGGACGCTGGAGTTTCTCGTTAGTGAGAAAAAATATGAAGAACAGCACATCACCCTGAAGAACAAACGGATGGTCAACCCCTATGAGAAAGACCTGGAGCGCATCCGCTCCGACCAGGCGCGCAGCCGCAAGGCCTTTGCCAGCTGGGATGCCTCGCGCGAGGCGATGCTCGACTTTGCCACCCCGGTAGAGGGACGCCTTAGCGGCACCTTCGGCAAAAAGCGTTATTTTAATGAGCAACCACGCAAACCCCACAGTGGCATGGATATCGCCGCCGCCACCGGCACCCCGATCATCGCCCCGGCGGCGGGCACCATCATCGAGACCGGTGACTACTTCTTTAACGGCAACACCGTCTTTATCGACCACGGCGAGGGGTTGATCACCATGTTCTGTCATATGGACTCTATTGGCGTTAAGGTAGGACAGCAGGTGGCCCGAGGTGAAGCAGTAGGTGCCGTGGGTATGACCGGTCGGGTCACCGGGCCCCACCTTCACTGGACCATCAGCCTTAACAACAACAGGGTTGATCCGGCGCTATTTCTCAGCCAGGAGACCATCGCCGCACTCGATGCACCAAACCAGAAAAAGTGAGTCCCATTAGCCAAAAGGGTGAAGCGCCGCTGCGAATCACGTACACTGTTCCCCGTTTTTAGCCCAAATTTTAAGGAATTCCCATGCAAATTAGCGCCAACATGGTCGTCTCTATCGACTACACACTCACCGACGATCAGGGTACCGTCATCGACAGCTCCGAGGGTCGCGGCCCGCTGGCCTACCTCCACGGCTGTAACAACATCATCCCCGGCCTGGAAAACGCGCTGGAGGGAAAGAGCACCGGCGACTCCCTGCAGGTGAAGGTATTACCGGCAGAGGGTTATGGTGAGAGGAGCGATGATCTCACCCAGGCAGTGCCGAAGGAGATGTTCGAAGAGAGTGACAGCATCCAGGTGGGCATGCAGTTTCAGACCATGACCGACTCAGGCCCGCAGGTCGTCACCGTTATCGCGATTGACGATGAGCATGTCACCGTGGATGGCAACCACCCGCTGGCGGGTGAAAACCTCAACTTTGATGTCACCATCGTCGAGATCCGCCAGGCCAGCGCCGAGGAGATCGAGCACGGCCATGTGCACGGTCCTGACGGTCACGACCACTAAAATATCATCACCGGAGCGTCACGCCGTCAGGTCGCGATCAGCTCCAGTCCATTGCCATCCGGGTCGCGGCAGAAGATCGCCGCACGCCCGGAACGGCTACGGGTATAGGGGATTCCCCGCTGCTCCAGTCTCACCATCAACTCATCGAGTCCGGTTATCGCAACGGCAAGATGACGATCCCTGCCTCCATGCTCAGGCCTGCCAGTCACAGGGTCGGGGTTGGCTAGCTCCAGCAGGTGGATCTGCTGCTCTCCAAGCACCAGCCAGGCGCCCGGAAAATTCAGTTCTGGCCGTTCGGCCAGCGGCAGTCCCAGCAGGCCGTGGTAGAAGTCGAGAGCGCGTGCGGTATCCGCCACAATCAGGCTGACATGGTGTAGCGCCACAATCTGCATGGTAATCTCCCTCTTCTCTCGTGGTTTAAGGCTCAGTCGACATACCATATAATGGCTGGCTAATTTTCGCACGCGACAAAATGATGAACCCCGACCTCAACAGACTACAGCCCTACCCCTTCGAGAAGCTGAACCAGCTGAAGGGTGAGGTGACGCCTGTCGACAAGCCACATATTGCGCTCTCCATCGGTGAGCCGAAGCATCAGCCGCCAGCCTTTGTGGTGGAGGAGTTAATTAGCCACCTCCACGGGCTGGCCAACTACCCGCTGACCAGAGGGCGCATCGAACTGAGCCAGGCGATTGCCGATTGGCTCACCCGCCGCTTTGAGCTGCCAGCGGGGAGTATCGATGCCGAACGCCACGTACTACCGGTGGCCGGCACCCGCGAGGCACTCTTCGCCTTTGCCCAAGCTGTGGTGGATCGTTCTGCCCGAGATGCCCTGGTGCTCTCCCCCAACCCCTTCTACCAGATCTACGAGGGGGCGGCACTGCTGGCCGGGGCCGAACCATACTTCCTCAACACCTCGGCTGATAACGGCTTCCTGCCCGACCTCGATGCGGTACCCGCTGATGTCTGGACACGCTGCCAGCTCATCTACCTATGCACCCCTGGTAATCCCACCGGGGCGGTGGCCGATATCGACTATCTGCAAAGGCTGATCAAGCTGGCCGATGAGCACGACTTCATCATCGCCTCCGATGAGTGCTACTCCGAGCTCTACTTTGATCGCAAGCCCCCCGGTCTACTGCAGGCGGCCGCGGCAATGGGTCGCAACGAATACAAACGCTGTGTAGTGTTCCACTCCCTCTCCAAGCGCTCCAACCTGCCGGGGCTACGCTCCGGATTTGTCGCTGGTGACGCCGAAGTGCTCAAAGGCTTCCTCAGCTACCGTACCTACCACGGCTGCGCCCTGCCACCGCCCACCCAGGCGGCAAGCATCGTCGCCTGGGGCGATGAGGCACATGTGGAACAGAACCGCGACCTCTACCGGCAGAAATTTGCCGCCGTGCTGAAGATCCTGGAGCCGGTAATGAGCGTAGCGCAGCCTGATGCCGGTTTCTACCTATGGGCCGCAACGGCGCCGCTGAGCGATACCGAATTTGCTCAGCAACTCTTTGCCCAACAGAACGTGACGGTGCTGCCCGGCAGCTATCTCTCGCGCGAGGCCCATGGTGGCAACCCCGGAGCCGGACGTATACGCATGGCCCTGGTGGCCGAACTAGATGAATGTATCGAGGCGGCGCGGCGCATCCGCGATTTCGTCGCCTCCCTTTGACGATTTAAAACTGATATTCAGGAGACCCACAGTGGACGATATCAAGAGTGTTATTGAACAGGCCTTCGAGAACCGCGCCGAGATCACCCCGCGCAGTGTCGACACCCATGTAAAAGAGGCGGTCGACGAGGCGATTCGCCTGCTCGACAGCGGCGAGGCCCGTGTCGCAGAGCGTCGTGCAGTCGGCGACTGGCAGGTCAACGAGTGGCTGAAGAAGGCGGTACTGCTCTCCTTCCGCATCAACGACAACGAGCTGATGCGCGGCGGCTTTACCAACTACTACGACAAGGTCCCCTCCAAGTACGCTGACATGAGCTCGCGCGAACTGCGTGAGGCCGGTGTGCGCGTGGTGCCGCCCGCCTCGGCCCGTCGCGGCTCCTACATCGCCCCCGGCGTAGTGCTGATGCCCTCCTACGTCAACATCGGCGCCTATGTCGATAGCGGCACCATGGTCGACACCTGGGCCACCGTCGGCTCCTGCGCGCAGATCGGCAAGAACGTCCACCTCTCCGGTGGCGTCGGCATCGGCGGGGTGCTGGAGCCTCTACAGGCCGCCCCCACCATCATTGAGGACAACTGCTTCATCGGCGCCCGCTCCGAGGTGGTCGAGGGCGTCATTGTCGAGGAGGGCTCCGTTATCTCAATGGGTGTCTACATCGGCCAATCGACCAAGATCTACGACCGCGAGACCGGCGAGGTCCACTACGGTCGCGTCCCTGCTGGTTCCGTGGTAGTCTCCGGCAACCTGCCGAGCAAGGATGGCAGCTACAGCCTCTACTGTGCGGTGATCGTTAAGAAAGTGGACGAGAAGACCCGCAGCAAGGTGGGAATCAACGAACTATTGCGTGATATCTAAATCAAACAGTTATTCTGTGTCGCCCTGGCACAGGATAAAATAATGATCTATATCACTGAATGAATCAGTAACTACATTACTATCTGCGCTGTGAAACAGCAGTTACAAGGAAACTCAACATGTCGGTAGATCTCTCAAAACTGTCAGCCAAGGAGCTGTTCGAACTTGCCCAGAAGAAAGAGCAGGAGGAGAAGAGCGATGCGGAGCGTCAGGATAAAATAAACGAATTAAAGGAGAAACTGGAGAGTCTGGTCGGTGAGCACAAAAATGTGCTGATGCTGACCGACAAAAAGATCCGTGACATGCAGGAGCAGCGTGAAAAGCTGATCAAGGACCACGAAAAGGCACTGGCAGACCTTGAGACAGAGATCAAGGCGCTTGGTGGTGCCGCTCCCAAAAGCGCCTCCTCATCAGGTGACGATCTGCGCTCGACACTCCGTCAGATCATGAACAAGCGCCCCTACATCAGTGGCAGTCTGCTCAAGGAGCAACTTGCCACCCGTGGCATCAAATTCACCAATTTCAACAAAGACCTGGAGAAGTGGGTCAAAGACGGCTGGCTGGAGGCCAAAGGTCAGGGTAACTACGCCCTCGGTAAGAGGGCATAAATGGTTATACTCTGCGGTATTAAAAACTGCGACTCGGTAAAAAAGGCTCGCAACTGGCTGGAGGGTCGTGGCATCAATTATCAGTTCCATGATTTTCGCAGCGACGGGCTGCAGAGGGAGAGAGTGCAGCAGTGGAATCGGGCCGTCGGCTGGGAGACCCTGCTCAATCGTCGAGGCACCAGTTGGCGTCAACTGCCGCAACAGACGCGCGACGATATTGACGAATCCTCCGCTCTGGCACTGATGCTGGAGAATCCCACTCTAATCAAACGCCCAGTGCTTGAATTGAATGATGGCAGTGTACATGTTGGTTTCAATGCAGAGCACTACGCCGCCCTCTTCCCGACAAAATAGCTAACGACAAACCCATGAGTGCAACCACCGAACTGGCCCAGGCCCTGATCCAGCGCCGCTCTGTCACCCCCGATGATGCCGGTTGCCAGCAACTGCTGTGTGAGCGTCTTAACGCCATCGGCTTCACCTGTGAGCCATTGCGCTTCGGCGAGGTCGACAACGTGTGGGCACGTCGCGGTGATTCCGGCCCCATCTTCTGCTTTGCCGGCCACACCGATGTCGTGCCCACGGGCCCTGAGGCGAAGTGGCAACACCCCCCCTTCTCCGCCATCCTCGATGCAGGGATGATCCACGGTCGCGGTGCCGCTGATATGAAGGGCTCCATCGCCGCCTTCGTTACCGCCTGCGAGCGTTTTATCGCCAATCATCCCCAGCACAGTGGCTCCATCGCTTTTCTCATCACCTCCGATGAGGAGGGGCCTGCGGTCGACGGCACAGTGAAGGTGATCGAAACGCTGGAGGGACGAGGCGAAAAGATCGAATGGTGCCTGGTGGGTGAACCGACCAGCACCGCCAGAGTAGGTGATGTGGTCAAAAACGGACGGCGCGGCTCCTTAAGTGGCTATCTCACCGTCAAGGGAATACAGGGTCACGTCGCCTACCCCCACCTGGCGCGCAACCCGGTACACCAGGCCGCACCGGCCCTTGGCGAACTGGCCGCCACGGTGTGGGACGAGGGTAATGACCACTTTCCCCCCACCAGCTTCCAGATCGCCAACATCAACGCCGGAACCGGGGCCAGCAACATCATCCCAGGCGAGCTGGAGGTGATGTTCAACTTCCGCTTCTCCACCGAGCAGACCGAGGATAGGCTGCGCCAGAAGGTAGAGGCACTATTGGATAAACACGGTCTGGAGTACGAACTGCGTTGGTCCCTCTCCGGGAATCCCTTCATTACCGAGGGTGGCAAACTGCTACAGGCAACTACCGCGGCCATCGAGTCGGTCTGCGGCTATCGCCCTGAGGTGAACACCGCTGGCGGCACCTCCGACGGACGCTTCATCGCCCCCACAGGTGCACAGGTGCTGGAGTTGGGGCCGCTCAACGCGACCATTCATCAAATCAACGAGTGCGTCAGCGCCACTGATCTCGATACCCTCTCCGAGGTCTACGAGCAGATCCTGATCACACTGCTGAAATAGATCTCCTCTTATGGTAAAGCGACTACACTCCCTGCTGTTTGCTCTGCTCCTGGCTGCGATACTGGTCGGTTGCAGTGACGGACCAAAACTCCCCCCGCTAGCAGAGAACGCCGTCATCCTCGCCTTTGGTGACAGCCTCACCTACGGCACCGGCACCACACGGGAGCTGAGTTACCCCGCCATCCTGCAACAGTTGAGCGGTCGCAGGGTGGTCAACGCCGGCATACCCGGCGAGCAGACCTCGGGGGGGCTGGCCCGCCTTAACTATGTGCTGGATGAGGTAGAGCCGCAGCTGATGATCCTCTGCCTGGGTGGCAATGACATGCTGCGCAAGAAGGACCTGCAGCTTGCCGCAGAGAATCTGCAGAAGATGGTCGAGATAAGCCGTGAGAAAGGGGTACCAGTGCTGTTACTTGGGGTTCCACGCCCCGCTCTCTTCGGTATGGAGAGTGCAGAGTTCTACCACGAGCTGGCAGAAACACTCTCACTACCATTGGAGGCTGACATCATCCCCGAAGTGCTCTCCGACAAGGAGCTCAAATCAGATCAGATACACCCCAATGCGGAGGGGTATCGCCTGGTGGCCGAGGCGATCTACAAAAAATTACAGAAGAGCGGTGCGCTCTAACGCTGTTGCGCTGACTTCACCGCCACATTGTCACGCAGATAAAGTGGCAACGCCTGCTCAGCACTCACCGCCTCACCCCGCTGGAAGGCCGCCACCGCCAGGGTGGCAACATCCCGGGCATGGGGAAAGTAGTCACCCGTTGCACTCAGTACCGAACTCCCCTGTCGCGCTCCCAGCTCTGTGGCATAGCTCTGCCAACCACTGCCGATGCCGTGCCACGAGTAGTTATGCAGTAACGGCACCTGATCAGGTGGACAGACACACTCCTCACCCACTGATTGCATAACACCCGCTTCATCCGCCGCAAAGCTCCCCCAGTAGACCTCACCCATCCGTGCATCGATGGCTGCCGCCACATGGCTCCAGCCATATTCACGTTGCCCCCCCTGTGCCAGGGCGGCAAGGGTTGAGATGGGCAACACCGGCAGCTCCAGGGCAAAGCCGATCCCCTGCACCACCCCCACGGCGATACGCACCCCGGTAAAGGCACCGGGGCCACGGCCAAAGGCGATCGCATCGAGCTGAGCAGGAGCCAGCTGCGCCTCAGCTAGCAGCGCATCTACCATTGGTAGAATCAGACCAGTATGCCCACGCGGTGCGATCTCATAGCGTTCAACCACCTCACCATCGATATGGAGGGCGGCGGAACAGGCCTCGGTAGCAGTTTCAATGGCAAGCAATTTCATGGAGGCAAAGCAGAACACAAAAAGGCCCGGGATGCCAGTGCAGCCCGGGCCCTTTTCTCTTCTATGAGACGATTAGAAACCGTAGGAGATGCCGATGGCGATCACCGGATAGGTATCGTATTGGTTAAGATCGGATTTCATATTGGCGATTTCCTGATCAATATCGGCCTGTACCAGTCCAAGTGTACCGGTATTGTCGATATAGCTGAGGGATACATCAGGGGTTCCCATCTGCACCACGCCCGCCTCCAGCACAAAGCCAAGACCCGAGGCGGGTACATTGCCCCACCCCAGACCGAGATAGGGCCCGCTACCCAGTTTGATTTTGCCATTAAGCACAAGCTCACCGGGATTCACATTTACCGTCGTATTACCAACGGTAACCAGACCATTTGGGGTCGCCGCCACCGAGATCTCATTACCACTATTCAGATATCCCGCGGTAAGGTGGAAGGAGCCACCAAAGGGGTTCCAGTCAAGCATCAGTGAGGTGGATTGGAGATCAAGATTGGTGTCGTAGTTAATGTTATCAATCGTCTCACTCTGCGATGTTGAATATTTATTTAATCCAACGCGGACGGTAAAGAAATCTGTAACGGACTTACCCAGTTCAACACCGGCACCCAGGGAGCTCATACGCACCCCCACACCCACATCGGCCTGCACATTGCCGGTAGCTACCATCATCACACCAACCATCATGCTTGATGCTACGTTAACTCGTTTCACAACTACCCCTCCTGATATTAAATAATGACGCCACAAATCACTTGTTAAAAAACCGCTGCACCACCTCCAGCTTTAACGTCTTGCTCATCGGCGGCAGACTATCAAGGAATATGCGGCCATAATTTTTTGTTCCAAGCCTTGGGTCGCAAAGCATTAACACTCCTCGATCCGAAACATCACGTATCAGCCGCCCGACCCCCTGTTTGAGGGTGATCACCGCCTGCGGCAACTGGTACTCCATAAAGGGATTTCCTCCCACCTCTCGCATCGCGTCGATACGCGCCTGCAACACCGGGTCGCCGGGCGAGGCAAAGGGGAGCTTATCGATGATGACACAGGAGAGCGCCTCACCGCGCACATCCACCCCCTCCCAGAAACTCCCGGTGCCGAGCAGCACCGCGTTGCCCTTTTCACGAAACTCATCCAGCAGGCGGGAGCGCGGGGCATCCCCCTGAATGAGTAGAGGATAGTCGAGGCGTCCCGCCAGCAATTCCGCCGCCTCTTTTAGGGCGCGGTGGCTGGTGAAGAGGAGAAAGGCGCGACCCCGGCTCGCCGCCAGCACCGGTAGTGCCGCTTCAATCACCGCGGCGGTATAGCCCGGACTGTTGGGCTCCGGCATGGCGGGAGGCACATAGAGCAACGCCTGATGAGGGTAGTCAAAGGGGCTGTCCCAGCGATGGCACTCTGCCCCCTCCAGCCCAAGCTGGTCACTGAAGTGCTGAAAGCTCTCCCCTACCGCCAGGGTGGCGGAGGTGAAAACCCACGCCGCCGGGTGGGCCTGCAGCTGCTGCTGGAACAGCTCGGCCACATCCATCGGGGTGAAATTGATGGTAAAGGAGCGGGTGTGGGTCTCGAACCAGTGGATCATCCCCTCGGGGGTGGGGCCTGTGAGTTGAGTAAAACGGACAATCAGCTCCTCACTGCGCTGGTAACACGACTCCAGCCCCTTGCCACGACCGGAGAGGGCCTTCAGCCCCTGAGACAGCTCATCGAGCAACTCCGCCACCAGAACGACTAGATCATTCAACGATCTCTGCGCCGCGACCTCCCCCCATGGGGCGCGCCGTTGCGCCTCCCCCAGGGCGAGGCGCATGTCACGTACCGCCTTCTCCAGTTTGTCGGCGCGGCCACGCAGCTCCAGGCTGTCACCCGCCTCGCGGATCTCCTCGGCGATGCTGTCTCGTGTCAGTTCAAAAAGCTGGTTGGCACTAATGGTGGTGCCGAAGAAGTTGGAGGCGGTATCGGGTAGCTGGTGCGCCTCATCGAGGATAAAGGCATTTGCCCCCGGCAGCAGCTCCCCAAACCCCTCATCCTTAAGTGCCATGTCGGCAAAGAGCAGATGATGGTTGACCACCAGAATATCGGCCTCCTGTGCGCGGCGCCTCGCCTTCGCCAGAAAACAGCTCTCCAGATAGTCGCACTCACTCCCCAGACAGTTGTCCGCCGAAGAGGTCACCTGCGGCAACAGGGGGGAGTCCTCATTAATAGTAGAGAGTTCAGCGATATCTCCCGAGGCACTGCGCCCCGACCATTTGCCGATCTCCTGCAACTCATGCACCTGGCTGCGGGTAAGAAATCGCCCCTCCTCCTGTGCCAGTTGCAGCCGGTGGTGGCAGAGGTAGTTGGCCCGTCCCTTAAGCAGCGCCACATCAACCGGCACCGTCAGTGCATCGCGTACCAGCGGGATATCCTTGTGAAAAAGCTGATCCTGCAGGTTTTTGGTACCGGTGGAGATGATCACCTTTTGCCCGGAGAGGATGGCAGGAATCAGATAGGCGAAGGTCTTGCCGGTGCCGGTACCCGCCTCGGCGATAAGAACCGAGTTACCCTCCAGCGCCTGCGCCACCGCCTCTGCCATCTCCTGCTGCTGCGGGCGGGGGGCAAATCCGGGTAACTGCCTGGCCAACAGACCATCGGCACCGAGGATGTCGCGTGGGTTATCCATCAGGGGTGATCAGTCGTCCGGGTGATTTTCCCAGATCTCCCCCCTTTGCCCCTCACCCTCGTCCCGGCTCCAGACCAGGCGGGCGATATGGCGAAAACGGGCCACCGACATCGCTCCACGCTTATTGCGATTGCTCTCATCAGCCATCTCCATGGCATCTTTAATTGCCTCACGGCCGGCCTCATAGATCTCGAAGGGCTCATACTGTTCATCCAGCAGTACCAGCAACACTGCATCCCACGGCTGCTCAAGCCGTAGCTGACCAAGGCGCTGTCCCCCCTTCTTCTCATCGAAAATCGCCCGCCCCTTGATCTGAAAGCGCAGCCCTTCGCGCGCACCATCGAGGCCCACCGCGTCATAGCCGCCGGGAGGGGGCTGAATAATCTCAAGGTTGAGCAGACGGGCGGCATCGTAGTTGGCGATCTCCGCGGTCACCGGCAGCGGCTGGCCGGTGGTCTGGCGAAACTCCGTCGCCAACCTGCGCGTTTGCGCCATCAGTTTATCGACTGCGTAGACAGACACCCCGCCTCCTGAATTTGACCGCCATGATCACCCGGCTGTGATTCGCTGCAATCATACCTGTTCCGAAGAAAGTTGTGGAAAGTTAATCCCTTGGCCGTGCTCGGCTAGCGCCGCAGTTTGGCCCGTGCCGTCGCCTCCGCACTCCACGGATCATCCGGCCAGGGGTGCTTGGGGTAACGCCCTTTCATCTCCCTTTTCACCTCCGGATAGGTGTTTTCCCAGAAACTTTTCAGATCCTGTGTCACCTGCAGCGGGCGCTGCGCGGGTGAGAGCAGGTGCAGCATTACCGGCTGCGTTCCGCGTGCAAGTGCCGGCGTTTTATCCAAACCGAACAGCTCCTGTAATTTCACCGCCAGCACCGGCGGTGTGCCGTCGACACTGTAGTGCAATTTTTTGCGCGAACCGCTGGGGACGGTGAGGTGCGTCGGGGCAAGTTCATCAAGTTGCTGCTGGCGTTCCCAGCCAAGAAGCGCCTTAATCGCCGCCGTGAGATCCAGCCGCTTTAAGTGATCGCGACGGCTGATGTTATTGAGCCAGGGGGTGAGCCACTCACCTAGCGTTTGCAATAATTTCTCATCGCCAAGATCAGGCCATTCCTCATCGGATAGCCACTGGTGTAGTGAGCAGACACGCGCCTGGATCTGGCGGCTCTCCTCATCCCACGGCAGAGACGCCAGGCCCATTTGTCGAATACCGTTAAGCATGGCGGCGCTAATGGCATCGCCGTCGATGGCATTCAACTTGGACTCTTCGAGTATCAGCGCGCCAAGGCCGCGGACCTTGCGTGCAATGACCGATTCACTTCGTTCATCCCAGACCACCTCTTCACGCCACGTCAGTTGCTCAGTAAATTCATCTTCCAGTTGCGACAGGGTGATCGGCGCGGCAGAGAAGATGCGTCCCTCGCCCTTATTCCCCGCATCCAGCGCGGCGGCGACGATAAACTCTGAGCTGGCGACACAGTCACGAAACAGGGCGGCCCCACGGCCGTTTGCCAGCAGATATCGATTACCCGCCTCACTACGTTTTCGGGCGATGCGATCCGGGTAGGCGAGGGCCAGCAGGGCACCGACTTCCCCATCGACCATCGCACTATTTTCCGCCTGAATCTTTAATAGCCGTCGCCACTGCTTGGCCGCCTGCTCCACGGCTCGGCAGGCTCCAACATCGGCACCATAAGCACGTGCGCCACTCGCCCCCTTCTCACGATAGGCTCGCAACGCGGTGACCCGCAGGGCAAAGTCGCACTGCCCCTCCCCTTTGCTATTGCGCAGGATATCGCGCTCTGAGATCAACGCCGCGATGTCGCAAGCCAATGCGCCCTGCCCTGTGGTATCTGCACGCACCAGCATGTGGGCGAGGCGCGGATGGAGCGGCAGGCGGGCCATCGCCTTGCCATCGGCGGTGATGCGTAGATTTTCATCCAGCCCGCCTAGCTGCTGCAGTAGTTGCTGTGCCTGACTGAGAGCGGCGGCAGGCGGGGCATCGAGCCAGCTAAGGGTGGAGCCATCGGCCACCCCCCACTGCGCCAGCTCCAGCGCCAGCGGGGCGAGGTCGGCCTCGATGATCTCGGGGTTGTTGTGGGGAACTAAACCGGTCTGGGTGGTCTCGCTCCAGAGTCGGTAGCAGACGCCCGCCTCCAGTCGCCCGGCCCGACCGGCACGCTGGGTGGCCGAGGCGCGGGAGACACGCACTGTCTCCAGCCGGGTAAGGCCGCTACGTGGCTCAAAGCGCGGGATACGCTGCCAGCCCGAGTCGATCACCACCCGCACCCCCTCGATGGTGAGCGAGGTCTCGGCGATATTGGTGGTGAGCACTACCTTGCGCTGGCCTGCTGGGCTGGGTTTGATCGCCCGCTCCTGTTCGCTATGTGGCAGGTCGCCGTAGAGGGGGTAGAGGTCGATGCCAACGCAGGCAGGCTCGCCCTTTAATAGATCGAGCGTACGGAGGATCTCCCCGGCACCGGGCAGAAACAGCAGGATGTCGCCAGACTCCTCCTTCAGCACCCGCCTTACGGCAGAGGCCGCGACCTCCGGGATGCGCCCCTCGGGCTCGCGCGGCAGGTAGTGGTGCTCCACCGGATAGCTGCGCCCCTCACTGCGCAACACTGGGGCATCAAGGAGTTTGCCCACCCTGTCGCCGTCGAGGGTAGCCGACATCACCAGCAATTTCAGGTCTTCGCGCAGCCCCTGCTGGGCATCAATACAGAGGGCGAGGGCGAGGTCGGAGTGGAGGTTGCGCTCGTGGAACTCATCGAAGATCACCAGCCCAACGCCCTCCAGCTCCGGGTCTTGCTGCAGGCGGCGGGTGAGGATCCCCTCGGTCACCACCTCGATACGAGTCTTCGGCCCAACTTGCGAATCGAAGCGCACCCGGTAGCCAACCCGTTCCCCCGCCTGCTCGCCCAGCTCCCCGGACATGTAGAGGGCGGCGTTGCGGGCGGCAAGACGGCGTGGCTCCAGCATGATGATGGTCTGGCCCGCCAGCCACGGGGCCAATTGCTCATCCAACAGCGCCAACGGCACGCGGGTGGTCTTGCCGGCGCCAGGCGGGGCCTCCAGCACCACGGCGGGGTGGCGCTGCAGCGCAGCGAGCAGTTCAGGCAACAGGGGGTCAATGGGGAGGGTCGTCATGGCCGCCATTGTAGCGCAGGAAAAAGCGGTAAGATTGTCCTATGCTTGGATCTCCCAGCAGCAAACAGAGAGGGGTAGCACATGAAGAATACCTGGCTATTGGTTGCCAACGGCAGTGAAGCACGCCTTTATGAGACTGAGTTCCGTCCCAAAACCCTGACATTAATCAAAGAGTTCAGCCACCCCGAGAGCCGCGAGAGAAATCTTGAGCTGAGCTCCGACAAGTCTGGCCACTACCAGGGCGATGTCGGCACAGGGGCCTCATCACAGGGATCATTCAGCGAGCCGACCGATCCCAAGGCGTACGAGATGGAGCGCTTTGCCGCCGAGCTGGTGAAGACGCTGGATGCAGGACGCAACGCCCACAGCTACGAGCATCTGGTCGTCGCCTCATCACCCAAATTCCATGGCCTGCTCAACAAAAAGATGAACGGCCACATCTCCAAACTGGTAGATAAACATATCAACAAGGACTTTACCGCACTGAAGGAGGAGGAGTTGCTGGCGCGGCTGCACTAGGCGATCGCAAACCAGACAAAGTGAGGCCGCCTGAAGAGGCGGCCTTTTTATTTGCTTTAGTGGGTCTGGTAGCGCCGATATCCCTCGGGTAGACGAAAGAGGCTCTCATCCGCCTGGAAGGCCTCTGCAATATCTACCAGCAGCCGTCCCTTGCCGTTCGACATGTCGATCTCCTGAATCGCCAGCCCCGACTCCAGCGTCCAGGTGGGGTAGAATGTGTGCAGCGCGAGGTCACAGCCATCGAGTAGATCCTCAGGCGTCTGCCCAACCAGCCTCGCCTGCTCGGCCCCCAGAACCCGGTTAAAGGCGCGCATCGCCTCGACCACATCGGGGAGCAGCCCCGGCACTACCACCGCATCGTAACAGAGCTTGTCGTTCACGAAGAGGCGCATCTGATGGGGCGTCTTACCGCCAATCGCCGGGGCCTTCTCATCGGCCTCCAGGCTCTGGTCGCGCTTCAGCGGGATCGGTGGATTGGCACCGGGCAGACGTTGCGGGATCTCAAGGATGGTCTCATCCCCATGGGTGACACTGCTAATGAGGTTCCGCTGCAGATCAAACAACAGGTAATCTCCAGCGGCCTCACCATCATCCATGCGTAGCATTTTATCGGTGATGATAATGCGCGAGGGATAGGGCTCAAGCCCCTGCTCGCTCACCATATATTTGAGCATCACTGCATCGACCGACTCGGCTGCCGCGCTGGCAGCAAACCCGAACACCATCATCGCCAGGAAAAACCTGTTAACCATCAACCAACCCCTTCAAGGTATGCTAATTCCTCTTCACTGAAACCGGCCTCACGCCGCGCCTCAATATGGAACGGCGGGCGCAGTGGCCCACCCATGTATTCGTCGATAAGACCGTTAAAGGTCGGTATCGGTTCCAGCCCTCTCATCTCGCAGTGGTAGTGGAACCAGCGATTGCCGATAGCGACATGACCGATCTCATCGCGCAGGATGATATCGAGTAATGCAGCGCCCTCCTCATCGCCCCCCTCCAGCAGTTTCGCCTTAATACCCGGATTCACGTCGAGCCCGCGAGCCTCTAAACAACGGGGTACCAGCGCCATTCGCACCATGCCATCGAAGGCGGTCTTCTGTGCCATCTCCCACAGGCCGTTGTGGGCGGGGAAATCGCCATAGTCATAGCCGAGGGAGCGCAGGTGGTCGCGCAGCAGAGTGAAGTGGCTCGCCTCCTCATCGGCGACGCGCAACCAGTCATCATAAAAATCGGCAGGCATGCCGCGAAAACGGTAAGCGGCATCTAGTCCGAGGTTGATGGCGTTAAATTCAATGTGGGTCAGGGCATGAAACAGCACCGCCCGCCCCTCTGGCGACACCGGCTTGCGCTGCGGCAGGTCGCGCGGTTTGACCAGTTCAGGTTTGACGGGGCGGCCCGGCACGGGGATCTCCTCCGGCTCGCTCTCCGACTCAATGGAGAGGTCGCCACTGCGCCAGGCGGCAAGGAGGGCGTGCGTCAGGCGCACCTTCTCATCGGGGTCACTGGCCATCAGCGCGGTGTAGCAGGCGGTAAAGAGGGAGGGCTTCGACATAGGCTGGCTAGTCTACCACTTCCAGGCGATAACCAGATTCATCACGCTGCTGCAGCTCATTCATGGCCGATATTGCAGCAGAAAATAGTTAAATCTTTGCTCCATTCCGGAAGGGGTGGTGTGGCTCTCCGCCTGCTGTTCGAGAAGATGAAACTCGCCGCCCAGCGTCTGCTGCATCTTGTCACTGCCGTAACGCTCTACCGGCAGGCCGCTACACATCTCCGGACCATCCTCGGCGAAGGTAGCGATGATTAAATGGGCGTTGGGTTCGAGTGCATTCCTTAATACCGCGAGATATTTTTCCCGATCCGCTTTTGCGGTAAGAAAATGGAACACGGCACGGTCGTGCCAAATTGAAAAGCGGTGTGGCGGGGCAAAGGTGGTGACATCGGCAACGAACCACTCGACCTCTTCGGCACGCTCACACAGCCGCTGGCGAGTACACTTCAGGGCGCTTTCGGAGATATCGAGTACTGCAGGATGGGTATACCCCTTTTGCAACAGCGAATCGACCAGTACCGAGGCGCCACCACCCACATCGATAATCGCAGCCTCTTTTGAGGTAACCACCTTTTCGATCAATCGCATCGACAGATCAGGATTGGCCTGATACCAGCTAACCTCGGTGCTCTCCTTACTCTGGTAGACCTTCTCCCAATGGTGTTGGCGATCGCTCATGGTAGTGGTCTCCTGTCGGTGTGTGTCTATAACTACTGGCTCAGACCGCGCGCCAGATCGGCCTTGATATCTTCCACATCCTCCAGCCCCACCGAGATGCGTACCAGCCCGTCGCTGATACCGGCATCGGCCTTCTGCTCAGCTGTAAGCCGCCCGTGCGTGGTGGTGGCCGGGTGGGTGATGGTGCTCTTGGTATCGCCCAGATTGGCGGTAATAGAGATGATGCGGGTAGCATCAATAATGCGCCACGCCTCATCCTTGCCTGCCACCTCGAAGGCAACGATGCCGCCAAAACCGCTCTGCTGTTTTGCCGCCAGCGCATGGTCCGGGTGCGAGGCAAGCCCCGGGTAGAAGACGCGCTTGATCCCCGGCTGCTGCTCCAGCCATGTCGCCAATTCTAGTGCATTGTCACTGTGCGCCCTCATCCGTAGCTTGAGTGTTTCCAGACCCTTGAGGAAGATCCAGGCGTTGAAGGGGCTCATGGTAGGGCCTGCCGAACGCAGGAATGCGTAGACCTGCGCCATTAATTCTCTGTTACCCACCACCGCACCACCGAGGGCACGTCCCTGGCCATCGATATATTTGGTGGCCGAGTGGATCACGATATCAGCCCCCAGCTTCAACGGCTGCTGTAGCGCCGGGGTGCTGAGGCAATTATCGACCGCCAGCAGGCAACCCTTCGCATGGGCCAGCTCGGCGAGGCGCGGGATGTCGGCCACCTCCACCAGCGGGTTGGAGGGGGTCTCTAATAGCAGCAATTTGGTGTTGGGGCGGATAGCCTTCTCCCACCCAGCATAATCGGTCAGTGAGACGTAGGTGGTCTCGACGCCGAACTTGCCGAAGAAGTTATCGAGCAACACCACCGTGGTGCCAAACACCGCGCGGGAGCAGACCACATGGTCACCGGCCTTCAGTAAGCCCATGCAGGTAGCGAGGATCGCCGCCATGCCGGAGCTGGTCGCCACACACTGCTCGCCCCCCTCAAGGGCGGCAAGGCGCTCCTCAAAGGTACGCACCGTGGGGTTGGTAAAGCGCGAATAGATATTGCCCGGTTCGGTACCGCCAAAACGGGCCGCCGCCTGTGCCGCGCTGTTATAGGTAAAGCTGGAGGTGGGAAAGATCGGCTCGCTCTGCTCCCCCTCACTGGTACGCACCTGCCCGGCACGTACCGCCAGGGTATCAAAACCAAACTCATCCCAGTCGTCCTGCGAAATGGTCATGCTCATTCCTCAAATTACCGCTCGCCTAAAGGGAGCCCACGCCCCCAATGCCACATCCTAAAGTGTAGCGAGCAGATGGTCTATGGCCAAACGGTGAGGGAGGAAAAAAATCGTGCTACGCTAGCCGCATGAAGATAGTGGAAGTCGTCACCCGTGAGGGACACATTGAGGCAATCCGTCGCATCGCCCGCGATAGCGGTGCACGCGACCACTGGCTGGGGCCGGTCAATGACGATGGCAGACAGGCGGTGCGCATCCTTATCGCCCCGCAGCAACGCCAGCAACTGCTCGACGCCCTGCAGGCACGCCTCGGCAGCGGTGAAGAGTCGCAGATCCTGGTCTACCCGCTGGAACTCGCGCTGCCACGCAGCGAAGAGGGCGAGGCAAAATCCTCCAGCGCCACCACCCGCGAGGAGCTCTACAACAGCGTCAGCAAGGGGGCCAATCTCGACGGCACCTATCTGTTGCTGGTGCTCCTCTCCACCGTGGTAGCCGCCATCGGCCTGCTGGAGAACAACCCCGCCGTCATTATCGGCGCCATGGTGATCGCCCCACTGCTCGGCCCCAACCTCGCCCTCGCCCTCGGCACCGCCCTCGGCGACAGCAAACTGGTATGGCAGGCAATCAAAAGCGGCACCACCGGCCTTGTGACCGCACTGCTACTCTCCATCGCCATCGGCAAGCTGTGGCCCAGTGCCGTATACAGCCACGAGATTTTAAGCCGCACCAGTGCCGGACTCGACACCATCGCGCTTGCCTTCGCTTCCGGTGCCGCCGCGGTGATCTCACTGACAACGGGATTATCGAGCATACTGGTCGGCGTAATGGTCGCTGTCGCCCTGCTCCCCCCCACCGCTGTCATCGGCATGATGATCGGCCAGGGGGAATGGCAACTCGCCTACGGCGCAACCATATTACTCGCCATCAACATCGTCAGCGTCAACCTCGCCGCCAAACTGGTGTTTTTATTTAAGGGCGTAAAACCCCGCACCTGGTTCGAACAGCAACAGGCAAAACAATCTACCCGTAACTATATCCTGATTTGGGTGCTCTCTTTGGTGTTGTTGGGGGTGGTGGTCTATTTTGGGAAGGGGTTGGGGTGAGGGAAATGATAAACAGAATATCATTGCATTTACGATCGACTGTTCGTGTCGTTTGCTCAATTAGACGCGTTAAGATCAGCCATGTACTTAGAGGTGATTAGTCGCAGGGTGGATAAGCCCTGCGCATCCACCCTACCCATAAACCTCATCCTCACGCATATCGATCAGGGTAATCGCACACCCCTCATACAACAGCCCTGCGCGATAGAGATTATGTGCCAGCGACTGCGGTGAGCCGATAAGGGTCGCTGCACCGCAGCGGTTGAGAATGAAGCGTACGATATTGAGCATATGGGTGGCGGCAACGCCATCGGCGATCTCCAGCTCACTCAACTCCATCCGTTGTGGTGTTTCGTGCAACTCCAGCTGGTGAAACCACTGCTCCAGCCTTGATGCATCCTCACCCTTTAGCTCGCCGCTAAGGGTCAGCACCCCGGCCTCTTTGTGTGCAGTGATGGCGAGATCGATAAGCCGCTCCATCGCTAACCCGGGATGCGCTGCCACAGTGACTTAATGATGCGGTCTACCTCCGGATGGTGTTGTAACGCGGCGGCATGTTTGAGGTGGCCGCGGGCGCTCTCACCATCCTCCTCCTGAATCGCTATTTCAGCCAGCAGACAGTGGAGCAGGCTGCGATCATTCTGTGACTTCAGCTCGCCATTAATGGCGACCAGCAGGTGTACCTTGGCTGCGGCGTAGCGGCCATCGGCCGCCTCTTTGACCCCTTTGAGCCAGTAGTAGTAGGCGTTACTCTGCGGGCTGAGCCACTGCGGCCAACGCACCTGCTGCAGGGCGTAGTTGACCAGCCCCATCTGATTACTGCGAAAGGCGTTAAAGCCGTACCAGACACTGGCGTTGCGAATGGCATCGACAAACAGTAGTGCGGCGATAATCAGAAAGGGGATCCCCAGTGGTGAGAGTTTTGCAGTGATATAGAGGCAACAGAGCAGACTGATGGCACTTACGAGGAGACGCACATCCGGGCTGTACTGATGGACAAAATATTGCAGTTTGTTGATCACCTCTTCCCCGCTTCTCTCTGATCTCTTTTTGTAATCTGCACGATACCGCAAAACAAAAGGGGCCGTAAGGCCCCTTTAGATGATGCCAGGTCTGGCTGCCGGTTACTCGGCGGCCTCGGCGGCAACCGCCTTCATGCTGAGGCGGATACGACCCTGCTTGTCGATCTCCAGCACCTTGACCTTGACCATGTCGCCCTCGGCGAGGTGATCACTCACCTTCTCGACGCGCTCGTCAGAGATCTGGGAGATGTGCACCAGACCATCCTTACCGGGCAGAACGTTGACGAAGGCACCGAAGTCCATCAGCTTGTTGACGCGACCTTCGTAGATCTTGCCTACCTCGACATCGGCGGTGAGCTGCTCAATGCGACGCTGTGCCTCTTTACCGGCGGCACTATCGACCGAGGAGACCTTGACGGTACCATCGTCACTGATGTCGATACCGGCGCCGGTCTCTTCAGTGAGGGCGCGGATGGTGGCGCCACCCTTACCGATAACGTCACGGATCTTGTCAGGGTTGATCTTGAAGGTAATGAAGTGCGGCGCGAAATCGGAAACCTGCTCACGCGGCTTGTTGATCGCCTTGTTCATCTCGCCAAGGATGTGCAGACGACCCTCTTTGGCCTGATCCAGCGCCACCTCCATGATCTCACGGGTGATGCCATCAATCTTGATATCCATCTGCAGGGCGGTGATACCGAAATCGGTACCGGCCACCTTGAAGTCCATATCGCCAAGGTGATCCTCATCACCGAGGATATCGGTGAGGACCGCGAACTTGTCGGACTCTTTAATCAGTCCCATCGCCACACCGGCTACCGGCGCCTTGATCGGCACACCGGCGTCCATCATTGAGAGGGAGCTGCCGCAGACCGAGGCCATCGAACTGGAGCCGTTGGACTCAGTGATCTCGGAGACCACGCGCAGGGTGTAGGGGTAGTCATCCCC
>Ga0224501_10000487_pt1 | contig 31609 bp, 28 predicted proteins | sample SF_Oct11_sed_USG_4_FD_169105 | JGI IMG/M metagenome (GOLD analysis project Ga0224501, IMG submission 169105) | Sediment microbial communities from San Francisco Bay, California, United States - SF_Oct11_sed_USGS_8_1 | ecosystem: Environmental > Aquatic > Marine > Sediment | place: USA... | reverse complement strand
GCTGAAAAAAGCGGCTTGTGGTTTCGAGTACGCACAATTGGACAACAGACACACGCTAGCAGACCTGACAAGGGCTTAAACGCCCACCGCATAGGAATGGAATACACCCTAACTTTAGACAAAATGCTCCACGAGAAATATGCGCTTAAGGACGAATATTTTGATCCCCCTCAAAGCACCTTCGAACCTACAAAGAAGGATAAAAATGTCGATGCCATCAACATAATCCCAGGAGAAGACATCGTTTACTTTGACTGCCGAATACTGCCAAGCTATAACCTAGAAAAAATATCAAAGGATATTCTCAAGCTTACAGAAGAGATTGAAAAGAAGAGTGGAGCAAAAATAAGAATTGAAGGACTACGAAAAAGTGTGGCTCCGAGACCCACCGATGCTAACTCGAAAGTAGTTGTCCTATTAGAGGAAGCAATTAGAAAAAGCAGAGGGATACAGCCGAAAGTCGGAGGAATTGGTGGGGGAACATGTGCCCGCTTCTTCCGACAAACAGAGATTGCAGCGGTTGTTTGGAGTACAATCGACGAAACAGCTCATCAACCAAATGAGTATGCGAAAATAGAAAACCTAGTGAACGATGTGAAGGTGTTTGCGTCCCTAGCAATTTCTTGAAGTGGAGTCCGCACATGGGTAATTCTTTACGTATTCAGAGAGTTATGCGTGAGCAAGGGTTATATCTCAAAGTGATCAAACACCTCTTTGGGGGGAATGACGCTTAATGTTTGAGAAGATTTTAGTCCCATTAGACGGTTCTGACCATTCAGTCCGAGCGTTGACAGTCGCAGTTCAAATAGCGAAAAAGTTTGATGGAGACATCATCTTGATTCATGTGTATTCAAACGTGTGGCCCATTGTTATGCCGCATGCAACGATTATGCCGGAAGCAACTGGGATAATTCCTAAATTGATTGAAGCGGCTCGCGAGGCTGGTGCTACCATTTTGGCAGATGGTGAAAAGAAAGTTAAAGCGGAAGGCGTCCATGTTGAAACGTTCTTGAGGGAAGGGCATACTGTTGAGGAGATACTGAAGACGGCGGAAGAAGGCAAATTCGACCTAATTGTTGTGGGCGCTAGAGGGCTAAGTATGATAAAGGAGATACTCTTGGGAAGCGTAAGTGACGGAGTAATGAGACACGCACGTTGTCCAGTTTTAGTGGTGAAGTAGAGCGATATTTGATATCTCAATACATATACTGAACCTCGTCCAAAATTCTCCACTTTTGGAACTATGAAATCAGGAATACACTCGTGTCTTATTGAGTTTTATTTCAGAAAACTTAATTACTCTTCAACATAATCAATTGTCCCTTGATAAGGTGAACGCCTTGGAATGGCATTAAGCTTAGCAGTAAATACGACCACCTTTTTCCAGCGATTAGTCTTTAAAGAACTCTATACACTAGAAAATCAATAATTTATGGAGGCTGCTAACACCCCTTGTCAACAACTAATGAGAAGAAACCCATTATCGATCCCTTCGGAACCACGATAATTGAAGATTATAACCATTTATATGAAGAGTTTGGGATTCAACCCTTTAGGCCATTGTTAAATCAAGTGCCAAACCCAAGCATGTACATGAGACGTAACGTCGTTTTTGGTCACAGAGATCTTCAATGCGTCTTGGAGGCGATGAAAAATCATAAGGATTTCGCGGTGATGAGCGGAATCAAACCCACAGGGGAATTTCACCTTGGGACCTTGATGACTGCTCGTGAAGTTATTTATTTTCAAAATCAAGGGGCCACAGCTTTCTACTGTATTGCAGATGTGGAAGCTTATGAAGACAACAAAATTTCCTTTGAGAGAAGTCAAAAATTCGCCGTAGGAAACGTTGCCGATCTGCTTGCTCTGGGATTCAACCCGAAAACAGGCTACATTTATCAGCAATCTAAAGAAAGGCGAGTTCAAGATTTAGCGATAATCTTTGGTAGAGGAGCAACCTTGGCCACCATGAAAGCAATCTATGGAGAACGCCACATAGGGCTCTACTTGTCGGCGCTCATCCAAGCTGGAGATATCTTGATGCCCCAACTGAAGGATTTTGACGGCCCCAAACCAACAGTAGTCCCTGTTGGAGTAGATCAAGACCCTCATCTACGACTCACCAGAGACCTTGCAGCAAAGTTTCGCCGAAAATACAACTTCATCCTTCCATCATCCACAGTTCACAAAATCATGAAGGGACTAGACGGGTCACCGAAAATGAGCAAACGTAACCCCACAAGCTATTTCACCTTGCATGAGACCCCCGAAGCAATCGCGAAAAAGATTTCGAACGCATTCACAGGCGGAAGAGACACCGTTGAGGAACAGCGGAACTTTGGTGGAAACCCTGAGAAATGCCCAGTATATGAACTAGACATGTATCAATTCGTAGAAGACGATGACAAAGTCATTCAGACTTACCACGACTGTAAAAGTGGAAAACTTCTATGTGGAGAACACAAAAATCAAACAACTGAAACTGTCTTGAAATTCGTCAAGAACCATCGACGAGAACGACGAAAATTCCTTGACAAAGCAAGAGAAATATTACAGAACTCTCAGACGTAGATATCATTAAAATTCGGAACCGGCAATACAAGTCAAGCCTACTGTTCTAATCTCTAGAATTAAATAGTCCCATCCGAGTTATTGATGTGTGTACGCATAAACTTTATTTCCTTCAAACCGATTACTTCTGTGGAGGAGAGGAGGAAGGCTGAAAAGAGCGATTTTAGGATTAATCTTCACAGTATTTTTGATGAATACAATAGTCTTCACCTTCAAAGTTCAACGAGCTGATACAGCAGTTACTACTATTATCGTTCCAGATGATTATCCAACAATCCAGGAAGCAGTAGATGCGGCAAGCCCAGGAGACACGATCTTTATTAAATCTGGATTGTACGTCGAGAACATAACAGCTGGCAAATCGCTGACGTTTATGGGAGAAGATCGAGATGAAGTAATAGTCACTACTAACGAAACCTTGGATCCATTTATCTTCGATATATCATCTGAAAAATACACATTTTCTGGAATCACCTTCTTAGGCCATTCGTTTGAAACTGCGGGAATACATGGGGGTTACAACACTATAGTGAACTGCAAATTCCTGTTTCACTTCTCTGGAATATATGGAGGCTGCGACAATGTCAGTAACAATGTATTCGTGGATAACGCTCGTGGAATGACTTTAGGTGGCACTAACCCAGTTGTCACCAACAATGAATTCATGTCTAATGGTGCTGGAATCATGATCGCTTACACTGAAAATGCAACAATACAGGAGAACGTATTCCACAAAAACTACTGTGGCATAGCGTGGTTCTTTTTCTCCCTTGGAGAAAACAACACAGTGTCTAACAACATCTTCACATTCAATGACGAAGGGATGGACTTCGACGATGCAGATGATGTGGGTGTTATCACATACCACAATGACTTCCTTAATAACACCGTACAGGTGGAGAACTTGATTTTCTCTACTGAGTGTACTTGGGATGATGGTTATCCAAGTGGTGGAAACTACTGGAGTGATTATAATGGATCGGATTTCCTCAGTGGTCCATATCAAAATGTGACGGGCAGTGATGAATTGGGTGATGTACCCTATGTAGTTATAGGGTGGCCTGAGTGGCCTGAGCTGAATTTCACAGATAATTATCCGCTGATGAGTCCCTACCAGTACATACCAGGAGATGTCAACAGAGACAGACGGGTTAGAATTGACGATATACTAACGATTGCATTGGCTTTTGGAAGTAATCTTGGAGACCCGGCATTCAGACCCCTCATGGACATCACTGGCGACGGAAAAATCAGAATAGACGATATACTAGCGGCAGCAACGAATTTCGGATTAGGTGGGTGAGCCGCCCACACAATACAGAAATAGGTCTTCTGAATAATGGTAATGTGAAGGAGGCAAGTTTGAGAAATGAGTAAAAGCGTGGAGGCTGATGCAGCGAGGAAGGGTGCGGAATATTCGGGTTCGCCTGCGCCATTCGCGGCGTTCTTAGTGCTATTTCTAGTGTTTCTGGCGCTGACTATTCTTACGTTTCCGTATCAAGGAGTGACGCCACAAGAATATATGTTGCCTATTTTGTTCGGCATTGTCGCATTCACTTCTGTAGCGTTTTTGCCAGCTACTGTGGCAATTAACAAGGAGTGGGAGGAAGCAATCATCTTACGTTTCGGGAAGTTTCAGAGGCTTGTGGGTCCTGGGTTCTTCTTCAAATGGCCACTGGCGGAAAGCTTCCTGAAGCAGGATAAGCGAATTATTACTTTGGATGTTGCGCGACAAGAGGTCATGACCAAGGATAACATCAGCGTGAGTATCGACGCAGTGGTATTCATGAAAGTGCTGAATACGAGGGATAGCCTTGTTAACATTCAGAATCTGTGGAACAGCGTGATGAAGTACGCACAGACAACGATGCGGGATGTAGTGGGCAATGTTGAGCTAGATGGACTGTTGGCGCGGCGAGATGAAATTGCAAATGAAATCGAGAAGATCGTGGAGAGGGAGACATTGGATTGGGGGGTGGATATTATTTCGGTGAATTTGCAGAACGTAGAATTGCCAGAGGATATGAAACGAGTGATTGCACGGCAGGCTGAGGCTGAGCGGGAGAAGCGAGCAGTAATTATCAAAAGTGAGGGTGAGTTCACTGCAGCCGGAAACTTGGAGAAGGCGGTGAAGAAGATGAGTAATCGAGCAATGTACTTGCGTACATTGTCAAGTTTGGAAGACATCAGTTATGACCAGAGCAACACGATCGTGTTTGCCATTCCAATGGATATGATAAAAGGAGAGATAATGGGATTGACAGCGTTTGCCAACGCTAGCCAGACGAGGAAGACGGTCCAGCCAAAGAAAGAGAAGAGCAAATAGTGGCCAAATCAGCAGATGAAGACAACTTCATAAAATATAAATAACCTTCCTTCGCATCTCTCTGTTGGTGAAGGGATGCCCTACCAATTTCAATAGCTTGTCCTCTATCTTTTCCTCAGTTCAGACCAGAACATCTGCCTTCAAAAATTCTAAAGGAATTTTATAACGACCATAAACTACATTATCAACAAATGAAAGAAGAGCACACCCAGAACGTATTCCAGAGAGGAACATGATGATCGAGCTTCGAGGAAATGAACAGAAAACTCTGCTCGCTTTACAAAAGCTTGAGGGAAAGGGGCAGGTAGATCAGATCGTTGAAATCAGTGGTTTAGCTCATGCTGCAGCTATGCGTGCGGCGTTGGCGCTCTCAACAAAGAACCTGATTCAAATCAACGAGCAAACACAGACTATTGTCATCCTCAATGATGAGGGAAAATATCACGCACAGAATGGTCTTCCAGAACGTAGACTTATTCACGCTTTAATTAAGTTGGGTGGCAAAGCTTCAGTTAAGGAGACTGTCAAAAAAGCTGCCTTAGAGGAGAAGTTTTGTACAATAGCCTTGGGATGGTTACATCGCAAAGGCTGGGCAACTTTAGAAGAGAAAGAACACTTGCTTACGACCCACAGAGAACCATCAGTAGGAATCGATGAAAAGCTCCTCGATCTTCTACGTGAGAAGGGCCCACAAGTTCGTGAATCTTTAAACAAAGACCTGCAGAAAGCCATCATTGTCTTAAAAAGTAGGAAACTTGTAGAAACTGATGAAAAAACTCTTAGAGAATTGGAATTAACTAAAGCAGGCTGGGAACTCGTGGAACAGGGAATAGAAATAGTTGAAGAGGTTAGTCAGCTAACTCCAGACCTTGTTCACACTCGGAAGTGGCAGAAGGTAAAACTTAGGAAATTCGATGTAACTGCACCAGGCCCAGCAGTATACCCGGGAAAAATCCATCCATTGCAACAAATAATCCAAAGAATTCGAGAAATCTTTCTAGAGATGGGTTTCACCGAAATCCGTGGTTCAATCGTTCAGACCGCCTTCTGGAATTTTGACGCACTATTCCAACCTCAGGATCATCCAGCAAGGGAGATGATGGATACTTTCTACCTGTCTAACCCAAAGACCGGCAAACTTCCTGAAAGAAGGATTGTTGACAGGGTGGCTAAGACGCATATGGATGGCTGGAAGACGGGGTCTCGCGGGTGGCAGTATTCATGGAGTCGTGACGAAGCGAAGAAACTCATCATACGCACGCACACTACGGCGGTCACGATTCATTATCTGGCTGAGCATCAGGAGCCACCGGCAAAGGTGTTCTCGGTGGATCGGATATATCGCAATGAAAAGTTGGATTATCAGCACTTGGCAGAGCTTCATCAAATTGAGGGAGTAATAATGGATAAAGGTGTAACTTTGCGGGATTTGATTGGGACTTTGAGGGAGTTTTACTTCAGACTTGGATTGAAGAAGGTGCAGTTTTGGCCCAGTTACTTTCCTTATACAGAGCCTTCGGCGCAGTCTACTGTTTACGTTCCTAAATTGAAGACTTGGATGGAACTTTGTGGAATGGGTATGTTTAGACCTGAGGTTTTGGAGCCGTTCGGTATAAAATATCCAGTGTTGGCATGGGGAGGAGGACTGGAACGATTAGCAATGGTGATGCTTGATGTTGATGACATCAGATTCCTGTATAAAAATGACTTGGGTTGGATAAGGAGGACTCCGGTGTGCCAGCAATAACCCTGAATAGAGATCGATTCTGTTCTTTTCTTGATCGAAGCCTTTCGGTTGAGGAGATGGCTAAGTGGCTTCCATGGCTTGGTCTTGACTTACAGAATGTTGGACCTGATTATGTGAAGGTTGAGTTCAACCCAAATCGTGTTGACTTCTGCAGTTATGCAGGGATTGCGAGAGCATTTAAGGGGCTTATGGGATGGGAAACTGGACTACCAGAATATAATGTGAAAAAGGGAAACATTACGTTAAACATAGATTCGACGGTTGGTGAAGTTAGGCCTTTTATGTTGGCTGCTGTCGTACGTGAGATAAACTTGGACAGTGAGGTTGTACGAGAGCTTATGGAGATGCAGGAGGACCTTCATTGGGGGGTAGGTAGAGATAGAAAGAAGGCTTCCATTGGGGTACATAACTTGAACAGTGTGGAGCCCCCGTTTACTTACACAACAGGTGAGCCTGATGGTGTTCGGTTTATTCCACTCGATAAGATGGAGGAGATGAGTCTTCAAGAGATTCTGGAGAAGCATGAGAAAGGTGTTGCATACAGTCATCTTGTGGATTGGGCTTCAAGGTATCCATTACTCGTTGATAGAAAGGGAGAGGTGCTTTCTATGCCTCCGATTATAAATGGGGAGTTGACTCGAGTTGATGATTACACGAAAGATTTGTTCTTAGATGTGACTGGAACTGACTTAAACGCAGTTGTTAGAAGCCTGAATGTTCTCGTGACAGCGTTAGCGGATATGGGTGGCACTGTTGAAACTGTAGAAGTCAAGCATCCAGATGGTACTGTTGCTTCTCCCGACTTGACGCCTGAAAAAATGAAGTTGAGGGTCGGTTATGCAAATGAATTGTTGGGACTTAGACTCCCAGATGCTAGGGTTGTCGAGTGCCTTAGAAAATGCAGATTAGATGCGGAAAGAGTGAACAAAGGTGTTCTAGAGGTTTCCATTTCAGCTTATCGAATTGATGTGTTGCATGAAGTGGATTTGGTTGAGGAAGTTGCCATCGGCTACGGCTATTACAGGTTGAAGCCTACTAGGCCTACCACCGTAACAACTGGCCAGCAACACGAAATGAATGAACTGGCAAATTATGTTCGGCAAATTATGATTGGACTTGGTTTTACGGAGGCGATGAATTTTATTCTCACCAACGAAGACACCCAATTTGAGAGAATGAGAATGGAGATTGGTAGGGTGGTGAGGCTTGCGAATCCAGTCTCGACGGAATATTCGATAATCAGAGTGAACTTGCTGCCTGGTTTGTTGGAGAACCTTTCCGGCAACAGACATGAGAGTTATCCTCAACGAGTCTTTGAGGTTTCAGATGTAGTTGTGGTTGATGAGAAAGCTGAGACTCGTAGTGAAAGACGGCTTCACGTGGCAGGGGTTTCGTCTCATCCCACAGCCAATTACACTGAGATAAGATCTTTTGTAGAGGCGTTGCTCACCAACCTTGGCATCACGGATTACAAGATAAAGGGAGTTGACCATCCAAGTTTCCTAGAAGGGAGAGTGGCAACCCTCACCATTAAACGTAAAGGAAGAGGTCTCTTGGGAGAAATTCACCCACAAGTTCTCAACAACTTCGAGCTGGAAAACCCTGTCAGCGCTTTCGAAATTAGTCTGGAAGAAATCAAGTAATAAAGAAGAAACCAAGCAACTAGATTGAGAATGTTCGAAAAGAATGTTGGATTAGAGCCTTTTTTCGTATACTAGGTATTTTTTTGCAACTGTGAACCCGATGTCTTCATAAAGTTTTATGGCCTTTGTGGGATTAAGATCGTCCACGTCCAACATGGCTTTGGTCATGCCCTTGGCTTTGAGCGTCTCTAAGCCATGCAACATCAGTCTAGTCCCAATGCCTTTTTTCCTATAGAGTTTTAGCACTCCAATTGTAAGGATGAAACCGCACTTGACATTTTTCTCAATGTTATATTTTTCATCTATGCCTACCCCAATGAAGCCGACACTTTTCTCGTTCAGCATGGCGAAAAAAAATTCTTGCTCTGCAAACTTTGAACGATCGTACAGGGAATGACGAGTTTCTTCAAATGTACTCGGGCGAAAATTGAAGTGTTCTTTAAAACATTCGTTGCTGAGCCAGTTGAGTGTCTTTATGTCTTCTTCCACGTTTTTTTGAAGCAATCTAATAGTTACCTGTGTATTCTCCCCAATGTTAGATGGGACATTCGTCAAGTCCATCTCCATATCACTTTCACGACGGACAGGTCTGAAGTCCAGTTTTTCCAAAAGTAGTATACGATCGCTTCTCTTGTGATCAGCCCATGCTTGTACCAAGCCCATTCCGCGTTTTCCAAGTTCGTTCATAGCCAATTCCACAAGTTCCTCCTCAACTCCACGGCCACGAAACTCTGGAATAACACCAAACGTGTAAATGAACCCCTTCTTCTCTTTTCTCAACTTGTCAACATGCGCATGTACTATGCCAACTGGCTTTCCATCCAGCTCAGCGATAAATCGTCCTTCAAAGTCAAAATTCGGACGTTTCTCGTCTAGAAGCATCTCCTCCACGGTAATGGCCCTCCACCAGCCTTCATATTCCTTATAAGCTGCGTTCAATACCTCAACCCAAACTGGCTCATCTGCACCCTTGACGAATCGCCGAATATTCAGCACAGTCTTTTACCTCAATTCTTTCACATCAACCACACTTTGTGAAACTTAAACATTATGTGCATGCAAGTGAGAAGTGAAAAAAGCAAACAACATGCGCATGTGAGAACCGAAAACTTATCTAAACGCAAATCACCATTCAATATCAGCGATGATACGAGCAATACTAGAATCCCACCGAAACCGTAAGAGCAGGCTCATGCAGACGGACTCAACAGAGGACAGATGATTACTTTCATCTACCAGTGACGAAGGGTTAACCCAGGCATGGGACACGGTGGGCGCGGGCGCCACAAACAAAACACCCATGTTAGAGAGAGCTTAACCAAGAGGAACGAACTGTTCTACTATGAGGTTAAGGGTTAGGAACATGGGACACACAACGCCCGCGACAAGAACTTTTAAGTCCCACACCACCAAAAAAAAGAAGACATTAGGAAGCAACGAAGTTGGACATCGAGACAAAAATTGAACTAATAAGCAGACGGCCCACAGAAGAAGTTCTAACCATCAAAGATTTGAGACAACTATTAGAAACCAACGAACACCCCATCGCCTACAATGGCTGGGAACCATCAGGCCTCGTCCACCTCGGCACTGGCCTAATCTGCGCCTACAAAATGAAAGACCTGACAGAAGCAGGAATCCACTTCAAGGCATACCTCTCGACATGGCACGCATGGATAAACAACAAACTAGGCGGCAACCTAGAACTTATAAAAAAATCTGCAGACCACTTTAAGCACTCTTGGATAGCCCTAGGCGTTCCAGAGAACAAAGTTGAATTCATCTACTCAGACCAACTTTATGATGATTTAGATTATTGGGCGAAAACAATCTCTGTTGCAAAAAATCTAACGATAGCGAGAACGAGAAGAACCTTAGAGATTGCAGGGAGAAAGGAAACAGAGGCGAAACACGTCTCAGAATTCATGTATACCCCAATGCAGATCGCAGACATATTTCAACTAGAAGTTAAAATTTGCCAATTAGGCATAGATCAGAGAAAAGCAAATGTCGTAGCTAGAGAAATCGGAGAGAAATTGGGATACTGGAAACCAGTATGCGTCCATCATCATCTACTTCAAGGCTTAGAAAAACCAGCCATCTGGCCAATCCCTGAAGGTAAAGAGAAAGAAGCCCTAGCTTCAGCCAAAATGTCCAAAAGTAAACCGGAAACGTGTGTTTTCGTCTACGATCCACCAAAAGCTATAAGAAGAAAAATCTCTAACGCCTTCTGCCCAGAGAAAACGGTTGAATTCAATCCAATATTGGACATCTGCAAATACATCATCTTCAGAGAACTAGAGACCTTCGAAATAGAAAGACCCGCTAAATTCGGCCGAAACATCCAATTCAACACCTACCAAGAATTACTGAACACCTACATAAGAGGGGACTTACACCCAATGGACCTGAAAAATGCAGTCGCAGAAGCACTAATAAAAATCTTAGAACCCGTTAGAGACTATTTTGAAAGAAGCAAAGAAGCAAAACGATGCCTAGAAACCATAAAAAACGCTGAAATCACCAGGTAAAATAACTTGTCAACTCACCTAGAAGAAAAATTGGAGAAAATTCTGGAGATTTTCGATCAACTGGCAAAGGAATCAGCAAAAGGCACTCCAATTGTCGTTGAAGGCATCAATGATGTTAGCGCTTTACGTCAATTATCTATCTCAGGAAAAATCATACCAGTAAAAGCTTCAGGAAAAAACTTCATTGACATGATAGATGAATTAGTGAACACTGAAAAGAGAGAAATCATTGTTTTGATGGACTTCGATAGACATGGCAGAGAGCTAGCTAAACGAATGACACAGCATTTACAAGAATTGAAGATAAAACCCAACATGTATTTCTGGAATAGATTTCTGAAACTTGTAGGACGAAATGTCAAGGACATTGAAGGTTTAGCCAGTTATTTGGAGACTTTGAAGAAAGAAATAAGGTAAGAAGTGAAATCCAGCTATTCACCATTGCTTTCACAACAGTTTCTATTTTACGGATGACGCCTCATTTGTGGTTTATCAATATAGAAAAGAGCATAGTAAAGTATAACTAGACGCAAACTAATTTATGGCTAGTCAACACTATAATTAAGATAGTGAGGTTAAATCTTGACTGAGGTGAATATTAATGGGTTCATCACAAACACTTACTGTAAAGTATGTTATTCGTGCTTCCTTCGAGATCGAAGGAGTGGTTGAGAAACCAGATGTAATCGGAGCAGTGTTCGGACAAACAGAAGGATTGTTTGGACCCGAGCTGGACCTCCGAGAACTCCAAAAATCAGGAAGAATCGGACGAATAGAAATTAACCTAAAATCAGAAAAAGACAAAACAACAGGCAGCATAGTCATTCCAACAAGCCTCGACAGAGTCTCCACAGCAATCATTGCAGCAAGCCTCGAAAGCATAAACAGAGTGGGGCCATGCTCAGCCACCGTCACCGCAGAAAAAGTTGAAGACATACGCGACGCTAGGCGAAAAACAATCATAGAAAGGGCAAAGGAGATTCTCCAAGCATGGACCATTGAAGCCATGCCTGGAACAGAAGAGATTTTCAGAGAAGTGTCAGAAATATTGAGGGTGGCCAGAGTTGAGAAGTACGGACCAGAAGAACTAACTGCAGGACCAGACATCGAAAACGCAAAGGACATAATCATCGTTGAGGGCAGAGCAGACGTGATAAACCTGCTAAGAAATGGAATACAAAACGTCATAGCGGTAGAAGGTGCCAAAATCCCTGAAACCATAATAAGATTGTCCCGTGAAAAGGAGACAACAGCGCTTCTTGACGGAGACCGAGGAGGCGACCTCATACTCAAGGAACTAATGCAAGTAGCTAACGTCAAGTATATTGCTAGAGCTCCACGACGCAAAGAAGTTGAAGATCTAACACCCAAGGAGATCGAGAAAGCCCTTCAGAAAAAAGTTTCTCTCAAACGACATAAACCTAAAAAGGAACGAAGAAAAGTCCTTGTTCCCAAACAAATTGTTGAAGTCGCAAAGGAGTTGGACGGAACCTTAGAAGCTATATTACTTAGTGAAAAAATGGGACAGATAGAGCGACTACCTGTGAGTAAACTTGCTGAAAAACTTCAACAAGCCAAAGGTGTGGACACCGTTGTTTTCGATGGGATAATAACACAAAGGCTCGTGGACGTCGCAACAGAAAGAAACGTGAAATATCTAGTAGCAGGTCGCATTTCAGATGCGATAAAACAGCCACTAGACATACGTTTGCTGACGTTCTCAGATATTGAAGGTTAGTTTTCTGCAAACTCGAGAAGAGTTTGTGGCGTCCTAGAAGGTATTAATGTATCTCCTCCTATGCTAAACAGTGCTAGGATTCGAGATGCAACAGGCACCAGTTGCTTGGCGATATAATACTCAATGTCTACGTCGTCATAAGCAGCTAGAACATAGGGTTTAGCTCTCTCATGCAAACGCCCTGACCCAGCAACGATGACATAGCCAATCTTGTCGCCTACGGACAGGTCCCATCCTGCTTCCATTAGCCTTTTTGCTGCCTCTATGTGTGGAGCCCTTACTTTATACGCTTTAATCGGTTTGGTCAAGGTCTTCCATATTATCAAGTCTTTATATGGCACTCTTTTCTTTCGCAAGTCTGAGATAGATTGCCTTACAAATTCTGCAGCCTTCAGCGGAGTTTGTTCTTTAAGTATTATTTCCAGCACCTTTTCTTGCGCATTTTTCGCCACTGCTGCCCAATCTCCCCGAACGACCTCCAAACCCACTGTGTCTAGGCGTCCGTCTGGCAAAAGCCCACAGTACCTTTTTTTGGCTTCCGTGAATAAGACGCGGATGTAAATTTGATCAGGTTTTATCTCAAGTCCAAATTTCTCAGTGATAATTTCAGAAAGTCTTTTGATCTTAGTGGGTTCATACTTCACGAAAATGCTGTCAGTGTCGCCATATATGACTTCCAATCCAATCTTCTTTGCTAACTCTATTGTGTTCAAAATGGAGTGGCGACCCCACGCAGCTGCTGCCTCCGCAACAGGTTTCATGTACCAACGTGCACCTATCCAGCCGGTATAACCGTAAAGGGCGTTAGTGATCACCTTTACGGCTGTCTGACCGGCATCTAATGCAAGATATTCAGCACTTTTTGGGTCAAGTTTTTTCATTTCCAGTCGCATCCTATCTCTTACACCTATGACGTTTGATAGCATGACTTTGTAGAAGCCAGCGGGTTCTTTGCGGAATCTGTGTTTCACTTCTGGGGCAATATTTACCCCACACGCTGGTTCGGGCTCTGATGAGGAAACGTAGGTGTCAGGTGAAAGATTCTCAGTTATCATGATGTTAGGATACATAGCCTTAAAGTCTAGGATAGTGACGTTTTCGTGAACACCCGGTTTCGGTTTCAAAACGACACCGCCTACGTAGGAAATGTAAGGGCGTTCCCTCCTTTTGGGTATGAGTTCACCAATTCTGTATGCCTCTTTAATTAGATACCATTCAACTCTGAAGCCAACTGCTACAGTCCCCACATGATCTAAAGGTAAACTCACAAGACTGGATAGCTGCACGGCGAAATCTAACATGGCTTTGGCGATTCCTATTATCGACTGAGTGTTTTCTCGGGAAAACTTCAACAAAATAGAACGTTTCTCTGGATTCTCCCAGTAGCTGGAAAAGTCAATGTCTTCGATTAAAGTGTGTTTTTCAATTTTCATGACGCCGAAAAAGTCTGCTACGTTTTCTAGAGTCTTTATCTTCACTTCTGGCAGTTCATCTGCAAAACCGAAGAAGTCTATGTTTGCTCGTCCAGTAACGGATACGTGACCATAAACACTTCTGTGTGGTTCCGTATTCGCCCTAGTAACAGATAATTTGATGCCCAATTTTTTAGAGCGAGATAGTAGATAGGGCCAGTCTTGCCGATTGGTGTCATAACCAGCAAGGATGTCGGGATCGAAATTACGAACATATTTTACAAACGATTCAATCACAGCTTTATCATCAGAACCTTTCGCCACAAACTGTTTCTCATCTCCAACATTTGTACACACTGAAATAATGATAACTGGATTTTTTTCCGGCCTTGGTGCACCTTGACGACTGTATGAAATTGTTGAAAAAGCTAAGATCCTTAATTCGGGAATTTCATTTTTTTCAATCGTTCTTGGAAATGTGCTAGCAACATACAGCTTGTCAACTTGCACTCCAAAGTTGTTTTCTATCTCCTCGACTTCTATTTCATGCCAGCTGCACGGAATCACATTATTGTCTATAAGATAACGCATAGAATAGCGAATGTCGTCTTCGAGACGGTTTTTTATGCCGTTAATTTTTTCAAGAGAACGCGCATGTTTGGATATAACAGTTGGGTCTTGGCAAACAACTTTGATCGCAGTCACGGATTTTCCAAAAAATCTTCGATTCACAAGTTCGAATTTCTTAATTAATGGATAATCTGCCTTAAGTGATTCAAGTGTTTCTATTATTGGTTGTGGGTTTTCCTTCTGTTTTACAACCAAGTAGAAGTAGGGAAGAAAATTCCGGTCGATAATAAGGATTCGTTTGTCGTCGTCATCAATGCCCCAGATCCATACCTCTGGTTTATGATCTTTCACCTCATAATTGACATCTAAAAGCCAGAACACCGTCTTCATAGATTACAGCCCCCTACCATAATTCTCCACATAGTTCTCCTGAATTCTCATATAAGGCGATTCTCTCATTAATTGAAGATAGAGCGGTAACAAAGATAAGCTAGAAATACAATAACCTTTTCAAACATGGTTTTTCACCTACACAAAACTTGATTGGTGAACACCTCTTTGAAAATCTTGAAAATGAAACTCAATAAAGGCATCGTAAAGGTTTTGCCTGAGAGCCTCGATGATATTTGGCATCTTTACAACATAATTCTTAGAAATGATGAGGTGCATGGAAGAACCACTCGAGAAGTGAAAGTGGAAGACCGATATGCTCGTCCACAAAGGGGGAAGAGAGTTTCAGTTCTTCTTGGCGTGAAAGTTGAAAAAGTTCTGTGGGATAGAAGTCTGAACAGATTGAGGGTACACGGGATTGTTTGCAGAGCTCCAGAGGATCTCAATGTAAAGGGCTCACATCACACCATAAACGTCATTCTAAATAACCCTATAACTATTGTAAAATCCAAGTGGCTGAGACATGAGATCGATAGGGTAAAGAGAGCCAGCAAAACAGCAACTGCCCCCATCATTGTTGCGTCTATAGATGACGAAGGATACTCTGTGGCGGTTTTAAGACAATATGGAATAGACGTTAAAGTCGAAACAAAAACAAAACTTCCAGGTAAATTTGAACCGGAAAAAAGAGTTCAAGCCACACGTGAATTCTTTAAAGACGCATTAAAAGTCTTAAGACGAGTATGGATGAGACTTCGAAGCCCAATTGTCATCATCGGTCTTGGATTCACCAAGGGGCATTTTGCCAGATTCGTAAGAGACCACGATTCAGAAATTGCGGCGGCGATCATTGATATAAAGGGTGTGAATAGCGTTGGAGTTGCTGGAATAGATGAAGCCTTGCGTTCAGGGATTTTCACTAAAGCCATACAACAGGTGCGCATAGCCGAGGAGGCAAAAGTCATGGAAGAGGTACTTCTACGGCTGGGGAAGGGAAGTATGGATGCTACCTACGGATTCGACGAAGTGAAAAACGCAAGCACGATGGGAGCAGTGGACGAACTACTCATCGCGGATGTAACTCTAAGGGAAGCCTCTAATGACAAGAGAATTCTCTTAGAGAAACTTATAAGAGATGTCGAAGAAAAAAGAGGCAAAATTATGGTTTTGAGCGTGGAGCATGAGGCAGGAGCAAAACTGCTTTCATTAGGCGGTATTGCCGCCCTTCTCCGTTTTCCAATCGCGCAGTCACCTTCCGTAAAGTTTTAGGCGTCTACGAACCGCGGGATTCTGATCCACGAGTTTTTTCAGAACCATTTCGAAAGTCTCCTCTGGCGAAAGTTCTCTCTCTATGAAGACTCCAGTTCGGCCAATTTCATCACGACGCAAGAGGGCATGGACACGATCAAGCACAGTTTCTACGGAAATACCTAAAACTCCTGCTATGTTTTCTTCCTGTCCCACGATTGTGCTTTCAATATGCCCTTTCTTGGTTGGTTCAATCAGCATCAGCCGCTTGTCAACGCCTAAAACACGCGTACCTTTTTTAAGCATGGGAAAGGAGGCTTCACCTCCAAATTTGTAGAAATCTCTTTCTATGGGACGAAGTTTTAGGAGAGGAAAGGAGACGCACTCTTGGTTGTCTATTTCCAGATACCCTTTGACAGCAAAGTGAGGTGTAGCTTGCACTACGAGTCGCCTATTAACGGAAACTCCAGCTCGTTCAAGGGACGTTTCTATAGTGAATGAGGAGGGAGGATCTGGCACAAAAATGTCAATGTCGCTCTTCTGTGATACATCACCGCGCACAATGCTTCCATGAACAATGGAGTAGAGATGAAATTGATTTAGAGATTCCATTATTTTCATTGCTTTGACCCTTAATTCTTTCAGTAGGTCCCAGTGTTTTTCACTGTAAATGACTTCTATACGTTCAGCACGTTTCAGTGGTTTCCTAGCCACCATTCTTACTTCCTAACCTAAGGTTATCCTCAAGCCAATTTAGATAAGACGGCGAACTCATATGTATTGGGAGCGCGAAAATTTCTGGAACTTCATAACCATGAATTGCCTTCACCCTTTTCGTAAGTTTATCGAAAAGCTCGCTATTTGACTTCATAAGGACTAGAAATTCGGCCACTTTTTCGATTTTGTCTTTCCACCAGAAGATAAATGAGACAGGACCAATGATTTTAGCACAGAGAATCAATCTCTCTGCCAATAGACATCGAACGACTTTTGTTACTTCGGTTTTACTTGAAGGGGTCACAAAAACAACAAGGTGATGCGCCATGCTTATTCCCGCAAGACTATACCGAAGTGTTATTTAGTTAGTTTCCGTTTAGAACTCGGCAAGGAAAAGAAATATGATCCCAGAGTTGTGGTTTCTACTCATTCTCATCATCTTTTGGATTGTTATCTATTTAGCAGGCTATCTCTTCCACTTGGATAAGCATGGATTAGAAGTAAAACCAGCATACTTCATGTATAAATCTGAGAAGTTAACAAGATTTCTGGACAAAGCATCGAAGAGAAGACAGTTTTTCTGGAAAACGTTCTCTAACATAGGCATAGCCTTTGCACTAGGACTAATGATCTTTAGCATCTACTTTTTTGCCAGCAATCTTCTGAAATTCATTTACCCAGTAGAAGTAGGAGGCCCAGTGCCAATTATTCCCATTCTCCCAGTGATCACGATTCGACTATATTGGTTACCGTATTTCTTCGTAGCGATAGCAATAGCGGTTTTGACCCACGAGTTTGCTCACGGCATCATTGCCAGACTTGAGAAGATTCCTGTAAAATCGGCGGGAATTCTCATGGCGCTGGTGTTTTTTGGCGGATTTGTCGAACCAGATGAAAAAGGGTTTGAGAAAGTTCGAACGCTTTCTAAGCTTCGAATGCTTGCAGTGGGCTCCTCCACAAACTTGATTACTGGCTTCCTCGCTTTGCTCTTAATAATGAGCTTATACGCTCCAGCCTCTGGAATTCTAATATACGAAACTATAGATAATGGACCTATTGAAAAAGAAGGACTTCGACAATGGGACCGCATTTATGGCGTAAGCACGGGCATGAACGAAACCATAATATCAACTGCATATGATCTTCAAGAGTTTATGATACAGAATAATGTGACACCTGGAGACGCAGTGACTCTGAAAACTAACAAGGGTGATGTTGAAATCACGACTGAAAACGGTTCACGCGGTCAACCCATTGTTGGCCTCGCATATTACGCTGATTATTATCCAAGTAGAATACCATTAGAGTATTACACATCTATTCATTTGAATCTAACCTTGTTTTGGCTCCACCTAATATCCGTAAGTGTCGCCGTCTTTAACATGTTGCCGCTGTATCCATTCGATGGAGAAAGATTCCTCTACTACTCCTTAAAAAAAATCGTAAGGAAGAGACATCGTGAAGCTCGTGTAATGTTCAATGCCATTTGTTTCGGACTAATCGTAATTAACATCGCAATGAGTTTCATAATATACGGCTTCATAAGAATATAGGGAGAACCGATGGCAAAGTGCACTTCATGCAAGAACAGAGACGCAATTTTCATGCGCCCATACTCTGGGGAAAAACTGTGTGGAAGATGCTTCACGAAATCCATCGAAAGGAAAGTTCAAGCAACCATCTCAAAATATGACATGCTTAAACGAGACGACACGTTGGCAGTAGCGATTTCTGGAGGAAAAGACAGCACAAGTCTCCTCCATATATTGATGAAGATCGAAAAAGATTTTCCTGAAACGACATTGTGTGCAGTCACTGTTGATGAAGGAATAAAGGGGTACCGAGATGAAGCGCTGAGGTTTGCCATAAAAAACTGCCAGAAATTAGGCGTAGAGCACAAGGTAATCTCGTTTAAGGAGATGTTTGGATATAGACTGGATGAACTTGTGGATATGATTCGAAGAAAAGGAGAGAGAGATTTAACTCCTTGTGCTTATTGTGGCGTGTTGAGAAGACGAGTTTTAAACAGTGTTGCACGAAAGGTGCGTGCAAATAAATTGGTCACCGCCCACAATTTGGACGATGAAACGCAAACCATCCTTCTAAACATCATGCATGGAGACGTCACAAGAATTGCCCGAGCCAAACCTGTTTTATCAGTTGCACATCCAGAATTGATACAACGGATAAAGCCATTTTGTGAAGTGCCAGAAAGAGAAATCGCACTTTACGCATACCTAAAGAAAATAGAGTTTCAAGAAAATCCTTGCCCTTATGCCCACACTGCGTTGAGAAATGATGTGAGAAACATGCTCAACAGAATTGAACAAAATCATGCAGGCACAAAATTCACGATCCTCAGATCAATGGAAAGAATTAGACCCGCCTTAGAAGCGATGAATGAGGAAGAAAAATTGCGCAGCTGTAAGCTATGCGGAGAGCCTACCATGGGAGAAGTATGCAGACCCTGTCAGATGCTTCAAAGATTGTATATTTCATAAAGGGCGATGGGTCGCCAAGAGTCGACGCCCAGTTTTCGCAAAGCCTCTTCAATCTCTTTACTCGTACCCGCAACCCCTTAAGCGCTGCACGTCCAAGTTTAGGTTGCTCCCTCCCGGGCCTGGCCAGGTTCGCCTGGTCAACGCAGTTGACAGCCTCCTTACGAAGGCTGCTCTGTGACCGCCAGCCGTAAGGGACGGATATTCATGGTCAGAAGGCTGAGGGACTTAACGATCTTTGGCGCCTCGTCTTGGATTTTGGCCCATCCTGTAGAGGGTTTATGGTTCAGGGGACCCCTAGCCCCCCGCCTGAGACCCACCGCCTAAATTTATTGGGAACTTTCAAGGTATAAAAGTTTGTTACATTGTTTTTCCAGAGCCTACAATAGACTGCCATGGAGTTTTGGAGACGCCCTTTATGGTTAAACGTTCGGTATGATGCTGAGGTTCTCTAGACCTTGTTTATTGTTCGCAGTGTGATCCTCGCATCTCACCTTCGCTTACTCAAATTCCCAATTCATTAGAATTACATTCTGTACTACAGGGTACAGCTGTGTTGGGTGAAGCAAAGGAATTCTTTGTTCAAAATCTCATATTACATGTTTTCCCTTACCCTGATTCCCACAGCCCATAAGTCCATGATGAAAGCGTTAATCACATTTCGATGCTAGTTGTAGAGAATAATCTGTCGATGACATAGTGTAGTTTAGTAATGATAATGATTTAGGGTTCATAAGATTTTTGGGTGACGGTTTGTAGTTGTCTCGTTTGAGTGTAATTGAGCGAGAAAAAGATTCATTATGGTATTCGTCTGCGCATTGATCAGGCACAGTACCTTAGAAGGGTTCCTAATGCTTCCGAGTGGGTTAGAGAGGCGATAGACGAGAAACGTAAAAGGGAAAAAAACAAAAATAAAGACTAACCCCGCCAATAGACAAAAAATTTGTTTCTTCATCATCATTTTTCTTCATCTGTTTTGATCTTGGCAATGGAGAACTTTGGTTGTCAACTACTGAATAAAACGTTAGTTTGACTTCGGTTTTTGGGGGTAGACGTCATTTAGAGTTACGTTTCGCTTTCCTGCAGCATATGGAGGTCAGAAACTCAGTATGAAAAAGAGGTATGAGGCAACACTGGGAAGAAAAAGTATTAGCCAAATGATTTTGTTCCAGGCGAATATTTCCTTACCGTTCATTGGAGCAGTCGGAATCAGGTCGAATGTAGCCTTTGTCATGCACACCATAACACCCAAGCTTCCGAGTTGCTCATATCCAAAGACTAGCAACAGAGCAAAAATTCCCCCTAGAAGTAAACATGCCACCGGTCCAGAGAGCGAGATTAAGCCTATGGATCTTTTTTTCCGTCTAGCACACTGAAATTCAGATCTACCTGCAACACAGAAAGGCGATCTAAAAACAAGAGAAAAAACTAACAGCATGGTGATGCCTATTGGCCAAACGCGGTACTCCGACCATATACCGATCCTCCTTGCAACCAGTTCCGTAGTCAACCAGTAAACCAGCTCAGCAACAACCACAGTGACAAAAACAATCGGAACAACACTCAAAATTTCAGTAGTGGCACCTGCAATCGCATACGAGAAACAAAAGGTCAATGTCACAGATCCTAATACGAAAGCAAGTACTTCCGCAGGTGCTATCATGAGGCGGGAGCATTCTTGCGCCTCGATCTCCTTTTGCGTCTTTGAGGCAAGAATTTCTTCTCCATAAGATTGCAACAAATTTTGAAGGGAATCTGGTAAGGTCGCGGCGATTCTGCTCCAAAAACTACTGCCAGCAGATGCCGCAGGACTTGTCAGTGAAGAAGACATTGCAGCAAGTGTCGAAGTCATGGCAACGGTAGCTATGCCTCCTGCAGCTGCGTCTTGTAGAGATGGAGCCCAAATCTGATCCTTGGTGAAATGGGCGGTCACGTTTTTGTCACTACTCATTGTTACAGTGTTTGGATCTGCGGAATCCAAGAGATCCCCGCTCCAGTGGGAGAAGAGCCATCCGGATTCAGGAACAGTAGTTAGGATAGTGACAGTGCCACAAGGATAAGTTACCAAGTCGGGATTCTTCGTCACTGAACCCCCTCCAACAATGTTTACCGTTAGGGTATACTCTATCTGAATGAAGACGGCGTGGAGGGTGAGGTTACCATCCGCAGTAACCGTGTAGGGGTTTGCTGAACCAACATTAACGCTGTCCAGTTCCCAGTGATCAAGCTTGTAGCAAGAATCGGGAATGGCAGTTACTTCCACAGTCGTGCCGGAAGTATAAGTCACTTGATCAGGAACTTTGGCCACAGAACCGTTGCCTGCGATGTTAATCGCCAAGGTATAAGTCGCTTCTGGAAATACAACTAACTGCAACTTTTGGTCTATTGTATTGGCGAATTCAGCAACGTTTGCAACAACTCGAATCCATCCTGGTTTGGAGAAGGGTGGAGCTATTGTCCCTGGTTGTGGATGCACGACCCAGTTTTTAAACCAGTCACGAGACGAATTGGTTATATCAATTCCTTCAATGTCCAGCTCTTCAAGTCCTAAGTTCACGGCATTGTTCACGACGGCAATGACGTCATCCCAGCAGTCAATCTGTCCGTCTCCATCGAGGTCAGTTGTTGCATTATCGTTTCTTCTGTTAGGTTCTCCATCTGTAGCTAGGTTAATAATTTGGTATTTAGCAGTCTCGAAATTTGGAGAATTATGCATCTCTTGCCACCCCACGTATAATCCGTGTGCCATTGAGGTGCCAATTCCCCCTTGCAGTATTGTCAGAACATGGTTTGCTATGGCGGCATGGTTAGTGCTGTTTATGACTACAGGTGGTATCTCGGTTTTTGCATAGCCCTCGTCAGATGTATAGCCGAATTGGACTATCGTGAGTTCGACAGAGCCGTCGCGTGGCATTGTAGTGTTTATGGCTTCTGCGATCCCTTGTTTGATTGTGCCCCACTCGGCGCTTCTTAGGCTGTCTGAACCATCTATGACCAAGCACAATTGTGTCTTAACGCCAGTCTCGAATGGTGCCACTTCATCCATGGATACTGAATATGAAGTTTGAAGAGAAAGGACTACAATCAAAACTGAAAGGGCTAGAATTACATTGGCAATTAATTTTCTTTTCATCTTCATCCTTTCGACACTGCACATGTAGACTTGAAGCAGCAGTATAATTGGTTACGTAAAATCCTACATTTAAGGGTTATAATAATGAATTTCTAGAAGAAACTTCCATTTGACCGCTTTTGCAGTTTTGCGCACACTTCCGTTCTTGCCATTTCGACATTATCTCACGTCACGCACGCGCACACACAAAAAATATTCAAATCAAACAACACATAAACCTCTCACATTAATAGAGAGGCCTCCGACATTTGACCCCGACAACAAACCCCAAACGTCTAATCGTCTTCGACATCGAAGGTGTACTACTACCCAAAAGACGTTACCTCCTCTTTGAAGCCGCACAAAAACTAGGCCCTGTCGGATTTCTCAAAATCCTTTTGCCAGGCATCTTATATGAAATGGGACTGTTACGGCTCAGAACCGCTCTCAAAAAAATCTTTGCGCTCCTACAAGGATTCAAGATCGACAGCCTCTTCCAACTCTACAAGAAAGTCCCCTTAATGCCAAACGCAAAAGAAGTTGTGAAAAAGCTAAAAGAAGAAGGACACACCATAGCCCTCATCAGTTCCGGGCTCCCAACACCCTTCGTCAAAGACCTAGCAACCACACTAAAGGCCGACCATGCTCACGGTTTAGAACTCGAAACAGCAAATGGTCGCTTAACAGGTGAGATCAGTGGTGACGTTATAGAACCAGAAGGCAAAGCACTAGTCTTAAAGAAGATACTCCAAGAAACTAACTTGTCGCCGAAAGACTGCACACTCGTCGTAGATGACCGAAACAATCTCCCAATGTTTCCTCTAGCAGCCACAAAAATCGGCTACAATCCAGACTTCCTCGTAAGCGCCAAATCAGACTATGTAATCAGAGGAGACCTCATGGAGATACTACCAATCATAACTGGAGACCCACCCAAAAAAACTCGCTCGTACCTTTCTAGAAATGAGATCCTCCGCGCAACAATCCACATAGGAAGCTTCTTAATCACCCTCATATGCAAGTACCTCCTCAACCCACACATGGTCTCACTAATAGTATTCCTCATCACAGCGGTTTATGTCATATCAGAAATCCTAAGAATACGAGGCATCAACCTGCCCATAACGTCCACCATAACTTGGAAAACCGCCAAGAAACCAGAACTCTACGAATTCACAACCGCCCCTATCTTTTTCGCCCTAGGCATAATACTCTCACTTACACTGTTCGACACACCAATCAACTACGTAGTCATCACAATACTCACCCTAGGAGACGGCTTCGCCACCACCTTCGGCAGAACCATAGGAAGAACCACATTTCCAATCAACAAAGGAAAGACCGTAGAAGGTTCAATCGGCGGCTTCCTCTTCGCTTTTTTAGGAGCCCTCCTCTTCATAAATCCCATAAAAGCACTGCTAGGCGCTGCCACAGGAATACTTGTAGAACTTCTCCCTCTACCATTAAACGACAACCTTACAATACCCTTAACCGCAGGGGCAATACTCACACTGATCCCTTAGAAAAAGGACGCTTCAATTAGACTTGAAGTGACAAATCAGAAAGAGTAACTGTTGATGTGTGCCTGTCAGCCATGTTACTTCTTCAGTGGGAGCTTTGCTTGATCGTCTAACCAGCCAGGATGAACGCCCACGGACTTCTTCAATGTTGCGCAGGGAAAATCGTCGCATTCAGTGCAGAAGCACAGCTTCTTGTCCGTCCTGCAACATTGGAAAATCTTGCACTCTGATCTGTCTTCGCTACCACAGCCTTTGCATTCTTCATTCATGTAGTAACGACAAGAGCCGCAATATAGTAGACATGCAGTTGCTAGGGGATCAGAACTCATAGCGTTCGCCTTTTTGGTGCTTTCAATAGAGTAAAATCAGATATATGTTTAACGAAACAAGCTGCCGATTACATACGGGGCATCTATTTTCCATCATTGACGATGTCGAAGTACGGCTGGGCAGATGTTTTTTACGAAGGACCCCTGGTTTAATCAAGGCTGTAAACGAATGTGCTTTAAGAGAGCAATAAACGCTGGAAAATCAGGGAATCTTGAAGATTTTCGCGAACTGCGCGTGCGATTCGAAAAGAAGCGGCTAGGCTATGGTGGGGACCATCGTACCTTATCGATCAACGGAAACTGAGAGATAGAGCGCGCGTGCATTCAGGAAATGCGTAGGTATTCTTGAAGATCTGCTTGAGGAGAAAGGAGGAGGTTTTTTACCTACACGTTCCTTCATCTTTGCACAGCGCTCACGCCTTCAGGTTACATTGGCAGCACACATTGGATAGGAAGTTTGGGAGAAATCGATCCAGCCTCTGTATATGGATCCCGATTCAAGTTTTCTGCATATTTTTTTGACAACTTCTGAGAGCTCTTCTCCATTAACTACTAAGTACAGATCTTCGATGGACTTCCAGAAAGGGAAATGTGGGGAACTTTTGACCACGTGTATGTTCTGCAATTCATTGTTCAGATAGGCCATTAACGAGTCGATTTCGTTTCTCGGACCTGTAACTGTTAGTTTTTCTTGTACTAGGCTGCATTTACTCATTACCTTTACCTCCTTCTATCGCAATGTTTCCCTAAGGCGCAGCATGTTAAGAGCTTCAGCTTTTCTGCTTTCGGCGTTCAACATTGCCTTTTTTACTTCAAAGGATAATGGTGCGAATTCTTGGTCTGCTTCTATGCCTAGACCCACCCTCTCATTATCTTCCTTAAGCTGCGTCACTGATACCTCACTGACATATTGATTGAGGATTTTTCGTAGCTTGGAGGGTTCTATTATACTGTTTTCATACATTACTTGTGAGTGCATATACATCACCTCTTTCACTATTTAAATGCGTGTTTTAATACTGAGACTCCGTATTATATAAAGTTTGCGTTTCAACAATTAGAAAGTGTTTCATTAACCAGAAGGTTAATATATATAACTACGAGTATTTTAACTGTGGCATAAATGACCAGAACAAAAACTCTGACAACAACTTCGGATCTTTGCAGGGAAGTTGAGATGGAGGCTTGCAAATTGCTTGAAGGCGAAACTCAAAGGAAGATCCTAGACGTGTTGAGAGCTAAGGATTTAACCGTAGGTAAGATTGCCAAGAAACTGAATATGGCACCACAGTCAATTTATCATCATATAAAGAAACTCGAGACCGCGGGATTGATTCGCGTTACGCGTGAAAAGCGCTGTGGTCATCTCATCGAGAGCTACTACCAAACTACCGCTGACAACTTTGTGTACAGTACCGAAAACTCCACGGAGAAAGCCATCAAGGAAGACTCCACAGAGATTTTGGACAAACTAAACAAGATTGGTTTCAAAATGGACACCAGTGAAGAAACGGCATCAAAACTAGCAGAAATTCAACTGAAGCGCAGAAAGTTTGCCAAACTCCGCTCACCTGTTCCGGAGATCTGTTCGAAATGTGGTTCAACCGACTTCTTCGTTAAGGCTGGACCAATGGATCCTGTCAAATTGGATTACGCTTACCACTATGCCAATCTTATGTTGATGACGGATGACGAATATGAAGCAAGAATAAACCTTGAAAAAGAGTTGCGGCAATTTCTGCTCTCTATTTGCCAGGAAAAACCGAAAGCATAGCGTACATGTAGACTCAATGAACAGCGCGTACACTTCGCGCTTGTGTCGTCGCGCGCACAGTTGGATCGCGTTAAATTAGGAATTTTCCGTTTTTGTAGAATAGTTTACCGTCTGCATAGATTTCTCCATGCTTCTTCATGTCTTTCAAGATGTCCCAGTGGATTGCTGATTTGTTTAAGCCTCCAGACTCTGGAATTGAGCGCCCAAGAGCCATGTGGATTGTCCCGCCCATCTTCTCGTCAAAAAGCATGTTTTTTGTGAATTTGGTGATTCCCTGGTTTGTACCGAGAGCAATTCTAGACAAAGTGTGGGGGCAGTCATCTAGAGCTCAGGAAGTTCTAATTCAGATTCTTAGCAGAAATCGTAGTGTGTTCGATTTTGAGAAGATGCTTGCATAACTTGATTTTCCTATTTTAGGTAGCCGCGAATTCCACGCAGTCTTAGGACAAATTGTACAACCAGTCGTTTCGTTTTTGCCGCATATCTTTCCAGCTCTCGGATTGAAGGTTTTCTCTCAAGTGGCGCTCCAGCCCAACATTTTACCAGCAACTCTTTGAATGCACTTCTTGTGATACCAGAGCTGTCAAACTCTTGAATCTTTGCACTACCCCGCCCTTCCAATATGTTCTCCAATTGACATAACCTCACAATTCTGTGTTTATTATGATATCGCCTAGAATCATCGATTAACCAAACATAAGCAGGGCAAAGTAGCGGACGCTGTTTGTCTTTTTTACAAAACTCACACCATTCACCGAGATGTTTCAGTTGCTCTTTGTCGAATTGGTATCTACCTCCAGTCTGCAACTTGAATTGTGTCAATGCAAACTTCCCGTTATGGATTTCCATATAGACGTCTGCCCCATTGTACTTCTCCGATTTTCTATGAACAATCTTCTTCTTTATCCTAACTCCATGAATCTCTATAGTTGCCTCTTCTGGTCTTTCATTCTTAACAACGATTCGTCTCGCTTGATCTTTGACTTCATTATAAATGTGATCTACTTCATCTGGTCTTTCTTCTTCAATTCTTTCTTTAAGTTCTCTGACTTTCTTGCCCCAACTTCGCGCGAATCTCTCCACCAACCAAGCCATATAGTAGAAAGAAATGTCCATCTCCTTTGGAAAGTCATCATGATACATATGAAACACCAAACTATCTTACTGGTACATCACCTGTTAGTTCCCCGGCCAAGTCTTTGAGTCTTCCGTACACTTCTCCTTTGTATGTGTAATAGTTCATATCCATCTCTCTCTCAAAATCAGAGTACTTGGCAGGCATTTCAGCATTTTTCACAAGACCTTTTACTGAGTTTAAAAACGTGTGCATTTCACTAGACACAAGAAGTTTCTCTTTGCTCAAAGTCTTCTCCAGCCACTTGAGTTCATCTTTCAGGTGCCATAAATGATATGACAGCATTGGGCTCTGACTTCTGTAGAACTTCAGAACGTAGCTCAAAATCTCAGGAATGTGCTTGTTTGCATCCTCTTCGGATTTCTGATATATCGTCTCTATGAAAGGTGCTTCAAAATGATACCCTCTCCCATGGTGTGCCACAACGAAGTGTTCATAAGTTTCAGCTTCCCTAGCTTTCTTGTGAAGCGCTAGTAATATGCCAATACTCTTCAGAAAGAGTGGCCAGTTCATGTGAGGAAAATGCTCTCTAAAACATTCGATGCATAAGTTTCGAAGTGCTTTATCGTTTTGGTTGAGCTTTTCATTTTTCAAAAAGGAACAGAACTGACCATGAAACTTGGTTATTTCTCTCAGACGTTCTCTCTTTGTTTGACTTGGCTTAAAAGGATATTCAAGTCTTCGATCAAACTCAATCAAAGAGAAGAGGGTTCTCGCACTATGCATCATCGCATAGTATGCGGTTGTTGTACTCCAACATATGACCTGCTGTTCATGCAATGTGTGTGCCACAGCCCAATTATATAGACACGTTGAGAGATGTGACTGAATTTCGATGCATTTTCTTGCTTCTGTATGAAAATCAAGGTAACTCATACTTTCAACCACTTACTCAATCTCTTTGCAGAAAGGTTTCTGAACTTCTAATTTATAACTTAATTGAAAAATTATAAACTTCTAAATTTCCTCTTTTACTTAGAAATTATAAAGTTAGAAACTCACTAAGAAAGGGAGGATTGTTTGATTGGAGGACATTAGAAGGCAGATTAGAGGACAAGCACCCTCTAGTGATGTTTTCAGAGAACGTGATGTCATATCTATTCTGGTGAGATATCTCAGGGAAAACGATTGGGAAGTTCAAGTAGAAATCCAAGTTAAAGGCGGTAAGATAGACATCGGTGCTGAGAAAGAAGGTAAGATACTCTTGATTGAAGCTAAAGGAGAAGATCGTGGACCTGGAGGCACTGCAGAAATGAACTTCCAAGTTGGCTTAGGACAGTTAATGATGCGAATGAAGCAGAAGGAAGCAGAATATGGTCTTGCTTTCCCATTGACGAACAACTTCAAAAGAGTTCTGCGAAAGTATCGTGAAAACTTTGCCTTTGAGAAACTTGGAATCTACCTGATTCCAGTAACGAGAGACGGAACTTGCCAACTAATATCACCGAATAATGCTGTGAAGTTTTTAGATGAGATAGCGAAGATGAAACTAACATAACTGAGAAACTGAAGGAAACAGAGAGAACCCTATTAGATTCCTAAATCACGAAGGAACTTGAAGAAATCCTCCAAGTTTGTGATAGCTCTCGTTTCTAAATATTCTGGAGTCCAATTTTGTCCTTTCCCAAAAGAGTCAAGGTAGTATCTTACTGTGTGAGGATAGTTTTCTTTGATCTCAGGTTTACGCACAACATCCTCCAAGTTTATCCGTACTCCAGGTTGACTCACTCCTCTTCTTCGGTCCCTGTACGCTACACCGTATTTCATGTAGTCTCTACCTTCATTTCCAGTGCTCGGAAAATAAAGCACCCAGTCGATCTCTCTGAAATGAAACTTAGCAGATTTCATAACAATCAACCATGAACTTTCCAAGTTTCTAAGTTATAACTTAATTGAAAAAATATAAACTTCTAAACTTCTTTCTTTACTTAGAAATTAGAAAGTTATAAACTTAGAAACGACAATGATGACAAGGAGCGCTGTTAAGTCTTGTCAAGCAAAGACGTGAAGAAAAAGAGGTCTATTAGGAAGCAGGCAAGGAAGAGAGGAAAACACTAGTTTCCGTTTTCTTTGGATTTTTTCTTATTTATCTTTATAATATTAATATAAGAAATTTTCAAAAGAAAACCAGTTGTGAAAAATGAAGAAGGAACTTGAGGAGAGCATAGAGCGAACCTATAAATCAATCCAGCGTAGCATTCCAAGTGCTCAAATAGACTCCTTAGAAGTTGTCAAGCAAGTAGAAGAATATCGACAATTCTGGAAGCCTAAGGAAACTAATGTTGTGTTGTTAGCTGAATCGCATGTTTATACTGATGAAAAGGACTTCGAGATAGAGCTTAACAGCTTCATCTTGCATAGGATTATCACAAACTATCCACTACGCTTTGTAAGATTCGTCTATTGCCTAGGCTATGGCGAGAATGAGCTGCTAACTAGAACGAGGATTGATAGAAAGAACACTGGAACTCCTCAATTCTGGAAGATATTTAGTTCTTGTGTTGCAGAGAGTGAAGATTACTTGGGTTTCAACAAGATTCTGAAAACAAGAACGCGATCTTTCATCCCTAGACTTCACAACAAGGTCAGTGTTCTGCAAGAAATGAAAGAGAAGGGTATATGGTTATTGGATGCAAGTATTGTTGGTCTCTATGAAAGCGGCTTGAAGAAGTATCCAGTCACCTGTGATAGAATAATCGAAGATTGCTGGTACAATCATGTAGGGAGAATAGTCAAGCATGCTCAACCAAGGCATGTCATAGTTATCGGGAAAGGAGTAGGAAAAAACCTTCACTCTGAATTGCAGAAACTGAGTGTACCTATCACAATTGTACGTCAACCTCAGGGTGATAGAAGAAGCAGTGAGAAACAGCTAGAAAAATTCATAAAATGTCAAAGAATATGCACAAGATATACCTGAAAGAAAACCCGCTCAGATTGACGTACGTTTGTACCCACTAAGACTCTACTAACCTTACTGCTTGATTCCCACGTCCAGTTTTCGGGTTGATTACTCTTCCATATTCAGCGATTCCAGTCAGAACAAGTATGTCACATACGTGTGGTGCCGACTTCAAATCGACATGGCGATCCGGATGGATTTCTTTTGCCTTCTTCTGGATTTGCCATTCTATCGTGTCTGGATCATCAGCATAGAATCTTGTTCCTAATCTCGTCCATCTGCCTCTGTTTTTTCTGAGAATACCTAGTGTGGTTTTGAATCTCCAGAACTCTAATCTCAGGACTGTGAATCGTTTACTGAACTCTATTTCTATGAACTGTGTTTCCTCATTAACACGAATTATCTTGAAACGTTGAGTTTTCGTCTTGAAGATGGTTCCTCTAGGTGAGTCGAAAGACTGACTACGATTCAACTTTAACCATTCCAGGAGACTTTCATCCATCAATCTTACCGCCTTACAATACAATTGTGGTTTCGAAGTTTCTAGTTTATAAGTAAATCAAGATTTTTATAAACTTCTAATTTTTTCTTTTACTTAGAAATCATAAAGTATCTCACAGAAGTCTTCGGGGTAAACAAATGCCGCGCGCGCGGAAAGCAATCTGGATACTACTATCGAACTGATCAAAAAGGCTTATGAAGAAACTCTCTAGTCCTCCGCTTCTGGAATGTATTTCTGTAGATTGAGGATGGGTTCATGGATATTCTTCTCGATATCTATCTGCAAACACATCTATCAAACCAATACTTCACTGAATTTTGCATATTCTCGTGTGCATGAATTCGAAAAGATTCTCGTGAGTTGATTTTCAATTGCATTTGCACCTTCTCTTTTCGATTTTTCTCTATTCGACTGCTATCTTTTGACTTGTCTGTGCCAACACTCTGGGCTCAATTCACATGACATATCCATAGTTTCATTGCTTTTCTTCACTTGGGTGCACGCAATTCTTTTATTCGCACTCAGGTAAAGTTACGAACACGGAAAGGAGACTAAGAGATGAGAAGAGTAACGGACACCCAGCTTCTGCTATTGGCAACTAGCTATCTCCAAAAAATAGAAGGGCGGAAGCGGTTTCAAAAGATTATATTTCTACTGAAGGAGCAATTTGGGATTGAGTTCAAATACCGTTTTACTTCATATCTTTATGGACCTTATTCAGCACAACTTCAAGATGACATTGATATCTTGGTTCGAACTAGCTACCTAAAAGTGAGCAAAATCAGCTATCTGTATTTCTACGAGATCACACCGTTAGGGCAAAAGAGCGCGTCACAGATAGAAAAGGAGTATGGGGAGGACAGAGCAAGAAAACTTCAGAAACATGCGAGTGGTATGGAGGATTTAGATACAGAAGAGCTAGTCGGTTGGTCAAAGCAACTCAT
>Ga0224501_10000486_pt1 | contig 31616 bp, 18 predicted proteins | sample SF_Oct11_sed_USG_4_FD_169105 | JGI IMG/M metagenome (GOLD analysis project Ga0224501, IMG submission 169105) | Sediment microbial communities from San Francisco Bay, California, United States - SF_Oct11_sed_USGS_8_1 | ecosystem: Environmental > Aquatic > Marine > Sediment | place: USA... | reverse complement strand
GGTAAAAGAAAAAGGGGAAGACCAAAAGCACGCTGGACGACGGACATAGTAAAGTATTGTGGTGACAACTGGGCGGCAGCAGCAGAGAACAGAGACTTGTGGTGCATCAAGAGGGAGGCCTTCATCCAGCAGTGGAACCTTTGAGGCTGACGATGATGATGATGACGTAAAATAAAACTATCAAATCAAATCAAATAGAGCTGTGCTGGGGTGAATTTGGTTGAAGATCAGTTCTGGGTAGTCAAAGATTTTTCTTTTCACTCTTATTAAGAGTATTTGTTTTTTAGAAGGTGACATGCGAAATAGAGTATTGCAACTCTCACGATACGGTAGAACCATCGCATAGATGTTTGTACTGAATAGCAATAAGATATTTAATTTTATTCTTAAGGACTAAAACAAATAAATATTGATAGTGAGACACCACGGTCAGTAAGTTTACTTCCGGAAACATGGAGGCACCGATCGATTGTCCAGACCATAATGTTTTTGGCAAGAATTTTCAGCGAATTTCAATGAATGCGTCTTCTGTTAGAATGGGGCGTGATGGTAAATGACGGACAATGCATGGAGTATTTTACTCCGCAGAATAACCCGAAATATTGGTTATTTCTGTGCCGTGTGGCCAATAGGATTTAATCATAGGTGCAGGTGGAATGCTGATTATTCCATGCAACCAAAGACTAGCTGAATGTCCATAACAAACCAATTGACTTTGAAGGAATCTTGTGCAATGAACCTGACCTCAAAATCAGATCAAAAGGTGAGTCTATTTGCGGTACCTAGTGCCCCCAGCAGTAATGTCATGTGGTGATTCCATGCACCACATGGTTTTGTACTTATGTTTAAATCACGCCTTATTCCTAATGACCCACTGCACTATAAAAAGCAGTGGTCAACCTATTATCGCTCTCCGTGTCTTACATCCTTCTCAACCAATGCTAATAAATATCTTGGTCAGCAAAGAAGAGTTTATTCGCTTGATTAAATAGACTGAAGCCTTCCTGGCACAGAGCCCCTCGAAATAGACATCACCACATTGGGCGCCATAAACATTGCAATCCCCGACAGTAAGGCACAGTTTGATTTAAGCCAGCAGTGTCATTGATATCTATTTCACTGACCAAATTGAACTCGGTTTGAAACCAGATCGTGAGTCCATAAGCTACTTGAATTTTGAATGGAAAAAAATGAAGAAAAAGCTGTGACAGAAGACTCACCCGGTTTGCTTTGATGATGCACCAATGCTTTCAGGTTGAACGAAAGGAAATTTAGAAGTTATAGCCATAATAAGTGGATTAGGCATCAGGTGGAGCCTCAGTAATGGATGGCATGGCCTCTAGAGGGAGATAACTAGAACTGAATTATGGGTTCACCACTACAGACTCCTTTAATTGCGTAATCATGAGGGCACTTCTGTCTTGTTGATGCTGATTGTCAGTCTGCAAGGGTTTTAATATCAGTAGACTCAACTGACCACTTCCAGTAGGAACACTTGGCAGCTTGCTGTGTTTGGCCATGCATGGAACATTTGTAGTTGGTGGATTTTCACAGATTGCAGCAACCAGGGGGTGCCCTGTGAGCATAATTTATAATTCTATGTAGCTTTCTAGAGGTGTGAGTTCCGAGAGTTGACAAGGCGACTTCCAGATCTTTCTTTGCTTATCTGCAGAGGAATTGTCATCATGGAGAAGATGGCCGACTACCTACCATTGGGCCTGTTTTTTTATTTTATTTGCCCTGATTGGCAACCTTCAAGGTGGGATCATGCATTTATGAGTCGTGGGAGTGTATTCGAGCTTCTCCGGAGTCGCAAAATTAAATCATTCTCCAGCCCGTGAAAACGTGCATAGCTGTTAGCCCAGTGATACCAATTCTGTTCAGTTAATTAGTCAGTCATGAAGCCCAAAATATCAACCTTGTCTAAATTCTATAGTTGGAGACAGAGTTTCGCATTGTGTTGCGTGAAATGGGAATTCAAAGTCTCCGTGATTGGCTAAGTTTAACTTCAGTACCGCTTGCAACATAACTGGCATTTTATGATGGCACTCACCAGTGAACTCTCATCTACGGTTGCTCGAATCCGTTCTCGAAAAGGCTTTTACTGGAAATACATCATGTACTGGGAAATGCTAAGCTGCTGTGACAGGCAAAATCATTTTGCAAATCTGGCAGCTTCCCTTAACAGTGAAGACAAGAAGGAGCCATTGATCAAAGCAACATCCGGTGGTTGGTCATCACATTAGGCAATAGAAAATCTCCTCAGAACCTTGGAATCTCATGTGATCCCCATCGGGGCGGAAGCCCCAGCAATGCCGCGGAGGTAGACCCAGGCACCCTCAGGCATACTAATGAGGACCTGTGATCATCTGCTGCAGGGTACCCTTCCGTACTGCAGACCTCAGTACAAACTGTTCAACGAGAACAATTTTGCAGTTCGGTTGCTTTACACGAAAGGCACGAGAGCTCAAACCACTTCAACTCAAGCCAATTGATCGTTCCAGTCAGCCAATGACCACTGACTCAGCCTCAAAGTCGATTGTGTTCCAATTACCTATCACCAACTGGACGATAGTCAATCTCAATTTCTCCTCATCACTGAATCAATATTAACTGAAAATAATGAGCATTGCGGATCTTTGGTAACTTGAACTAGCTCGAAATATCACCGAATAAGATGATGTATAAATGTGGCGTATGAATATTGCATGAAAAGACAACTCCCAAACACAACGTTAGTCTGCAATGTCACCAGAACTTGTTCGTGTAGACAGTGGCTTCAGACTGTGACTATTTTTATTACCAAAAGGTTATCCTATCCAAATCTTTTTATAGATGACCATCTCCTGGTCAATGGTATGTACAAAACCATCTAGGACTCAAAATAAATGGTCGGTATAACATTCAGCATTTGTGCTGTCGAACAGCTCCGAATCACACGAAGCTCATACGCAAAGCACTAAAATTGGGTCACAGAGGAAAAAAGCTTTGCCTTCTCGATAATAATTGGTATACATATAAATAGTGTAATTCTAATCTTAATGCAAAGCAAGTATAACAATACGACAAAATATAAAGGTAGAGGCTAGGACCTCGGTGACGGGTGTGTAATAAGTATGTTAGTGTGCTTGGTTAAGCCAGTCAGCTCAGTTACACTGATTGGCCTACACGTAGGCCATTCGTCATCCATTAGTCTTCCAGTTAGCTAAACGCCTGTACCGACTCGGCCACCCTCTATATTCAGTGAATTAACCACAACCTATATCACCGGTTCACAGTTTTAGCTCATTGGCTATCTTAGAAGCAATGTTTTTGAATCCGATTGAGGTACCACTGATTCGTTTGAAGCGAACGCCATTCAGCGAAAGTCGCGGCAACTTACAAACTTCCATTTCCCACTGAACCAGAGAGTCTGTGTTCGGGTCACCGTGAACGCATAACAATAAGAATTTATCGCGTTGCTCGTAGTCACAGTTATTCTTATCAAGCACCTACAAATGTAACCACAGAAGTCTAAGACCCAGATCCTGGTGATTATTAGGACACATTACATTACAGACACTGCAGATAATTTCACTAATCCCTACCTTCCTGATTTCCTTCATCATGTCATTAGGCTCCATAGAGGACGTGGTCTTCATTGACCAGGTGAACCTGAGCGAGCGGGGCTTGCTGCCCTCGGGGCCAACGGGTCCGCCAGGTGGCGCTACCGGCGACTCAGCGCTCGGCTCCCCGCTACCCGACGAGACGGACGATCGGTGGTCAGAAGTGACCGACCTACGGAAGAATTTGCTGTAACAAACAACACAACGCAAGCAGTTAGAGTCGGCGGCGGCACGGCTGTCGGGGCAACGGTATCGACGGGACAGCCAATCAGCGGTGTAACAGCGATCTCCTTGGTACTCCGCTGCACTTCGGTTACAACATCTTCACCGTCCGATTGGCCGTCGCGTCAGGGACAAGACCACTCATAACAACACACGAGAGATGCTGAGAATGGATGACGGAAGGATGTCAGGGCGCTAAAATACGGACACACTTGAATAGCACGAGCTGTAAGGAGTCTGAGCCACCTAACCTGACATCACCGCGCATTTACGCAGACAAGGGGCGCTGCACAAATACAGTATCACACCAATGTATCCAATGGTTAATAATTTCTATCGGGTGAATTGAAACTGTCAGTGAATTAGCCTTTTTATAATAAATGTGATTTAACATTCAGAAGTGTTACCAGAACGAATCTAGCGTAAACGAAAGCAGTGAGTTTAGCGTTACACGACCATAGAGGAGCTCGGCTCAGCCCTACCCAGGGGAAGACTTAAAGCCCGTGCTGTTCACCAATAGGTTTGAATGAGATCTGGTTAGAGAGGCGGGAGCAGCATGCAATGGGTGGAGTACGATAGCGCTGACGCGACGATGTCAACTCCGGGCAGCAGACACGAAAGCAGGCCATGCTAAGCACTATGTCAAGCAGCAGAAATGATAATAGTGTTTCGAAGGGTATGAGAGGAGAGTGGTTGATTGGATTGATGCGAAGAAAAGCATGTATCTGGTTGGATCTAGCTGAATCCGGTGTTATGGATGGCCTGTTAGGGCTGCCGAGTTAGCACTTGTGTGATGGGTTGGTAGCTCATTTGTTAGATGGTAGCCGCTGTGATATAATGGTAGAATGGGTGAGAACTAGCATGATTGGCGCGGAGTGTGTGCGAATGTGTATGTATGTATGTGTGTGTGTGTGTGTGTGTTACAAAGGTTGGTCTATTATCCCGGTAACCAGTCACCGCTGCCACCGATGTAATGAGTTGCCTGCCATAATGCTCTACTGCGTCGAGTTGTGTTGCTTGCACAAAAGAGAACAGGACATGCACGAATGTGTTAACATTATACTAAACTGTTCGCTACCGCGGGTGCCGAACACTAGCCAGACGGGTACGGAGGCAATAAGCCTCCGACCCAGCACCACGATTGCTGTGAGCAGTTAAAGTATATGACGAGGTAAACTAGCTGACTACGAACTAGTAAAAGAAGAAAATGTTAGTCAGGGTAAGGTGGTGGGTCATCCCAGTAAGGATCACCTGTATATCCAATCACCATAACAACATGTGCAGGAAGCGTTCATTGCGCGAAACCAAGCGTCCAGCTGCTGCCAGCGCGTGCCGAATTTATTTCCATGGAGAACAGGGACAGAGTTCAGATTTCTTATTGGCAGCTCAAATCTGGATCGTGCGTACAACAACCAAAACCTGGACGAGGGGGGTGGAGCTCACGTACCTTTGTCGGAACTTCTGAGTGATTTTCTGAAAGAAGTTGGGAGGTTCAGCACTGGGGTCCACCTGCAAGACGACAATGCGAGGGGTAACGGTCGAAATCAAGGAGGGCGTAACTCAAAACGACCGTAACCTGGCGACTACGTTCAAACTGATAACAATCAGGGTGAGAAGATAATAAATCTAGAAAACGCGACAGCGGTCACAAAACCGTCAATCGGGAAACACTCACCTCGGACTGAGGGGCTTGGTGCTTGATTTTACCGGTTCCGCCAAACGTCTGTCGACCTCTGTGCGAACGTGAGAACGGTTGGGCAGTCGGACCAGCGGTGGAGGTGCGTGTAGAACCAGCACGCACCGGCATCGCTGACTTGGGCGTAGTAACCAGTCTGCAGAGGAATTAAACAATAGAGTGGACAGGCGGCGATAAAATAAGACAAAGAGGCATCAATAATACTAGCACATAGACTGGCTTCTAAACCCAAAATGTCAAAGGGTTATTTTCTGATGGAACTGAGCGGGTAACCAGCAGCCAGTAAATTAACCCCAGCCTCTCCCTCTCACATTTATGCTTGAAAGTAACTCACGGGCTCTGCTCAGAGGTGGGTGATCCGCTCGGTTTGGTGGGGGTGGCTGTTGAGCCTGACGAGATGGGAGGGATCTTGGCCCTGACTGACGAGCTAGTTCTGTCGCCTGCCGCCTGAGTGACAGGACGCGGCTCCGATCCATTCGTTACTGAGTCGCGTTCGCGCTTCGGTACCTGAGAACACAGCGTACATAAATGCCTTTGAGTGCCGAGTTAGCGAGCGAGGCGGGCGATGCATTCATTTGTTAACTGAATCGGTGGAGCGGTGGGGTGAACATTCACAGAAAGCTAAGATACCCATGCCTGTACTAGCCGGGAGAGGGACTGAGATATAGCTGAGCAATGCAGCCAGACGGCAATCATATAGAGCATTCTGCAATACAGCAAATAGTCACAGGCAGTGGAAATCCTATGGGTTTATTCTGAGGGGTGGGCGTCACCGATCCGGCCCATTTAAGATGAGTGTAACGGCTAGCTACCTGGATGGTATTACGTCGAACAAAGTTTTTGTTTGTGGACGATGAGGGCGGAGCGACGGGCTTCTTTACGCCAGTTGGCGTCTTTGTGTGTGACTAAAAACAAATAACACAAAGACATTGAGCTGAGAACAACATAAACGGGACATTCCTTCCAGTAGCACTCGGCAGAGTCTCGCATGCAGACCCCTATCACTCTGCTGGAACCCGGCGGGAAAGCGTGCTTCGAGCAGAGACTCTGCTGCTACTGGTAGGGGTGGCTATACTGGGAAAAATGCATGCACCGGACATCACACCCACACACACACATACACACATGGGTGGTCAAGACACTGCGCATTGACAACAGACGGACACCAGATGTTGGTCACCGGGTCAAAGAACTAATCTACTCACAACATGTTACTAATGCAAGCCCACAGTTAGTGGCTGTTAGCTGGCTTAGCCCCACTTATCATGGCTCTGGTTATGCATATATTAGTGACACGAGGTGATAAAACTCAAAAGTGAGCGAAAACTGTGCGTCACACACTGACAAAGCTGACCTGAGAGCTATTCACTCACCCCGATGCGCTAAATCATACAAACATAACCGGTTAGCCGAGGGTGGATAGGTGGATAGGGGGAAGGGACACGACACCACGCGGTGCGACATCTCACAGCACGAGCCAGCAACAAGCAAACCACATGTGCCAATCGAGCCATATCATTGGTTGGTGGTGGGTTAGCGGGGGAATGGCGGAAGTCAGAAGTCATAAGTCATGCATGGCTGAAGGGCTCTGCCAGTTACCTGATTGGTATCCCATGGGTCGATAGTCGGCTGCTTGTCGGTGGGAGGTGTAGGCTTCCCCCTGATACTGCCACTTGTCGGTGTCCCTGCGTTCTCTTTCAGCTGACTGTTTGACGAGTTGCTGACTCTCATTGACTGAGTATTCGCCGCTAAACAGTCAACAAAAGGGTCAGCAAAGGCTATGATATTTAGCAGGTACAGAAAAACTAAAACCGTCAGCAGAACTCTGTGGTGAAAGGGGCTAAAGGGCCCTATGGAACCTGTGGCATTGTCATATCAAATGAAATCGAGGAATCAGTCAAATTTGCAATGAGCAGTTAGTTGGATAATCAGGACCTGGGGCAGGATAGCAGAAATCTGTCTCGCAGACGTGTTTGAAACATGCCAATAAGGGTTTCATTTGAGAATATGCATATAATGGGAAACTATGGGTTTCTTCGGATTAAAGGTTACGGTTGACACAAGACAAAATATGACAAACTAAGTAACAGAATTAGTCTACGATTACGAGAAGGAAAAAGCCAGCACCTGGTCAACAGCCGTCACCACATTATAAAGTTCGGTTTGGTGCAGAGGCAGGTACACACACTGCCCACATCACCGGCATTAATCAGGGTGGCACGGGAAAAACGAGTAATTCCCCGACTTACACAACCGCTGTCAGCAGCAGCATAGGCCGGCCAATCACAGGTCACAGCAGAAAGCAGCTCTCACCCGCTATCGATCGGTAACCGAGCGAAATCGTTCAGCTGTTGAGGGTAAAGGCATTCTGTGGGAAGATGTTGGGCCATCCACACAGCAGCGATGACTAAGTGAGTTCAGGGGGCGGGGATATCGCGTTAGAGGGTTGGGAACGATTGAGGTGCTAGTGATTAGTCCCGCAAGTGAAGAAACAAATGCCTGGCATGCAACGCCGGTACCATGATTATCATGCAGTGTGATATATTTATCCATCATGGGGATGAAATCAAAAGAAACTCATAGCAAAAGATAATCATTTGCAGGAAATCAGCCGAAGGCGACAATGACAACCCCAATTCTGATTACGGCAGGTTGACCGATTACACTCTCTCGGTAAATTCATAGGCCAGCCGAGGACAGATATACAAGAGTGAGTTACTAATAGGAACGAGCCCGTGTGCTGAAGGGGACAGGACACCATCTAGAAGATAGATAGAGAAAAGGCAACAGTGAGAGGGTGGCACTAACCGGAGCGCCCTGATCGACTACCGCTGCCTGTGACCATGTGACGCTGCCTATGCTGTACTGACGAGCTGGTCGTTCCCACACTAGACGTACTTCGCTGCGGTCGGGACGGTTTCACCCCGTCGGCATCGTTCTGACCTGACGCCGGGATTATACTCCGTAGCGACGTGCTTGACTCCTCCATCTAAAACAACGGATAAGCAACCGCGTCACACAACAGCGAATTACAGATTGTGATGATTCCATTCATAAACTGCAGACATTAAAGGGGTTTTGTCATGGCCAAAAGTGTCTTCACTTGTTTTCAGATTCTGAAGCCTACGTTGAACAAATGGGCCCAAAACCCTGCTCAAATGGAAGTTTAGATATAGCCCTATCCAACGCACACACTTGGAGCCCTTTTCAGACTTTCAACAGAATTGGCCTAGAGATAGGAAATTAGCACAGACGTACTAGATCTGTCATTACACGAGCCTGAATAGAGAAAATGTTCCAACAAAAAATATAGAAATAGGGTTTCAGAGTTTTTCACCACCGTCAGCGACCGTTAGTGCTATTATTGCGCAATGATAGAGGCCCGAATGCAACCGCCTCTATTTAGGGTCAGGGAAAACTCGGCAACGCATTTCTTACAACTTCGGTTTTCTTCAATATTACGTTCAATTCTGAATTCTACTTGATGTTATGAGGCAGTAAAAATCATTAGATTACCAAGTTTTAGTAATTCGATGCTATTTTCTTTCTATTTGGGCCATTCGGGCCATAGTTATTCGAGTGAACAATATTCACTTTTTGGAAAAAGACCATTTGTTATTGCTGCAATAAATGCCGAGTTGCCTCTCTTAAAGAATGGGGAACACAACTCCAAAAGTGGGTCTACCCTCGATCATGGCATAACCCTTTTAATGGGTTAGTTTGCGTAAGCGGTTAAACTCTGAGCCCTACGATGGCGGAATTATCGGTGGAATCATCTAGCCCTACACACGAGCCACGTTAGCGCAACAGGCTAACCGACGGCGCATGCAAAGAGAGGCAGCTGTGATTATCAGGGCAATTCAGGAAAATGAGAATGGAAAGTCAGAAGAGAGACTCATACGCTCGCGATACATTGACAACCGATTCTCTAAAATCAAAACGGGCGTCCGCGGTAAATCCTATTCAGGTATAATATAAATCAGCAGAGGGACGATTCGGAACAATTCAGGACTGAAGTACTCGTGAGTTGCGGCTTCAAGACACTGGCCGCCTGAAGCGGGTTCAATCACTGGCCACAACTGGTAAGGAGGGGTGCTAGTCGGGGGACACGGAGCGCGGCTTCACGGAGTGTGACTTCAGGGCAGAATCAGTTAGGAGAGGAAGTTTTAAGTCGTGCAGCCATTGATTATCACTAATTTCAGTAATTAGACATTTCCGTATAGTATGACTCTTAGTAGCTGCGAGTAGTGGAAGTAGGCGTTAACAAAGAAGCAGCCGCTTAACACACGCACACAGGCACAGACAAGCAGGAAGCGGGGGAAAAAACGGGAAAAGGTGTACAAACCTTATATCGACTCTACAAGGAAAGAGACGGGGTCAGTACAGTGAAGCGTGAGGGAAAGACGCGGGGGAGCAATGCTGCAATGCCGGAGTGTGAGATTACAGGGGCTTGGACGACCAATGATCGGAGAGACACACTCACCTCATTCAGTTGCTTTCTGCCGAGCAAGAGATACGTAGCTGTGATGTCATCATATTTGCTATGCTTTAACGAATCTTCTATTTCCTTCTGATCATAACCCATCTTACGCATGCACTCTGCAAACAGTTGCAATCATGAGCCAGTCAGTCACAACAGCACATACTTGCAAACGAAATTCGGCCTTAAAATCCAGTCATTTTAATCACTAACTGGTGTGACCTTAATCACAAACACATGTCTAGTTACTGAACAGATGCCTGATAGATATGCAGAGAGCCCCTAACTTTCCCACCATCGAGTCCACATTTCACCACTGAATTGCTCTGGTCCAGAGCAATACCCCAAGGCCCAGTGGATCGGCGTAAAACACCATGTGTCTACATCATCAAACAACTAACCGATTCGAGTCTGGTCATTCGCACCGATGGCTGGCTCTACGTAGGGCAACAGTTCGTCGTCCTCAAAACCTATATTCATCCATTTATCTTTCATTATCGCCTGTCAATAAAAACCGATCAGCATGTGCATTAGTTTTTTTAATCAGCAGTGTCAAAGGCATGGAAACCAATTCACCTTTAGCCCGTAGATACAGAAACCCCACTTCCAGACTGCAGACCCACAAATCCCACTCCCTCTTTATAAAGGAGTAGCACAGTATTCTCATATAAAATTGGAAGACAAGAGATGGAACACCGGGTGGAGAGAAGGAAGCGTTTGAGGTATCCATCAACGGTCAGCTCTTCGCTTCTTTCTGCTCCTCATCATATTGGAGCACCTCACAAAAGACTACAGCGAGACACATCCTGGGATGTTATTTGCTGATGATGCTGGTGCTATGTACAAAGACAAGGGAGTGGGCGACGAGGAAGATTGGAGCTGTGGAAAAATGTGAGGCCTTAGACTATTCTGATCCAGGAGGGGGGGGGCAGTAAACAGGGTGACAAGCTTCAAGTATCTTGGCGGGTCAATGCAAGAAGATGAAGTGGAGCAAAAATTAGGAAAAAGGATCTAATAAGGATGGACCAGTTGGTGAAAAATAACGGGAGTCGTGTGCGACAAAGAAGTACCGTACAAGGTAAAGGGAAAACTCCACAGATGGTTAGACCAGCTATGTTATATAGTTTAGAAAAGGCAGCACCCACCAGAGCCCAGCTAAGAAATTAGAGGTGGCAGAAATGAGGCTGCTCAGATACACGACAGGTGTGTCAAGAGAAGACAAGATCAGAAATGGCAATATCAGACAGACGCTAGGGATAGAAGAAAAGTTCACGGGATAGCGGCGATGTAGAAAATAAGGCAATGGCGTGGACGATAGACAAGAGAAAGAGAGGGAGCTGCACGAAGGAGGGTTGCGGTAGTGGGTAAAGATGCATAGGATAGAGAATTGGAGGAAGAGAGTCCGTACTGGTGACCCCCAGGGAGACAGCCAGTAGAAGAAGACAGTATTCTCCTACCTCTAGACTATATCGCTTGGCTGGATTCAGCACTAAAAACTTTTTGAGAAGGTTTTCACAATCCGTAGACATGTAGAAAGGAATCCTATATTTGCCTCTGAGAACTCTTTCTCTCAGCTCCTGCAAATTAATTAAGAGTTTTATACACCACTGGTAATAGTGATTGGAATAGGGTTTATACACCAGTACATGGTATTGATGGTAACATACCGCAACATTCAGAGCGATTCATTCAGTAAATCCAATATGCAAGACACACTCCTGTTAGAGAAAGGGGTCCCTGATGGCCACTACCATGTCAGTATTATGGATCAATGAATCAGTGAGACTAAGCTACTAGTGTTAGGCGTATGATATGCCATTGAAGTTAGGACCAACTGTGTTGTAACATAAAGTTACAGGCTAACTAAATGTGTTGAAGTAACGACCAACTGGTTTCAATACCTACCTTGAGATTTTGTCCATCAAAGGGTAAAGAGCCACTGACTAAGGTATATAATATCACACCCAAACTCCACACATCTACCTCCGGCCCATCATACTTCTTGCCTGGAGAGAAAGAGATGAGCATTATGTGGGACAAACGGTACTGGATGCTGACCCAGCTAGATTCTAGTCTAGAAAGCTTTGATGGGGATTTTGAAAGTTACACCGACAAGGCAACAAGACTTATTCAAGAAACACTTCGCTGTCACTGAGGCATAACTCCGGTTTCTGCAAATTCACCAACACATCTCAGATCGAACACCGTGCAATACAGATATAGTGTAGTTCTCACCTTGGAAAAGTTCAGGCGCAGCGTATGGAGGGCTACCGCAGAATGTGTCTAGCTTGTTACCGACTGTAAAACTGTTACTGAAGCCAAAGTCGGCGATTTTAATGTTCATATCCGAGTCGAGTAGAAGGTTCTCGGCTTTGAGGTCACGATGCACAATATTTTTCTGGTGGCAATACTGCACGGAGGAGACAATCTGGTAAATAAAAGGACATTACTAGTCAGTGAAATCTACCAATGTTTGCTTCTTGATTTGAACGAAGGGGCCAAGAGAGCTCTACCCACAATAGGGGGGTTGAGTTGTCTACTGGTAGTCAGAACGGCTGCTCTGTAGTAACCATAGCGCGATGAGACGGTGACCTCGGCTGCAAGCCAATGGTGACCCGAGTCACCGGACCAACCGTCATCGCCCAATGGTTATCAATTACACAAAACAGGCCATTCATCAGAATCATGGTGGGGATTAATGAGAGGATCGCTCCGAAACTCCATTCTCTGGTCCGACTTCGTATCAGGCCACTGAAGAGTTTAGGATGCTGAACTCAGAGTACCCATGAGATCTCAGTGATTCTAGTTAGCTGTATCATAAATATTGTTATCAGCTTGTTCCACTTGGCCGATAACGGAATAGCCCACTGGCCCGTAGGCTTCATCACTACACAGCTGATTACAAGACCTGCGTAACGCCTGCAACTTATGCCAATGACTCGCTCACTTGTGCCGACTTGCCAAAAAAACACAGATCTCTCGTCAAACTAGTTTCTTTATTGGGATCAGTCTAGGTCAGACCCGGGTCACTACCAGTATGACTATCATTGAAATGAAACAGTTTGTATTATCCCATGCGATAAGGTTGTCACTGTGAAATCATTATAGCGCAGATTGACTCAAGCGCAGCAGCGCTGCATTGCTGAAGCCCAGTAAAGGCCACCACAAATGACTGATGGGTGACATGGGTGACCCATCTAACGTGAGTAACTCATTGTGTGGAGATTAGCGCAAAAATAACCACCCGACTCAAGAGCCAATACATTCTCTCAAGTGAGAGCACAAAACGAGAACGGTAGGCAATCATCTGAATTTTCAACGCTCAAAAAGAATGACAGCAACAACCATACGTCGTGTAGCCATGAGGAAACTGGTTTGGGAGAAAGGTGAACTCTGACGGGAGGTCAACAGACGAACTGAATCATTCGCTTGCATCTCATTTCCTGTCACCCTGCCCACAGCTTGGTCTGCCGAGAGCGATTTCTCACCTGTCTGAATTTGATCCGAGCCTCCTTCTCTTTCATACGACCGTGAGCGACGAGATAGTCAAAAACCTCGCCTCCGCTCGCGTATTCCATCACAAGGTAAAGTTGCTTCTCCGTCTGAATCACCTCAAACAGCTTGACAATGTTTGGGTGATCGAGCATCTTCATGATGCGCACCTCGCGATACAACTGCAACCATAACGCATAACCAATAAACTCTTCGGGTAATCTACAAGCTAGATTCAGAACACTCCCTACTTTAATATTTTAGCACGCGCATACGCTGTGCCCTACAGCAAAATAAGTGGCAACTCACTGACTGCAAACCTTGGTGCTCAATACCCACTCAGGCACCACTTCACCCCCCATTTACAAAGGAAGGAACTGCTCAACAAAAAATTACTGGGTGGTCAGCTGGAATCTAAAACTTCAATTGTCTCTGAAGAAGTGTCACAAGCTGCATTCAACATTATAAGCTTTCGTCAATGGAGACCGGGCGACTCTCGCACTAGTTAGTGAAAATATCCCTGCCTTTAGCCTCGTCTATTGCACCATACTAGATTCAACAACATTTTCTCTATGTTACTATATTGGGATAGCAATCAAACTAAGTGGCAAATTTACTGACACACTCGCTCTTCCCGCTCACAGGCAGCTAAATATAGCTGATGACTGGTATAGCCAGCAGGGGCAGCTGAGCTGGAGTACGATTAATCTGTAATTACAGCTAGGTACAGTAATCCACTTATATCCCACAATCTAACAGACCCATTGGATATCGATAAGCCTGTCAAGAGGGCCATTCATTTATTGCTGACATAAATACATGTAAAGGCCCAATCATTGGCAGAGAGTGAGAGTTTAGTAGAGGGCTTACCTTTTGCAAACTGGATGGGTTGAGCTGGGTCTTGTCAATGATTTTGATAGCCACCTCTCTTCCCGTCGGCACATGCTTGGCTAGTTTTACTTTGGCAAAGTTGCCTTTGCCAATGGTCTTGATGAGCTTGTATTTGCCTATATGTGGTCCATCGCTGGAAGGTACTTTTGTCTGCTTGGGTGTATTCTGATGTGACCGCTGCAAGTAGACAGCACTCACATTATGCAGTTCCAGACTCCCCGCGGGATAGTTGTAACACAGCTTTGATTCTTGCTAGGCACATCACAAGAAGCCTTTCTACTTGTTTGTAACCTTCAAGGTGACTCTTAGGCTAGTGTGTTGAAACCTGGGATCATGGCACATCTAGCTTTTATAATAAGCTGCCTTAGCACTTCGTCACTCCTTGTAAGTTAGTTGCATGGCTATCGAGCCCCATCTAGTGAGGAACGTTTTAGCCAAAGTCAACAGTACTGACTACGCAAACCAAACATCCTGGCATAAAGGATAAAAATAGAGACAGCAAGACTCTCATTCAATTGCTGACTGTGACCTAGCTGCTATGATCCAGTCCACACAGGCAGCTGTCCTTCCATCGCGGCTGCTGGAATCGTACGATGACCAAGACATGTTTGAAATATCATTCGTAGCAACAACAGCGCCGACATTCTATATACAGCATAGACAGTGATGAGCTGGGAGTAGATGACCTTTGTACCTTGACTTTATGTATGCCATGAGAAAAGTATGTATCCATCGAAAGACTAGTGGAGTGGATAGTCCAGCTGAGCTGCGAACTACTTAACATATATATATGAATTCCACTTAGAAGTAGTAGATACACCTTATGTTATCTCAGACTTTATAATATATGCCTCTAGGTTCTCATTCGATGGTTCAGGCGACAACAATATCAATCTATCCTGTTTCTGTACAAGATCCGCCTGATTTCGTGCACTGTCTGAATACCGAGTGAACTGGCGTGTGACTGACTAGTCTCATGGGTATGACGGTACAACTATTAGCATACAAAGCGCTAGCATAGCGAACAAGCGAAAGTGAGCCGCTTCTATTGCCAATTTCAATAGATGCTTTCAAGCGTGTGAATTATGTATTAACCAGCCAGACCTACAGTACAGCAGCGAGATCAATTCAAAACCCGGATAAAACTAAAACCATCAGCCGTGGGCTCTAAATTGGTAAAGGTATCAACTATTGGCAGGCTTCCTTTTAAACAGTCACTGAGTGAAAGTCTCCCTCAGTGCTTTCCGCGAGCTTGATGATTGCAGAATACACCAACGCAAAATCTTTTCACACAATTTTTAGTTGGTGTAGTGTCCCAAGATTATTGCTTACCATGATAATGGGGACAGCTGAACGACTGAACGACTTGGACTGAACACCTACACAGCGCTAGATATAGAGTCTCAACACACCACAGATTGGGTCATCATTCCGTAGCCGACTTAGTACACCCTCTGATTTACTAACACCGCTCACTAGTTATCATCGCAGATTAAAAACGTAGCCGAGCAGTTTTGCTTGACTGGTTCGCTGACAAATGGCTAATGAATAATGGCAAATGATAGGTTGTACGGACTCTCGCGTCACAAGAGTCTGTCACTCTAAGGCGGGTTATGATGGCGTAATTACTAGGCTCAGCCGATAGCTACCATAAATCACCGAGTTGGTGTGAGCAACAGAACTGACTCGACTAGGCAGTATTACGAAGCCAGCCGCCCATCACCGGATCCCATGGTAACGCCTACATGGACAACCGAGAGGCCTGACACAGAAATACCCAGTACCAGTAGCTAGCGCACTTTATCGAAAAAGACCTGACACATTATTCCGGCTGTTTCCTAATAAACTACCACGGTAAAATAAAATAGGTCACCGGTTTCAGCTGGATGTCAAACAACGATCACCTCCCGCCAGCCGCAACCACACTGGGATATGCTGACAGCTTGGTGAAACCATAGAGGATAACTCTACACTACCACTAACACAAAAAATCAGAACTAGGTAGTGGTTAGTCATTGCATTAGCAGATAATGACTCACTACTAGATGCTGAGTGCCTGAATGCCAGATGATGCCGGGTAATAACCTCAACACTGCACAAAAAATGGGGACGAATCTCCATCCCTACCAGTCCTACACGACTACATACACTTAGAACCGATATATAAAAGGCGAGTTACTTTGCCAGAAAGCGCTAGCAGCTAGTACTCCGTGGAGACAGTTAACTGCCGTCAATACAACAGAATACGCTAGCTCTTACCTCCGCCTCTGTTGCACAGTTACTATTGATATCCTGTGCAGCAGAACCACTGTAGCAGCCGCTATCTATGCTGTCTTTAGTCAGTGGCACAATGCTCTCAAAGGAGCTAGCGCGCTTCTCACGAACGATAGGAGACTTCATACCAGACTGAGGCGAACACACTCGTCCGCAAGCAAACAGCACGGGACTGACAGAGATACAGAGTGCGACAGGAATAGAACACCCAACTGAACTCAGGAAGTCTGTGTGTTTACACGGTAACGCAACAGAGAGGCTACTTATAGAACCCATCAACCAGACCCTGTGAAGGCAGCAGCTGCAGTAAAATGGCAGTGCAGCACCACATGGGTGGCTGATGGCAAAAACAAACAATCCTGAACCACAAGGGGCCATGGACCCGGTTCAGAACTCAACAGAACTCTACCCAGTGACAGAAAGGAATGTCACCGAGTTACCAGAGAATTGAGTCAGCCACTAGTTGTAACAGATGAGAACTCAACACTGACAATCTAAAAACTGCAACATCTCAAACAGGATGTGATGAAATCAACTCCTCTTTTAGTTCTCCTAACCCCTAGCTGTGTTGATTTTCGCTTGTTGTCACGACCACGCAGTTGCAAAAGGTTAGGTTTACAAAGAAGAGTCATCGCTAGGCAGCCAACTAGCCGGTGACAATTACACGGCAGGATTAGTAGTGATCCATGAAAAGTAGCGGATTAGATTATCGCGAAATCATTAAACCAATGATATGACTGAACGGCTGGATGGACCATACCACCATGCACACTATGGCTCCCAACTTATATTGACTCGGGCGTAAACCCGCCAGCTCGGCATCAGATATGATACCTCTGGTAATAAGGGTGAACCAGCGATGCTTACGTGGTGATCAGAAGAGACAGATTCTGGAACTGGCCGAAGCTGAGGCCTGGCTGGACTAGCTGTAGACATCTTGTTGGCCTCACCACCTGCCTGCGGTCTCATCCGGCTGAGTTAGCGGACTCGGAGTATTGAAACTGGGTAATTTCTCCCCCTCACCGCATCACCAACTGGCCAAGTTTTACGTCTGCAACACGAGAAACAAATGAGGGTTACTATCTAGAATAATTTTGCATTCTAGCCCATCAACTGGATTTTATCTGCTACCATCAGGATCTCAGTGTGAAATGTGAATACATAATCGGCAGCTGCAGTACTGCTCAGCAATAATTAGCAGCTAAAATTGACGTAATCGGTCTAGCTGTGTGTTAGAACTTGATTGGTTTCTTAACATTTTGGTACCAAACGTACATAGCAAATCCTCAGCACAACAGCATCAATTTTCCTTACTACCACACACAAACTCATCAGTTTGTAAGATCCCTGGGCAATATTGTACTAACAATCTACAGGTCATCTTTTAAAATTCTGCCAATCACCAACTAGGGGGTAGGCGATTATTGGGTGCATCCTGCAGTGAAAAGAAGTTAGAAGCCTAATCACTGTCGCTGTGTATTGACCCATCATCAAGAAGAAAGGCCAAGTCAGAAGAGCACTGATGCCCTCAGCTGGCCATGATCACCAAGTTATCAAAAACCACACACTTATCCACTCAGCGATATACTCTTCATCATTGAACTTCGGGTACCAACCAATGGAAATGAGAATAACTTCAAAGTTTGTGAGCTATGAATGAGCCAAGACTATACGAGACCCACTGGAATATAAAATAATTTCCACATTCTGCAATCATAATTGTGGCTTCTTAGCAACTAGCTTAAACAGTACGTTTAATGTCCGACTACTCAGAAGACTCATAACAGAGCCTGTCTTTGCATCATACCCACAGTTTGACACAGATGATGCTTATGACTAACACAAAGCAGACCCATTGGCAGCTGATGGACGCTTCATAAACTGAACACCAAATAGAACCAGGACAAGCTGATAACTTCCCTTCAAAAACACAACAAAAGCCAAAAACTGCTTCCTGAAAAAAACATACATAACCATTAAAGATTATGATAGATTTTTTGGCAGGTTAGTTGGTGTTACAGTCGTCTGTTGGTGACAGTGCCGGACTGTAACCATTATTGGCTGAGTTTTAATTGACTAAGTGTTTGCCTATTTAGTGGTCGTTCAGGGGTCTAATGTAGACGGTCTCGGGCTTGAGTTTGGTGTGGCTATAGGCAATCGTACTCGGTTTGGAACAACTAGCAGCGATTAGGTTTAGCTAAAATCATCATCATCATATCACTTATATTGTATTGGTGAGTTGGCCCAACCAATGACTGACTCTTAGTCTTCTTAGTCTTAGCTGAGGGTATGATTTGAGTGAGCTAAAGGGTCTAAATTATTTATAAAGTGTACGCTTGAGATGACAATCTCTCCCTCTCAGTGAGTGAGTGAGTCACAGTCAGTCACAGTCAGTCACTCTCCGTTTCGGAGTAAACTAAATATTAAAATAGTAAATCAGTAGACTGTAGTGTAGAGTAATGACTAATGAGTCAATTGATTGAGTAATTAGTAAATCATAAATGTTCACTTGTCGTATACGTTTCGTATGCAGTGAGTCTGAAAGGACTAAACTTGAATGGTTTGAGTGCTAGCCTACCGTAAAAAAAACTTTTTGTAATTGAATCTGGTACCATGGAAGACCCGACCGTAAAATTTTCTTCTGATGGGTAGGTGGAAGTGATCGATTCCCATTCCTAATCACCGAATCACGGATGACCAACCGGCGTCCGGTTGGCCAACTTCACTCGCGATTATTGCACCTATCCCGTGGAATTTTAGCTTGTTGGTTTTATTCCATCAATGAATCGTTACCTTACTATTGAATGGAGTCGATTTAGAAGAATTCCTTTCAGGTTCACAACCAATTAAGAAGGACGTTCAAACACCAGTGGAACAGCCCAGTCCTAGTTATTCTCAAAATGGCGATACATGGCTGTGCAAGTTACGGGAACCTGATTGGACAGGCGGGCACTTGTCGGTCACCACCCGCCCCTTATACTCTAAAACTTAAAATTAAATGACTAACAATTTTTACGATAAATTCGTGGTTTACTATATTTGAACAATAATTAATTATTGTAATGCTATTATTCTAATGAAATATGTTTTGGGCGCAAAACTATTGGGATTGGCGATACACCAAGAATGGACAACTCTCGTTTTCATCTAGTCGATCGGGTGACGTGGTTTTACGGCGTGGATAGCGCCCTGGAGGGGCACTGTTATAAGTCAGTTGCAATTGAAGTTACAACAGCCAGAGTCCCTCGTTGTGATGGTCAACCATAAAGCCCATCATGCACAGAGTTTGAACCCGGGTTTCTCTGATGGTGGTAAGATTAATTTGACTTTTATATGCTCTTTGGGTCGGGATACGCTGCTGAACGCTGGTAAAGAAAATAAAACTTTCTTAATACGCTGTTTGAGATTTTAATGCTTATAATAACGCAGGCTAATCATATTGTTCCCTGCCTCAAGACACACATACGCTAGAATATAAATATATCTCTACAATACATGAATGAGTATGTGGTAGCAATTTAATTTAAATACAACTTCCATAAGTACCAGAGTAAGCTGCCAAATGTAACAATGCCCACATGCAGGTTCGACATGCAATTCATCACCAGCGCTTAGTTTTGACACTGATATACTCATTTAGTTTCTTTACTCAGAACTCTTCATGCTAGTTTTTCTTTCTCTTTCCCGGGGTTAAATATCTTCGTCTTTTCACCAAATAATGCGTTGGGTCTTAGCATGGAGCACCACGATTTATCAGTATCGTTGCTCCACCTCATAGTGAGGTCTGCCTTTGGTCGAGCTAAGATTAGGACGTGTGGACCTTAATTGTTACTCATCCCAGGCTAGCTGAAACCCAGATTTGAACCCTAGTTGTCTTGATTGCGCGCAAAGCTTTACTGCTAACCCAAATAACATGATAAGAGTGAAACAAACATTCATGCAGTTATCTTTCAATAAAAATATAAACTTATGATTAGCCATTTTGTAACAAGCTTATACAGAGGCTCGATCCCTGCACCTACAGATTGAGTCTGGGCTATCTGGGCAGCCGGATAGCTGCATGTTGCACACCTGTGAGAAATGTCCACACAAATGAACTACTTTATGACGGGAGGCCTCTCCCCTAGGAAATAAATAACAAGCCGGGAAGCCATAACCCAGTGAACGCATGAAACCAGCAAGGGGATCACAACTCCTATATACACATTTACACCCTTGTGCTAACAGTGATAATCCTAAATTCTATGCAACAGAACGTCTCAATTGTTACTTATTGTGCTAGTATTGAAGTAGTGAGTTCAGACTTGCTTCTTTGGTACATATAAATCATGGACATGTTAATTGGTAATCCCTTATTGATAGTGACTCAGGTAATATACGTAGTTAGCACGGTGTGGGCGATTTGCTCGCTTTTAAAAAAAGCGAATGAGTATAAAGAGCTGCTGATGTCGAAAGAGAAGACAATTCTCGAACAGGATCAGGTGAGTTCAATTGTTTTGATTATTTGAGTATATTTGCTTAGCTAGTGCTAATCACCCTAGCTAAATTCTTGTTTCTACATTATTCTAGTTGCCCTCAAGAGTCAAACTGGTTTGTTCTGAAATGCTCATCGGCTTATCATGGAAAAACATGCACAGTACATCGAGGCATGACATAACATACCTAGTTAACTTTTAGCTAGTAACTCTATGCCATCTAGGTACATTGCGCCCCGCTTCCTTATAGTATATAAATTTGAGCCCTTATGATGAAAGGCTGGACCGGGGCTCTAGCAGTGATGCCCTAGCTTGCAGTCCTGGGTAACTGGTGTGATTAATCTCCTCTGGTGTTCTGTAGGCAATCCAGTCGCTACAGAAGGGTAAGAAGAGACAAGGTTTGGTGCTCAGACGAATGGCAAAAATAATCAACGACTATGGCAAGGTAATTCATACAGTCATAGATTCACCCATACGCTATTCTGGGGACAGGGGGATAGCTCAATGCAAGAGCGCTGGCTTGCAACCCTGAGAGCCTGGGTTCGACTTCTGGTCTTAGCATCCTCCCATTGCGAGCATGAGGTTCTACCACTTCAACAAGCTTCAGGCTTAGGAGGTCCGTTGAAAAGGATGTCCGTATGCCTAAGTAGAACAAAATCAGAAAACATTCTAACGTGTTCTTATCGAATGATTTATTGAATCTAAAATCAGGGGAATTCTTTTCTAACAGAAAGAATATCTGAATGCCCGAGCAGACCAACAGGAGGAAGATAGAGGGTACAGCAGTGTCACCCAGCAAACGGTGGTTATGAACCAGAACTCTGAGGTATCTTGTGATTTCTTTTCTTTTCGTACATGGCATCTTCATCATTATGGTGATGCTGCCTGAATAGATACTTATTTTTTTACCAGATACAGCTAAACATGGAGTGCCGCAGGCGGGTTTATATCTTAGTGAAGCCAGTGACATAAAGACCATGTCACTGGTGAAGCTCGGTATTGTTTTAAGCTAGGATTAATGTGAAGAGCTCATACTCACATCGAGAGCACGCCAGGTTGCATGTGACCCCAGCGTCCGACCCCTGAGCTATTATCAGTATTCTATGATTGGATTGACTGCCCATTTTTCTTTTATGATCTCCTTAAAGTAAACGTGCTGGTTTAGATACTTGTTAGTTCACGCGCTGGCTACGGTTCAATATGAAGCACTGATTTTGGGTCAGTATCAATGCTCTTCCTTATTTGCTGCGAGCCTGCCATTTTTAAAACCATTCTTCCTTTTCTTATCTGTAGAAGATTATCAGCTTAGAAAAAAGGGTTTCACAACTTAAAACTGACAAAACTCTGGCCAGGAAGCAAGAAGTGATAAGAAATCTAGCTGGTCAACTCAAGGACAAGAGAGAGGTAAGCCATCCTAAGACCACAACACAAACGCAGGTTTATAACTACAGTAAGTAACCTCTACATTTTTTCAACATCAGTATCATTTAGCTCATGCACATTTTGCTAAGTTTCGGGGCAGCGCTGTGACTCAATGGTTTGTTTAAACAGAAGGCACTGTAGTTGGGGGAGATTGGACAGCCTCTCTCCGTTGCCGAAGGTCACGGGTCAAATACAGCTTTCCAAACTGTCAGTGTAGAGTTGTCGTTGTTCCTATGAAGATAATGGGTTGGGGCGAACTGCTGAAAGTTTGATTGGAAGGCACTCAAACAATCTGGGATGCAATTGCCTGCCATTTATTGGCCGCGACGTTGTATCTAAAATTCAATGACCCAATGACTCATGGCTGTACCTCTCGGTTTACCCAGCAGTAAGATTGGTACCTGACTCTCTTCAAAGTTGAGGGATGTGAAGGAGTATGATTGATGCCCTACACAACCTTTACCTATGTGAACAGCAATGCGTACAGTTCAGTTGACCGATCTTGCAGACTATTGCCGGCTTACACGATGAAATAGAAAAGAAGGAGGCTAGCCACAAGAAAGAGTTGAAGGAGGGAAAGATAGTTATAAAGGACCTAACGAACATCATCGGTGGAAAAAATGAGGTAGAGCCCTTTTTTCCTATAGAAGTATACCCTGTGTAGGGTCATAGAATTTGTCACTTGCTTAGCATGGAAGCTTCTGTTAGAAGCTTAGGAATTGAGGTTGTGCGCACTTTCAGTTATCGCCTTTAGCTGGGATTTGAACCCGCAGCTCTTGGTACACAGGAGGAACAATTTAACCACCAACCCATGGCTCTCTTCATCTTAGTAATATACACAGGACTGGAATAAATTATCTATATCAACCATATACAGCGCGAACAATCTCACACAAGCTATATATTCTTCATAGGAAATCGCCGTGATGAAGAATGAGCTCGCAACGATTTGGAAGCAAATGGCCACCAAGGATAAAATGATCGCTGGCATGGGGAATGTCATCATCAACCAAAAACAGGTATTGAAGGCGATTTTATTTACTGAGCTTAATAATTTTGCGACTCCATGACGGAACAGCTGTCAGGAGGGGTACAGAAAGTGGCATTTTGAGGCTTCTGTGAGGACGAGTAAGAGAGTTTCCGCTTTAACACCAATGTGCCCCATTAAGAAGGTAACTTATCATTGGTAGGCCTCTATGACCTGAAACCAACTGCCCTGTTATCATGTCTCAACCTTTACCCCATGCTTCTAGATTTTATTTACACTCAGTATAGTGAGTCGTCTTTTTACATTATTTGATATTTTAGACCGTGACTAAACTGGATATTCTGGTAGTAACAAGGAAGACTCAGGTTAGCAAAGAAATACAGACGGAATTCACAGTGATGACTGACGAAGCCACAGACATAGAAAGGTTAATTGACATCCTAGTCATGCTAAACAGCCACTCTGAAATCCTCACAGAAATTCCTAGCTACTACTGATCCAACAAACCTCAGGCTTAGGTCATCCATATAGCAGGAAAGCCATGTGCTCCAGTAAAACAAAAACAAAACAATTACTTTAGAATCACAGCTTCATGTATTTATACATACCACGGAAATTAGCAACAACACCGGTAACTATCCCGGTTTAGGTTTATGAATAAATCTGTGACGGATATGAAGATGATATCAGCGTGGATGCTAATGGCATCACAACCTATCACTCTCACCACAATCTTCTATTACAGTCTACCAACTACTAGCGATGAAGGGATTGGTAATGACTCAGCAGATGATGTGAGCGAGGAGATCCTGTTGTCCGGAAGGGTGAAAGCCCTGAAGGCGTTGTTCGAGGAGCTGGTCCACTAAGAAGATCTGTATAGTGAGGGCAATACAAGCATTGTGATCGTATATAGTATGATACTAGAAACTAATCAGAGACAGAAGTTTATTGTTTTCCTTCTTGCGTTTTGTTGCTAAATACAATTATAGCAGAGGTATTCCAATAGACAGTCATGAAAATCTGGCACTGGTGAGGATCCAAGCAGTCACATTACCAAATGACCAACCAAATCTCTGCACTATATGGCTTCGGCCAATAGAATAAACAATGAACACATGTATATAACAATTCATTCGGTTTGGGATAGCTTAGTGCCTGGAGAACTGAGATCGGGGCACAGCTTGGTGGCTAGCGCACTATGGGACAGGGGCACAGCTTGGTGGATAGAATGGTACAGGATAGTGGGATAACTCAATGTCTAGAGCACGATTGGATAGGGGAACAGCGTGGAGGCTAGAGCCCTATGGGACAGGAGTGTATGTGATTTTCAGTCAATCAGAGCACCTATCAGGCACGCTTTAGATGCGCCAGTAAGGAGATCCAAAAGAGATCTGAGATAACTTTCTCTTCACTGATCTAACTTATACACAGCTTCACTATGCAACAGCAGAGCAGTTAGAGGAATCAGCATTTTATCAGTACTATAGATACAGTGCAACTTGACAATTATTAAATACTTCCCCGATGAATACATGCACATGCATGACTGTAGGTATGTTTTGCCATGGTCATGGAGTTTGCGCCTCACTTAACAGAGAGAGTCTGGTCAAAGCAGAGAAGCCAATTTGCTGATCTTGGATGCCTTTACTACCACCATGATTGATGATTTTCGGTGTTGGAACCCACAATTACTTGTACGCAATACATATGTTCTATAACCACCAAGACACAGCTACTACCTGGAGCCGTGACCGAGTGGGTGTAAATACAGTTTTATCTCAATAGAAATGTGGTATAAGATGAGATGATGGTATGACTGCGTATACTATATCCTAACCCACACTAGCCATGCCAACAAAATATGAAAAATGCTGCGACTCCAGGTAGATAAACGGTGAGAGAAGTGAGCCAATGGAGTTTATTCTCCTTTTTTCAGTGCTGACTAGAGAGTTACCCTCCCCTGTATCATTTTAGAGTTTGTTTACTTTTTCCTGTGTCTGTTTGGATGAGAAAATAACCCTCCCCTGTATTATTTTTAAATTGAGTTATTGAGTAAATAAACTGCGCCACCTCCATGCAGACCTGATGAGGATGAGCAGTCCTCGTTAGACTAGCTCTCTCTATCTACAAATAGACGGCAAAATTATCCTGGCAGATTTGACAATGCAATTTAGATCCTAGAGTGATCACGACACTGAACGCTTTCCATGAAACCATGCAAAACAAACAGTATGCTGAAAGTCGAAATTCCTTCTGCGCCGATTTAGAACGATTGTGAGAGAGATGCCAATGTGATGGATTCACGTGCATATTCATTGAGAACTCTGCCAACAGTTAACTGGGCCTTGTATTAAGAGTCCCTGAGTCGATTCCTGGTTAGGGTGAAACTTGGTCTTTCGCAATGCCTCGTCGGAATCACGTTCTTTGGGTGGCATCCGGGCACAAACCGAAACTCCTCTAATGATGCACCCTGGGAAATGCCGAGTTAAAGACTCAGTAGGCCAATCTCTGCACTTTTTTTGACACTGGTCAGGATAGGAAAGAAATAGAAGGACTCTGCAGACGGCACATCTGATTGGATAGAGTAGGGTGAAGATAATGGCGCTTTTTGACACAAAAAAAACTTTCTGAAGTCAATTCTATAATCTGTTGGTTTCCAGGCACCTGATCTTTTTGTTTACATGTGTAGTATATGAAAGTATGGGAGAAGATAATTACGAAATTGATGAATTTAAGTTAATAATTTGTAATTGCACACGGTAAAGACACATGTAATATTACATTGTCCAGTAGTAAATGCATCACAGTAATAAAACAATATGCACCCTTCATAAACATATAACATGTAATAATGACTAAATCACTATATAAAGTAAACTTTATTATGCTTTCAACAATAACAATTGTTGACGACATTCTTATGAGAAGGATAGAGTAAGTGAAATATGAATAAAAGTGAGATTGTGAAGTCCGATTTTAAATTGATGAGATTAACAATTGTTATGCACTGTACACGAGTGTACAATATCCTCTTTATCTTCTTTACTTCTTGGTAAAGTATCTCTTGGCAATCAACTTTCCATCACCGACATTAATAGTCTACAAAAGTTGAGGAATTAAGGAAATACAAGAGGTCACAATATACGATGCGAAGCGAAGAACTGACACCATGCAGATACTTCGGGACATAACGAACTGTTCTATCACTGAGACACTTCAGGACCTGGTTGTGTTTGATTAACCATGGTTTTTTATTTTTACCTTGAAAGTCTGACAAAGGGACTTGAACAAGGTTCACTATTCAGTCTTTACTCTATATAGACATGATTTAGAGAATTTCAAAATCAGATGAGTTGAACAAAATGCCCGTATGTTTTGTAGACATTTTAAAAGTGGCACGGGGAACCTTCGAAATTCTTTGAGATTTTTGGGATAGCGAGATAGCACCATGGCTATAGGGAGCTTGGCTCAAGATCCAAATATTCTGGGTTCAGGGCCTAGTAATGCTGAGTCATCACTATGAGAATGAGCTCAATACATAATTCCTAGCTTCTATAGGTCCAACAAGCCTCAGGCTTAGGTAGTCTGCTAAATAGTATGGTCAAGTGCCTGAGTAGATCGAGATTAACAACAAATAATATTGGTTACCTATATTACCTCCAACTTCAGTAGCTATAGAATATTATGGCCATCAGTTGACTATAGCCAAAAATGATATAAAAAAACTTTTAAAATATCTGCTTGTCCTACATTTGGTACTTAAAACACTGCAGTGTCATCCTGGTATATGCAAATTAGGTAAAATATCAGTTAAAATGCTCCCTGTGGTTTTCAGGATATCTTAATGAATTATATCACAGATATTGCAGTTAAAAAGACATTTTTTAAGAAGACGCACCGAAAGATTTTGCTGCTTTTTGGTGCAGAGACTAAAATATATTTCGGAACTGTAAAGTAAAACAGGCAAGACTAGAGCCCCCGGGAAAACATGTCTTTGATTCATAGTTGGGCTAAAACCGCAAAATTTACTAAAATCATAGGTTGGACTGAATCAAAATAAAGCCAAGATATATTTTAAACTTGCACTCTTTCTACCTAAGATCCATTGATGATACTCCGTTAAAATATGTCGCCATTTCTATCCATGTCATAGATACCAAACTCTTGACGAGTATCTGATGGGTCTTATACTTGCAGCTTAAAGGTTGGATGATGAGGCAAATTTTTCTGGCTGATCAGAATCAGCATGTCTCGAAACCTACCTGAGTCAAGTTACAGTACAATAGACACAGCAGAAGTGCCCTTAAACCGTGCTAAAGATGGCAAAATTGGCACCCTCTGAAAAATGTTTTTAAAAGGGCGGAGCCTAATCGGCCATTTATATGACATATATCATCGCAAGTTAGATGAATAGTCAATGGCCAGGCACTCAAAGTTGAGCATTTTCTACCTGGCTTTACAGAGAGTGTTCCAATAGTTGGGACAACTGATCTAAAACTAATATAAGACAATCTACAACACTAGTTAGTCTACTTAATGAGAGGCAGATTCCCTTCCATTTACCTGTAAAAGTTCTCCATTGACTATCTGTTTGGTAGTCACTCCATCAGGTTTACCCTCTTTAGTTTTAGCATGGGAGGTGATAACTCCATCACCAATCTCAATGCTCACCTAAAGGCATGTAATAATTATTATTATTTATTGTTATATCATTTTTATCCGATATGGGTTAGTCACGTTGCTCCATGGATAAAGATAGCGGATAGCTCAGAGGTTTGAGTGTTGGACTCACAAGCGTGAGAACCTGGGTCAGATTCCTGGTCATGGTAGGCTCCCATTTGAGGGCGAACTCTTCATATTAATCCTAACTCAAAACAAAAACAAGCCTCACTACGAGGTAGAACATTGATAAGCTGCAAAGGGTGAAAAAGCGACCGTCTAACCCATCATGGTGGAGATATCGTATGAGAAGCTCCACAGACAAGTGACACTGTGCCATTATTATCATCGAGCAGAAAATTATCCATGATTGACCAACGTTAGTTGACTTTCCAGCATAGGTTGACATAAAGCGAAATAACCTGGCTATCAGAATTCCACTTATGTTGGAGTTGTCTATTCTCACTAAGGTCAAAATTTGACTTTGCGTTAGATTTGTCTGCTCTCAAAAACTCTAACAATACCCTGTGCTGCATGTATGGCTAAAATAGATGTTGCAGGTGTCTATAAACAAAATTTAATACTTCATCTCTGATCTTCAAAGTCAGCTAGTTTGGAAATAAATTGACTATTCAGTGGTATTTTTAACATTGTTGGGAGAATCACTTTCGATCTTTTGGGAATACAGCCGGTGTCTATTTTATATACACTAGCTATGTTTTGAATTACCGTTTGGGTCAGACAAGCATTTCTATGAGTTGAGCAATGTAATCTGCTTGTGTCTTGTTCAGGTTTACGTGAGCTCCTTATTCTCACCCAGAGTTTCGAAGTTGAGCTACCAACCAGGTGGGGTTTGGCATTGAATATAACGCATATTCGTGGTCAATCAAATTGCTCTGCAGCTTTACCCCGACTCCGTTTGTGTCCCCTGACATATGTCCAGGTCATCCTGTCATTGCGCGAATGCTGTGAAGGGCCGTCAGCAACAGTCGCACGCTGACGCTGGTTTGACCAGGTGCTCCCGAGGATGGCTTTGAGTCACCGCCAAGCCGGAGTTGTGCGGAAACTGGGATATTGGGTAATGATTTATTTTGTGTTTTCCAGGGTCTGCATTAGAAGGCCTTCTGTTAGCATCTACAAGTCACTCTATGGGTGGGCCTCCCTTATTTAAAGCTGCTCCCATGAAAATCCAAATGACACCCCACCAGGAATAAATGTTCCTTGTGCAGCGACTTTTGCATGGTACTTGAATCAGGATACTCTCAGCTATCCATCACTTCACTTAATCCCACTTCACACTATCCTCTCACAGCTACGCTAATCCCCATACATCGGCATTTCATCGCCAAGACTGAAGCCATTCATGCCAGACGGCTTCGTATGTTGTAAGCCCAGAAAATGACCTAAATATTGACTGCTAGTTGATGGTGTAGAATTACTAGCATCATCTGCTCTTAAGTATACCCGTTGGTCAATAACAACGGCAATAACAAGGGAGAGCTCGGACACAATGGCTAACTGTGTTCTGAACGTGGACTAGAAACTGACCCTACATGTAATTACATATAATTCAATCTGAAGGTGAAATTGCATGTTTTTCATGTCATTTTCTAGTTCAGATTTTTGGCTCTGCGTGGAAAGAACAATAGGTTGCTGTTCAAAGCATTACAGTCTCAATCGGTTGTTTCGCTGCAATATTTATGCCATTTAGATGATTTGATTGATCTAATGCAGTTTTTTATCGCTATCTCAATGTCTAGATGGATCAAACTGAAGCTGTCCTTAATTGTGTTGAGAGATTAGCCAAATAGTGTCAGATAACAAATCAACCTTTTTCAACCTGCCAGTGTGGACATACTTTAATGTTTGGGTGGACTATATGTGAAAAATTTACCAACATCTAGATCTAGATTATAAATATGTATGATAAGCACTGCTTTAGTGCATCTGGTAGTTCGCACTTTGGTCAGAAATCCATAAACTCAAAAATTTGCTCTTCTTTTAAAATGAAATGGAAGACCTTTCATGTTTTGGATCCATAACAGATTTAAGTCTGGCCAGGTTGTGAGGTATATATGAGCCCAATGTAGTTACCAGCACTTGTAGATCCAAAGCAAGGCTGAAGCTACGCAGGTTTGGCAAATCAGAATGGCTAATTGCCAGTGAATAAAAATAAGTAAAAAGGTGCCAGTGAACAACAGGAAAAATAAAATGAAGTCCCTACCATAGCGGTGCCGCCTGATGGTGTGTTGTCCTCTACTGCAGTGCCGTCTAAGGGAAACCTTGTGACCATAGTCTTAGGACCAACCTCCTTCTTGATAACCAGACAGTTGTCTTCAAGACTCAAAGTCAGCGTTGGATTAGCTGCCGTCACTATTTTCTTCTGGATCATACCCGTTCCTGCGAAACGGATGAAAACATGGTGATACAACACACAAATGACAATCTTTGACTGTGGGCAACTTGCGTCTTATACGTACTGATCTCATGATAGATAAATGCACGTGATCAACCTGGGACGAGGATAGCCTTGGATGGCCATCCGCGCAAACCTTACAGTTAAACTAAGTTCGCAGTGAAGAGAATATCGTGCTGGTACCAAAAGTATCTTCAAACAATCTCCCTGACATCTGGCCTTGATTAGAACCACGAACCACTTTAGTTTGTATCACTTTTCCACAATTAAGAGAGATTGAGTGACTTTCGGGTATTTCTACGACATATGGGCTATCCTTTCCTTCATATAGGATGAACCCTTGTAACTTTGGGATCACTGGCATTTTCCGTATCATTTTTCAGCATGCGATTTTTGGTTTGTAGTACTGCGTGGTGCTGCGTATCAACATAGTATATTAGTTTGTACAGGTTGGCAAATATAAGGAGATTTTACAAAGGCGTATTCAAGCATTAGTCCTCTAACACTTGACATGCCTTGTAAATGTAAATGAGCATTGTAAAGGGGAGACAGTTTGCATACGCATAATGCATAGCAAAATGTGTCCATTACTGAGAGCTACTAGGGAGTTAAAGTTTTGTCATTTCCTGTACAGCCTGAAGCTGTACAGCGTTATAACAACGCGCGGTGTCCAGATTTTCCATGAAGTAGTTAGCCATGATAGCTCAGTGGGATAGCTAACTGTCTGTCCTCCCTGTGGCCCGGGTCATGATAGCTCAGTGGAATAGCTCACTGTCTATCCTCCCTGTGGCCCGGATCATGATAGCTCAGTGGAATAGCTCATTGCCTATCCTCCCTGTGGCCCGGGTTCAATTCCCAACCACGGCGAAGTATTTCAAGGGATTTTTCTCTGGCTGATCACACTCTGCCAACCCATCCCGAGCCAGCGTGGCAGAAAATGGCTCAATCTCCCCTCAATGACACCACACAACCTGTGGACAACGAGGAGGAAGGCCG
>Ga0224501_10000485_pt1 | contig 31642 bp, 22 predicted proteins | sample SF_Oct11_sed_USG_4_FD_169105 | JGI IMG/M metagenome (GOLD analysis project Ga0224501, IMG submission 169105) | Sediment microbial communities from San Francisco Bay, California, United States - SF_Oct11_sed_USGS_8_1 | ecosystem: Environmental > Aquatic > Marine > Sediment | place: USA... | reverse complement strand
CGATCATGAGAATAAAGGCAGCCACCGTTAAAAAAATGGAGATGTTCATTTTTTCTGAGTAAAAGAAGAAATACCGTTCCGCAAAAGGCAGGAGGGCAAGCGCTGCATCCTTTCGGCCCCCGTGCCTCTGGACGACATCAGCAATCTTGGCATTCAGGGCTTCTGGGGCGGTGCCATCTCGAAGTTTTACAAAAGTATACACAAAGTGATTATTCCACCCCAGATACGAACTTCCTTCTGTGAGTATCCTGAATTCCATCGGCACAAGCATGTTGAACGGAAGCGTGGAATTGTTGAGTTTGTTATCGATAACCCCGGTCACGGTCAATTCGTGCTCCTGGTTCATGGTCAGGACTTTGCCGATCGGGTCTTCCTTTGAAAAATACTTTTCAGCCGCCTCTATTGAGAGCACGATGGAATGGGGCTCCTTGAATGCCGTTTTAGGATTCCCTTTTATAAAGGGAAAGCTGAACATACTGAAAAAGGAAGGATCCACAGCCCGCATCCGTCTTTCATAAAATAACTTGTTTTCATAGGAAAGCAGCGCATTTTGCCAAAACCAATGAAACCTTGTTGCTTCTACGATTTCAGGAAATTCCTCTTTGAGCGTTGGCGCGAGCAGAACGGGTGTCGTTGAATTGTTGGGGACGTCGGTATGGATGAGAACATGATAAATGTTGTCGACATCTTTATGGAATTTGTCAAAACTCAGCTCATCGAATACCCATAAAGCGATGAACAGACAGCAAGCGATACCAACGGCCAGGCCAATGATGTTGATGAAAGAATACACTTTCTGTCTCTTGATGTTTCTCAGAGCGATTTTCAGGTAATTTTTGATCATGACTCCTCTCCAATACAAATGGTCTAAAATGAATCCCGGAAGGGACTTGAAAAGAAGAGACCAGAACCACAATTTTGCCTTGGCTTTCCCCTTTGTTTTCACTCTTTCTCGATAAGCCTCCTCAAAATCGCCGACGGCCTGATAATAATCGTCGTAATCTAGAAAAAACCAGAGGATGGCTTTTCCCAGAAAAGGAAGACTGTCTTTATTGAAATTCATCGATTTCTCTCAATCGAAAGCAAGCTTACATTCCTCTGTCCAGACTGTTTTATAGATTTTTCGTATTTCCTTGAGAGCTTTTTTTCCGGCTGAGGTCAATGAGTACATGTATTTACTCCGGCCGCCCCTCTCGGCAAAGGGCTGGCTGCTTTGTTTTTCGACATAGGCGTTGTGGACCAGCTTTTTAAGCGGCTTGTAGATCGCTCCGAATGACCACTCGTGGACTGTATCTTTGGAGACCTGCTCACGAATGGATACGCCGTAGGCATTGTCTTTGAGCTTCCAGATCGCCAGAAGGACGATCTCTTCGGACCTTGATAACAGGATCATGTCAATCGCTCCTTTTTAATTTGTATGAAAAATGGATACATATATTTGTACGCAATTTTTTAGAAAAGGTTGCCGGGATTCAAAAAATTTTTTTTTTGACAGGAACTCACTCTGTAACCTTGACTGAAGAAATGAGCCTCATTATCATGTGTGTTTGAAGTATTTCAGCAACCAGCCTTAATAGAAAGGAAAAAGAACATGGCCCTGTTCAGTTTGAAAAAAGTACTGCTTAAAGGAGTAGAAGTAGATACAGAGTCACAGGAACAGGTTGAGGCAGAGCGGGTCCAGGTCGCAACGTGCATCATTCTTCTTGAAGTGGCCAAATCGGATGATGAGTTCAGCAGCATCGAGAAAGCCACTGTAAAGGCTATCCTGAAGAAGAAGTTTGATATATCGGCTGAAGCGGTTGAAGAACTGATGGAGGTTGCCTCCAGGAAACGGGAGGAAAGTATCGACCTTTGGGAGTTCACCAACCTGATCAATGTGAATTATTCAAAAGAGGAGAAAAAGAGGATCGTGGAGAGTGCCTGGCGGGTGATCTATGCGGATGAAAAGCTGGACGGCTACGAGGACCATTTTGTTCACAAGCTGGCCAAACTGCTTCAATTGGATCACAGTGATCTGATCGAAGCCAAATTGAAAGTCAAATACGAGAACAAGCCATAGCCTTTGGTGTGATGTGATCCGGGTGTTGCTGAGGTCGAGGATATCAAAAAGAGGTTGGAGCGAACCAAAAAGATTCTAATTCGTATGTATAGTTAAAGAGATGAGTATGTCTAATTCATCGCGCATTCTGGAAATATCCAGTGAGAATCATTTACGGAGTGAGACACCATGAAAAAAGTTATTATCATCATCGTTGTCGTGGTGGTCGTTGTTGTTTTTGGGTTTCTGGCGGTTAAGGGCTGCCAAACCAAAGGCAGCACTCAAACGTTAAACACGGCAAAAGTGGAAATAGGGAACATTTCCAAGACCGTTGTGGCCACGGGCAAGATCGAGCCGCTGTATAAGGCTGAGATCAAATCCAAGATCGGAGGTTTGATCAAGCAGTTTTATGTCGAGGAAGGGGACCGGGTGAATGCGGGCCAGAAGTTAGTGGAAGTCATTCCAGGAGCCACGCCGGTAGAGTTGGTCCAGGCGCGGACCGAGGTTAAAGCTGCGGCCTACGATAAGATCGTCTCTGAAAAACAATACCAGAGAAGCAAAGAGCTGATCGACCAGAAAATGATTTCACCCGAAGACCACGATAGGGCTTTAGCGAATTACAGCACGGCTAAGGCCCGTTTTTATGCAGCCATGGCTCAGCTGCGAGTGCTGGAGCAGGGTTCGAACATAGCATCGCTGGCTGAGGGAATCGAGATCAGCGAGCAGGACCAGCTCGAAATCGAAAAGGAGACAAAAGAAGCTATCGCCAGTATGACCTTGATCGCTCCCATCTCCGGTATTGTCCTTTCCCGTGACACGGATAAAGGAAGCGCGGTCATCCCTCTTTCTTCAGCCTACGGAGGAACGGTGATCATGACCATCGCCGATATCTCTGAGAAGCATTTTCGAGGAGACGTGGATGAGGCGGATATCGGAAAGGTGCATCTCGGCCTGCCGGCACGGATCTACGTCGAGGCTTATCCGGACGAGCCTTTCAAGGCCAAGCTGACCCATATCAGTCCTCAGGGCCGCGAAGAAGAGGAGATCGTCAATTTCGAGATCCGGGCGACGATCGATGACCCGGAGAACAGACTCCGATTTGGCATGTCGGCGGATGCCGAGCTCGTTCTGGAGGAACATGAAAATGTTCTGGTCATCCCGGAAGGAGCCATAATATACGAGGATGGAAAGACTTTCGTCAATGTCCAGGATGATTCCATTCCTGAGGGCAAACGGAAAGTCGAGATCACCAAGGGGATTTCTGATGGTCTCCGGACCGAGGTTTTATCAGGGCTGGAAGAGGGACAGGTTGTCGTTCTTTCCCAGTAACGGTGTCGATGAATTTTTAAGGGTTCATCCAGTATGAGCACAACAATCTGGATCAGACCCATATCAAGGATTGAGTGATGCACTGGTCCGATATAATCAAACAAGCTTTCATAGACCTTAAAGCCAACAAACTCCGAAGCACCCTCACGCTTTTCGGCATCATCTGGGGCATCATGGCCATCATGATCCTGCTGGGTTGGGGATTCGGGTTCCGCGATTATATGTGGGAAGGCATGGGGAAGATCGGTAAAGACCTGGTTGTTTTCATTCCGGGCCACACATCCATCGGAGTGGGCGGATACAAAACCGGACGACCCGTAGTCCCGGAATTTGATGATATAGAAGCTATTAAAATTCAATGCCCTTCAGTGGCTGAAGTGAACCCGCAGATAAGCCGCTATTACCAGGTGAAATCGGAAACAGAAGCCCGACAGTACAATATCCGTGGGGTCCTGCCTGCCGCCAAAAAGATGAACAACTGGCAGGTGGCGAAAGGAAGATTCATCAGCCAGGATGATATCAGGAATCGCCGGCGTTTCGCGTTCATCGGCAATAACGTCAGAAAGCAGCTTTTTGGCGAAGAGCCCGATCCGGTCGGCCAGCAGATCAAGATTCGCGGCGTATCGTTTCTCATCGTAGGCGTAGCTGTCGAGAAAGAACTGCAGATGTCCACCATAAACAGCCGCCATGACGACCAGGTTCTGGTCCCGCTGAGCACAGCTCAACAGTTGTGGAGCGACGGGAAGAGCCTTGACCTTGTCTTTGCCACTCCGAAGGACAGGACCAAATCCGGTCAGGTAGTGACTGAGATACGAAGCGTCCTGGCCGAACGCCACAACTTCGACCCCAGGGACGAGGAAGCGCTGATGATCTTTGAATTTGCCTTCTTTGAGAAGATGTTCAACCTGCTTTCCCTCGGATTAAACATTCTCCTGGGGCTCATTGGGGTCATCACCCTCTTTATCGGCGGGGTCGGAGTGATGAATATCATGTTTGTCTCGGTGCAGGAACGCACCCGGGAGATAGGCATCCTGAAAGCCATAGGAGCCAAGAAGAGGGAGATTCGGCTTCAGTTCCTGGCTGAGGCGCTGTTCATCACCATGCTGGGCGGGTTCATAGGATTTTTATTGGGTTCGGCCCTGCTGGGAGCGGTCAACCTTCTGCCTCTTCCCCCGTACATCCCTCTCCCCCAGAACTCGCTGGAACTCTCTTTGATCGTGGTTTTTGTGATGGTCCTGACCGGAGTTATCTCCGGATACATTCCTGCAAAAAACGCAGCCGATTTGGAGCCGGCCAAAGCGCTCCAGTTCGAGCGGGGCGAGACCGTTGCCGGAAAGAAAATACCAAAGCCCCTCTGGGTATCCCGGACCCTGACAGGTGAGCTCATCGGACAGGCTTTTCTCGAGATTCGCAGCAGCAAATCGCGGAGCTTTCTGACCATGTTCGGTATTTTCTGGGGCATTGCTTCTGTCATTGTTCTTATTGGGTTCGGAGGAGGCTTCCAGGGATTTTTCGACCGTGAATGGGGCAAGATGGGTGAAAAAACTGTCTTCGTGGCTGGCGGCCGTGTTCAAACTGAAAGAGGCACTTTTAGAAGGGCGCGCCGAGTGAGGCTTTCCGAAGAAGACGTAGAGGCACTCAAAGCATTTCCTATCGAGGTGGAGGAAGCCATTCCGGAGTATGACTGCGACTTTCCTGTCGTGAAATACGGCAGCGAGAGCCGCGCCGTGCACACCCTGGGTGTGGTTCCGGGAACTTCAAAGATGCGCAACTTTAAAGTGGCCAAGGGACGATTCATCAATCAGGGAGACGTCGAGCAAAGCGTAAGGGTCTGTTTTCTTGGCGCAAATATCCCGGAGCGTCTCTTCGGGAACCGGACGCGCGATGTGACAGGAGAATACGTCAGCATCAACGGAATCCGCTATCTTGTGGTTGGGATTGCTCAACCCAAAGGCTTTCAAGTATCTATAAACAACTCTTTAGATGATGACAAGATACTTATTCCGGTTAGCACCGCTTTGAAAGATTTCAGCGGAGACAAATACCTGTCCCGGATACTTGTCTCACCCGTTGAAAAAGAACGTTACAGGAAGACTGAGCAGGAGATTCGCCAGACGTTGTCCAGGCTGCATAGGTTTGATCCTGAAAATGAGGATGCCTTATATGTATTCAGCATGCTGGAGGGTATGGAGTTTATGGGTTATATTGTGCTGGCACTTCAGGTCTTTTTGGGCGGCGTGGGAGTGATCACTCTGCTGATCGGGGCTGTGGGAGTGATGAATATCATGTTCTTTGTGGTGACTCAGAGGACGCGGGAAATCGGCATTCGCCGGGCTGTCGGTGCGTTGAAGAGACATATTTTCCAGCAGCTTTTCACAGAGGCTCTGGCAATAACATTCCTCGGAGGGCTGATCGGGTTTGGGATCGGCTGGGGTCTGAACGCCGGGCTCACTGCTCTGGTCGAGATCCTGCGGAGCCAGAACGTGCAGCTGATGATGCTTTTTTCACCGCAGAATTCATTGGCTGCATCTCTGATCACTGTGTTGTTTATGGTGGCAGCCGGTTTTCTGGCCGGGGTGACTCCGGCGCTCCGGGCGATGCGGCTGGATATAGTTGATTCCCTCCGCTACGAATAAAAGCCATCAATATCTTCTTACCTCTTCGATCCCTCCGATGGGAATTTCCCTCTTTTTTTTATCATTCTAGAGCTTTAATTTTGAAAAGAAAACGGAGAATCCGACCTCCTTCATTGCTTCCCAGGATAATATTAAGAACTGCTTTGCCGATGAGCTTAGAAGCGCCTTTCAGGTATCTACCAGTCCTCTAATTTATACAGGTTTTCGCCTATAATGAAATAGGGTGGTGCGCATCCTTCAAACTCATGCAGAGACGACTGGAGCCAGGTGTTATCTGTGATGATGGCTATTGTTTGGAACCCTGAGGTGATATCTCCGCTGAGAACAGAGATGGCTCCTGTCCAGACATAATATCTCCCGAGGGCCGTTGTTTCATTGATGATTTGAAAAAGATTTGAGTCCGCGGGGAATAATGCAGAGGGTGTTGGATGAGCCGGGTCAGAGATATCAATTCGTTTAAAAATAATTTCTTCTTCAAGCGAATCAAAGCTCTGGTCGGGTTTCAAGATCAGGAAATTTCCGTAGAGAAATCCCCAGCGGTATTCGGTCCCGGAACTTTCGTGGATAAGTACAGGATTCGCCGGATCTTGAAGGTCGTATACTGCGGGAAGACCATTATCATAGCTCGAGCCCACAACAACAAGGAAATTTTCCCTGAATTCCATGTCCTTGACCAGGTGGCTGCCTAATTGTGCGATCTCCTGGAATCCGCCGCTGGTATCATAGGAAAAGACCCGTATTGGCTCACTATTGCCACGGGAAGCGACAACGATCGTGCCATCTTTTAAGGCGAACTTTCCGATATATCCGGGAATATTGAGATGGAAAAGCAGTTGTGGACTGAGCGGATTCGCCAGGAAATAGACATAGATTCCCTCATCATGGGTGCTGAACCAGAGAATATCACCATGGAGTTGTGTGTCACGGATACTTGATGGGAGCTGAGCGGAAGCTATCTCTAGGATTCCACTGTCGTCATAGGTATAAACATGGTATACGCCGTGATAGTCAACTGTGGTAAGAGATCCTGGCTCGAAACTGATGCTCCATCCCTCAACATTGCCGATCCATCTCAATTGCTTTGGTGTGGGATCGATGACATATGTGGAAGGACTGAAATAATGTGGGGAAAGCCTTAGGATTATACCTTTTGGGAAGATATTATTCCTGAAAACGAGGGCCCATTCCCCTAACGCTCCTGAGGGAAGAACGGCTATTCCTGCGCTGTCTGTTTGTGCTCCGAAGGCATCCCAATCTATTCCACCTTCAATCCAGGCGCCTTCAACAGGCTGCCAATTTGGGAACACGATTTTCACTTTAAAATGCCCCTGTCCCTCCTCACAGCCTGAGAAGACTAGTATTATCAGGCAAAAAAAGAATATTTTTCTTAACATGTTTCTCCCTTCTGCGGAACCTGGTCTCTTCTCTATAAAATACTATAATACCGAAATTTGAGCAAGGTCTTTTGTGGCTCATAGGAACTGCTGAAATGGAAGGCAATCTATCAGCATTTTTTTATTCTTGGACTTCTTGGCAACGGTTGGGAAAATTGAGGACAGTCCCCAATTTTTATTTATATCTGAACGTAAATCAGAAGGTCGTAGATTCTTTCCCTAGAAACGTTCCGAAAAATTTCTATTCGTAGCGCAGGGCGTCAGCAGGGTTGGCCCGGGCGGCTTTGACAGCCTGATAGCTCACGGTGAGAGAGGCGACGATCAGAGCTACGGCTCCGGCCGCCAAAAATATCCACCAGAAAATGGGCACTCGGTAAGAATAATTGCTCAGCCATTTGTTCATGGCATAATAGGCGACTGGCCAGGCAAAGACATTGGCGATGATGACCCACTTCGAGAATTCCTTGGTCAGCAGCACTATTACTCCTGGAACAGAAGCTCCCAGGACCTTGCGCACACCGATCTCTTTGGTCCTCTGCTCAGTCATGAAAGAGGCCAGTCCGAACAGTCCCAGGCAGGCGATGAATACGGCCAAAAAGGTGAAGGTGTTCGAGATCCGGGCCACATAGCGTTCATAGATGTACATGTTACTGTAATCGTCATCCACGAACCTGTATTTAAAAGGAAAATGAGGCGAGTATTTAGCGCAGACCGTTTTCACATACTCGATTGATTTGGGGATATCGGTAGGCCGGAGCTTGACAGCTATGTACTTGTAAAAATAATCGTAGTTCTGGGGATGAATGGTCAGAATGAGGGGAATGATCTCGTATCTCATGTGTTGAAAGTTGAAGTCTTCGACAACGCCGATGATCTGTCCGCTCACGCCCATAAACCGCACCTGTTTTCCGAGCGGAGATTCCAGTTTCATCAGTTTGACAGCCTCTTCGTTGACGATAAAATTGTTCACGTCGGTCTCATACTCTCTCGAGAAATCCCTGCCCTGGAGTATTTTCATCCCGAATGTCTTGACGTAATCATGTTCGGTGACGACGAATTTAATCGAAGCGGGCTCGTCCGTTTCTTTTCCTTCCCAGAGAATCGGGTTAGTGTTGCCGATGTGTGTCGGAATTGTGGAGGACGCTGTCGCCTGCAGGATATTAGGGTTTTGCTCCAGCTCATGTTTCAGGGATTGAAACTGCTGGCTCAATTCATTATTGATCGGCATGGCGATGACGTTTTCTCGATCCCAGCCCAGGTCTTTGTTTTGAATGTAATCCAGCTGCTGGTAGACAATGATTGATCCGATGATCAGGATAACAGAGATGGAAAATTGGAGGATGACCAGGACCTTTCTGAAGAGTGAGCCGCCGGAGCGGCCGGAAAAACCGCTCTTCAGCACCTGGACAGGCCGGAATGCGGATAGAAATAATGCCGGATAGCTCCCGGATATGATGCCCACCAGGATCGTCAAGCCAAGAAGCCCCAGAAACAGGGCCGGGTTGGCGATTATATTTAAGGCCAGCTGCTTTGAAGTCATGTTGTTGAAGGCCTTGAGGACTATCTGGACCAGAATGACCGCAATGAAAAGGGCGATAAAAGCAAGCAGGAGGGATTCGTTAAAGAATTGTCTGATGAGCTGAGCCTTTTGGGCGCCGATAACTTTGCGGAGGCCGACTTCCCTGGCCCGTTTGGCTGAGCGGGCTGTGGCCAGGTTCATGAAGTTGATACAGGCGATGAGCAGGATGAAAAAGGCCACTGAAGAGAAAATGTAGACCAACTTGATGTCCCCTCTTCCCTGGTAGAGGTGAATTTTGGTGACAGGCTGGAAGTTGACTTTTGACTTTATCCAGGTTTGCGGCGAATGCTTGGTGAGGGAGCCTGCGATCTTTGCCCGGAATTCCTCGACATCTGTGTGTGGCTGGAGCTGGATGTAAGAATAGCTTTCCCAGGCCCAGCTGGTGATCTTCTGGCTCCCGAGGATCTGGATGGGGGACATTAAATCGAACTGCATGTGGGTGTTAGGGGGGAGATTTTTGATGACTCCTGTGACTTTGAGGTCTGCGACGTTGTTGATCCTGAGGACTTTTCCCATCGGGTCTTCATCGCTGAAATATTTATGGGCGGTGTCTTCGGTGAGGACGATTGAGTGGGGATCCTGGAGGGCTGCTGCAGGGTCGCCCTTGATGAAGGAAAATCGGAACATCTCGAAAAAGGAGGGATCAGCAAGGAAGAAATTCGGCTCATAGAATTTTTTCTCCTGGTAGGCAAAGGAGGAGTTTAAGAGCCAGCTCAGGTCCTGGTATCGGGTAAAATTGGCAATTTCGGGAAACTCCGTCTTAAGGATGGGAACCAGAGCGTAGGGGATGGTTGGGTTCCCGAGGTCGCCCTTGGCATCAGGATCCTGGGTGATCACCCTGTAGAGCGTGTCTTTATTCTCGTGAAACTTGTCATAGCTCAGCTCATCCTGGACCCAGAGCATGATGAGGATGCAGCAGGCCATCCCGATGGCCAATCCGGTTATGTTGATGAACGAATAACCCGGATGTCTTTTGATATTCCTTAGAGCCACTTTAAGATAATTCTTCAGCATAGAGCCCTCCGTGTTTTTGGTTGGTAATGAGTTTGAATTGTTACCAGGCTGGAAACTAAATGTATAAGCTTAATTGTTTCCTCCATCAATATATACTGATTTTTATTTAAAAGGTTCTACCTACATAATAAAGTAATAAAGGGGTCGCATCTTAACATTTAACATTTTCATTACTATGATTCTTCTATTGCTCACCATCCGTGAAAAAAATACGTTCCATATGAATTCAGTTGCGAAATGTTAAATGTTAAGATGCGACCCCTTGCTTTGACACCTTGCTTTATTGGTTGATTTTGTCATAATATGGCGGCGAGTTGGTCCGAACCAAAACCTTTTAAATATCGATCTGTTGACTAAAGGATAAAGACTAAAAGACAGAGGCTGACATGATTATTCCGATCGGTCATGAAAGCGACACCGTCCGCCGGCTTCCCTGGATCACCTTCACCATCATGGCTGTCTGCCTGGTCGTTCACATCGTGATTACGGCGACCATGCGCAAGCAGATCTATGATATGGGAGTCACTATCCAGGAACTCTTCAATTATTATTTCACGCATCCCTACCTTGAGCTCGACCCCGAGATCGGAAAGCTTCTGGGCGTGGAAGACCAGCTGGAAAGGATAGAAAAGTTCCTGGAGACTCCGGCTGTGAAACCGGATAGGTTCACACTCCGGAGTCAACAGGAAGAGCTGAACCGGTTGACGGAGAAGTTCAAAGGAATCTACCAGAATATCCCCTACAGAAAATACGGTTTCATTCCGGCTCAGCAGACGCTGCTGGGACTGCTGACTTACATGTTCATCCATGGAGGCTGGCTCCATCTGCTGGGAAACTTGCTCTTTCTCTACCTCTCCGGTCCCTTTATCGAGGATGTCTGGGGGAGACCGCTCTTTGCTGCCTTTTACCTGTTGATGGGCATCGGTTCGGCAGAGCTGTTTGCCTTGAACTACCCGAGTTCCATGTCCCCTTTGATCGGCGCTTCCGGGGCTATTTCAGGAGTAATGGGTGCGTTCCTGCTCCGGTATCTCAAGACCAAAATCAAGTTTTTCTACGTATTACTTCCTTTCATCTTCATCCGCGGGACCTTTAAAGCTCCAGCCTGGCTGATGCTGCCTCTCTGGTTGCTGCTTGAACTCCTCAACGCCAGGATGATGGATGTCATCAATCCCAGGGGAGGGGGGAGCGTAGCCCACTGGGCCCATGTCTGGGGATTCATCTTTGGCTTCCTTTTTGCCATGTTGATCAAGTATTTCCACATCGAGGAGAAGTATGTCCACAAGAAAATCGAAGGGAAAGTTTCTTTTATGGACCCCGGTTTCCAGATCTATGAGGAGGCGATCGAGCTCCAGAATCAAGGGAGACGAGAAGAAGCCTATGCCAGGCTTCTGGAGGGCGCCCAGAAGTACCCGGGTCACCATGACCTGGCGGTAGGCCTCTGGAATCTCGCCGCAGAGCTGGGAAAGGAAGAAGATGCAGCCAGTCATCTGGTCAAAGCCATCAAGGAGATGCTGAAAAAAGAGCAGTTCGAGGCTGCGCTCAACCACTACCGTCAGTTGAGAGAAAAAGCGCCCCAGGCACCTCTCAGCGTTTATTTCAAAATGACCATGCTGGATCATCTGATCCGGAGAGTGGAGATTGATGATGCCACAAGCCTGGCTAACGAGATTATCAAGGAGGTTGATCAGAGCGCTCCCCTTGGACTGGTGATGCAGCTCACCAGCGCCACAGAGGCTTTAGGAGTCAGGATACAGAGAAAGGCGATCGAGCGGGCCCTCAGTCATCCGAATATCCCCGCCGATAAGAAAGAAAGCCTTCAATCCCGATTGAGCCAGCTAGCCGAGCCGTCTCTCCCCAAGATGCCCAGGAGGGATTATGGATATTACGCCGTAACTCGGTCGGAGGAGCCGGCTGAATCCCCGCCGGAACCCGCAGAAGCAATCCCCGCGGAACCGCCATCAGCGGCCCCATCCCCTGAAGCACCGCCTTCTACCGCACCGTCTCCTGTCCCGGAGTCAAAAAAGATAAACTTGATGCAGGGAGTTCCAACCTCTCTCCGGGAGGGAAAACTCGGACTGGATGTGTCAGGAGTCGGCAGTCGCGTTTTGACCCTCAGCAATGTTCAAGCTATTGCCGTGGTAAGGATTTTGCCAGCTATGGACCGTCCTTTTTATCTGATCGACCTCTTCCTCGATGACCCGAAATCAGACAAGCCTGCTCTTCGCGCAGTCCGCATCCGCAGCTCAACTTTCGATCCTATGGAATTGGTGACCGGCGCTTTGGACTTTCTGTCCGCGTTTCGGGGTTTTATTACCAAGCTTTTAGAGTTGAGCGGTGCTCGCCCTCATCCGGACCTGGACGCGGTGATGCTGAGGAATATTCAAGAGTTCGGCTCGATCGAGGAGTACGAGTATTCCCTTTAAAACCGGATTGAGGGGCTGACTTGATTACTATTTTTTGCTAATCCACTTTCCGTCTCTGAATTCTTGAATCTCAATACTGTATCTCTTTACGAATTTGTAATCATCTTCAGTGACAACAGAATAGGCTTTGCCATTTTTGAAGAAGAGCAGTCCAGCCCATATTCCCTCTGCCGGGACCGGTGTTTTAAAATGGGCGAGGTATTTTCCTTCCTTGTCAAAAATGTCGATAAGCGTGTATTCGTCTTCAACGGAATCGACTATCACTGCCAGCCAACCGTTCTCCATCAAGGTGAGACCTTGATAAGCGGGCTTATGCTTCGGATATTTGATATTTTGAAAAGCTTTTTCCTTTATGTCCTCAGTAATAATAGCTGGGAGATTCTCGCTGGCTATTTTAACAAAACTTTCTTTGTCTTTATTACTCACGGGAATTGGATCAGAGTCTCTGTTGATTTTCTTGACTAATTTCCCTTCAGGGGAATAAATATTGATCTCGTATTTATCGGGATAGCCCAGGTAGATGGAGTCGTTATCCGCCAATGCAGTTATGACCTGCGGTCTAAATGCCGAAATACTGAATACCTTGGCAACATATTCTCCCAGTGAAGATGCATCCACTCCTGTTGGCAGGGGCATTTCTATTTCGTTTTTAAAAAGTTCTGCGACTGGATTGAATTCACCATCGAAAAGACCATACAGATAGGTTAGTTTCTGGATGTTGCCTTCTTGAGATATCGTTAACTTATTGGCAATGAAGAAATTCTTTGAGTTGATAATAAGCTGAGGATACCGTTCTGTCATGCGTACTTGCTTCAAATATTTGCCTTCCTTATCGAAAAAGGAAACTCTGTTGTTTATGGCATCATTGGTGTAGATATTCTTGTCCTTATCAAACCTTATCAATGATAGACTGCCAAACTCTCCGGGTCCCTGCCCCTCTCTACCGATGGTGAGGAGATGTTTGCCGTCAGCGTCGTATTTCAGGATTCTATGATTGTTTAAGTCACTCACATAAAAATTCCCGTCTTCATCCGTGTTAAAAAAAATGTTTTGACCAAACAGATAATTCTCGTCTCCTTCAACTTCTCCTATGGAAAGTTCTTCTGTAAAGACAATCCGCAGATTCAGCTCCGGTGTCTTGGAATTGGATATAACAACGACGTCCTCAGATTTTTGAATTGTATTGATTTCTGCGGAAAGCGACTCCCTGGGAAAATAATTCATGGCTAAAAAAATTAGAATGATAGAGATTAATAAAAATCGGAATTTGCCTCTCATTTTCTTACCCCTTAATTAAGGCTACTATAATTTATCTGATTTATAAAGTATTAAATTTTCTATGATTATTTGTTGAGAGGATTATTTCAGAAACTGATTCAGGAATTGTTTGACTGCCTGCCAGTATTCCTCGTTTCCTGCTGTGCTTTTCCACAGTGCCCTGGAACCGTGTGTGCCTTGTGCCTGCGGCAAGAAATAAATCTTCTTTGGAGAAGGTATCGCTTCATAAATGGAATTCCATCGGTCTTTTTCATTTTTTCCGGATGTGATGAAAACCGGGATTTTAATATTTTTAGCAGACTTCGTGATGAGGCTGCTGCTCACCCAGGTGAAGTATTCCCCTGGAGAAAAGGCAAGAACTCCGTCAGCTATCGCTGGATCATCTCCAGACATTTTTAGGACGAGTGATGCCGAATAAGAGCTTCCCCAAAGAATGATCTTTCCTTTGGCATAGTGTTTCATGGCATAAGCGGCTCCTGCTTCCATGTCGGGCAGTGCGTCCAGATAGGTCGGATAATCATCCTTAATCTCCACTCGCTTGACAGTTTCATTCTCCACCCCGGCCATTCCATAGCCTGCCCGTTGGTCGATTGCCATGGCGTTAAAGCCAAGCTTATTCAGTTCAGGTGCGATTTCTCGATATTCACCTCGGCTGGATGCGGCTTGATGATAAAGGATAATGAATGGTGCTGTGTTCGGGTGAGCTATATAAACATCAGCGGTAATTTTCACTCCGTCTTTGGAATCAAACGTGATCGTTTCAAAGGAGGAAGCAAAAATTCCAATAGCCATAAACATTAGGGTCACTATTAAAAATTTTTTCATCGAGAATCACCTCCTTTTTTCATTCTGGTTCATCATACTTTTTAAATAATTGAAGGCATTGTTAAGGACCGTTTAAAGGGATATTATTTTAATATAATCCCATCATCTCTAATTCGTTTATAGCAAGAATAGAATTTGATGTCAAAACGATGGGTTCACTTTTTAGGACTGACTTTCTTATTGCTGAAAATGGAGGCCTGGCTTTCTATTCCTGGTCGCGGGGAGCGCTGAGATCTTTGAGCATGTCGATGATGTTTCTGATTCCGCCAAAAATGACGATGACCACCAGAAGCGAGTAGGCTGAGAGGCAGAAGACGAGGACAAATTTCCAAAACAGAGCCCAACTCATTGCGACACCTCCGCTTGTTTGTGTTTATCTGGAAAAAGAAGAGAGCCTATTATCATTCCCAGGATGGCGATGGCAAAAGTAATAAGACCGATGAATTTATCGCTCAGATAAAAGGGCACGTTATCTCCCTGTGTCCAGGGTCCGATCCCCAGGATGGCCAGCAGCCCGGCGAACAGGGCAATAGTCGCTCCGGTCTTGCTCGCTTTTTTCCAGTACAAGCCGGCTGTGACCACGGTGAATGCTCCTGCCAGATAGATGGTCCCGGTCACCGCCATATAATTCCAGAGGGAGACAGGCGCTTCGAACCAGAGCCCCCAGATGAGCAGGAACATCCCGATGCTGACGATCGAAATGCGCGTGATAAGCATGCGTGATTTATCCGAGAGCTCGCCCTTTTTTAAGGGAGCGACGATGTCCTGGGTGATGACAGAACTCCAGCTCAAAAGATAGCTGTCATGGGTGGACATAAAGGCAGCGAACATGCCGGCTGCGATCAGCCCCAAAAAACCGCTCGGAAGAATTTTGGCGAGGAATATCGGCATGCCGAATTGACTGTTGATGGCATCCGGGCCCTGGAATGCAGAGAGCAGTTTGGGGGTTTGCGAGATAAAAACGAAGGCGCAGATTCCCCAGAGCATCGGGATGACCCGGCGGGCGAGATAGGAGACAGAGCTCCAGGCAAAGAGCTGTTTGGCGACTTTAGGGGACTTAGCTGCCAGGGCGCGTAACGTCCCCGACTGCCACAATGCTCCGGCTGAAAAAGTGAGGACGACCATGAAGATGACGTAGATCGAACCGAAGCCGGAGCCCTCGGCGACCGGGTTGAACCAGGAGGCTTGGTTGACGGTCTCCGGAGCCCTGAAGAGATTTCCCCAGCCGATTTTGGTGATGGCAAAGTAGGAACCGACGAGCATTCCTATGGAAAGCACAATGAACTGCAGGAAGTCGTTCAGCACAACCGAGACCATACCGCCCATAACCGTATAAACGAGCACCATGATTAGCATGACCGACATAAAAAGCTTCAGGCCTGCCGGGTTGCTGTAGCCGGTGACTCCCATCATGAACCGGGCTCCGGCCTGGAGGAAAAGCCCCATATTGAGAATCCCGCCTGTTGCCAAAAGAAATCCTCCGATGATCCGGACATTCCTTCCGAACTTCATTTCGTAGAACTCGGGGATGGTCATGACCCGCAGTTCGCGGAGCTTGTAAACGATGAATCCGGTCAGCCCGATGGCGAGGATGCAGACAGTCTCGATGATTCCCACGTGAAACGCGGAAAAGCCGTGTTTGAAGCCCAGCTCAGCGTTGTACATCACTGTGACCAGGCCCAATTCCGTCCCGGTCAGGGTGGCAATGGCCACGAACAGCCTGAGCGAACGTCCGGCAACGATGAAATCGCTCAACTGGCGGACATATTTGCGGACGATGACTCCGATCACGACCGGAATGCAGATGTAAACCATCACGATGACCCAGTCGATCGTGGCGAAATTAGTGGAGAATACGTCCATAGGTTATAGCCTCCTTATCATGTATGATCAGATCTCCCATTCATTTTAAATATTATATTTACCATATTTCTGATTCTATATTAATTAAAATTTTGCGCATTTTTTTGACTCCAACGGAGATTTTCCAATGTCTTAAGATATATCAGTGAACTTCCGAAAGAATTCCCTATTTTTCGTTAAAAAAAATTTAATAGGAGTTTTATCTCATTTTACGAAATAGTATTTTTTTACTATTTCCAAAATTTCTTTTATTTTTTATAAAGAATATGAAGGCAGACATTATTTATGAGATAAGGAGCAAGGGATTAAAGCTGGACAAAAAACAGAAGCCAAATTCATAATTTTCCTTTAGCCCCTATGAATTGTGACATATGTTATCCATAGAGGACAGATATTAAATGGATTACGTTTAAATTTCCCATATTTTTTTGGCACGGATCTTGCAATTGACTAAAACAAGAAAGGAGGTGAGGTGGAGTATAAGGGACAGATGGATTGAATGGAATTTATTGTTTATTTTTTTCATTAGATTTATGATTATTGACATAGAACCCTGCTAAACAGGAGGGAATGAGCAATGAGAAAATACATTCTCATATTCGGGATTTTTATTCTAAGCTTTGGCCTGCTTGCCCAGGAAATCTCTCACCAGACTCTCGTCATCAACGTCGAGGTTCCTGTCCGCGTGTTCAGGGGAAGTATGTTTATCGACAACCTGACCATTGATGACTTTGAAGTCTACGAGGATGGTAAGCTCCAGAGGTTGGAAGCGGTCTACCTAGTCAAAAAGCAGAACATCGAACGAAAGGAAGAGAAGAAGAAATTCAACCCGGATACGGCCAGGACTTTTTATCTCTTTTTCGAGATAACCGAATACTCACCAAGGATAGATGACGCTCTGCACTATTTCATGCAGAATGTCCTTCTGGCTGAAGATAATCTTGTCATCGTGACTCCGATGAAGAGCTACGAGATGAACCCGCAGGCTTTGAAGCTCAAGTCGAATGATGAGATCGTGAATGAGCTTCGGAGTCTGTTGAGGAGAGACGCTATGATCGGCAGCTCAGAATACAGAAGCTCTCTCTCCGATTTGACAAAATTGACCAAAGCCTTTCAAGCGGTCTTTCAGAGTACAGGTGAAGAAGGAATAAGGCTGGACACAGACGTTTCATCTGAATTTGCGGAAGCTTATGAACGGGACCCCACGCTGCTGTTGGCAACGCTGATCGATAACTACCGGAATGTCATGGAGAGGCTTGAACAGCTGAGGTATATCGACCAGTCCAAACTTCTGGATTTTGCCGGGTCTCTGAAGGATAAGGAAGGCCAGAAGTATGTTTTCCTGTTCTATCAGAGAGAATATGTCCCCCAGGTCGAGCCGAGCCTCCTCATGAAAATTGAAAGTGAGTTCCAGTCATCTCAGCACCTTACGCAAAATCTCGCGGGTCTTTTTAGTTTATTTAAAAGAGATATTACATTTGACGTTGACTGGGTCAAACAGGCTTACGCAGATTCTTCCGCCTCCATTCATTTCATGTTTTTCACCCAGCCAGCTCAGCACGTTCCAGGAATTCGCTTCGAAGAGCATTCAGAGGATATCTATTCAGCATTCAGACAAATGGCAGATGCAACAGGTGGGATTACAGAAAGCTCGGCAAATCCATTCATGTTATTCAAGAGCGCGGTGGAGTCCTCTGAGAATTATTACATTCTCTACTACACGCCGCTGAACTACCGCAAAGACGGCCAGTTTAAGAATATACAGGTCAAAGTCAAGAACACGGATTACAGAGTCATCCATCGTGCCGGATACTTCGCGAATTAAAGTAGAGGGTGGAAATATTCGTTGAAGCTTTGTTGCTTCTCCGTGAACAAATCTACAAGTTGTCTTATTCTCCATTTGTTTATTGAGGTTTGAATTGAAGAGATCGAGAATCGTTTTTTTTGCGCTTTTTTTATTTACTCTGCCTGTATTCGGCCAGTTGGAATTTATAACCTCGCTGGCCCTAAAAATTAGCGAACCTATCGAGATTGATGGCAACCTGAGTGAGCCCGCATGGGGAAGAGCTCTTGATGCCAGCGAGCTGCTGCAGTTCAAAACTGAGGAGGGATCGCGCGACCCGCTCAACACAGTGGTCAAGATCCTCTACGACAATAATTTCATCTACTTCGGATTCCAGTGTTTTGATCCTGAGCCGGATCAGATCGTGGCTCGTATCACGGAGAAAGATAGGGATTTGAGGAATGACGATTCCGTCTATGTATTGATGGAGGTAAAAGAGGATAAAGAACATTTCTATTATCTGGGAACGAATCCGAACGGTGTCCTATTGGACGGCAGAATTACTATGGATGGGCAGAGGGCTGATGTGGGATGGGATGGAGTCTGGCGAACCGCGGGCATGAGGACAGATTACGGCTGGAGTGTGGAGATGGCCGCAGACCTCAGCATGTTTAACTATGATCCCAAGGAAAACATCTCCATGGGCTTGAGCTTTTCACGTATAGTAGCCCGCAGCCCGCAGAGCATCTTCTGGGAAGGGCCCCTTGACCCCGCTTTCAAGATCTCTTTGCTCGGTGAGATAGACGAGATTGACTTCCTTAAAGAAATAAAAAGGCTCAAGATAACTCCCCATGTATTTGCGGCGGCAGAGACGGAGGCAGATTCCTGGATTGAATGGGGTCTGGACATGCCATGGGCGCTCAGTCAGACGGTCTCGGCCCATCTCGCCCTGAACCCCGACTTTGCCACGGTGGAGCCGGATGAAGAGCGGATCAACCTGACCCGATTTGAGCTCTTTCTGCCCGAGAAGCGGGATTACTTCGGGGGAAGCTCCGCGATTTACGACCAGCCGATACGGTTATTCTATTCCAAGAGGATTCCTGATATTTACGGAGGCATAAATATCAATGGAAGGTCAAGAGGGCTGGAATTTTCAGCGATGAATGTCTACGCAAGAGAGGATGATTATACGGGAGATGACCCGGCGAATTTTTCAGTGCTTCGATTGAGAAAGAAAATGATGAAGTCCTCCTTTGTCGGTATCCTGGCAGCAAACAGGTTGATCAACGGAGAGAACACAGGGACAGCCGGTATCGACACCTCCTTCCAGTTAACCCGGAATCTGAGCCTAGCCGGGCAGTTTGCGGCCAGCTACGGAGAGCACAGCCGGGAGAACCTTGCCTTTTTCCTCCGCCCCAGCTATGACTCGGATAACTTACATTTTCATCTTGGCTATTTTCATCTCGGCGAGAACTTCGGGGATAATGTCAACACTATCGGTTTTATCCCGGATGATAACCGGAGGGAAATCGACTCAGGATTGGGAATAACATTTTTGCGGAATAAAGGTTCGATAAGCAAGGCTTCGTATCTCTCAAACTATAATGTGTACTGGGGAATGGACGGCATACGGCGGAGCTGGCAGATAGACCAAGGAATTAGCTTTGATTTTAAGAATAAGTTCTCTATACAGGCTCATCACACTGAGGAGTTCAAGGCTCAGGATGATGTCCTTTTCGAAGAGGATTTCAGGAACAATCTCACGAAGTTAATGGTCGGCTTCAACATGCAGGAATATGATTTTGCATCTTTTGCCTATTCCCGCGGCCGTAATTTCGGCTGGAAGTTCGACATGCTCGAGGTCGGAAAAAATCTCCGGTTCTCCAAAAACGTGGCTGTCGAGTTTGATATGGCCCGCATCTTCTTCTACGGGACCTCCCCCAGAAACCAGTTCGTGATGATGCTCAAAGGATATTTCAATTTCAGCGAGGATTTCTACTCAAAGGTTCTCTATCAGATAAATAACCTGACAGACGTGGAGAAATCGAATCTTGAGTTTATCCTGACCTACAGAATTTTCCGGCCTGCTGCGTTTGTCCATTTTATTTATCAAACGGGAAGGAGCAGGTTCAATGTGCGCCCGACTGAAGGGAGTAAGGTATTTTTAAAATTCAATTACACATTTTGAGAAGAATAAAAATGAAGAAAGTCCTTACTGTCGGAGTCATTTTACTCCTTTTTTTCTCGGTCGCACATCTCCAGGCTCAGTGGATAAAGCTCTTTGGAGGCATCGACAGCGATACTGCCTATCTCATTCAGGAGGCTTCTGATGGGGGATACCTCGTTGCCGGGACAAGCCGTTTGGATGTCAGTAACTTCAGCTACCTATTGGTCGTCAAACTGGACTCGAACGGAACCATGGAATGGCACAAATCGTACACCGGAAGTACGTATATCTCTCTTTTGATGATTCAGGAGACAGCCGATGGGGGTTGTATACTTGGCGGAAGTTCGGCAACCTTTAATCCTGAAGAAGAAGCGGTCTGGGTCTTGAAGCTCACCCCAGGAGGGGATATAGACTGGTCAGAGAGTTACGGCAGGATTGTCAACGGCTATACCCGGTCCATTCAGCCGACGAGCGACGGGGGATATATATTTGCCGGCTCAACTGAGATGGCGGAGATAGGAGGACAGGATATCTGGGTCTCCAAGTTTACGGCGACTCTGGATGTCGAGTGGCAGCGGGCTTATGGAGGAAGCGATGTGCTCACCATCTATGATAACCCGATCGCCCCTACGATTGTATACGACGATGAGGACGTGTGTTCCGTTCAGCCGACGATCGATGGAGGGTATATTCTTACCGGTCTTTATCGAGACCCTTTGGAATCTGATTGGGAGGCATTGATTTCAAAGCTTGATGCGTCGGGTAATATTGAATGGAAACAGACCTACCTGGGATATTTCGGGGCTAACTGCGTTTATTCTGTTCAGCAGACGATCAATCGGGGCTTTGTATTCGCAGGTTCCTCGTTCAATCTGGTACCCGGGTCTTCTTCTCTAGAGATTAGTAAAGATATCCTGGTTTTAAAACTTGATCCAGAAGGGCTCTTGGAGTGGAAAAGGACTTTTGGCGGGTCTGACAATGATTGTGCTTATTCCATCCAGCAGACAGAGGATGGAGGATTCATTCTGAAGGGGACGAGCATATCTTATGGTCTTGGCGAAGGAGACATCCTGATCATGAAATTGAGCTCCTCAGGAGAAATTGAATGGCAGAAAACCTACGGGACCTGCACAAAAGAGGAAGCTCATTCTCTTCTCCAGACAAGCGACGGCGGTTATCTGGCTTCGGGCTATATCTATTCATTCGGAGCTGGCGCGAGAGATTTTCTGCTTTTGAAGCTTCTTCCTGATGGCTTGATCAGCTCTCCCTGCAGATTCATCAATGATTCGTTTCTTATGAGCATGAATGCATTCGTTTATTCTGAAGATGCAGATCTTCAAACCGGATTTTCGGGTATAATCCTTGGACAAACAGCACCGTCATTTGCACTTCAATCAACAGCTTTAAATGAGTATGAACTCTGTTCCTCGAACCCTCTTTTGGCAGTTCGTGCTACTGAAGGCGGGACTACCAACCCGCCGCCAGACACCTATGTTAGTAACCTAGGAGAAAAAATCACAGCTTGGGCTGTCACTGAAGATGGCAGGTTTGTTGGATGGAGTGGAGATGTCACAGACGAGAATTTACATATAGATATAACCATGTCGTATGACAAATCCGTCTGTGCCAATTTTGCTCAAAGAGAATACACTTTGATCATAAACACAGGAGAGGGGGGAACCACAGACCCTCAGCCAGGTGCCCATATGTATGATTATGGAACGATTATCACTGTGACTGCCATACCCGAGGGCGGGTATAAGTTCAGCGAGTGGAGCGGGGACGCGTCAGGGACAGTGAATCCGGTAGAACTTACCTTGAATTCCAACAAGTCTTTAATAGCGAATTTTATTCCTGTAATCCCTGAAGAGGAGGAGTCCTGGCTCGATAAGATATTTAAGATCAGGACCTGCGCCATAGCCACAGCGACCTACGGTTCTCCGGAGCATCCGCATGTGAAGGTGCTGCGGGAATTCAGGGACAGGTATCTTGTTGAGAACAGGCTCGGGCGGCGGTTTGTGGAGCTGTATTACAAATACTCTCCAGCCGCCGCTGAGTTCATTTCCAAGCATAAGGTGATAAGGATGGGTGTCAGGCACCAGCTTCTGCCCGTGATCGCTTTCAGTTATTCGATGGTCCGCTTCGGGCCGATTGTTACAGCAGCGATCATTATCTTTGTTTTTATAGTTCCAATCTCCTCTATCTCACTCTGGCGAAGAAAGAGAATAAGGAACGCATAGCCATTTTCTTCTTTTTGATTCCTCGTTTTTATGTATTATAATTGAAGTATCAATAAGTGGAGGGAATCATGAAATCCAAAACAAAATTTATTTGGCTTGCGTTTATCCTTATTTCATTTCTCGCTGTGGGCGCGGTTGGCGATCAAAAGGCTGGCTGGAAGGGGAAGATAGAGGAAGAAGATGGAATCAAAGTCATAAAAAATCCTGATAAACCTCTCTACGGAGAGATCGAGCTTGAGTTGGAGCTGGATTTGAGCATCGGAGGAGAAAACGCAGGTGAGGATTATAGTTTTAGGCTTATTTCGGATATTGAAGTCGATGACGAGGGAGACATCTATGTCTCAGACTACAGAGAATGCCGAATCCAAAAATATGATAAAGGCGGCAATTATCTCCAGACAATAGGCCGAAAAGGCGAAGGGCCGGGTGAGTTTCAACGGCCTGGCCGTATGTATTTCGACCATGAAGGCAGGCTCTATGTCAACGAGATCAGGAAAATCCATATTTTTAATAAGAACTGCGTGTATGAGAGAAGTATCATCCCGGAGTTTCCACTCCTGAGTTTTGGCGTAACAAAGGAAGGGAATTTGTTAGGACAGTCGTATACATTTGCAGAAGATAAACGCACAATGGATGTTATTCTTGTGGACCCAGAGGGAAAAAAGCTAGAGAAGAGAGCAAGCTTTCCGGATCCAAGTGTGACATTATCAAAGGGAAATATAATGGTAGGAGGTTCTCCGCCTTATAGCCCTGGATTATATTTTTGTCCCGTAAATGAAGAGTTGGCGATATATGGATATTCTTCTGAATACAGACTGTCTGCCGCTGGACCGGCAGGTGAAGTTATTTATTGGATTGAGAAAGAGGAGAAACGCGAGCCGACTTCGAAAAAAGAAGAAGATAAGTATATCAAAAAACGAATGGAAGCGCAGATTGGTGGAGGAAGCATTCAATGGTCAGAGGGAGATTTAAGGAAATTACATAAATTCGCTAAGTACAAACCTTTTTTCACCCAAATAATGGCTGATGATGAGGGCCATATCTTCCTCTCTAAACCAAAGTCCGTTTTAGAGCCGGAAGAAGACACGTTTTTCGACCTCTTCAGTAAAGAAGGATATTATCTTTATAAAGTCAAAATTCACAAGGTCAATCCCCGTGTGATCAAAAATGGCTGTATTTATACCTCCAGGACCGACGCCGACACTGGCTATTATTTAGTCGAAAGATACACAATCAAGAACTGGGACCAGATTAAAAAATGATTCTGATATTTAAACCATTGAAAAAAATAGAGTTTAATCCGAAGTGACGTGGTTGAAGTGTCCATTGGGACAAAGCCAAAAAAAATACTATTTCATATTTTATGTTAAATAATGAATCGTAAACTCTATCAGGTGCATGACGTATAGAATATAGAACAATATTGAAAGGCAAATACAGGCCCTTGATCATGAGAGAGAACCTTAAGCACTCGCTTTTCATTGTTTTATCAGTTTCGTTTTTATTTTTTGCAGGATGTCGCGCTAAATCAACTGAAGAGGATGTTTTCCATGTGATCAATGTGGACGAGCTGACAGAAGCCTTTGAGAAATACGAGATCATCGGCGAGGGGAGCCATTTCCTGACTGTCAAAATCGACCTGCCTCAAACCCTGCCCTCTTCATTCCAGGCCTACGCCGTGATTCTGGATGAGGACGGATATCCTCTGCCCAAGGTGAGCGGGTATACGCATGACCCGCGATTAAAAGGGAAAAACCATCTCTGGTTTCACTTTTTCATCTATGCGCCCGGAGATTGGCCGCGCTTTTTGAGCGAGAGCGGGCATATTCAATTCATCGTGACCAAGGGTGACGATGTGATGGTGGAGAAGGTTGTTGCGCACCGGAAATCCTGGGGAGGGGAGGATAAAGCGAAGATCTTCGACCTGCCCTCTCCTCCTGACGAGATTCCAGGATATATGATCTTGAAGGATTATACATTTTTAGCGAAAAACGATTACAGGAAACCCCAGGGCTATTATGTCGAAGGCAAGATTGCTGGACAGGATGGAGAATGGAACCGTTTTATCGCTCTCTCTGACATTCAAGGCCAGGAGGAGGAGCCGGAGATCATGATAGAGGTCGATCGGGGCTGGCTCGAGCTGACCACGGGAAAGAGCCATTCCATGCCCGAAGCCATCGCTCCTGCACCGCCTTACATAAAAGGATGGTGGGACGGGAAAGGTTATTTCCATCCCCAGCCTGTTCAGGTAGTTGGATTGAAGCTGGACGAGTAAGAAATCTATTGAACTAGAGACAGATTGGTTGTAAAATCTGCATGAAGGGGAGATTCAAATAAATAAAAACATTTGCTAAGGAGGATTGAATCATGAAAAGGAAATTAGCTATCCTTACCACGATTATTTTTGTCTTGTTTACTCTAACAGGGATAAGCCAGGCCAAAGATTTCAGTCTCAAGTTGACCGGTGGATACGGCACAATGACTGTTGGGGATTACAACTCTCTTGGTGGAGATTTCGAAGCTCTGTTCGATGTGTTGGTCGCAGCTGGAGCCACAAAACAGGGAGAATTCAAGAGCCTCAAATGGGGGTTTGAGGGCGAGGGTGAGATCATATTCAAGTTACCGGCAGGCCTGGGGATCGGGATCGGAGTGGGCTACATTCAAAGAAGCAACGAGAGCGACTTGGGAGTATCAATTCCCTTGGTCGGAGAATTTAGCTTGAATATGCAGCCGGACCTCACTGCAATTCCCATCAATTTAAGCGCGTATTACTTCACTCCAGGCGCTGTCCCGCTCAAGCTCTTTGTCTATGGAGGTGTGGGGTATTATTTCGGGAAAATCAACCACATCTTCAGAGTCGATATGTCACCCCCGGCATACTGGAACCAGAATGAAGGTGATATAAAAGACCAGGGTTTCGGGTTCCATGGCGGAGCCGGTCTGGAATTTAGTTTTGTCCCCAAGGTTTCCTTTTTTATCGAAGGAAGAGCGAGATACTGCAAGCTGAAGAGTTGGGAAGGAAGCGAGACTTCCCTGGATTCTCTTGGGGCCACGTACAGTCATTCCGGAACCCTGTGGTATTTTGAAGCCCAAGATACGAGCTTTGGGACCGGCCAATGGTTCACTGCCCTTGCCTTATCCGATACCCAGCCCACAGGAGCAGATATCAGAAACGTGAGGAAGTACGAAGCTGACCTTTCCGGGTTTATAGTGAGAGTTGGGATAAGAATAAAGTTTTAGGAATCAGTTTAAGAATAATCCTGCTCTTGAATATTCTCTTTTAGAGCACAGTCAGGACTGAAACTTTTCTGTCCAGAGTCTGTTTTTTTGTTGTCTTGCTGTCTTTGTCCGGTTCGTGCTGAACTTTGCCTGCCGCATTTTCTCCTTTGAAGATTTTACAGGCAAACAATGAATGGCTGACGTTTATGCTTGCTGCTGTCGTATATGAATGGACTTTCCGGAAGCTGCGGTGAACAGGATGGGCAGGCATGGCGGAAAGAAATAAATGAGGAAATATGTAAGAATGATGTAAGATTATTTTTATTGAAGTCGTTTTAGAGCTTGATTTATGAAAACCGCTGGTTTAATAAGTTAAGGTTATGCGTTGACCGCAGATTTAATATAAACGCATTAAATAATATGTCGTTGCGAGTTAAACGAAGCAATCTCGTAAGATAAAGGAATACATATAAGATGTCATGGCGAAAGAAGTGAAGCAACCTCATAAAACAAATTCATTTTTTCCTACGGGATTGCCGCGCCCTCGTGGCCAGCAATGACATATTGAGGATGAGTAGGCATAAATTGGGATAAATTGGGGACAGTCCCCAATTATTCCGCCCTTCGGGCTCGCAGTGACAACGGTGAAACATTTATTGCGTTTACAATAGCTTTAGGAGATATATCCATGGAAAGGTCCGGGTCCCTCAAAAGTAGCGGATTCTTCGCCGTCAAAATATTCAGCATTTTAATGATCTTCGTCATCGCATTTTCCTCCTGCGCCAGAGAGCCTGCCTCCCCGTTCAAAATCCTTCCCAAGCCCCGCAAGGTCAAATTCATCAACAGTGCGGGTGTGGGGTTCAGAGGATTAAAGAAAATCAGGATAGAGGGGGATTTTCGCCGGCCGGTGATGGGTCCGATTCTCTCCCTGCTGCCGCTGACAGACCAGAGCGAAAGGGGAACGCTGACCCTCAAGCTCTCTGCTGCGAGGAAACTTCCTGAATCCGAAGAAGGCTACATCCTACTCGTCAAGAACGGCCAGATTGAGATCGAGTCCAGAGGAGAAGCCGGCCTTTTCTATGGCTGCCAGACTCTTGAACAGCTACTCGAGGATTCGCGCGATTCCGGCATGGCTGTCCTGGCTTGCACAATGACCGATTATCCGGCCCTCTCCTATCGGGCCGTTCACATCGATGTCAAGCATCACCTGGATACGATGAAGTACTACTACGACAGCATAGACCGGCTGGCTCGGTACAAGATCAATGCCGTCATCTTCGAATTCGAGGACAAGCTCCGCTACCGCCGCCGTCCGCTTGTCGGCGCACCCCAGGCCATCAGCATCGATGAGATGGCTGCTCTCACCCGCTACGCCCGAAAGCGGCACATAGAGATCAGTCCGCTTGTCCAGGGACTGGGACACGCGACCTTTATCCTCAAGCATGAGGAGTACGCTCCACTCCGCGAAGACCCGGAAAGCCGCTGGGCGTTCTGCCCCTGCGATGAAGGAACGTATGAGCTATTGTTCGACCTCTACCGGGATGCTTTTGAGGCGACACCCGGAAGCCGATATCTTCATGTTGGCGGAGATGAAGTGGGGGAGATCGGCCAGTGTCCCCGCTGCAAACAGCGGGCAGAGAGCGAAGGCAAGCTGGGCCTCAACCTGTACTGGCTGAACAGGGTCTGTGATTTTGCCCAGAAGCAGGGCCGCATCCCGATCTTCTGGGACGATATGATCTTCAAATATGCCGGAGTCTGGGAGACGATGGGAAACGACCTCGACCGCAAAGAAGTCTCTCAATTATGGAAAAAGGGGGAGCCTGTCTTAGACAGCGTGCTCGACCAGTATCCTAAAAACTGCGTTTACATGCGCTGGAACTACACTCCGGCCCGCCAGGAAGGGAACATCAGAGCGCTGGAATGGTTTCAAAAGCGCGGGCTCAAGGCCTGGATTGCCACTGCTGCCCAGAATGTCCATCCTCTCCTGCCCCAGGATGACAGGGTGAACATCATCCAGAGTTTCATTCAGCTGGCTGATGAGAAGAAGATTGACGGCATGCTCTGCACGGCCTGGGACGATTCCTCCCCGCATATGGAAACATACTGGCGGGGCCTGATCGCCTCAGCGGAATTCAGCTGGAACCCGGAAGGGCGGAAGCTTGAGGAGTATGAAAAAGTCTTTCTTCAGCGTGAGTTCGGCCCTGCGTGCGTGGAAGCCACAGAGTTGTATGCGGATCTGTTTCAAGCGGTCTCTTTCTGGAACAGTGCGCTGTGCGAGAAGGGGAATCATCTCAGGATGGAAAAGCTTCTGGAACTCCCTGACCTGAAAAATCCTGGAGCATGGAGCAGGAAGTCCGAAGACAGGCTAAAAACCGCTGAGGGGGAGGTAAAAAGGCATGAGGAACTTAAAGCCCAGCTCATAACGCTGAGGAACAGAGCCCACCGCAACCGCTACCACCTGGAGCTTCTCTCGGCGATAAACGATTTTCAGGTGACTTCGGCTCATTTGCTTCTCACTTTAAAAGAATGCGATACGGCGAGTAAGAGAAAGCGTGCTGAAGGGATGAGAAAAGTCTGGCAGAGTCTCGAAGGGTTTGAGCAGGCCTGGCGGAAATTGAAGGAAGTTTATGAAGAAACGCGTTTCCTCTCCTATCCCGAGGACTACGTCCAGGACCGCTATTTTCATCTGGCCAGTCGAAAAGAGGATCTGACCTGGATGATCGAGGTGGAAACGCAGTTCCATGAACTGGTCAAGGACTGGCTCGCGGACAATGAAAAGCGAGACTAATTTTTCGGATTAGTGGATCAAATTTTATAATCGACTCTCTTCTCTCTTATTTTATCCGCGTATTCAAGAACGCCTCGCCCTTTTACTGGATTTGAGCTAAAATGTTTATTTCAAAGATTGCTTTTTTGAGCGCAGGACGCGATGCATGAACACGCCATAAAAGTCGAGGATTTAACCAAAAGCTTCAACGGCCTCGCTGCGGTTGACCACATTTCATTCACGGTCAGATCAGGAGAGCTTTTCGGGCTCCTCGGGCCCAACGGCGCGGGCAAAACCACGACCATCAACATGCTCTCCACCCTTCTCAAGTCCACTTCAGGATACGGCGAGGTCGCCGGCCATGATATCTCGAAATCCAAAGACGACATCCGCCGCAGCATCGGCGTCGTTTTCCAGGAACCTGCCCTTGATATCAAGCTGACCGGAAAGGAAAACCTGGAGTTTCACGCCATGATGTATGGATTAAAAAAGAAGGAGAGGAAGGAGAGGGTAGAGGAGGTTCTCAAGCTCGTGGAGTTGACCGAGAAGAAGGATGTCCTGGTCGAGAATTTTTCGGGAGGGATGAAAAGAAGGCTGGAGATCGCGCGGGGATTGATTCACAAGCCTGAAGTCCTTTTCCTCGATGAGCCCACACTAGGCCTGGACGCGCAGACAAGGCATCATATCTGGGATTACATAAAAAAATTGAACAAGGAAGGCGGAGTCACCATCATCCTGACCACCCATTACATGGAGGAAGCGGATTTCCTCTGCGACAGAATCGCCATCATGGACAGAGGGAAGTTCGTGGCCATGGATATACCGGCCCGGTTGAAAGATATTCTCGGCGGCGACGTAGTCTCCATGGAGATCGAGGGGAAGGCCGACGCCCTTATCGACCGGATCAACAGCCTGGAATGGGTCAAGAACATGACCAGGCATAACGAGACCTTGAGCTTGACCATGGAAAAGGGAGAAAGGCGGATTCCTCAATTGATCAATGTGGCCCGGGAAAACGGAGTCAACGTCACCTGTGTCCATCTCCGTAAGCCAAGCCTTGAGGATGTTTTTCTTCATTTCACCGGAAGGACGATCAGAGAGGAGGAAGCCAGCAAGACAGAGCGGAACCGAGCGACGATAAGAGCCAGGATGAGAAGAAGGATGGGGAGAAGATGATGATCAACACAACGGCCATATACGTCCTGTGGCTTCGGGAGATGAAGCGGTTCCTGCGGGCGAAGTCTCGAGTGGTCGGGGCTCTGGCCATGCCCTTGTTCTTCCTGGCCTTTCTCGGACTGGGTTTTCGAAAATTGGCCATTCCCGGGATTTCAGGAGAGGTGGATTACATCCGCTTCCTGGTGCCGGGCATCATCGGGATGAGCATCCTTTTCTCCTCCACCTTCGGCGGGCTGTCGGTCCTCTGGGACAGGGAGTTCGGGTTCCTGAAGGAGATCATGGTGGCACCCGTTAGCCGCGTTTCCATCGTTTTCGGAAGGATCGCCGGAGGAGCGACGACCACTCTGATCCAGGCGATTCTGATACTGGGAATCTCCCACATCATGGGATTTAAGATCAGCAGCGTTTCATCGGTCCTGCTGGCGCTGGTGTTCATGACCCTGATCTCGATCACGTTCCTCGGCCTGGGATTGATCTTCGCTTCGAAAATGAGGGACATGCAGGGCTTCAGCATCGTGATGAACTTTGTGATATTCCCTCTATTTTTTCTCTCCGGAGCCCTCTACCCGCTGGAGAATTTTCCCCCCTGGCTGAGGTATGTCTCCAAGGTCGACCCGCTCACTTACGGCGTGGACGGTCTGAGGGCGTCCTTGATCGGAGTCTCCTCTTTTTCCCTCCTTACAAACTTTGCTCTTCTTCTCGTTTTTTCTTCGGTGATGATTGTCCTGGGTGCGTACTTCTTCGAAAAGAGCGAAAGCGTTTAAATCAGGAACAGTCCCCAGCAGGTCGAGAAAATGGCTGGCGGGGATTAAGAAGTTTTTTTCTCTTTGGCTGTTTTCTCCGGAAGCTGCTCCGGCTTTTCCTCGCTGACAAGCTCCAGCTTTCCCGAGAATCTATCCAGGCGCTTCTCCGCATCATCGAATTTGCTTTTGGCATTGGTGAGGTGAGTTCCCAGGACCTGAAAGTCGCCCCTAAAGCGGCTCAGATCCCCCTGGAGCCTGGCCAGAGACTGGAAGATTTGCTGGGCGGACTTTTCGATCTGAAGCCCTTTGAGCCCGAGAACTATGACCTGGAGGTAGGCGAAAAAAGAGTTCGGCGAGACGGGGAGGACTCTTTTCTGCATGGCATAGGAGAAGATGCTCCGCTCCTCGCCGAGGCTTTCATCTTTAAGGATGGTCTCGTAATAGATGTTTTCCGCCGGAATGTACATCAGGGCAAAATCATAGGTCCCTTCGTCAGGCAGGATGTACTTCTCGCAGATGACATCGATATGCTTTTTGACATCGGTGATGAATTTTTTCCTCAGCTCCTCTTTTTCTTTCTTGTTTTCTTCGGTTAAGTATTTCTTGAAGTTTTCCAGCGGGAATTTGGCGTCGATCGGGACAAGGTTGTTCCCGATCCGGACTATGGCGTCGACCATCTCCCCGCTCTTGAACTTATACTGGAGATCGTAGTGGGCGGGAGGAAGAATTTGCGACAGCAGGTCTCCCAAAAAAAGCTCGCCGAACCCGCCCCGGAATTTCGGTGCCCGGAGCAGGCTCTCCAGGCTTGAGATGCTTTTCGCTTTGTCCAGGACTTCGCGCGTCACCTCTTCCATCTTTCCCAGGTCCTTCTTGACGTCTCCCAGAGTGGTGCCGATGTTTCCCGTTGTCTTCTGGAATTGGGCGCTCATATTCTGGAGCTGCTGGTTGATGTTCTGGGTGAGCTGTCCGATCTGCTGCTGCATGAGATTCAGCGCCTGGTTTTCTGAGCGGGCGGTCTTGATCTCATCGATCTTGGTGGTCGTTCTTTTCAGGAACAAGATCAGGAAGATGAAGAGAATTACGAGCGCGGCCGAAAATAGAATGATAAACAGGTTCACATTCATCGAGAACGAATCCTTATTGCCTGCATTATAAAAGAAACCCTTTG
>Ga0224501_10000484_pt1 | contig 31683 bp, 33 predicted proteins | sample SF_Oct11_sed_USG_4_FD_169105 | JGI IMG/M metagenome (GOLD analysis project Ga0224501, IMG submission 169105) | Sediment microbial communities from San Francisco Bay, California, United States - SF_Oct11_sed_USGS_8_1 | ecosystem: Environmental > Aquatic > Marine > Sediment | place: USA... | reverse complement strand
AAGATCAATGAGATGTTCGCTTCCACTGCTCACAGCTACGCAGTCAGGCTGTACCCCCAAATACTTCCCTAACGCTTCCTTAACCTCAACAATAACCCGCGAATCATAAAGCCTCAAATCAACCTCCTTAAGAGTTTCAGAAGCAAGCCCATGCAAGAACTCGCTGTCAACAAAGAAATTCTCGTTAGAATCAAGCTTCAAAATCTCAGAAACATCCACCCCAAGCTCAGCAGCCAGCTCCCCCACACTCGGAGACGACCCAACATACCTCAAAAGCGAACCTTCGAAAGAGCTGGCTACTCCGAGTTTCCTCTCCAGCCAACCAAGATTCCCTTTAGCTTTCACAGCCTCAATCCTCCAAGTCACCATTATTCATAAGATTAAAGCAGAGGGTCGGATTTGAACCCAAACACAAAATCCATACGGGAAGCGAGAAATCTATTTTCTTTTGCGTCTCAGCACACTTAAGCCGGCACCAAACAACACCATCACGACAGCCCAATAAATCAACCCAACTGTTGGAGCACTCTTGCTTAATGAAACCGAGTAGCCTCCAAAGGGAATGCTAGCTTCGACGATTGCCGTTCCTGATTGTACAACATTTTCATTGCCATCTGTAACCTTCAAGTACACGTAGTATGTTCCATCTACGGTTGGAGTGAAAACCCACGTATTCGACGTAGCCCCAGAAACCGGATTGCCACCCACATACCACTGAAGGCTGTATGGTATATATCCTCCCGAAACCGCTGAGGTGAACTCAACCGACTCCCCGACCCATATCGAGGCTGACAAAGGAAAAATCGAAACTAAAAGTCGAGGACGAACAGTTACCGAAGCTTCATCCGACTGCACAGCGCTTCCAAAACTGTCCACAACATCCAGATAAACAGTGTAGAATCCCTCCATATCAGGCGCAAAAGTCCACGTCGAAGCCGTTGCACCAAGAACCGCCGAGCCGTTAAGACACCATTGATAAGAGTATTCAGGTATGCCTCCAGAGACTGCTGACGTGAAGGCTACGGATTCTCCAATCTTAATCCTCGTCGTCATCGGGCTTATCGAAACTGAGATAGGTAAAACTTCATATCGCAGAGAAAAAACCAAATCGTTGTAATCCCTGTCTCCTGCCCCAAACAAGTTCTCATAACCAATCAGGAACATGTAGGGATCATCCAAATTCCTGTAAACCTTAGCATGCTGCTCTAAATCAGGATTCCTAGAAATTTCAGTGAAATACCTATATTCTGGACTAAGCACAGAAAGACCAAACTCGTAATCAGCCGTAAACATTTTAGATATCGGGGGAGAAACATAGCCAGAACTGCCTTCTGGACCAGTAAAAATCACATTAAATACATCAGTACCAACCTCATAATAGCTAAGCTCATTCACATCACATAAACCAGCAAACTCAGCGTACAATGTAACATTAAATGTTCCCGCCGGAAACGTTTCAACAGTCGTTTCAGTCACACTCGTGAAGCCTAGATAATTTAAAATTTCTACCAAGGTTGGTTCCTGAGCATATACAGAAAGGACATAACAAGGAACAATTAGAAAGATAACAACAAGCATAGCTACACCGAAAGCTAACCTCGCCATCTCTCTCTTCTCCCTTCACCTAAATACATAACTTCCGTCCAACTTAAGATTTATGGAATTATTTTCTATTCTTTAATTCATGTCTCCTGCTAATTATTTTCCCCTCAATTAACCAGTCATGTTAAGCCGTAAATTAACAAAACGCTCATGATACTGAAAGCCACTTGAAGTCGCATTATAAATCCAAAGCTCAAAAAACAAATAACCACGAAACTCACTATTCGTCGAATTCCACGCTATCCTCTGGCTTCCCATATCGAACACAACATCGTTTAACACCATATTGTAAAACTCAACCTGCGAAAGCACTCCGTTAAGCCCGTAGTTAAAAGAAAAAGTCAAGGGAATCTCCCAAACACCTTCATCCTCAACAAAAGCAGTAATGTTGAAAAGCGCCGGCAAACTGCTCGGAGTACGATTACCAACTGGCCCAAAACTTGTCGGAGCCGACTGTGACTGATTGCGAAACTTCACCTCAACCAAATAATAAGCACAATACCCCAAACGATTCCCAACTCCCAAAAACACGCTACAATTACGATTACGCGTAACGTTAAACGGATAATCCTCAGCCACATGATTCGAATCTAGAATCCAAAGCTCAGTAAAAAACTCAGTCCGCGGAAGAACCAACAACCTACTAAGCGCAGGCGAAGCCACAAGCAAAACCAAAACACCCGTAACAACCATAAAAACAACCCTGTGCTCCTCCAAACTCACGCACCAGCACCCCCACCACGTCTCTTCTTAAAAAAGTGCCAAACAACAAAACCACCACAAACAACCACAACCACCCCCACAACAGAACCACCAAAAGTAACCACAAGATCCCAATAATACTCTTGAACCGCCTTCCCCGCCAAAGCGTCAGCCTCAGCAACAAAACCATCCAACTTACTTTCACTCTGACCAGCAAAATCAACCGCCGAATCAAAATCACCCCTACCATACGAAAGCTCAGCCCTAGAAAAAAGCTCCCCAGCCTCGCCAAGCCTCGCCAACAAAGCCGTAACGTTCGCTCCAACATCATCCGCCTCCGCAACAGCATCATAACAAAGAACAATCCTCTCCCCCGCCACAGCAACAGCAGCCACCGCCTCACCCTCACTTGCCCCGAAAACGCAAAACCCACCACAACTACTAAAAGCCAGCAAGACCAAAGCCACAAAAACCAGCACAAGCTTGACATGAAACACCATTATCTCACACAACATCCTAACTATTTCTTGCTAACCTCTTTTTTCGGCTAGGATTACCCGCTTGCGAATTCGTATACGTTTGCTCAAGCAAGCTTTTCTCTCTATCAATCTCACTCAACTCATCCTTCACATGCTCACGAAGCTTCCGATAAGCAGCAAACCTCTCCAAAAACCTCTCCCCCTTCGGAGCAACCACATAACAATCATCCTCACGATCAACACGCACCAGCCCAGACCCAAGAACCTCATCAAGATACCGGCACAACAACTTGTAGCTAAGATTAGCCTTATACATAATATGCGTCTTCTTAGCACCACCCCTAACAATCTCTAGAATCTCAGCTATAATCTGAAGCCTATTCCTATACTTCGCCAAACCAAACCCTTCCAGAACTCAACTCAGAAAAAACACACTAGAAACTACAAAAACACAGAAACCATTCACTTAGTTCTAATATGAAGCCAGCCTCTTCCACCCTTCTTCAACTGCAAACTTTGCTTCCTCCCATTCCTCGCCTTATCTTTGACCCAAGTTCTCCTCCGTCTCTTCCTCGCCTTTCGCTGAACAGCAGCAATTTCCCTACCAAACTTCCTCCAACCACCGACACTCGGAGAAGCCTCCTCCTGCTTAACTCTAACCTCATAAGGCGTCTCGTACTCCGCCAAAATCTCCCTAAAATCCAACTGCTTATAACACCTCGTAGCAACAATCACGGTACCGCGGTCGACAAAAAGCAACTCAAAATCCTTATCAGCTATTCCTTCAGCCCTAACCTTATCATCTATCCGCTCCCTCCACAAAAGCCTCCACTGCCGCTTAAGCTCATCCACAAAACCCTTCCACTCCATAGCACCCGCTGCACAATCCCCCCCTGACGGGAGCAGACAAGAATCAGTCATTACCTCACCTTTCTTCCAAGCAATGCGCCCTCAGAAACGCCTCCAACATTTAACTTCAAATTCAGAGATAGAACATAAATCGGCAATTTATAAACAATGTAGTATGAGTGTTCTGGACTACTAATATAGAACTAAATTCTACATCCTAGAACTTCCACCGAAAAAGACTAGACCAAAGATTCCCAAACCTAAAATAAAAACACCAAACATACTCTACCTGTGGTTGTTTTGCCAAAAATCGACCATTTCCTAAACCTAATCGAAGACGGAGCCTGGCACAACCTCAAGGAACTCTCAAAACAATCATGCATTCCAAAACAAAAACTCAAAACCCTATCCAAACTGCTATCAGAAACCAACATAATCGAATATAACACCGAAAAAAACCATGTTAGAATCAAACAAGAATGGAAACAAATGCTCAAAAGCACGCTCAGAGAACAAAACTGCGAAAAAGCCGCCGTAGGAACCATAATGCTACCACCAAAGAAGGGTATAAACGTACAAGGCATCCATGTAACAAACCTAACAGAAAAAGAACTAGAAATAAGTATGCGCATCAACAAAAAATTAGAAGAACTCGCCATAGGCATAATAGACTAGACTAAATCGACATAAACTCCTGAGCCTTACGCAACGTCTGCAACAAAATCTTGCCACTTTCCGTCGCTTTATACACGACTCGCCCATTGTTACCGTTCTCTTCTTTCAACAAGTCCTTCTCAAGCATCTCAGAAAGATAATGGTTAAAACGCAGAAAATTCAAGTTGGCACGATACATAATCCTAGTCTTATTTGCCCCATCCAAAGCTTCCGTAAGAACATCCATTATGACCTCCGTCCTACTTCTCCGAGCCATCGATGCCAACCCCTAATTTCGATTACTATCCTATAACCACATATATACCAGCATATTAAACTATAAAAAACTAACTACAGCCCTATGATAATCAAGCAAAAAATGATGATCTTTCACTCGTTCGTTTCTAGAAGAATATTCTGAAAAAAAGCCTCAGAAATTATTTAAGCTCACTCTGCGAAATCATTACAAAAGGGGCCACTTGAATGCAACTACAAATCGACAAAGTCATAGAACTGCTAAGAGACGGCAAGTGGCACACAATAAAAGAAATCAGTCAAAAAAGCAAAATACACGAATTTAAAGTAGAAATAGTAACTGATTTCCTAGCAGATTACTCTTTTCTTGAACTTAACAAGAAAGGAAAAAAAGCAAAATTATCAGAAGTGTTTACAGAATTTCTTAAAAAGCTACACCGACATAAGAGCCTGTAAGTTGCGGTAGGCCTTTAGAAAATCCAAGCCTCTCTCAGTAGTCTCAAAAAATTGGCTAGTCACACTCTCTCTTTTCGTGAACATTTTCAAAAGATCTTTGTTCAAAAGTAAACCCAAATAGATTTCCAACTGCCTAAAACTAAGGTTACACTTATACATAATAGAGGTTTTCCGCACCCCACCAGCAGCAGAAGTAAGTATACTGGCAATAATATCTAATCGGCCTCTGTGAGATAGCTTCACCTCACCTACTCTCTGAAACAAAACCCTTCTCACCAGACTCCTTTCTCGCGTCCCACTATATCTGTAATAGCTATACCAGAATATTTAAACGTTCTTTACCCGGAAAAAGGCAAAGAAAACATGCTGAAAAAGGCAAATATGACAAAACTTTAACATGAAAATTACAGAATTTCACCAAGCAGATGCGACTGAAAGACATCTATAACTTTTACAGAGACGAATCGCCCCAACAAACTCTGTCCATCACCATTTTTAAGTACAATGGGCTTATACGCAAAATTTCGCCCAACAACCGACCCTGGCTTTCCTATCTCGTCAACCAATATTCTCCCACTCCAACCACCCCAATCATTGTTTCGTTCGAAAGCAACCTGATGAACCAAGCCAGCCAAACATGCACTCCTCTGATTCACTTTTGAAGGCGGTACACGTGGCTTCAGACTTGCTGCAAGAGTTTTAGGTCTCGCAAAGAACTTAGAAATGTTAACTATGTCCGGTCTAACATCTTCAATTAGCTCCCGAGTATGCCTAAACGCTTCTTCAGTTTCCCCTGGAAACCCAACGATTACATCTGTCGCAATTGTTGATTGCGGAAACACTTTTTTGAACCTCTTAACCATTATGATGAAATCTTTTGTTGAATAAAAGCGGTTCATTCGTCTCAAAATGCCATCATCACCGCTCTGGACGGGCAAATGTAGAAACTTGAACACTTTTGCGCTTTGAAACGCCTCTCTCAGCTCGTCCATAATGCCTAAAAGGTTATTGGGCGTCATCATTCCGACACGAACAAAGAAATCCCCACTAACACCGCAGACACGCCTTAACAGCTCGGCTAGATTAGTGCCAACATCTTTCCCATAACATGCCGTGTCTTGGGATGTTAACCAGAACTCGCGAACACCCTCTGCAACGTCTTTTTCAACTTTATTCACGATCTCTTTAATGCCATAACTTCTTAGCTTTCCACGAGCAAAGCGGACACAGCAGTAAGTGCAAGAGCCTAAACATCCATAGTTTATGGGAATAATGCTTATCTTGAGATTGACATGTGTGTGAGGTAAATCGAGTCGCGGCATACTCAACGTAGCGTCGCTTAACCTTGTTACATGCATGCCCTTAGAGATTTGCTTTACCACATCAACAATTTTCTCCCCAAAAGCAGGACCAACGACTCCGTCAAAACGAACCTCTTTGCTCAGCCTTTCAAAGTTTATAAGCGGCAAGCATCCGGCTACAATAAGCCTCTTTTCCTTCGGTACTTCTTTCAGCAAGTGTATCATTCGATTTTCAGTAGGAGCTTTAACAGCACACGTATTGTAGAGCACCAACTCAGCATCTTGGAGATTACTTACTATTGTATGACCCGCACTCGAGAGGCAACCCGCAAGAACCTCTGCATCTGCGAGACTACTGGAACAGCCGAAGCCTTTAACGTATATTCGCATCACGGCACCATCATTAAAATATACAAATTTAAGTCACAAACAAAAACATAAACATTCTTTGAAAGAGAAACTTTTACACGAATGCGAAAGAGAATTAGAGCAACACTTAAAAAGACTATGTTCCAACATGTTTTAAGCATATTTGCAGCATGTTATATACATATATAACTTTAAAGCGCTATGCCTTTCTAATACCTACAGAAAGGAGGAGGCATAAAAACAGTGAAACTAATAACATTATATCTCCCCGAACCATACATTCGAGCATTAGATAGCCTTGTAAACGAACAATACTATCCAAATCGTGCAGAAGCCATTCGTGTGGCTATACGAGACATGTTATCTACCGAGGTTTGGGGGAGGAGACAAAATGGCTGGCGAAAAACCAACTAGCAAAGCTCTCCAACTCGCGTGGCAAGGTACTCTCGGACCAACTGATAGCATACAAGCGTCCAATCAATGCAAAATTGTAGTCATCGGAGTTGGAGACGCCGGAAACAACATAGTCACGCAACTAACAAAAATGGGAACTACAGGTATATACACAATAGCCATTAACACCGATTCACTTCACCTTAGCGCATCACAAGCAGACCAAAAGATGTTAATCGGCGAGAAATTGACCCGAGGGCTAGGTGTAGATGGAGATCCTACTTTAGGAAGAGCCGCCATCGGAGAATCACGGAAACAAATAGAAGAAATCCTAACAGATGTGAACGTTGTGTTTGTTACTGCTGGTCTAGGCGGCGGAACTGGAACAGGAGCTGCACCAGTAGTCGCAGAAATCGGTAGAAAAAAGGGCGCTATTACAATAGGAGTAGTCACGAAACCTTTTAGAATTGAAAAAGGCCGAATGAAACCAGCCTCTCGTGCGCTTACCGAACTCCGCCAGCAATGCGACACAGTAGTGGTGATTGACAACAACAAACTAACGGAACTTGTACCCCAACTTCCAATCGATGAAGCTTTCAAATTTGCGGATAAAGTGTTAGCCAACCTGATAAAGGGCATAGTAGAAACGATTTCAACGCCCAGCCTCATCAATCTTGACTTCGCTGACTTCAGAACCATTGTAAAACATGGCGGAGTTGCGGTAGTAGGAATAGGAGAGTCTAATGCACCTAACCGTGCCGAAGAAGCAGTACGCAACGCACTAAAAAGCCCACTGTTGGACATTGACTGTGCAGGAGCCACAGGCGCCCTCATCCACGTCACTGGCGATAGTCAAATGACAATTGAAGAAGCAAACCACATAGGAGAGATCATAACAGAGATGATGAACAACAATGCTCAGGTGATTTGGGGTGCAAGAGTGAACCCAGAGTTTAACGGAAGAATCAGAGTAACTTTGGTAATGACTGGCATCAACCCACCGCATAAACTGAGAGGGATTGGTTCAATAACACCTCAGCTTTTCAACCTAGAACCATATCCAGAACCTGAGAAAAAACTACCAGTAGATCTTGGCTTATACCAACTGGAAAACTTTGAAACCTAAACCCTTCCCCTTTACCTTTTCTTAGCGCGTAGAAACACTCTTTTCAACCTCACACCCCAAGGTATTGATCTACCAAAAGGCACCACAGCACCTCTTTTTATCGCTTTAACGACTTCATCAACTTCTTTTTCAGCATCGATAACAGTGTATGCCATTCCAACCTCAAGCGCATAATGAGCATCACTTCCTCCTGTTTGAGGAAAATTAAGTTTATCCGCCATTTTTCGGTTCTTACGCACTGAAAAGGAGAATGGTACTGCAGAAGAGTTGATGACTTCCATTGCATCGAAATTTTGATCAAGCTCTTCTTCTGCAATTCCTTTAAAGAACGCTGTTGGATGAGCAACTATAGCTAGTCCACCAGCATCATGTATTTGATCAATGGTTTCAACGAAAGATAGACCAGTTTTAATAGTGGTGTTAACGTTTATTGCCAAAACATGACCTTGCTTTGTTGTAATCTCAGCGCCGGGAATAACTAGTAGGCTTTTAATCTTGCTAAATTCTTGTAATCCATTGATGGTGTCATGATCAGTTATGGCAACTCCGTCTAAACCTTGCTTTTTTGAGTAAATGACCAATTCTTTAGGTGTAATGAAGGCGTCGAAAGAATATTTTGTGTGAACGTGCATGTCAATTTTTAAAGGCAAAGAGGTTTCACTTTATTTTGCTTCCTGCCTTAACTGGCTTGTCGGGTATGGGTATAAGGATTGAAATGTTTTTGTCGTCTTCTGCTGCTAAAATCATTACTTCTGAGTCTAAGCCGAAGATATGTTTAGGCTGAAGATTGACCAAAACTGCAATGTTCCTGCCTTCCAACTCTTTTAGCTCATAGTGCTGAGCGATGCCCGCCACAGCTTGTTTTAGTTCTCCAGCACCTACGTCAATTGTTAGCTTCACAAGGTTTTTAGATTTAGGAACATTTTCTGCCTTAATGATCTTGCCTACTCGTAAATCGAGCTTGGAGAACTCTTCAAATGTTATAGTTGACGGCGTAATTTTTGTTTTTTCCAACTTGTCTTGCAACTCCTTCGCGGTGACCTCTATCTTGCTAAATAACGGTTTTGACCCCCTTATCTTGTGACCTGAAGGTAAAAGTTTTGTTGCTTCACTCCATCTCCGTGAACGCATCTCATCCGTCAGATTGAGCAGAGTTGAGAGTTTAACAGCAGTGAAAGGAATGAATGGCTCAAGAGTTATTGCTAGGGTTTTGACAATTTGGACAGCAACGTAGAGCGTATTTGCGGCTTCTTGTCTGTCGGTCTTGACGAGGTTCCACGGTTCTTTCTCGTTAAAATACTTGTTCCCTATACGGCTGATGTCAATAATGTTTCTCAGAGCTGCTTGCAGTTTGCAGTCTTCTAGGTTTTGCGCTGCCTTTGCCACTTTTTTTTCCACAGATTTGAGAATACGTTTGTCGTAAGCGCCAAGGTTGTGTGCTTTTGGCACCGTGTTTGCAAAATGTTGGTTAACGAATGTTAGAGTTCTGTGTATGAAGTTGCCTAAAGTGTCATTGAGATCTGCGTTTACTTTTTCTATGAAAATTGTCCATGAAAAATTCGCATCTTTGGTTTCTGGGCGTGTGGATATGAGAAAGTAGCGCCAATAATCTGCTGAGAACAATTCTAATGCTTCGTCTATCGATATGCCTACTCTATGGCTTTTAGAAAACCTTTCGCCTTTGAATTGTAGAAATTCAGTTGAAGAAACATTCCATGGCAAGTTATAGTCTTCCTCTATCGCAAGAAGCAAAGCAGGAAGGATAATTACGTGAAAAGGGATGTTGTCTTTGCCGATAAAATACAAAGTTTTTGCATCTTTGTTAAACCAAAACTCGCGCCATCTTTTTTCCTCTCCACGGCTTTTGAAGTATTCAATTGTGGCCGAGACATACCCGAGAACCGCCTCAACCCAGACATATATCGTTTTGTTTTCTGCCCCTAGAAAAGGTGCTGGAATTCCCCATTTGTTATCTCGGGTTACTGCTCTGGGCTTGAGACCCTCGTTGATTATGTTCAGGCTGAATTTCCTTGCGTTAGAGGGTAGTCTCTTGTTACTTTCTATGAATTGGCGGAGTTCATCAGCGAATTTTGGTAGGTCAAGATACCAATGTTTCACTTTCCTTATTGTCGGTGTGGACTTACAGATTGTGCAGTAAAAGTCGACAAGTTTTGCTGGTTCAAGAAGACGACCACAAGATTCACACTGATCCCCCCGGGCACCTTCAACGCCACAATAGGGGCAGATGCCTTCTACAAATCTGTCTGGCAAGAAGCGCTTGCAGTTTGGGCAATATGGTAATTCGGTTTCTTGAACAAAGATGTAGCCTTTTTCGTATATTTTAGAGAAAATATTTTGGATGAATGCTTTATGCACAGGGCTTTCTGTTCGCGTGTAGTTGTCGAAGGAAATACCCCATTTCTTCCATAAGCTTACTACCTTTGCGTGGTTCTTGTCTGTAAGCTGTTTTGGCGGAATACCCAATCTAACGGCTTCTACTTCCACGGGTGTTCCATGCTCGTCGGAGCCGCTTACAAAAACTACGTCATCTCCTCTCAATCGATAATAACGAGCAGCAACATCTGCCGAGAGAATCGAACCTATCAAAGTGCCTAAATGAGGCATATAGTTAAGGTAAGGCCACGCACAAGTGACCACAACTTTACCGAGCGGAATGCACCTCCAGACTGTACAATGCTCTTAACATGTTACCTGTGCAGATACTTAAAGACAACGGAGTGAAAAAAAGAAAAAGAGTGAAGGTAGGTGTTATTGCTCTTTCTGCCACGTAACCCCAGGTCTACGTCCTGAAAGAAAGACGGCTGCAGCTATGATGATGGCGCCGATAATTGCTAATATTGCTACTACTGTAAGAAGCATCACTATGTTGTCTAGATCTCTGATCAATATTTGGTTTTCAGGTTGGGCAAGATAAACAGTCGCGCTACTTACTGTGTGCCAATCCCAAGAGATTGCTTTGCTAGTTCCTAAACCTATATAAACCGATGAAGTTACAGCTCTGCTATCATCTGGCACCGTAAACTCAATAGGATCAAGGGCATGTGTTGTGTTGCTGAGTACCGCGATTGACTCATCAAAAACAATAGAGAAATTGCCCTTTTCATCCCAACCATCTTCAGTTAACCTAAGCCAGTTGCTGAACATTATTGTTACATTCTTAATCTCTATAGGCTCATCTGCATCATTGTCTATTACGATATAAATCGTACCGCGTTCACCTGGATTGTAGATTCTCTTGTCCACATACACATTGTAGCTAGACGCGCCAACTGACGGTGTCAATACAATCGAAAGAATCGCCAAAGCCAAGACAATCACAACTAGTTTTTTCAAGATATCACCTACTCACTGTGTTCTAGTTTTTTTCTATTTAAAACTTGTTAGAGTAACCATTACGTTCCGAATTAAGTAGAGCCTTAGGATTAAGAAAAAAAGAATTTTGAATGTTAGTTTTCCATGGCTTTGGCTTTTTAACGTTCTTTAGCCATGGAATTGTAAGAGAGGCTTTTGAGAGTTTTTCAAATATCTCTTTTTCAATTTCTTCTTTTGTTGTCCCCGCGCTTTCTTCAACTAAGCCTATTACTATTACAGCTTTTCTCTTTCCCATAGGATTTGCCTCCAACAGACTTGATTGATGGCAGCGTCTTTAAGTTATGTTTCTTTAAGGAAATATTGCTGTTAGTGAATCCAAATCTAAACAAGACTGCCTATTATGCGCTAGCTGTGTATTGTTGTGCCAGCCTTACCCTCCAAGGCTTTCCTTCCCATTTCCAAAGAAGATATAACTGCCTTTTCTCCTCTAGCTTCCAAAAATTTTATAGCTGCTTCAACTTTAGGAGCCATACTCCCAAGAGCAAAATGTCCTTCTTGCAGATACCGCTTAGCTTCGACTATAGTTATTTCGTCTAGGTCAACTTGATTTGATTTTCCGTAATTAATGGAAACTTTTTCGACATCAGTCAACATGAGAAGAATCTCAGCTCCTATGTCGCTGGCAAATATTTGGGCGCCCAAATCTTTGTCAATCACAGCTACTACACCTTCTAAACTGCCATCATTTTTAACTATCACAGGAACTCCTCCTCCTCCCACCGCAATAACTACTGCACCGCTTTCGAACAACGTTCTAATCACGTCTTTTTCCACTATCTCTTTTGGTTGAGGCGAAGGCACCACTCGTCTGTACCCTCGCCCACTGTCTTCAACCATCACCCATTCCTTCTCTCTTCTCAGTTTTTCAGCTTCTGAAGAGTTGTAAAATGGTCCTATTGGTTTTGTGGGATTTTTGAAGGCAATGTCGTTTTTGTCAACTATTGCTTGTGTTGTGAGAGATACAACTGGAATGTTTATGCCAGCTTTGTTCATTTCATTCCGCATTGATTGTTGTAACATGTATCCGATCATGCCTTGACTTTGGGCTCCGCAAATGTCTAAGGGCATCGGTGGCAAGAGATCTTTTGAATGTTCATTCTTGAGAAGGATGTCTCCAACCTGGGGGCCGTTTCCGTGAGTTATTGCGATTTTATATCCGTCTTCAATCAGCCAGACAAGATGTTCACAGGTTTTTCTCACATTTTCAAATTGTTCCTCAGCCGTTCCTTCTTCTTTATGTTTTAAGATTGCATTTCCACCTAGGGCTACTAGCACTTTCTTACTCATGTAATCACCAGCTCTATGTATATGGCGATAGATAGAAAGGAGAGCATGTTGCGTTTTAAAGCCTTTTCGAAAAGAGGAAGCTTAACCACGTGTACGCACATTGCCCTGATTTCATACAGATCACAGGCGAATTCTCAAACAGATATTTCACGTCAAAGTGGAGATATTCCCGCAAACTCCCTTTTCTCAATGTTATATTCCCCTTACAATTCTCCGCACGTACACATAGCTTTGACCGACGCCTACCTAGACTATGTCATAAGAAGGCAATTGCGAAACAAGTTGATTTTAGCAGGTGTAAACCCTTGTTCTGTATTGCGTTGCTCTAGGAAAAATGATACCCCACTATTTTTTTCCTTTAAATTCAATGCGTCTAAATATCCAAATGATGACCTGCGTGGAGATCGTTTGACAGTGGTTTTCGCTCATACGAAGTGAATATATGTAGGTTTCCTATATTGAGAAGACTTTCAGGAGCTTTAGCAACATTGACAGGCTTTCTAGCAAAGATTAGGGCTGAGTTCTCCTTTATGCGAGGGAACCTGCTTACTCTTATTGTTAGTTGGCTCTTTGTCTACTTCACGTTCTCAATGACATTCTCGTTTGAATCCCCCTTCTTCAGGGAGCTTGGGGCACCTCCAGAGATAATTGGTATGATGGGTTCTGTTGGTGCTATGGTGTTGGGTTTGGTTCGGATTCCTGGGGCCGTTATCGCGGACAAGTATGGTAGAAGACAAATCATTGTGATGATGACCTTCGTCATCGCTTTCTCGTTTCTTTTCTACCTATTTGCTCCAGATTGGCGATTCGTCCTCATAGGAATGATAATTTCTAATCTCGCCTTGATCTATCAACCTGCTCTCGATGCCATACTCGCTGACTCTATTCCTTCTGAAAAGCGGGGAATGGGATATGCAGCTGTTAACGTGATCCCTAACATACCCACGATAGTGGCACCGGTAATCGCAGGTATCCTAGTGGAGACCTATGGCATTGTTCCAGGTATGCGAATAGTTTATACGATAATTTTCTTTTGTATACTAGCTGCAGCGATTATAAGGCTGCTCTTTCTGCGAGAAACCCTTGAGAATCCTCAAAGGATACAGCTCGGAGCACTGAAGGTGGCTTTCAAAGATTCTTTGGGTGCAATAAGAGAAGCATGGAAAGACATGTCAGCTACCCTCAAATTCGTAACTGTCGCGTTTTTAGTGAGCGCTTTTGAAGAACCAATGTTTCGTATGTTCACCGCACTCTACGTGTTCGACGTTGTTGGAGTTGGCAAGATGCAATGGGGCATCATTAACACTGCGTGGGTAGCAACCACGCTCATCTTTGGATTCCCGCTTGGTAAGGTAATAGACAAAATTGGTAGAAAGAGATCCATACTTACTGCTTACTTCCTCTTCATACCCTCGACCCTTCTATTCCTCACTTCTCGCAGTTTTACACAGCTATTCATTGTCTACCTGCTATTCGGCGTAGGAGGATGCTTGACCATACCAGCCTATAGCGCGTTATTAGCTGATTTGATTCCGAAAGAGAAAAGAGGTAGAATCATGGGAACAATTGTCACACTGAATATATTGGCGACAGTTCCTGCGTCAGCGCTTGGCGGGTTCCTTTATGGGGCATCCCCTGTCTACCCATTTATCTTAACCATGATCTTGGGAGCGACAGTCAGCCTGATAATACTCGTTGCAGTAAGAGAACCCAAAATTAGAGAAGAATAACTTAGCCTTCTATTCAGCTATACACGCGCATTGTCAGTTTCTAATGATGCATGCATGTCCGGGATATTTGTTATTTTGAAATTAATCTTGTATACCTGCAAGCTGGATAATTGCTGCAGCCAGAAACAATTATGAATGCGCGCGCAAGCTATTCATGTGAGAAACTGCACAAAAGGTACTTAAAAAAAAAGAGAAAATGAAGGGTTCCCAAATTGCCTTTACCGAGGCAAGTTATTTCTTTGGTATTCCATTATACCTTTGGCTTTGAGTCGTTCGACCTCCAGCATAGCATTCCTAAGTTCCTTGTGAAAGCCATAATATGCGTAATACGCAGAAACACCAAGATGCTTCTCTTCTCGGGAAGATAAGGGTAACTCAAAGCCACTGTCCTTTCCCAATGCCCGAAGTACTCTACGGACAAAGGAACCTTTTCCTAGTGGTTTAACCTTTCTCATTTGTTACCACCACACATAAATCTATACATATAGAGATACATAGGGATTATACTGTCATATGACGGCAAACGCTAACCGTCATTTGACGGCAATATGAATATATGTGGTGTTACCCACTATAATTTTGGTGTTTGGAATGACATTGTATGAAGTTGCTCTGAAAGTAGCAACCAAATCGTTTTTCACCGAACTAACACGTAGATTTCCATCTATGAGCGTTTTCATTTGGTGTAACAGAGAGAATGATGTTGTTGAGATTGTTGTAAGAGCCCCAGATGAATATCCTCTCGTTATGGAAGAGATTCGTGCACTCCCATTTATGGGAGTTATTGAAGAAATAACTGATGATCGAAGGCTCTATTTGAACGTGCATGAATGTCACTGTATGAAACATGATACAATTGTCAGACATATTGGGAAGCTAGATATTCTGAACATATTTCCAAATATGATAGAAAATGGCTGGACATACCACCGGCTTATAGTATTCAGACACAAAGATTTGGAAGAGCTTCTAACACGCTTTGAGAAATGGGATTGGTTCTACAAGATTCTGCGTAAGGTTCCTTTTGATGGGTTTGTTGCGAGTTCCCTTACTCTGTCTGCCGATGCTCTATTTTCTGGTCTGACAGAGAAGCAGATGGAAGCTATTCTTGTTGCACATCGCCATGGCTACTATAACCTACCGAGGGATTCTGATGTTAAGACAATTGCTGCAAAAGAGAAGGTTCCACGAACAACGTTTCAAGAGCATCTCTCGAAGGCTGAAAACAAGCTTTTGACAGCTCTACTTCCAAATATCAAACTGTTTTACCATGCTTCGCCAGAGAGAAGAAAAAGCCTTAGGGTAAAGCGGAGTCACTCCCTGATACCTCTGAGTCGGCAGTTAGCAAGATAAGCACTTTGATGCGCGCGATGTATGGAAATGCATGCACTAATCTACACTCAACTCGTTAACTTCGAAAGCGACGAGTTTCATGTCAAAACTTCTAAGACTTAGACAAGGCTTGCAAGTTGGTTGAAGCTGGATTCGAATCTGTTACAACGATGAATGGATATCAAATCTTTCGAAAGAGAAAATAGCCAAACATGCAGTTATTTTGAAAACTCCATTAGTTATAAATATAGTTCAAATGTGTCCGAAAAACCATTATTTTAGCCTTTCTTTGGGACAAAACGGGACAAATTGCGCGCGCAACCTATGCGTGCACTCTATTGTTCCAGAAGGTTTGCGGCTTTTTCCATGTTGGAGACAATGTCTACTTCAAATGGGCAGCGATCAACGCAGACGCCGCACTTGATGCATTCGGAGGCCTTGGATTGAAGGGTGGTGTATTTGGCCTTCATTTCTTCGGTCAAACGGAACTTCGCAATATCAAGCAGGCGTGTGACTTCTCCTATGTCGATGTTAGAGGGACATGGAAGACAGTGATTGCAGTAGACGCATTGGCCAGTTTCGTATTCTTTGAAATTGTTGAGGATTTCCGAGAAATCCTTCTCTTCGGCTGTTGAGCCAACGTAGGATAAGATGCCATCAAGCTCTTCAATGCTTCTTACCCCTGGTATAGTCGTGGAGACGCCTATTTGCGAAAGAACGTAGGCGAGGCAGTGGATTGGCGTCATAGATGATGGAATTTTCAATTTGACTCTCTCACCGCCCCCTTTCCTAATCGGTGCAATTCCAACTGTTTTACTTTGCCGCAAAAGATAACCTCCTGCAAAGGGTTTCATAGCCACCAGACCCACGCTTTCTCGGGCGCAAGCAGCTAGCGCCTCGTTTCTCCCTAGTAGGGCGTTGTTTGCCATGTTGACTTGGAAGGTCACGACGTCAAATCTTCCACTTTCCGCAGCTTTCTTAACAACAGAAACATCATGTGTGCTTATCCCGACCAAACGCGCCTTTCCTTCATCTCTCAGACGATGCGCGAGCTCTAGCACCCCGTGATCAGAAGATATTTCCTCGAATTCTTTCATGTCTTTGACGTAGTGTACATTAATGATGTCAATGTAATCTGTGCCCAGCGTGGACAAGGCATTCAAGAATGTACTTTCACACTTATTGATGCTACGAGTCTTAAAATATCGACCGTTTCTGTCAGCTGATCCAAGGTGACTTGTGAGAATGACTCTGTCTCTTCTATCTTGGAAGGCAGCGCCAAAATTCTCGAGGTAGACAGAAAAGTTGAAGAGGAGATCGAAGTAGTTGATTCCGTTCTCGATGGCTTTACCGACAACTGACATGACGGTTTCCTTGCTTGCTCTTTTGAGATGCTCAGTTCCCAATCCTATTTCGCCGACTTTCAAGCCTGTTTTGCCTAAGTCACGAAGAATCATCTGGCCAAACCATCTTTGTTTTTAAACATGAAATGTCGAGCTTGTGAAATTTAATGCGAAGAATATTAAGATTATTGCGACCGATGGCGCAACCAGAGACGCACCAGCAATCCTATTAGACTGAAAAGTGCCCCATGCTCGTTTTCAGGGAGATTTTAGCCCAATTTCCTTTTTTACGCGCGCGTTCAATCTTATCCTAGATTGGCAGCAGTAGCCTTTGCACGTGTGCGACAGTGTTTTAGGTGAGGACGACAATGATAAAAACTGGGAGAAGAAACTATTTGACAATTTTAGATTCCAGATTATTGAACACTTTAGAGGAAAAGTATGGCCCGCTTTGGGAAACGATCTGGCCTGAAGAATACTCTTTCAAAGACCAGTTCAAAAAGTTGGTCATCACTATTCTTTCCCAGAATACAAGCAACGCCAATACTATCCGCGCCTACAGGGGTTTGGCAGCAAAGTTTGAAATTACGCCCGAAGTGCTTGCGTCTGCAGATATTGATCAGTTGAAAGAGGCTATTAGAAGCGGAGGACTTTATAACATCAAGGCTAAACGTCTAAGAGACATCTCAAAAGCTGTCTTAGAAAAGTTTAACGGCGATGTTGAATCAGTGCTTGCTTTGCCGAAAGAAGAGGCAAAAACGAATTTGATGGAGTTACCCGGTATTGGTGACAAAACTGCGGATGTTCTTTTAACAAGCAGATATTCATATCAAAAGATTCTGCCTATCGACACTCATTTCGACAGAGTAGCCAAGAGGGTCGGAATAGCAAAAACCAACGCTAACTACAACGAAGTACAGGAAGCCTACATGAAATTTCTACCAGAAGCATATCGAGAACGAGCCTCAGGCTTACTTTGGCTACTTGCCAAAAACACTTGCAGAGCACAGAACCCGAAATGTGGTGAGTGTCCCCTAAAAGAAATATGTGAATATGGAACAAATCACTAAAGCCCTCACACTTCCAACTAATGTATGAAAGAACATGTCTCTAATGTTCATGTCGTTGTCGAAGTTCACTTGAAAATTGCCGTTTCCTACACACAATTCTCTGGGCATTTGGAATCATCTAGTGTTGGTGGTGCTCGATAAGTTGATGGTATTGGTCCGGTGGCATAAGGGAACGGAAAGTCCTTTCTACTACCTCGTTTAGAGCGGGGTGGATGTGCATTCCGTTGATTATTGGCTCTGCGCTTTGTTCAGGTGTGTACATTAGGTTTATTATCTCTTGTATTAGAACAGAGGCATAGGGTCCAATGATATGTGCCCCTAAGATCTTCGTGGTTCCCTTCTCAACGATTACCTTGACAAAGTAGTCTTTTACACCCATGGCTTCTCCTTTAGCGGTGTCTTCGTATCTGTAGATTCCGATTAGCACCTTGTCTTTTCCGTATCTCTCAATTGCTTCTTTCTCTCTGAGACCGACGCTTGCAATTTCGGGATACGTGAAAACTGCGTGGGGGATCGCGTGGTAATCGACTTTTACCTTCTTCTTCAATATGGCATTGTAGTATACGATTATAGATTCGTAGTTTGCCGCATGCTTGAAGAGCTGTCTGCCGTTAGCGTCACCAAAAGCCCAAATGTTTGGTTGCGAAGTCTCTAGATACTCATTGACGGTAATCCATCCTCTCTTGTCTGTTTCTACCCCTCCTCTTTCAGGATGAAGCACGTCTGTGTTCGGGCCTCTTCCGGTAGCTATCAGTATCTCGTCTGCAGTTATCACCGCCTTCTCTCCATTCTCTCTGTTGACAGCGACAAGCCGCTTCTTGCCCATCGAAGTCTTCTCTGCCTCACGCACCTCGTGATTTGTGAGAATTGTCATGTGTTTCTCCAACTCCTTCTTAGCTAGCGCCGACACCTCCGGTTCTTCTTGTTTGAGAAACTGGGGATTCCTGCCGATTACGGTTACTTTAGATCCCATGGCTGAAAAGAAATGGCCGTATTCCGCAGCTATGTATCCTCCGCCTACTATAGCAATACTCTCAGGTAGTCGATTCATCTTGAGAACTGTATCGCTTGTAAGATAACCTATTTCCTCCAGCCCTTGGATTGGAGGTATTATGGGTTTTGACCCAGTGCACAGGAAAATCATCTTTGACGTAATTGTCTCATTACCAACCTTCAGCGTGTACAGGTCAACAAATTCGGCAACAGTCGGGTAGTAATCTATGTTTTCAGAGTGGGAAAGCCCCTGACGTATCATGTTTATGTCCTTATAGATAATGGTCCTCATCCTTTCCATAACCATTTCAAAATTTATCTTCCGAATGGCGACTTCTATGCCGAATTCCCCAGCCCTCCCAACTGTTCTTACCAACTCAGCAGGATATAGTAACATCTTAGACGGTATGCAGCCTCGGGTCAAACAAATACCACCCGGCTCATCTTTATCTATGACAGCCACCTTCATCTTTGGACTCTCTTGGATCATAACACCTACAATATTCATCGCTGAGCCTGTTCCTATTGATATTAAATCGTATTCCTTCATATTAGACACACAGCGCTAGTAAGATAATGTAAGTTTTTAAATATGCTTGACTGTTATACGACAGTAACAGTTAATGTGCTTCACGTACGATGTTCATTCTTCAACAACGATAACATTCTCCACAATCACCCATGGGATCCTCACGAAGCTTTCCTCAAGCGCCTCGCGAATCTGAGCCTCAAGCTCCTCACTGCTTTTGTTTTTTGCCTCCTGCTTTAAGCTTATGAGGACCACTATCGCGGCTTTCCTTTCCTCGTGCGTGTCTTCAGGCATGCTGTTCACGTTCATATGGGTGACTTCAGCTTCCTTGTAGCCATGGCTCATGATCTCCAAGACAGCCCTTCATAGAAGCGTAAGGTAATAAATATATGTGACTGTGATAAAACAGTAACAGTTAATCCTTTCAGAGGGTTTGCTTTGTTACATTCAGAAAAGAATGTTGAGATGTTGATTGACTTCGGGCTCACTCGTAATCAGGCAAAAGTGTATATAGCCGTAGCTAGATTGAGGTTGGCCTCAGTCAGCCAAATTTCAAGAGCGTCGAAAGTGCGTCGAGAAGATGTCTACAGAATATTGCCGAAGCTCGAAAAAATGGGTTTGGTTGAGAAATTGTTGGGAACACCAGCTAAAATCAGAGCTACGCCGGTAGAAGATGCCCTTTCCATTCTGATCAAATATGAAGAAGACACAGCCCACGACAGAGTGTCCACATTAAAAGCCAAAACAAAAACGTTTTTGAAGCATTTTGTGCGAGCGCCGAGATTAGAAATGGAAGAAAAAACACATTTCGTTCTGATTCCAAAGCGAGAAAGCATTATGGGTAAGATGTTGACTATGATAAAAAACGCTGAGAGAGAATTAGGCATTGTACTTTCCGAAAGTCAAATCATGCAGTTCATTCACACTTTCTCTGAGCAACTCAAGAGAATCACAGAGAAAGGAGTAAGAATTCGCATAATATCAGAACTGTCCGAGTATGAAGCCTCCCTTCCGAGGGTTATAGAAGAGCGCATATTATCTGGTGCCCCTGTTGATTTAAGGTATATGGATCTGCCCTCAAGTCATTACATAATTGTTGACTTAAAAGAAGCTTTGATCTCAACCACCACAGAGGGGAACATGGCAGGAAATCCTTGTCTATGGACAAACAGCGACAGCCTCGTGGGAGTCTTTCAAGGGGATTTTGAAAACCTTTGGCATAATTCTATAAGTTGGAAGACCATTGAAACGACCGCTGTTCCCAAAAAAGTGATCAGTTATATGGAACAATTGAGACCCACAAACCACCTAATATTCGTGTATGATAATCCAGAAGCAAAATACAACGTTCTTTTCAACTACCTTAAAGCTGGATTGGATAAAGGTGAAGCTGGAGTGTATGTGACTTCTGACGTGAACTCAAGCCAAGCAAAGGAAGCCATGAAACGGTTCGGCCTCAAGGTTGAAGAATACGAAAAAACAGGCGCTTTACGCATCTTTGGATACGAAGACGTTTACATAATAGAAGGAAAGTTCAGCGTGACCAACACGATAAATCTATGGAACAAACTCTACAATGAAGCCTTAAAAAAAGGCTTTAAGGGACTAAGAGTCACCGGAGAGTTGGGATGCTTCTTCAAACATAACTTAATCCGAGAACTAATTGAATATGAGCAAGCATTACACAGAGTCTTAGAGATCCCACTGATTGCCATCTGCGCTTACGACGCCAACATACTAAACAAAACTAAAGACCCAATAAACCTATACACCGAGTTAGCCAGAGCTCACGGCACAGTCTTGTTCACAGGCTTGGACAAAAAACTAGGAAGAATGGAAATCAGAAAAGTATAACAAGCGCATACACACGCTTGTCGCAGTAAGCGTTCTTGGCTTGAAATAGAACTTAGTTCCCCAAAGCTTTTAGAGAGATTTGACAGTGTATTAATGTGCGGGCGTGCAACTACGCTTCATAAAAAATCTTTGGCAGTTGAGAGAGAGAAAGGAGTTTTCACCCGCATCCATCTGAAATAATTTTGTTTTAAGACACTAGATATTTAAGATTATGTTGCTGTTGCATCACAGCCACATACATTTAAAAAGTCAAATCCATATCATTAAAGTGTGGGTTGGGGATACATGTTTCGTGAATGATTCTAAACCCTTCTCCTTTCTCCCCTCAAGTCCCCAAACCCATCTTTTTTTGTCGCATGAGCAAATGCTCGAATGGTCCCGTGCGTGATGTGCTTCATCTAAACCCATGTGCGCAATCAGGCGTGCGTATTTGGTAACTATTTCAATATGAGGCTTCGCCAGATCATACCAAAGGCAGCACAAGCGAATACTCCAAAAACTTGGGAGGCCGAGGGTTCAGCGAATGACCTTCCATACTTTCCTACACTGGAAGGCCACTAAAGGACTACCACAAAAACAAACGACATCCTATGTATCATGTGTGTCCTTGATCATAAGAACATCAAGAAATCCTTGATATATAGACAGCTGGCAACCTTTGAGGACGATGAATATCTATACAAAACGGCAGCAAATGTAGAGGAAGCAAGGAAGCTTATAAAAATTGGCTATGAATATGTCTACGACGTGGAAAACATGAAGCTGTTCAGAAAACGCAAGTAGTTATAGATTGGGGTTCGCCCAGAGAAATAGGCTTGAATTTGGAAGCCGGGAATGGAATTGAACCCACAAAGAGTGGAGATATCTCCCGCAAACCCCAGCTTCAGATAAGTTTTATCTTTTCATGTCAAGTATGAAGGGCACACGGCGCAAGCTATAAGATACAGCAGAGCACTATTTACCGAAAGGTGTTTCAGATGTCTTCTCCCAAGGAATCCGCTTTTGCTTGGATATCAAACAGTAATAAGCGACTCATTGATTTGAGCGACAAAGTCTGGGAGTTTGCTGAGCTTGGGTTGATTGAGGTCAAGTCCTCAGCACTTCTGGCTGACGAGTTGGAGAAGAACGGGTTTAGAGTTAAACGCGGTATTGCTGATATGCCAACAGCGTTTGTGGCAACATGGGGTGAAGGCAAGCCAGTTGTAGGGATAATGGGTGAGTACGATGCGTTACCAGGGCTGTCGCAGAAGAAGATTCCATGGAAAGAGCCACTAGCGTCTGGCATGGCTGGGCACGGATGTGGGCACAACATTCATGGAACGAGTGGCATGGCAGCGGCAATCGCTGCTAAGATTGCCCTTGAATTGCATAATATCAAGGGTACTGTGAAATTCTTTGGAACTCCTGCAGAAGAAAACTTTTCGGGGAAAGTCTTTATGGTGAGAGATGGGTATTTCAACGACGTTGACGCAGTAATCAGCCACCATCCAAACGATATGAATTCCGTTGATTTAAGAAGCAGCTTGGCTGTCAACTCCGTCAAATTCCATTTCTATGGTAAGGCTTCCCATGCTGGAGGTTCCCCTGAACAAGGAAGAAGCGCTTTAGATGCAGTGGAACTGATGAACACTGGTGTCAACTACTTGAGGGAACATGTAATCCAAGATGCCCGAATACACTACGTGATTGAAAAAGGCGGAGACCAGCCAAACGTCGTACCATCATACGCTAGGAGCTGGTACTATGTCAGAGCTCCAGAGAGAGAAGAGTTGGAATTCATCTATGATTGGATACTTGACATAGCTAGGGGAGCATCGATGATGACCAGAACTAAGGTGAAGACGGAGTTCATGGAAGGAACCTATAACGTTGTTCCAAACAGGGCTATTGCGGAGCTAATCGTGAAGAACATGGAAGAAATAGGACTACCCGAATACAGCGAGGAAGACTTGAAGTTTGCTGAGAAAATTGCAGAAACGTTTTCACAGGAAACGAAGATTGCCCAACTGAAAAAGTCAAAGCGTCCAGGATGGGAAAACCTCGCAGACAAGTTAATAGACGATGAAATCCCAAGTCCATGGGGCGAAGGTGAAACTATTCATGGGAGCACAGATGTGGCGGATGTCAGCTGGCATGTGCCAACTGTAGAGTTTAGCACAGCCACTTGGGTTCTGGGAACACTTGGTCATTCTTGGCAAGCAGTAGCGCAGAGTGGAGTTGGACTTGGTCACGAATCGCTATTGTTCGCAGCTAAAATAATGGCTGCCACCGTTATAGACCTCCTAGTAGATGAAAAGCATTTGAGCAAAGCTCAAGAAGAGCAAAAGCGAAGGTTGAGAAATAGAAAGTACAAATCACCAATACCGTCAGGCCATAAACCTCCCCTAGATGTCTGGAGAGAATAGTTGGAATTGTGAAAAAAATCGTGCGCGCTGTGATAACACGAACTCCTCGAGTCTACATTCGGAACTACTCTCGAGATTCCTTCAAAAGGGAAGAAGACCCACAAATCATCTCCGCATTACTCGAACCTGTGGCTCTCCTAACAGAGCGTAGCCACAGACTTCTTCCCTAATAGAAAAATACTTGAAAATAATTCCTTTAATACAGTAAAACTGGAGATATCACCCGCAAACCCAATTTTCCCCCATCCATCATTCAAGTCTCATAATTCATAGAGATTTCCTCTATCGAAGCGATTATGACACATTTCAAGTGTGCCTTTAGAAAGGACTTGAGACCCTCTGGGACTGATGTATGTATGATAAATACCTTTTTGAGATTGAGGGATCGCAAAATTTCAACCTAATAGTTAAAAAGAGAAAGTTTGCATTCATAACTAGGAGCGTCTTACATGGTTACAATTGAGAAAATTAAGAAAAGAGATGGTAGAATCGCAGAGTTCGACTCCAACAAGATTACTGAAGCAATTTGGAAGGCTGAAAAGGCTGTTGGGATAAAGGATAGACAACTTGCCGCAAACCTTGCTGAGTATGTTGTAAGACAGTTAGAGAAGCAACTTAAGCCAGACGAGATACCCCGCGTGGAGCAAGTTCAAGACCTTGTGGAAAAAACGCTCATAAAAAACGGACAGGCCAGTATGGCGAAGGCTTACATTCTTTATCGACAGAAGCGAACCAAAATAAGAAGAATGAAGGGTCTCCTAGGCGTCGTAGACGAGCTTAAACTCCCTCTAAACGCCATTCTTGTATTAGAGCGACGTTATCTCAAAAAAGACGAGAAAGGCAAAGTGATAGAATCTACTAGTCAAATGTTCAGACGAATCGCAAGAAGCTTAGCTGAAGTTGAAAGGCAATATGGCAAAAGTGACGCTGACGTTACAAAATACGAAAATAAGTTCTACCGTATGATGACAAACCTTGAATTCATTCCCAACTCCCCCACACTCATGAACGCAGGCACAATGTTCAGACAACTCAGCGCCTGCTTTGTCCTACCCATAGAAGACTCCATAGAAAGCATATTCGACACGCTGAAAGCATCTGCTATAATTCACAAGACGGGTGGAGGAACCGGTTTCTCCTTCTCACGACTCAGGCCCAGAGGAGACGTTGTGAGAACCACAGGAGGCATAGCCTCTGGAGCAATATCCTTTGCCAAAATATACGACACAGCAACAGAGGTGATGAAGCAAGGTGGTCGTCGTCGAGGCGCTAATATGGGCATATTACGTGTTGATCATCCTGAAATCATGGACTTCATTGTTGCGAAAGAAAAGGAAGGAGTGCTAAGGAACTTTAACATCTCAGTAGCCGTTACTGACAAGTTTATGAATGCAGTTGAAAAAGATGGCGACTTTGATTTGATAACCCCGCGAAGTGACGAAACAGTAGAGATGCTGAAGGCGAGGGCAATATGGAATCTCATGATAATGATGGCGTGGAAAAACGGTGAACCTGGTGTGATTTTCCTAGACACGATAAACAGGCACAACCAAACACCTAGCTTAGGGCAAATTGAATCCACCAACCCCTGCGGCGAACAACCTCTTTTGCCTTACGAGTCCTGCAACTTAGGAAGCATCGACGTAAGCAAGTTTGTGGCAAATGATGGTAAAATGGATTGGGATAGGCTTAGGCAAACGGTGAGATTAGCTGTGAGGTTTTTAGACAACGTGGTTGATGCCAACGTCTACACGTTGCCGGAGATAGAGAAAATGACTAAAGGAAACAGGAAAATCGGCTTGGGAGTAATGGGCTTTGCGGATACGCTCATTAAGATGGGCATAAGATACGACACAGAAGAGGGGCTGCAAACTGGAGAAAAACTCATGAAATTCATAACCACGGAAGCAAGGAAAATGAGTGTAGAGTTAGGCGAAGAGAAGGGAAGTTTTCCAAATTTTCGTGGAAGTGTTTGGGAGAAACAGTTCAAAACTATGAGAAACGCCACAGTTACAACAATTGCCCCTACTGGCACCATAAGCATAATCGCTGGTTGCTCGCAAGGAATTGAACCACTTTTTGCAATCGTTTACATTCGTGAAGTTGCAGAAAGCCTTGGAAGAAGTCTTATTGAGGTGAATCCGTTGTTCGAAAGTATGGCTTTGAAAGAAGGATTCTACGGTGAGGAGCTGATAAAAAGGATTGCGAGAAAGACTTCTGTACAAGATGTGGAAGAGGTTCCAGAGCGTGTGAGACGACTATTTGTTGTGGCTCATGACATAAGTGCTGAATGGCATGTCCGCATGCAAGCAGCCTTTCAGAAATACACGGATAATGCGGTTTCAAAAACTATAAACTTTCTAAATAGGGCTACACCTGATGACATTGACAAGGCTTATTGGCTTGCTTACAAGTTGGGATGCAAAGGCGTAACCGTCTATCGATATGGCAGCCGAGAAAAGCAGGTTCTGCGACCTGTCGAAAGCGAGGGAACACTTGCAGATTTCAGCTTTGGATGTCCAACTTGCAGTTAAGACCCCTTATCTTTTCATTCTAATTCTCAAGATCTGAAATCAGTTTCAAAACTTTCCTTTCTATTTCGTCTCTGATCTGCCTAACTTTTTCTATAGGTTTGTCTTTGGGGTCTTCCAATTCCCAATTAATAACCTTCTTAAGTAAAGGTGCGGGGCAAAACCCCTTTGCATCACAGCCCATGACAATAACTATGTCAGCATCTGGAAGCATTTTGGTGGTTAGAAGTTTAGGTTTGTTTTTGGTGATGTCGATTCCTTTTTCCATCATTACCTTTACTACTAAAGAATGAACACGATTAGACGGCGTAGTTCCAGCGCTAGATGCTTTAACCTTTCCCTTACTGTGTAAGTTTGTGAAGGCTTCAGCCATTTGACTTCGCCCTGCATTCTCGACGCAGACAAATAGCGCTTTCTTAGTCATCTATGCCGCGCTCCAGAAATTATACAAATTCAAGTTCCTCCATTAAGCATTTAGGGATAAAAAGACATACGCCAATTATCTTCTGGCTTGTACGCTTAAACCTGCAAATTGAAAAATTGTTTGTAGTCCTATTCCTGTTAGTGGAGCTTGGCCCAATGGTATACTTCGACAACTGCTCCTACAGCCAAGACAACAACGCCACCAATAACTGACATTAATCCCGGCACCAACATTGCAACACTCGTTATCGGCATCAGCACTCCAAGAAAGATAAAAACCATGCCAACTCCTATGCAGATTCCATCTACAAGTGCAGAAAACCGGTGTCTCCTTGTTTCTTCAGCTGGGGAACGTACCTCTAGAGGGTTGTATCTTTCTATAGGTGTCTGAAATTGTGTGCGGGAATTTTGTGCATCCAAATCGGAACACCGAGAAAAGAATGATAATTTATCTTGATATAATTAGTTTATTACCTATACATCTTTATCCATAATCAATATTGTAAAAAATAAGAAAGCCATCGTAGTTTGCAAAATTTCCAATAGCATTTATTCAATTTCAAGAGACATGTAACAATGCCTTTAGCTTATTTGAATTACTAATTTCGGAATCTGATTTAGAAGTCACAACATTTAATGGCGTTTTTGCCGCCTTAAACTATCAAGGTCGCCGTATGGAACTCGACGTTAACCCATCAGCAGTAGGCGCAGTTCTAATCTTAATGGCAGCAGCTTCTCTTTTTACCATGTTCAGCCTAACACAGATAAACTACATAGTCCATAATGACCTTTACAACTACGGTTTGCAATTCAACTATAGATGGGCAATGCCCTACTGGGTTTTCTCTGGAATAGTTTTTGGAATGTCTTGGGTGAACATATCTCTATCAATAATTGTTACTTTGTATATTTTCAAGAAAACTCGAAAACCCGCATCAGCTTCTGAAATCACTCATCAAGCCGAGAAAATAAAAGCAGCAACACAACTTAAAGAGGAAAAGGAACAAAGAAAACTAAGTGAATACGTTGAACCTCAAAAAGAAGAGTTAACAGCGCCAAAAGAAGAAACCGAAGAAACATCAAGCGAAGAAATCATTGAAGAAGAAGTTAAGCAACCTGAGGCAATGGAGTCAATGGAGGTACAGGAAATGCAGACTGATCAACAAAAGACGGAAGAAGAGATTGAACCAAGCGAAGAAAACGAAGAAGCACCTGTTCCAATAGAAGATATTGAACAGCGACAGTCAATTCTCTAAAAAAGCTGTGGGGTTTCTTTTTTAGAGATAACTTCTATAATCCAAACCTTACTCATAGTTTTTGAATGATACAGTGTTTCGTAGACGTAAAAACTCTTTCAGGGTTACAATTACACGCTAGTAATAATTATTGTTGCTTCATAACGTTAAATTGCCAAGTCCACTAGCATGTTAAGGGATAAAGTTGACTTCCAAAAAGGCTTTTGCAGTTTGGATACTTATCATATTTGGTTTCTTAGCTACTTTAGGCACTTTTCACGCGTGGATTTCGTGGCAGACTGGAGGCGCCAGCATGATCCCCATTCTTTCATTCCAAATAGAAGTCACTACCTACTTCGTTGCAACTCTGACAATGACTTTCTCTTTCATAGGAGCAGTTTGCTTCGTGGTTTTTCGCAGCGAATCATTGGACTTGCCATTACACCAATTAGGTAAAGATTTTGAAGAAAAACTGGATGTGAAAAGTGAGGAAATTAAAGATTCAACCGATGAGGCTCTCACAAAGCTTGGGCTGAGAGAATTCCAGTTAAAAGAAAGCATGAAAGCATTGCAAAAAAAACTTGGGGAATCGGACAATAAGTTGAAAAAAAGCATAGATAATCATGAAAAAACCTTTGGAACAATGCAAAAGAAGCTGATGAAAATCGAACAGAAAATAGACAAAATTCAAACTGCTCAAAAGGATTTGCCCAAATTAGAAAAGAAACTAAATACCATAGAGTCTATTGAAAAAGACTTGAAAAATATTCGAGAAATCATGGAGAAAATTGATTCCGTTCCCGAACCCTACCTAACTAGCACTGATGAAATGAAAGCAATTGAAGGAAAACTACTGAAACGAGGCACAGTTCAACAGTTAAAGCTGAGCGGCATAGAGAAAATTGAAGACTTGCTGTTGAAAAGCCCTGTGGAAATAGCGTTGACAAAGACTATGACTGAGAGTGAAGCAAATAGCTTGCAAAGCGTAATACAGTTGTTAATGATTCCAGGAGTTCAACATGAGGATGCGGTGCTTCTTTTGAAGAGTGGAGTAAATTCTAAGCAAGAGCTGGCTCTTCAGGATACTTTTAGTTTAGGCGCCAGAATATCGAAGGTTGCTGAACTCTACATAGAAGAAGGAAAAATCAAAGAAACCGAAAAACCATCTTTGGAAAAAGTCGCTTCGTGGATTAAATGGGCAAAAACACAATAGTTTGCTATGCTAAACCTTTCTCGCCTCTATGACCATTTGATTTACTACTTTCTTTGATTTGTTATAATCTCCATAAAGGTTTTTAATTTTAAACCCTGTTTTTTCGAGAAGAAGAACAATCTCTCGTTTGCTTATCATTGCTATAGTAGAAGCATCGTAGATGCGTTTGGTCATTTCCCCGTTTTTGTAGATTTCAAAAAGCAGCAGGACTTCGAGGAGTTGCTCTTGCCAGTTTGGCTGGTAGGAGATGAAACGCATTATTGTAATGTCGCCATGTTCTACTTTGCCGATGAATCGTAGATTGTTGTTGTAGGTTGCTGAAGGTAAGATTAGGTTAAAGGCTAAGAGACCAGTTCTCGACAGGTGTTTGTTTATTGTTTTTAAGCAAGAAATTTGGTCTACTTGTTCGGCGCAGTGTTGGATGGTTGACGAAGGAATGTATACTAGAGGGAATTTTCTGTCTAAGTTAAAATTATTCATGTCCGCTTCAAAAAGTTCAACGCGTTTCTGCACCGATTCCGTTTCTTTTTCCAGTTTCTTTTTCGCTTCATTCAGCATATGAGGTGAATTGTCGATGCCCCAGACTTCTACGCCTGCTTTCGCCAGTTCTAAGGCCACTCTCGCAGTGCCTATACCTATTTCCAAAGCACTTCCATGCTGCAACCCTAACTCTTTGTAGTAGGGAACATCGTTTTCGCTTGCAAAGAGGTCGTAGAAAGGTGCGGAGTCCTTGTAAGTCATTAGTATCCTCCCAAAGAACTACTTACCATGTAGTTTCCGTTCACTTACCCAGTAGGATTTTGTCTTGCCTTCTTCAGTTGTTATGTATTCTTTTTTGAAGATGGGAACTTCTTTTTTGTATCGTTCCACTGCTTCCTGCAAGGCTGGAAATGCTTTACTTCTGTGAGCTCCTGCAACTAGGACATAGACGAGTTCTTCACTAACTTCAAATTCGCCGAGTAGATGATGAATTTGCACGTCGATTATTCCTTCTTTTTTGTTTAGATCGTTGCAGATGTTTTTTAAGGCTTCGTTTGCTTTTTCTTCGTAGGCTTCTAGTTCAAGCTTCTCGACTTTTTCTTTGTTTTTAGTTTCGCCTCTGACAACGCCGATGAACAGTGCGATGGCGCCGGCTTTGTAGAAGTTCTTGTTTGTTTCGGTGGCTTTGATGATGTCCATGAGTTTTAGGGTTCCTTTTTTGTGAACTGCTGCTTTTCTTGTCAACTGTTTCACTTCTGCTTGTTTGTTTGGGGTTTTGTTTCTTGTAAAGTTTTGCGGAGTGATGTGTGTCACTCCTAGATTCCTATAGGTTTTATTTGGCTCTAAATAAAATCTGGAAATGTCTAAGAGACACGCACACATATCCTCCCGAAAACAAACAACCCAAAAACTTTCTTAGTAAATTTCTTTTGTAAAATATCTCTAGGGGCCGGTCGCCTAGCATGGTTAGGACATCTACCTGACACGCAGAAGGTCGCCGGTTCAAGTCCAGCCCGACCCATTTAATTTAAGATGTGGAAAAATCACCTTTCTATGCTTGGACAAGCAGGTTCAAATTCATTTGACGGAGTACAAAGAACAATGTGTGTATTTAGAACCAATAATATTATAAATATTGATTATGCTATTCTTTTATGCTTAAATTGTTTTAACTCTGACGGTGGGTGAGGAGTAAATTGAAGGGGAGAATAGGAATAGAGCAAAGGAGTCGTCGGAAGTGGGTGATATCGGCGGCTATTCTGGCAGTGATTGTTCCTGTAAGCTTGGTTGTGCTTTCTTTGAACGGGTTTTTTTCGCATCAGCCGTTGGTTGAGGAAGTGGTTGCTGAAACAGTTGCGTGGGAAATTGAAAGGCCGTCGGAGCTGTTGAGTGTTAATCAAGTTACTGAGAATATTTACGAGAATGAGGAAGCATTTTCTAACCTGACTGTTCATATTTATAATTACTGTGAGGAAGATTGGGAGTATGGCAGCTGCGATACTTTGGGTATGGGTGTTTCCGTGGATGCCAACGTCGAAGCTGGCTTTGTAGAAAATGTCAACGTGACTTTCTATGATGATATACAGCCGTCTAAGGTGTATTGGTTTGAACTTGAGGAAAGGGGTTGGTTTGACAATCTCTCTGTTGTGGACTATAGTCATTGCAGAGCTTCTGAGGAG